>Ga0209656_10000645_pt1 | contig 22753 bp, 18 predicted proteins | sample BogFormECP12_OM2_FD_188239 | JGI IMG/M metagenome (GOLD analysis project Ga0209656, IMG submission 188239) | Bog forest soil microbial communities from Calvert Island, British Columbia, Canada - ECP12_OM2 (SPAdes) (version 2) | ecosystem: Environmental > Aquatic > Freshwater > Wetlands > Bog ... | reverse complement strand
CCCTGCCGGCGTGGACGGCCGCGACCACGCCGGCGCGGGCGTCGGCCATCAGCACCGGAACACAGTCGGCGGTGATCACCGCAAGCGCCAGCCGCGGAGTGGTCGTCACCAACGCGTCGCTGTCATCGACCGGGGTGTCGCGAGGCCCCTCGACCACGGCGACCCGGTCGCCGTGCACCTGGTTCATCCAGATCAGGCGATCCTCGTGGAGGCCGATCGCCGCCGCGAGGCGTTTGCGATTGGCGGCGACGGCTTGCGGGTCGTCGCCGACGTGGTCACCGAGGTTGAACGTGTCGTAGGGGGGCGCCGACACGCCGCCGGCCCGGGTGGTCGTCACTCGGCGGATGCGAACCGTCACGCAGCCCAGTATCTAGTGGCGCATGAACGGGGGCACATCGACGTCGTCGTCATCATCGCCGCCGATGCGCACCGTCGCGCCGTTGGTGTGCCCCGGCACGGTGGCCGCCTCGACCGGCTCGAACAGCGTCGAGGTCAGCTGGCCTGCCCGGCCCGCCGCCACCCGTGCGCCCGCCCCGACGACCGGCTTGCGGCTCGGGCTGCCCGCGTCGAATCCGGCCGCGATCACCGTCACCCGGACCTCGTCGCCCAGCGAATCGTCGATAACGGTGCCGAAAATGATGTTCGCTTCGGGGTGAGCCGCCTCCTGCACCAGCGAGGCCGCCTCGTTGATCTCGAACAGGCCCAGATCGCTGCCGCCGGCGATCGACATCAGCACCCCCTGGGCACCTTCCATCGAGGCCTCCAGCAGCGGCGAGTTGATGGCGATCTCGGCGGCCTTCAGCGACCGGCCATCGCCGCGGGCCGCGCCGATGCCCATCAGCGCCGTGCCTGCACCGGACATGATGCCCTTGACGTCGGCGAAGTCGACGTTGATCAGGCCGGGTGTGGTGATCAGGTCGGTGATGCCCTGCACACCGTTGAGCAGGACCTCGTCGGCGCTGCGGAACGCGTCCATCAGCGACACGTGCGCGTCGCCCATCTGCAGCAGCCGGTCGTTGGGGATCACGATCAAGGTGTCGCAGCTCTCCCGCAGCCCGGTGATGCCGGTCTCGGCCTGCGTGCTGCGCCGCTTGCCTTCGAACGAGAACGGCCGCGTGACCACGCCGACGGTCAGCGCGCCCAGCTTGCGCGCGATGCTGGCCACCACCGGCGCGCCACCGGTGCCGGTGCCGCCGCCCTCACCCGCGGTGACGAAGACCATGTCGGCGCCGCGGAGCAGTTCCTCGATCTCGTCCTTCGCGTCCTCGGCCGCCTTGCGCCCGACCTCGGGGTCGGCGCCGGCGCCCAGCCCGCGGGTGGACTCGCGGCCGACATCCAGCTTGACGTCGGCATCGCTCATCAGCAGCGCCTGGGCGTCGGTGTTGATGGCGATGAACTCCACGCCCTTGAGCCCGTGTTCGATCATCCGGTTGACGGCGTTCACGCCGCCACCGCCGATGCCGACGACTTTGATGACGGCGAGGTAGTTGTGCGGGGGGGTCATCGGTCGCCTTCCTCCGTGGCTGTCGTCTGGTACCCAACCTCTCGGCAAAGTCTCAACCTCAACCAGAGGCTTAGAGTTATGTCAAGTAGTTGCGCGCAACCAGAACGGTATGGCGGCCCCGCGTGGTATCCATGCAGGCGCGCCGACGTGTACGTCAGTAATTTCGCGCCGTTTTTTCGGGCAGTCCGCGCCGCACTGCTACTTGACCGTCGGCAAATCCGGGCTCGACACGTCGTAGGTGTGCCCGGGCTGGGTCAGCAGCGCCGCCAGCTTATCGGCCTTTTCGTCGGTGCGGTCCGTCGTCCCCCACACCACGACACGGCCGTCGGTCAGCGTCAGCGTGATCGAGGACACCGAGGGGGCCGCGACCCGGCCGACCTGTCCGGCGACCTCCGGGCGCAGCGCGGTGAGCACCTGCAGCGCCGCCTTCGTCGGAGGGTCACCGGGCCCTGGGTTGTCGACGTCGATGTACGGCAGCCCGGGAGGCGGCGGCGCTGTCGCGAAGTCGACGCCGTCGCGGTCGAACAGGTGCGGCCCGTCCGGGTAGTCCTTGACCGCGATCGGGATCCGCTCGACCACCGTGACCCGCAGCGACGACGGGTAGTCGCGCTGCACCCGCACACTGGCCACGCGCCGTATCGTCGCGACCCGGTCGGCCACCTTGCCGGTGTCAACCTGCAGCAGCGGTGTGCCGGGGCGCACCGCGACCGCGGCCACGACCTCGTCGCGGCTGAGCGCCTGGATACCGTCGATGACGATGTTGCGCACCGACATCACCGGGGTGAAGTACAGCACCAGGCCCAGGCCGACACCCGCGACGGAAAGCAGCACCGCCCAGGTGAGCACCTTGAGGCCCCGAACAGCCCCTCGCACAGCGGCTTTCGGCGCTCCGGGGGCCCCGGTCAGCCTGCGCTTGGCCTCACGGCGGGCCTCTTCGATTGCGCGGGCACGCGCCTGGGCGGCGCGGCGCTCCTCCCGTTCGCGGCGGGCGCGCCGCCGCGGGCCCTCGAAATCTGCCGGTCCTTCGGACGCGGGAGGGACCTCCGCCTCGGAGGCGGCCCGCGGCTCGGCGTCCGGCGCCTCGACCTCGCCACCCGCGGGTTCTGTCATCGCCGCACCACCCCCGAGCGGCCCGGTGCGCTGCGGTTGGCCTTGATCTGCAGGGAGTTCAGGATCTCCTTGCCGAGCATGGTGACGTCGCCTGCGCCCATCGTGATCACGACGTCGCCGGGCGCGGCAGCGTCGGCCACCCGGTCGGCCACCGCAGAGAAGTCAGGCACATAGTGCACCGGCGAGCCGACGTGCTCGGCGACGGTGGCCCCGCTGACCCCCGCGAGCGGCTGTTCGCGGGCGCCGTAGACGTCGAGCACGAACACCTCGTCTGCCGCGTCGAGGGCGTGGCCGAACTCTTGTGCGAAAGCCTCTGTGCGCGAATATAAATGCGGCTGGAACACCGCGATCGCGCGGCCGCCGCCGGACTGCTCGAGTACCGTGCGCACCGCCGCGAGGGTGGCGCGCAGCTCGGTCGGGTGATGAGCGTAGTCATCGAAAACCCGCACCGAGTCGGCGACACCGACCAGCTCGAAGCGCCGCCGAACCCCTTCGAAACCCGCAAGCCCATCGAGCACACACTCGGGTTCGGCCCCCGCCTGCACCGCGGCCAGCAGCGCGCCGAGCGCGTTGAGCGCCATGTGCCGCCCCGGCACCGCGAGCCGCATCACCCGCGGCAGCGATTCGCCGGCCAGTTGCAGGTGCGCCACCGCGCCGGTGCCCTGCTGCTCCCAGCTCAGCAGCACGCCGTCGACGTCGGGCTCGTTACCCCCGTAGCGCAGCACACGCACGCCGCGGGAGGCGGCGCGTTCGGCCAGACCGGCGGCGCCGGGGTCGTCGACGCAGACCACCAGCGAGCCGCCGGGCGCCAGCCGGTCGGCGAACTCGTCGAACACCGCGGTGTAGGCCCGCGGGCTGCCGAAGAAGTCCAGGTGGTCGACCTCGATGTTGGTGACGACCGCGACGTCGGGTGCGTATTCGAGCAGCGAGCCGTCGCTTTCGTCGGCCTCGGCAACGAAGCAGTCACCGCTGCCGTGGTGGGCGTTGGTGCCGGCTTCGCCCAGCTCGCCGCCGACCGCGAACGACGGGTCAAGCCCGCAGTGCTGCAGCGCCACGATCAGCATCGACGTTGTCGACGTCTTGCCGTGGGTGCCGGTGACCATCACCGTGCGGTAGCCCGCCATCAGCTTGGCCAGCACCGCGGGCCGGAGCACGATCGGAACGCCGCGGCGCCGCGCCTCGACCAGTTCGGGGTTGGTCCTCGGGATCGCGGCATGGGTGGTGATCACGCTCGTCGCGCCGCCCGGCAACAGATCCAGCGACGACGGGTCGTGACCGATCCGGATCACCGCGCCCCTGGCGCGCAGCGCCAGCACCCCGCGCGACTCCTTGGCATCCGAGCCGGACACCAGCGCGCCGCGATCGAGCAGGATCCGGGCGATCCCGGACATGCCGGCCCCACCGATGCCGACCATGTGCACCCGCTCGAGGTCGGCGGGCAGCGGCCGCGGGGTCACCGTACGCTCCGCGACCGGCGCGCCACCTCCAGCGCGGCCCACGATCTCCTGGTGAGCCGGTCCTCCCGCGCTTCGCGCGCGACGTCCAACGCCACCCTGGCGACCCGCTGCGCCGCGTCGCGGTGCCCGGCCGATGCCGCGGCCGCCGTCATCGCCGCCAGCCGCGGTGCGTCGGTGAGCAGGCCGATCACCGCGTCGGCAACGAAGGCCGGTGTCAGGTCCTTGTCGTCGACCAGCAGGCCGCCGCCCGCGTTGACCACCGGCAATGCGTTGAGCCGCTGCTCGCCGTTGCCGATCGGCAGCGGCACATACACCGCGGGCAGGCCGACCGCCGACACCTCGGCGACCGTCATCGCCCCCGAGCGGCAGATCGCCAGGTCGGCGGCGGCGTAGGCCAGGTCCATCCGGTTCAGATACGGCACCGCCACGTACGGCGGGTCGCCGTCGGCCGGCTCGCGCAGGTCGAGCGTGTTCTTCGGGCCGTGCGCATGCAGCACCGAAATGCCTGCGACCGCAAGGGCTTTCGCGGCGGGCGCAACGGCCCGGTTGATCGCCTGGGCGCCCTGCGACCCGCCGAACACCAGCAGCACGAGCGCGTCGTCGGAGAAGCCGAAGTGCGCGCGAGCCTGCGCGCGCACCGCCATCCGGTCCAGCGTGGTGATCGCCGAGCGGACCGGCACACCGACGACCTCGGCGCGCGGCAGGCCGGGATCGGGCACCGCCGAAAGGATCCGCCGCGCCGACCGGGCGCCCACCCGGTTCGCGATTCCGGCGCTGGCGTTGGCCTCGTGGACCACCACCGGCACTCGCCGCCGCAGCGGTCCGCCCCGGGCCGCGATGTAGGCGGGCAGTGCGACATAGCCGCCGAACCCGACGACGACGTCGGCGGCGACGTCGTCGAGCACGGCGCGGGTTTGTCTCACCGCTCGCCGCACCCGCAGCGGGAGCCGGACGAGGTCACCGGTCGGCTTGCGGGGCAGCGGAACCGGTGTGATCAACTCGAGGTCATATCCGCGTTCGGGAACCAGGCGCGTCTCGAGCCCCCGTGCGGTCCCCAACGCGGTGATCCGGACATCCGGGTCGAGCGCCCTGAGCGCGTCAGCCACAGCCATCGCGGGCTCCACATGGCCGGCCGTGCCGCCACCAGCGAGGACCACGGATATCGCCCTGTTCACCCGTAGTGCGCCCTCTGCTCTTCGCGGCTCATCGCCTACCTTCCAGAACACGTGCACGTCCGCCCGCGCCGGAAGCGGTACGACGCCGGCCGCCATGGGGCCGGCCGACTCTATTTTGCCCTGACCGCAGCGCCGACTTCGCGGGCACCGGGGTTTTGGCCGGCGGAACGTGCGCGGTCTTGCGCTGGGGCTTCTTGGAAGGCTTCTTCGGTGGTTTCCCGGGTGGCTTCGGCGCAGGAGGCCGCGAGCGAAGCCGGTCGCGCAGCACCTCGGTGCGGGGGGGCGAATACGGCTCCGGCAGTGGCAGCCGTAGCAGGCGGTTGACCCGGTCCTCGCGGCCGGCCCGCAGCGCAGCCACCGCCTCGGGCTCGTGACGCGCTGCGTTGGCAATCATGCCGATCATCAAAAGCGTTGTGGCAGTTGCTGTTCCGCCAGCGGATATCAGCGGCAACTGCAGGCCGGTGATGGGCAGCAACCCGACCACGTAGCCCACGTTGATGAACGCCTGGCCCAGCACCCACAGCGTGGTGGTGGCGGTGAGCAGGCGCAGGAACGGGTCGGCGGACCGGCGGGCCACCCGCATGCCCGTGTAGGCGAACAGACCGAACAGGCAAAGCAGGCCGAACGCGCCGACGAACCCGAGCTCCTCGCCGATGATCGCGAAGATGAAGTCGTTGTGGGCGTTGGGCAGGTAGTTCCATTTGGCGGTGCCCTGCCCGAGGCCGTCGCCGAAGATGCCGCCGTTGGCCAGCGCGAATTTGGCCTGCCGGGCCTGATAGCCGGAGTCCTGCGGGTCGGCGCCCGGATTCAGCCACGACCGCACCCGGTCGGAGCGGTAACCCTCGGACACCGCGAGGATGGCCGCCGCGGTCACGGCGGCGAACAGTGAGCTCAAGAACACCCGCAGCGGCAGCCCGCCGTACCACAGCAGGCCGAGCAGGATGATCGCCAGCGACACGGTCTGCCCGAGGTCGGGCTGTGCGACGATCAGGCCGAGCGCGATCACCGCGGCGGGCACCAGCGGGATCAGCATCTCGCGCAGCGACGCCCGCTCCATGCGCCGGGAGGCCAGCAGATGCGCGCCCCAGATCGCGAACGCGATCTTCGCCAGCTCCGATGGCTGCATCGAGAATCCTGCCACGACGAACCACCCGCGAGATCCGTTGGCTTCCTTGCCGATTCCGGGGACCAGCACGAGGACGAGCATCACGATCGTCACCGCAAACCCAGCGAAGGCGGTGTGGCGCATCACCCGGACGGGCACCCGCAAAGCGAGGTAGAACGCGATCAGGCCGACCACGGTCCACAGCACCTGGCGCCCGAAGATCGCCCACGGGGAGCCGTCCTGGTCATACGAGTGCACCCCGGAGGCCGACAGCACCATGATCAGCCCGAGCGTCGTCAGCAGCGCGGCGACCGCGATGACGAGGTGAAACGACGTCATCGGCCGGCCGAGCCACGCCCTCACCCGGGTGTGCGGGCCGCGGCGCGGGGCCTTGGGCGCCTCACTGGTCGCGCCGGCATCCGCCAATTGCTCGGGCGAATCCGGGGTTTCGGCGGGCTCCAACGGTTCGACGGGTTCGGCGGCTGCGGCCTGGTCGGCCCGGTGGAAAAGCCGGGTCAGCGCGTTACGCATCGTCGACTACCGCGAGCCGGCACGCGCCGCCGCGGCGAACGCATCGCCGCGATTGCCGTATCCGGTGAACTGGTCGAACGATGCCCCCGCAGGGGCCAGCAGCACCGTGTCGCCCGGGTGTGCCAGCCCCCGGGCCACATCGATGACCTCGGCCATCACCCGGTCCCCGACCGCCCCGTCAGCAACGTCAACAACACGAGTCACAATGGCCACAGAAGACTCACCAGTCTCTTGCACCACAGCATCCTCCCGCGTCACAACCTCGACGACGGGGACATCCGGGGCGTGTCGTGATAACGCGTTGGCAACCACAGCGCGGTCCCGGCCGATCAGCACGGCTGCGACCAGGTGATTTGCTATACCCGCGACCATCTCGTCGACCGACGCACCCTTCAGCAGGCCCCCGGCAACCCAGATGACGCGGGGGTATGCCGCGATCGAGGCCCGCGCCGCGTGGGGGTTGGTGGCCTTCGAGTCGTCCACGTAGGTGACACCGTCGACGACGGCGACGACTTCGGCGCGGTGGGGGCCGACATGAAATGACGCCAGCGCGCCGGCGATCGGCTCAGCCGGCACGCCGACGGCGCGGGCCAGCGCGGCCGCGGCCAGCGCGTCGAGCACCCCGATCGGGCCCGCCACCGGAATTGCCGACACCGAGGCCAGCGCGAGCCCGTCGGCGAAGGCCCGGTCGACCAGCATGCCGCCGTGAACGCCCAGCTCTCCCCCTGCGGGCTCGCCCAGCCGGAACCCGACTCGCACCGGCGCCGGCGCGGCGTGCAGCAGCCGCGCGGCGACGGGGTCGTCGAGCCCGGCAACCGCGACGCGCCCGCTCAGCGCGCGCGCCTTGGCCTGCGCGTACGCCGCGAACGACCCGTGCCAGTCCAGGTGATCCTCCGCGACGTTGAGCACCGCGCCGGCCTCGGGCCGCACCGAGGGGGCCCAATGCAGCTGGAAGCTGGACAGCTCGACGGCCAGCAGTTCGGCCGGCTGGTCCAGCATCTCGAGTACGGGGCTGCCGATGTTGCCACACAGCACGCTGCGCCGGCCGGCGACGGTGGCCATCGCGTGCAGCATCGACGTGGTGGTGGTCTTGCCGTTGGTGCCGGTGACGACCAGCCAGCGCCGCGGCGGTCCGTACCGGCCCGACGCATCGAGCCGCCATGCCAGCTCGACGTCACCCCACACCGGGACCCCGGCCGCGGCGGCCCGCACCAGCACCGGAGCGGTGGGCGGGAAGCCGGGGCTGGTGACCACGAGGTCGAAGTCGCCGATCCGCAGCGCGGCCTCGGCGGGCGTCATCACCTCCGTGCGGGGATACTCTTGCAGCGCATCGCGGTTGTCGTCGCACACCGTGACCGCGGCGCCCAGCGGAGCCAGCGCGGCGATCACCGCGCGGCCCGTGACGCGGGCACCCGCCACGAGCACCCGCGGGCCCGGAAGCAAATGGTCGCTCATCTCAGTCGCCGATGGCGGCAAGCCACTCGCTGTAGAACAGGGCCACGCCGAGCCCGCATGCGATCGCGGTCAGCAGCCAGAACCTGATGATGACCGTCGTCTCCGCCCAGCCCACCAACTCGAAATGGTGATGAAACGGCGCCATCCGGAACACTCGGCGCCCGGTGGTGCGGAAGGCGAGGATCTGCACGACCACCGACGTGATCTCGGCGACGAACAGCGAGCCCAGCACGACGGCGAGGATTTCGGTGCGGCTGGTCACCGACAACCCGGCGATGATGCCGCCCAGGGCCAGAGACCCGGTGTCGCCCATGAAGATCCTGGCCGGCGCCGCGTTCCACCACAAAAACCCGATGCACGCGCCAGCCGTCGCCGCCGCGATCAAGGCGAGGTCCAGCGGGTCGCGCACGTTGTAGCAGCCCAGACCCGGCGCCGTCGAGCACGCGTTGCGGTACTGCCAGAAAGTGATGATGACGTAGGCGGCGGTCACCATCGCCATGCAGCCGGCGGCCAGCCCGTCGAGCCCGTCGGTGAAGTTCACCGCGTTGGACCAGGCGCTGACCAGCACCACGCAGAACATCACGAACAGCGTCGGAGCCAGTGTGACGGTTGCGATCTCGCGCACGTAGGACAACTGGGCGCCGGCAGGCGTCAGCCCGTCGCCGTTGCGGAACTGCAGGACCAGCACACCGAACACCACCGCGGCGAGGATCTGGCCCACCGCCTTGGCGGTCTTGTTCAGCCCGAGATTGCGCGACTTGCGGATCTTGATCATGTCGTCGACGAACCCGACGAGGCCGAGCGCGGTCGCCAGCCCGAGCACCAACAGCCCGGAGGCCGACGGGCCCTCGGCGTGAAACGCGATGCCCACCAGGTGGGTTCCCAGGTAGCCGGCCCAGATGCCCGCGACGATCGCGACGCCGCCCATCGACGGCGTGCCGCGCTTGGTCTTGTGGCTCGGCGGGCCGTCGGCGCGGATCTCGTGGCCGAAGCCCTGCCGGGTGAACAGGCTGATCAGGGCCGGGGTGAGCAGGATCGACACCGTCAGCGCGATGCCGACGGCGATGAGTATCTGTCTCATGCGGTGATGGCCCGGCTCAGCGCCTCGGCGAGCGCGCCCAGGCCGGCGGAGTTCGACGCCTTGACCAGGACCACGTCGTCGGCTCCCAGTTCGGCCTGCAGCAGGGCGAGGGCGGCGTCGGCGTCGGCGACCATGATCGCCTCGCCACCCCACGACCCCTCCATGACCGCTCCGTGGTGCATGGCGTGCATCGACCTCCCGGTTCCGACGACGACGAGTCGTGACACATCTAATCGCACGGCGAGCCGGCCGATGCGGTCGTGCTCGGAAATCGCGTCGTCGCCGAGCTCGGCCATCTCGCCCAGCACGGCCCAGCTGCGCCGGTGGCGGCCCGCTTCACGGGCCATCCACGCCAATGCCTGCAGCCCGGCGCGCATGGAGTCGGGGTTGGCGTTGTACGCGTCGTTGATCACCGTGACACCGTCGGACCGGGTGATCACCTGCATCCGGTGCCGCGACACCGGTCCCGCCGCGGCGAGCGCTTCGGCGACCTGGTCGGCCGTTGCCCCGCACTCCAGCGCGACCGCCGCCGCGCACAGCGCATTGGTGACCTGTTGATCGCCGTGCACGGCCAGGCTCACCGGCACCGCAGCACCGCCCGCGCGCAGTGTGAAACTGGGCCTGGCCAGCTCGTCGAGCCGAACTGCGTCGGCCCAGACATCGGCGGGGCGCGACCTGCTGACCCGCACCACCCTGGCTGCGGTCTGCTCGGCCATCGCGGCCACCGCCGCATCGTCGGCGTTGAGGATCACGACTCCGGTTGCCGGAACAGCTTGCGGCAATTCAGCTTTCGTTGCCGCGATCGCCTCGCGCGAGCCGAACTCGCCCAGATGCGCGGTGCCGACGTTCAGCACCACCGCGATCGACGGCGGCGCGATCGCGGCCAGCGCGGCGATGTTGCCGGGCCGCCGCGCCGACATCTCGAGAACCAGGAAGTCGGTGTCGGCGCTCGCGCGCAGCACGGTCCACGGGTGACCGAGCTCGTTGTTGAACGAGCCCGGCGGCGCCACGACCTCGCCCAGTGGCGCCAGCACGGCGGCGATCAGGTCCTTCGTCGAGGTCTTGCCCGACGAGCCGGTGATGCCGACGATCGTCAGCCCTCCCGCCACCAACTCGGCGGCGACGGCCGATGCCAGGTTCGCCAGCGCGGCGAGCACCGCAGCCCCTGAGCCGTCGGTGTCGTGCTCGAGCACGCCGGCGCCGCTGTCGACCCGGCCGAGCGGCTTGACGACGATGGCCGGCACACCGACCGGCCGGGCGGCCAGCACCGCGACTGCGCCCGCCCGGACCGCGGCGTCGGCATGGTCGTGGCCGTCGGCGCGGGCGCCGGGCAACGCCAGGAACAGCCCGCCCGGGGTGACGTTGCGGGAGTCGAACTCGACCGTCCCGGTGATGTGCAGGCGGGCCGCGTCGTCGGCGGAGATGTCGGCGAGCTCCCCGCCCACGATCTCGGCCACCCGGGCCACGGTCAGATCGATCACGCTCCGGACCGTATCGCGGTCAGGGCGGCGGCCAACTCCTCGCGGTCGTCGAACGGCCGGGTCACCCCGGCCGCGGTCTGCCCCGTCTCATGGCCCTTACCCGCGATCAGCACGACGTCGCCCGGGCGTGCCCAGCCCACGGCGCGGCCGATCGCCGCCCGGCGGTCGGCCACTTCGACCACCTCCGCGGCGGTATGGGCATCGGCGGCCCCGGAAAGGATCGCGGCCCGGATCGCGGCGGGCTCCTCACCACGGGGGTTGTCGTCGGTGACCACCACGAGGTCGGCCAGTTCGGCGGCGATGCGTCCCATCGGCGCTCTCTTGCCGCGGTCCCGGTCGCCGCCGGCGCCCAACACGACGGCCAGTCGGCCATCGCCTTGTGCGCGAAGGGTTTCCAGGACCGCCCGAAGTGCGCCGGGCTTGTGCGCGTAGTCGACAAGCGCCAGGAACCCCTGGCCGCGGTCAACGGCCTCGAGCCGGCCGGGCACGTGCGCGGCGCGCAGACCCGGCGCCGCCTGCTCGGGCGTGACGCCGACCGTGTCCAGAATCGCAACGGCCAGAAGGGCATTCGCGATGTTGTAGCCGCCGGGCAGCCCGATGGCGACGGTATGGCGGCCGCCGTCGGGATCGACCGCGACGAACTGCTGAGCCCCTCCCGTCAGGGCGCGCACGTCCACCGCTTGCCACGCGGCGTCCCCGCCCGCCGTACTGACGGTGATGGGTTCTGTTGCCAGCAGGGCCATTTCGCGCCCGGCGTCGTCGTCGACGCATACCACCGCGGTGCGGGCCCGCAGCGGCGAGCCGAGGCCGAACAGCCGTGCCTTGGCGTCGAAGTAGTCCCGCATGGTCGGGTGGAAATCGAGGTGGTCGCGCGACAGGTTGGTGAAGCCGCCGACCGCGAAGCGGGTCCCGTCGACACGGCCCAGCGCCAGCGCGTGGCTGGAGACCTCCATCACCACGGTGTCGACGCCGCGGTCGACCATCACCGCGAACAGCGCCTGCAGCTCGGGCGCCTCCGGGGTGGTCAGCGCGCTGGGCTGGTCGACGCCGTCGATGCGGATGCCGACGGTGCCGATGAGCCCCGCACGCCGGCCCGCGGCCCGCAGGCCGGCCTCCACCAGATACGTGGTGGTGGTCTTGCCCGACGTGCCGGTCACGCCGATGACCTCGAGCTCGGCCGACGGCTCGCCGTACACCTTCGCGGCCGCCACGCCGAGCACATCCCGCGGCGCCGGGTGCAGCAGCACCGGAATCCCACTGATCGGCGGCAGCAAAGCCGCCCCGGCCGGATCGGTGAGGATCGCGACGGCGCCGCCGTCGATCGCCTCGCTCGCAAACCGTGCCCCGTGGGTCTTGGCGCCGGGCAGCGCGGCGAACAAGTCCCCCGGCAGCGCATCCTGCGCCCGCAGCGTCACCCCGGTCACGGTGATCGCGGGCAGTTCGCCGCCGTCGGCGGCCACGGCACCGACCGCGGCAGCGAGCGCGGCCAGTGGCAGGCCCGCGGGCGACGAGGGCCGCAGCGTAACGGACACCCCACATCACCTCCGTCCGGCCCCTTGGCGATGACACACTACCGGCCCCGAAGAGAGCGAATGCGCCCCGATCAGGTGGCCTGCAGGGTCAGCGGGGGGCCGGGATCCGGCGACAACGGAGTGTTCTGGCGCTGCAGCAGCCAGGCGGCGATGTTGTGGAACAACGGGGCGGCTGAGGAGCCGGGCTTGCCGTCGGCCGCGCGCTGCGGGTTGTCCATCATGATGCCCACGACGTAGCGCGGATCGTCGGTGGTCGCCATGCCGGCGAACGTGATCCAGTAGACATTGTCGAAATAGCAGCCGCAGGCCGGGTTGATCTGCTGCGCGGTGCCGGTCTTACCCGAGATCTGATAGCCGTCGACCGCCGCCTGCGGGCCGGTGCCCTGCTGGTAGCCCATCGGATCGCGCTGCACCACGGCGCGCAGCATGTTGCGCACGGTCTGCGCGGTCTGCGGCGACACCACCCGAACCCCCTGGGGGCGAGGTTCCTCGGTGCGTTTGCCGTCGGCCGTGGTGATCGACTCGATGATGCGGGGCGGCATCCGCAGGCCGTCGTTGGCGATGGTCTGGTACATGCCCGTCATCTGCAGCAGGGTCATCGAAAGCCCCTGCCCGATGGGCAGGTTGGAGAAGGTGCTGCCCGACCACTGGTCGATGGGCGGTACCAGCCCGGCGCTTTCGCCGGGCAGCCCCACATCGGTGCGCTGCCCGAGCCCGAACTTGGCCAGCATGTCGGCGTAGCGCTGCGGGCCGACGCGCTGCGCCAGCATCAACGTGCCGACGTTCGACGACTTCCCGAAGACACCGGTGGTGGTGTAGGGCATCACGCCGTGGTTCCAGGCGTCGTGCACGTTGACCCCGCCCATGTTGATCGAGCCCGGCACCGACAGCACCTCGTCGGGGTTGGAGAGTCCGAACTCGATCACCGACGAGGCGGTGACGACCTTGTTCACCGAGCCCGGCTCGAACGGCGACGACACCGCCAGGTTGCCGAGCTGCTTGTCGCCCTGGCGCCCGATGTCCTGGGACGGGTCGAACGTATTGTCGTTGGCCATCGCCAGCACCTCACCCGTCCTGGCGTCGAGCACCACGGCGGAGACGTTGCGCGACCCCGAGAGGTCCTTGGCCTGCTGGACCTGCTGCTGGACGTAGAACTGGATGTCGTCGTCGATGGTCAGCTCGACCGTGGCCCCGTCGACGGCGTCGTGCCGGTTGCGGTAGCTGCCCGGGATCACCACGCCGTCGGAACCCCGGTCGTAGGTGATCGAGCCGTCGGTGCCTGCCAGCACGCCGTCCATGGCCTCCTCGAGCCCGAGCAGCCCGTGGCCGTCCCAGTCGATGCCGCCGACGATGTTGGCCGCCAGCGATCCGCCCGGATACTGGCGCAGGTCCTGGCGTTCGGCGCCTACCTCGGGGAACTTCGTCGTGATCGCGGTCGCGATCGCCGGATCCACCGCGCGGGCGAGGTAGACGAACGTCTCGTTGCTCTGCAGCTTCTTGAGCACGGTCCCGTAGTCGGGGCGGTTGTTCAGCCGCGAGCTGACGTCGGCGGCGATGTCGCGCAGCCGCTGCTGGGGATCGGGGGCGTCACGCCTCTTTTGCCGCGCGTCGTCCAGCTGCTTGCGGATCTTGACCGGCTGGAAGGTCAGGGCGCGGGCCTGGATCGTGAACGCGAGCTTGTTCTCGTTGCGGTCGACGATGCTGCCCCGCACCGCCTTTTCGATGTCGGTGACCTGGAGCTGGCCCGCAGCCTCGGCGCGCAGGCCGGCGGCCCTGGGCACCTGCAGGTTGAACAACTGCGCGGTCGCCACGATCAGCAACAGGAAGATGACGGCGTTGCCGGTTCGGTACCGCGCGACGAACGACGCCCCCTGGGCCCTGGCCTCCACGATCGGGCGGGTGCGACGGGCGCGCGCCGAGCGTTCCGCGGACTGCGCCTGCGTCGCCGGGCCCTTGCCGCGCGTGCCCGATCGACCGCGCCGCGCGGGTCGCCCCCGGACATCCCGGGAACGATCGCCGCGGCTCACGTCGGCGGACCGGCTGTCGGGGGCGCCACGGTGTTGGATTGTTCTCCGCCCGCGGGCGGAGTCGGGGTATTTGCTGGTTGCGGCGCGTCGGGCGGCGGGGGTGGCGCGGGCGCGGCCGGAGGCGGCGGGGCGGGCGCGGGCGCGGCCGGAGGCGGCGGGGCGGGTGCGGGTGCGGCCGGGGGCGGCGGGGCGGCAGCCGCGTCAGGCGAAGGCATGCGGACCAGCACCTCCGGTCCTGCCGGCACCGGGGGCGTCGCCCCGGGCGCCGCGGGCGTCGCTGCACCGGGAGCCGCCGGCGCCGCCAGGGCGGTCGCCGGCGCGGGCACCCGGACGAGGACCTCGGTGCGGTTCACCGGCGGCGGAGGCGGCGCCGGGTCGGGCAAGGGGGTGTTCAGCGGGGGCGGCGGCGCCCCTTCGGCCGGTTTGGGCTTGCCGACGACGATCCAGTTGCCGGACGGATCCTGGACCAGGTGGGGGGTATCCCGGGACGGGATCATGCCGAGGTTGCGCGCGGCTTCAGCGAGCGCCGGCGCCGACTGCGCCTCCAACACGTCGCGTTCCAGCGCCTCCTTCTGCTGGGTGAGGACGCGGTTGGTCTCCCGTGCGTTGCCGAGCTCATAGGAACGTTCGGCGGAGTAGGTGGACAACCACAGCGTCGCGCCGAGCCCGAGGCCGAGCGAGCCGATGACGAGAACGACAAACGGCACCTTCGCGGCGAGGGTACGTGGCCGCAGATCGACCGACGCCAGCCTGGCGACCAGCCGCTCCCGAAGTGGGGTACGAATCGCTTTTGGCGCCTTGGCTTTTCGGGCCTTCGCGCGGGCCTTGGCCTGGGTTGTGCTGGTGGGCCTGGCCTGCCGCCGCACCGGGGTGGTTGGCGGGCCCGACCGCACGGGCCGCGTCTCGCGGGCGTCGGCGGCCTTGGCCCGCGGCGCAGGTCGTGTCCGGGGCGGCGGTTCGGCCGAGCGGCGGGCTGACCCGCCGGCGGCACGATCGTGACGGTCCGGCCGTCGCCGTTCGGGGTCGCGCCGCCGCTCGTCGCGGCGGCGCGTTTCGCGGTCGGCCTCCATCAATCACCCTCCCTGACAACCTTTTCCACCGCTCGCAGCCGTACGGCGGCGCTGCGTGGGTTGTGCCGGACCTCCGCCGGGCCGGCTCGCTCGGCGCCACGGGTCAGCATGACGAACTCCGGTTCGTGGCCGGGAAGTTCGACCGGCAGGCCCGGCGGAGTCCGCGACGCCACCGCCGCAGCGAACTGGTTCTTGACGATTCGGTCTTCGAGAGACTGGTAGGCCATCGCGACGATCCGCCCGCCCGGGACCAGCGCGGCCATGGCCGCGGGCAGCGCGTCGCGCAGCGAGTCGAGTTCACCGTTGACGGCGATGCGCAGAGCCTGGAACGTACGCTTGGCCGGGTGGCCTCCGCTGCGCCGGGCCGGCGCCGGAATCGTCTCGTAGAGCAACTCCACGAGTTCGCCGGTGCGAGTGAAGGGTCTCTTCGCGCGGCGACGCACCACCTGTGCGGCAATGCGGTGGGCGAAGCGTTCTTCGCCGAATCGCCGCAGGATGTCCGTCAGCGCGGCTTCGTCGTAGGTGTTGACGATGTCGGCGGCGGTGACCGTCGCGTCGGGATCCATCCGCATGTCCAGCGGCGCGTCGGTGGCATAGGAGAATCCGCGCTCGGCTCGGTCCAGCTGCATCGACGACACACCCAGGTCGAACAACACACCGTCGACGGATCCGGTTGCGTCATAGCCGCATTGGGCCAGCGCCGAGGCGATGTGGTCGAACCGCGTCTTGACCACAACCGCACGGTCACCGAACCGCGCCAACCGCTCCCCCGCCGCCCACAGCGCATCCGGGTCGCGGTCCAGGCCGACCATACGCAATCCGGGCAATTCGGTCAGAAACCTCTCCGCGTGCCCGCCCGCGCCGAGGGTGGCGTCCACCAGCACGGCGCCCGAACCGTCGGCGCCGCGGCGGGTCAGGGCCGGGGTGAGCAGCTCCACACAGCGGTCGAGCAGGACGGGGACATGGCCGACATCGCGTGCGTCATCCACCGCTGCACCTCCGCACCGAGTCCGGCGGACCGCCCGTACAGCGAGGTCCCTGTCCGATTTCCCGCACCTGGCGTTGGGGAAGTACGCCAGGGTCGGATCGGGCAGAGGCCACGATGCACGGGCATGCCGGTCAAATGATGTCGCGCAGTGTTTCATCGCTGGCCGCGGAGAAGTTCTCTTCGTGGGCCTGCTGGTAGTCCTGCCAGGCCTGCGCGTCCCAGATCTCCAGGTAGTCAACCGATCCGATCACCACGCAGTCCTTCGAGAGGTTCGCGTAGCGGCGGTGGTCGGCCGACAGGGTGATCCGGCCCTGGGCATCGGGGTGTTGTTCATCGGTGGCGGCTGCCAGGTTGCGCAGGAAGGCCCGCGCCTCCGGGTTGCTGCGAGACGCGCCGGCCGCGCGCCGCGCCAGTTGCTCGAACTCGGCCCGCGGATACACGGCGAGGCTGTGGTCCTGGCTCTTCGTGACCATCAATCCTCCCGCCAGCGCGTCGCGGAACTTCGCGGGCAACGTGAGCCGCCCCTTGTCGTCGAGCTTGGGCGTGTAGGTGCCGAGGAACATCCCACGACCTCCTGCCACACCCTCGGAGCGCTCGGCCCCGATGTCCGCCACTTTACCCCACAATCCCCCACCTTGTCGTCAAAGGATAGCAACAGACAGGTTGTGTCCACCACTTCCAGCCCTGCGGCATCGCCACCCAGCGTCCTGACGGCACAAAAAACGGGGCAGCCCGTGGGCTACCCCGTCAGCTCGACGCTGCGGCTACTCGTCGAAGCGGCGCCGGAACCGGTCCTCCATCCGGCTCGTGAACGATCCGCCGGAGCCCTTGCCGCGACGCTGGCGCGAACCCGGCGCAGACCGGTCGGCCGTCTTGGACATCCGCGGCCCGGTGATCGCGAAGACCACTCCGCCGAACATCACCAGAAAACCGAATACCGACAGGATCGGGAAGGTTCCGATCATCGTCGCCTTGAACGCCACACCGGACACCAGCATCGCCAGACCGATCACGAACAGCGCGGCGCCCTGGATCCGGCGGCGGGTCGTCGGCGCGCGCAGGCTCCCCCCGCGGACACTCGAGGCGAACTTGGGGTCCTCGGCATAGAGCGCGCTCTCGATTTGGTCGAGCATGCGCTGCTCATGGTCGGAGAGTGGCATCGCGTCCCTCCTTGCCGACGCCAGTTCGGATTCTGGCTAATCCCATCAGGTGTGGTCACCCGCAATTCCGGGCGACTGACAGTCATGATACGAGCACAATCGGCGCCGTACCACCTACTTCAGCGCAGATCTTACCGCCGGGCCACGAGTGGCGGTCGGCGGACCGGCCACGCCGATAATGGCCCTTGAACAAAAACTTCCAACGGAACCGCTTTCACGAGAGGCAGCCGAAATTTGGCGACGTTTCTCATCGATCTGTCGCCACGCGACATGAGCCACCGGCTCCCTGACGCGCTGGCCATCTACGTCGACGCGATGCGCTATCCGCGGGACACCCAGGACCAGCGAGCGTCGATGTGGATGGAGCACAGCCGACGCAACGGATGGCGCGCGGTCGCCGCCGTCGAGACATCCGACGCGGCCGGCGCCCAGCCACCGGTCGACCTGCTGACGGGTGCCCCGATGCTCGGCGTGGCTTACGGCTACTGCGGCGCCCCGGACCAGTGGTGGCAGCAGCAGGTGGTTCAGGGGCTGCGCCGGGCGGGATTGCCGCCGACCCAGATCGGCTCGCTGATGGCGAACTACTTCGAACTGACCGAGTTGCACATCCATCCGCGGGCGCAGGGCAGGGGCCTCGGCGAGGGACTGGCGCGCCGGCTGCTGGCGGGCCGCGGTGAGCGCAACGTGCTGCTGTCGACGCCCGAGATCCGCGGCGAAGACAACCGCGCGTGGCGGCTGTACCGGCGCCTGGGCTTCACCGACATCATCCGCGGCCACCACTTCGCCGGTGATCCCCGCGCATTCGCGATCCTGGGACGCCCGCTGCCGCTGTAGCACGCTGGGATCCCGGCAGCGCGGCGCGTCTGGCACGATGACCCCGTGCGCACGCCCCGGGCACGCAAAGCGCTTGTGCTGCTCATGCTGATCCTGCTCACGCCGCTGGCGGTGGGTTGCGTGCGGATCCGTGCCTCGATCACGATCTCGCCCGACGACAAGGTGTCCGGGCAGATCACCGCCGCGGCCAAGCCCCGCAATCCCGACGACAAGGGCCCGCAGTTCAACAGCGGCAACCTGCCGTTCAGCCAGAAGGTCGCGATCTCGGACTACACCAGGGACGGATACGTCGGGTCGTCGGCGGTGTTCTCCGACCTGACATTCGCGGAGTTGCCGCAGCTCGCCAACATGAACCACGACGCGGCCGGCGTCGACCTGTCGCTGCGCCGGACCGGCAACCAGGTGATCCTGGAGGGCCGTGCAGACCTGACCTCGCTGACTGATCCCAGCGCCGACGTGTCGCTGTCGGTTTCGTTTCCCGGCGAGGTCACCTCGACCAACGGCAGCCAGATCGACAGCTCGGTTGTCGAGTGGAAGCTCAAACCAGGCGTGGTGAGCACGATGACGGCGCAGGCCCGCTACACCGACCCCAGCCAGCGCTCATTCACCGGCGCCGCGACCTGGCTCGGCCTGGCGGCGTTCGCGGTGGCCGGGCTGATCGCCGCGCTGGCCTGGCACGGCCGCGATCGCTCCCCGCGGTTCGCCGAACCGCACGACCACCAAGGCGTCACGCAGCAACGCTGATGCCGAGGTTCGTCAGCACCTCGGTGGTGGCCCTGGCGAAATTCAGTGTGCAGAAGTGCAGGCACGGCACGCCCTCGGCGAGCAGCCGTGCGCTCATCTCGGTGGCCAGCTCGATGCCTATCTTGCGCACCTCGTCGCGGTTCTCCTCCGGCCCGGTCCCGGCGGCCCCGACGAGCCGCTCGAGCAGCGGCGCCGGGATCTGTGAACCGGACAGCTCGACCTGTCGGCGCACCGTGCGCAGCGACGTGATCGGCATGATGCCCGGAATGATCGGCCGCGACCCCACCTCGGGATCGGCCTTGCGCACCCTGTCGCGCAACCTCAGGTAGTCGTCGACGTCGAAGAACATCTGCGTGATCGAGTACTCGGCCCCCGCCCGGAGCTTGGCGACCAGGTTCGCGGTGTCGTGCTCGAGGTCTGCTGCCCGGGGATGCCCCTCGGGGAACGACGCCACGCCCACGTGGAAGTCGCCGAGGCTGCGGATCAGCCGGACCAACTCGACGGCGTACTCCAACCCCTCGGGATGCCTGATCCACTCGGTGTGTACGCCGCCCTGCGGGTCACCGCGCAGCGCGAGCATGTTCGTGATCCCGCAGTCGGCGAAGGCGCCCACCAGGGCTCGTAACTCGGCGACGCTGTGGCCGACCGCGGTCATGTGCGCGACCGGCAGCAGCGTGGTGTCGCCGGCCAGCCGGCGAACAACGCGCACCGTGCGGTCACGGGTGGAGCCGCCGGCACCGTAGGTGCACGAGACGAAGACGGGCTGCAGTCGCTCGAAAATCCGGGCGGCCCGCCACAGCCGCGCCTCGGCGGCCTCGTCACGGGGCGGGTAGAACTCCACGGAAAACGGCACCCGGTCCCTGCCGACGTCGGCGAGACGGCTCACCACCGAGGGCGTGTGGTTGGCAGGCAAAGCAGGTACCGTCACGACGCCAGCATAAGGTCGCAGAAACTGAGCCTGCCAAACCAAGCTCGGCGGCCCAACTGCGCGGATTTGCCATCTCGCTTTACCCTGAATGCACTCGGGGGGACCGCCCGAAGGCATGCAGACAGGAAGGGAGTGGCGCGCTGAGCCTGAAAAGCGCCGCAACAGCCGCACCGTCGGCCCTCGAGCTGGCCGGCGCCGTCACCGACCAGCTTCGCGAGTACCTGGAGGAGCGGCGCACCGATGCCGCCTACATCGGCGCGGAGTACTCCGCGCTGACCGCGGCGCTCGAAGAGTTCGTGCTGCGTGGCGGCAAGCGGCTGCGGCCGGCGTTCGCGTACTGGGGCTGGCGCGCGGTCGCCCAACACCCCGACACCGAAAACCCGCAGGTCCTGCGGCTGTTCGCGGCGCTGGAACTCCTGCACGCCTGCGCGCTGGTGCACGACGACGTGATCGATGACTCCGCCACCCGGCGTGGGCGGCCGACCGTGCACGAGCAATTCGCCGGCGTGCACCGCCGAAGCGGCTGGCGCGGGTCGGGCAGCCGGTTCGGGATTTCGGCCGCGATCCTCCTCGGCGATCTGGCGCTGGTGTGGGCCGACGACATCGTCGCGACCGCCGACCTGCCGTTCGATGCGCGCAGGCGCGTGCACCGGGTATGGGCCGACATCCGCACCGAGGTGCTCGGCGGCCAGTACCTCGACATCGTCGCCGAGGCCAGCGGTGCCGAATCGATCGGCTCGGCGATGGCGGTCAACACCTACAAGACCGCGTCGTATACGGTGTCGCGGCCGCTGCAGCTGGGGGCCGCCGCCGCGGCGGACCGGCCCGACGTGCTGGCCGCGTTCCATGAGCTGGGCACTGACCTCGGTGTGGCATTCCAGCTGCGCGATGACGTTCTCGGCGTGTACGGCGACCCTGCCGTGACGGGCAAGCCGTCGGGCGACGACCTGCGCTCCGGGAAGCGGACGGTTCTGCTGGCCGAAGCCATCGAGCGTGCCGAGCACGCCGACCCGGCCGCGGCCAAACTGCTGCGCACCTCGATCGGCACCGAGCTGTCCGACCAACAGGTACGCGAACTGTGCGACGTGATCGCCGCCGTCGGCGCGCTGGCCGCGGTCGAGACCAGGATCGACACCCTCACGCGGCGGGCGATCGACATCCTCAACGCCGCCTCCATCGCCGAGCAGGCCAAGATCGGCCTGGCGGAGCTCGCCAGATTGGCCGCCAACCGGTCGGCCTGAGGAGCATGTCGGCAGCATGTCCCAGCCCACCCGGATCTCGCGCCTGCGGACGTTCATCCATTCCCGCGACGGTCGCCCCGCATTACTGGGTTGCCTCGGCGCGCTGCTGATCACCGCGGGCGGGCTCGGCGCGGGCAGCACCCGGCTGCACGACCCGCTGCTGGAGTCGCTGCATCTGTCGTGGCTGCGGTTCGGCCACGGACTCGTGTTGTCTTCAGTGACATTGTGGGCCGGGGTGGCCATGATGTTGATCGCGTGGATCTGGTTGGGGCGCTGGGTGATCGACGGCCGGGCCACCGAGTTCCAGATGATCGCCACGACCGGGTTCTGGCTGGCGCCGCTGCTGTTGTCGGTGCCGGTGTTCAGCCGCGACACCTATTCGTACCTGGCGCAGGGCGCCTTGCTGCGAGACGGGTTCGACCCCTATCTCGTCGCCCCGGTGGAAAATCCGAATCCGCTGCTGGACAACGTCAGCCCGATTTGGACCATCACCACCGCGCCGTACGGCCCGGCGTTCATCCTGGTCGCGAAGTTCGTCACGATGCTGGTCGGAAACCACGTGGTCACCGGGACCATGCTGCTGCGGCTGTGCATGCTGCCCGGCCTGGCGTTGCTGATCTGGGCCGCGCCCCGGGTGGCCCGGCACATCGGCGCCAGCGGCGCGGCGGCACTGTGGATCTGCGTACTCAACCCGCTGGTCATCATCCATCTGATGGGTGGAGTGCACAACGAGATGCTGATGGTCGGCCTGATGATGGCCGGCATCGCGCTGACCCTGGAGCGCCACCCGGTCGGCGGCACCACCCTGGTGGCCATCGGCGTCGCGGTCAAGGCCACCGCCGGGCTGGCGCTGCCGTTTATGGTGTGGGTCTGGATGCGGCAACTACGACAGCGTCACCGGTTCGGGCCCGTTCGCGCATTCGCGACGGCGGCCGCCGCGTCGGTGCTGATCTTCGTAGCGGTGTTCGCGGTGCTCTCGGCGCTGGCCGGGGTGGGGCTGGGCTGGCTCACCGCGCTGGCGGGCTCGGTGAAGATCATCAACTGGCTCACCGTGCCGACGGCCGCAGCCAACCTGATCAACGTGTTCGGCGGGCTGTTCGGCGGGGTCAACTTCTACGCAGTGCTCGAGGTGACGCGGATCGTCGGCATCGTGATCATCGCGGTCTCGCTGCCGCTGCTGTGGTGGCGTTTCCGCCACGACGACCGCGAGGCGCTGCTCGGCATCACCTGGGTGATGATCGTGGTGGTGCTGTTCGTGCCTGCCGCATTGCCGTGGTACTACACCTGGCCGTTGGCGGTGATGTCGGCACTGGCCCAGTCGCAGCGGGCG
>Ga0209656_10000644_pt1 | contig 22759 bp, 18 predicted proteins | sample BogFormECP12_OM2_FD_188239 | JGI IMG/M metagenome (GOLD analysis project Ga0209656, IMG submission 188239) | Bog forest soil microbial communities from Calvert Island, British Columbia, Canada - ECP12_OM2 (SPAdes) (version 2) | ecosystem: Environmental > Aquatic > Freshwater > Wetlands > Bog ... | reverse complement strand
CGTGCTATCCTCGTCGAGAGCGGCGAGCGATCTGCTGAGGTCATTCGGCTGCGGCATGGGGCACCCCGTCGGTTGTATCCAGCGACGATGATGCCTTGTCCTCGCCGCTCGCCCCATAGCATCTCTGGACCCCCGCTTTCGCGAGGGTGACGATACGCTGTTGATTACACTCGCTTCATTTCAGGTCGGACAGTCAGAGAAAGAAGAAATCCTGCGGCGATTCGAAAGAAAACTCGAAATATTCCAAAAGGTCTACGCAACTTTCGATATTTCGGGCGGTTTCCCGCGTCGAGAGTTGCGGCATCGCGGCAGCCCGCGCCGCACGCGCCGCCTCGAGCGTTTCGCGCGGGTGCGTGAAGATCTCTTCGAGAACGGCTTCTAGCGCGCCGTCTTCGAAGGCGAAGGTGAACGGCAGGAGTGTCGGAAACTTCGCCGCAATGAATGGATTGCGATCGCTGACCGGCATCACGCCGGCGCCGAGCGCGGTAAAGAAACGGTCGTGGGCCCCCATCGCGATGTTCGGGTTCATCGTGATGCTGGCCACGGCCCCGGCGGTCTCGCGCTCGAATTCCGCATAGTCGATGGCGCCGTGGAAGCGGGCGCGTCCACTGTCGCCCGAGACGTGGTCCCAGCGCGAACCGTAGACGTCCACCGGGAACGGCTTCAGCGCAGTTGCGATCCAGGTACTCTTACGGCGGCGCAGATAGTCGTCGACTTGCGCAATCAGAAAGCGTGAGAGCTTGTCGAACGGCTGAATTTCGAGCCGGTGCGCGGCGGTAACCTTCTGGATCGCCGCGGGGTAGGCACCGCAACTGTCGAGCCCGACCTCGTCGAGCACGTCGTGAATGAGACGCGCGAGCACCGGCTTCGCCTGCCAGTGCGCCTCCAGCTCGCGCGGATCATTCCCGGTCTTGGCGAACACCACCTTGGGCTCGTTGGACCGCGCGGCCGGGAATGGACCCGGCGGCGGATCGGGGATTCCGAAGTCGATCGAGGTGACGAGGTTGGGCGCCTTGACAAATTCGCGCTGGAAGATTGCGTGGTCGCGGTGCATGTATCCCAACATTACGTTCGCCGGCAGGTTTTGATGCCGCGTACCGAAATACGCGGGATGGTCGAAGTGCAGGCAAAAGACCGGGATGCGGAGCTGCTGCCAGAGGTTCGTACCATTGCTGACCAGATGCAATCCTACGCCGGTCAGGGAGACGACAAATCGAACGCGCGTGGAGTTCAAAGCACGCTGCAGCTGATTCTGCCAGTCAGCGGCCGACAGATCGACCTCGACAACCGGTACCGCCCAGTGCCGCGCGAGCAGTCGGAGCATGGCGTCCAGGGAATTGTAGGCAAAACGCCCAGTGAGCACGATGACGCTTTGCGGCGGCGCGCCCGGTTTGTGCTGCGCGTCTTCGAGCGCCTGGCGGCGCCAAACAAATTCGTCCGTCGCGGGGGTGAGCTCCGCCCGGGCCGCTGGCGCCGCCCGGGGCTGCTCGGCGGCATGACGCTCGCGAATCCCAGCTCCGAGACCCGCAAAGTACCTCCTGACATACGCCGCCAGTTGTTGTCGTCCGGCCGCCAGTTCCGTCAACCACCGGATGCTGCCCGGCATATCCTCGCCGACCGCGAGAACGCCGAGACCGTGTTGGTGCTGAAAGCGGAAGGCAGGATACCGCGACGACAACTCCTCCCACAGCCGCCATTCGCCGAGATCGCGCTCCCGGACATCGGTGTCGGCAAAGAGGACGACGCCGCGCCGGCTCAGCTTTGGCAGCCAGGTCTCGAAATCGTGCTTGACCGCGTCATAAGTCCGGTAACCGTCGATGTGCAACAGATCGATGCTGCTTGCGGCGAAATCGCGAACCGCCTCGTCGAAAGTGCTGCGGATCAGGCTCGAGAATGCGCCGAAGCGGGGACCGTGGTAGGCAGCTAATTCGGCATAAACCTCTTCCCCGGATAAACCCGAGTGCGGGTCGCCCTGCCAAGTATCGACGCCAGAGCATCGGGGGGCCAAGCCCAGCTGCTTCACTGCTTGGAGAAAGCCGCAATACGACGTGCCGTAATGGGTTCCGAGTTCTACCAGCACCTCAGGCCGGACGGCATCGATTATGCAGAAGGCAAACGGCAAGTGTTCGACCCGAGCACCCGGCGCCAACCGTTCTGGCTGCATCAGACAGATCGGACGGAACAACCGCTCAGCAAGCTTGTCCTGCTGCATTTTTGCTGAAATTCCCTGGATGGCCGTCTAATGTTAGGCTGGAGCCGAGCCGAGAGGAAGATCCCGCGTCGATCTGCTCGCCGCCTGACCTCCCCGCGGTGATTCTCGAACTCTTTTTCTCTACGATTCTCCAGGCTAGAATTCAAGGATGGCCTCGGACCCTCGTTTATGTGCGTGCGGCAGCGGGCTGCGGGCGGTGCGCTGCTGTCAGCTCGACCCGGCGATATTACCGCCGGCCGAGGCCGCTCGGCCGCTCGCGCCGGTTGTCGAGCGGGCTGCCGAGCTCCATCGCCAAGACAATCCGGGCGACGCCGAAAGGCTCTGTCTCGAAGTATTGGAGCTGGCACCCGGTCAGCTGGACGCGTTGTCATTGCTCTACCGCATCCGCCGCGCCGGCGGAGCCGAGCGCGCCGCCGAGACGTTGTTGCGCCGGATCGTGGCGCTCTACCCCAATACCTTCTGGGCGACCAACGAGTTGACCCTCGCCTTATTGGGAAGGGGGGCGATTGCCGAGGCCGAGATCCATGCCAGGAACGCCGTGCGCATCGCACCCGAGAACCCGCAGTCGCACAACCTGATGGGCATGATCATGACGGAGGCCAACCGGCCCCGGGTCGGCGAATACCATTACCGCAAGGTCATCGCCTTGGCCGGACGGCGCGACCCGGTCGTGCTCGCCAATCTCGCCTGGAATTTGAAAAACCAAGGCCGCATCGCCGAGGCGCGCGGTCTCTACGAGGAGGCGACGGCAGCCGGTGCCGAGGTGTTGCAGACGTTGCTCGGCTGGGCGCGGATGGAGGAAGCCGACCGCAATTTCGAGCGCGCCGCCGAATTGCTCGACCGCGCCGAGAAACTTGCTCCCGGCAATTCCAGCGTCCTGTTGTCGCGCGCCGTCGTCCTCAGCCGGATCCAGTCCTACGAGAAGGCGCTCGACCTGCTCGACACGATCGCCGCGCAAAGCCGCGACGGCGGGCTCGGCGCCAACGAGCTCCTCGAAAAAGGCCGGCTGCTCGACAAGATGGGGCGCTGGGAGGAGGCCTTTGCCGCCTTTGCCGAAGGCAAGCGGCTGTGTCGCGAGGTCAGCGGCCTCGTCTACCTCGACGAGCAGGCGCGCCAGCTAGTCGACCGCGCGCGGGGGTTTTTCACCGCGACGCGGCTGCGCATCATGCCGCGCGCCGAGCCGCGCAACGATCTGCCGCAGCCGATCTTCATCCTCGGTTTCCCGCGCTCCGGCACGACCTTGGTCGAGCAGACCTTGTCTGCCCACCCGCAGATCTCGGCTGGCGACGAGCTGCCCTTTGTCAACGAGATCACCGGGTCGATGCCGCGCATGCTGAACAGCCCGCTGACCTATCCCGAGGCGCTAGCCGAGCTGTGGATGGGCGACCGCTGCAACGGTCTCGACGAACTGCGTGATTATTATCTGCAGCGCGTATTGCAGCTCGGCATTCTCGAACCGGATGCCCAATGGTTCACCGACAAGATGCCGCTCAACGAGACCCATCTCGGCCTGATCGCGCTGATGTTCCCGCGCGCCCCGCTGATCCACGTGCTGCGCCACCCGCTCGACGTCGTGCTCTCGGTCTTCTCCAATCATTTGACGCACGGCTTCTATTGCAGCTATGCGCTGGAGACGGCGGCGCGCCACTACGTCCGGGTCATGGAGCTGGTCGAGCATTACCGCAGCGAGATGACATTGCACTACCTGCCGGTCCGCTATGAGGACATCGTCGACGAGCAGGAAGAGAGTGTGATTCGCATGCTCGATTTCATCGGCGCGCCGTTCGACCCATCCTGCCTCGATTTCCAGGAAAATCGTCGCTATGCGCGGACGGCCAGCTACGCCCAGGTCACCGAGCGCCTCTACGACAGCTCGCGCTATCGCTATCGCCATTATCTGAACGAGCTGGAGCCGGTGATCCCGATCCTCGAGCCGATGATCCGGCGTCTCGGCTATGCCGTCGACTGATATCGCGCTTCCCGGACCTTGAACGCATGACCAATACACAACCCCAGATGCCAAGGGGCCCAGAAATAGTGCGGCTGTCCTTCTAGCTTGCCATAGCGTAATGGCCAGCTACAGAAGCCTCGACGAAGCCGGCGCCGGCGAGGAGCGGCCGGGCCCACGGATACCCTCGCCGGCAACCGTACCACCGGCGCCGGCGGATCGGATCGCCGAACTCATCGGCCTCGCCCAGGGACACGAGCAGGCCGGGCGGTTGAACGAGGCCGAGGAAGCGCTCACGCAAGTCCTCGCGTTGGCGCCGCAGCATGCGGGAGCGCTCCATCTCCTCGGCGTCGTCGGCTTCCGGCAGGGCCGGATCGACGAGGCGGCGGCGCTGATGGAGCGCTCGATCGCCGCCGCACCGGAGACGGCACTCTATCATCGCAACATCTGCGAGGTGTATCGCAGCCTCGGCCGCTACGACGACGCGCTCGCCGCCGGCCACCGTGCGGTGGGGCTGACGCCGCGCGACCCGCACTGCTATCACAATTTCGGCGTCCTCCACTACCACCGGCTCGAGCTCGACGAGGCGATCCTTTGCGCCGAGAGCGCACTGGCCCTCGACCCCGACTTTGCCGGGGCGCATTTCGGGATCGCCGAGGCCTCGCTGCTGCGCGGCGATTTTCGCCGCGGCTGGGAGGAGTACGAGTGGCGTTTTCGCCTCGGCAATGCGCCGAAGCTATTGCCGCCGACCGATCGGCCGCAATGGGACGGCAGCCCGTTGCCGAATGGCCGGCTATTGTTGATCGCCGACCAGGGTTATGGCGACGTGATCCAGTTCGCGCGCTACATTCCTTGGGCGGCCCGACGCTGTCCCGACATCGCGATTGCCTGCAGCTCCGAGATCCGCCCGGTTGTGGCGCAACAACCTTATGTCGGCACGACTTTCGACCACTGGGAAAACGAGCCCGATTTCGCCGCCTATTGTGCGCTCTCCGGCCTGCCGCGTCTCGCCGGCACCACATTGCAGACGATCCCGGCGCCGATCCCCTATCTTCGTGCCGATCCGGCGAAGGTCGCGGCGTGGGCCGATCGGCTGTCGTGTCTGGTGCCGGCCGGCTACCGCCGGGTCGGTATCGCCTGGGCCGGGCGGCCGACGCATGTCAACGACCGCAACCGCTCGATCATGCTCGCGACGTTCGCCCCGCTCGCCGAGCTGCCGCGTCTGGCGCTGATCTCGCTGCAGAAAGGCCCGGCGCAGGCCCAGATTGGCGCCTATTGGGCGCGCGCGCCGCTCGTCAATCTCGGCCCGGAGGTCGCCGATTTCGACGACACGATGGCGATTGTCGAGGCGCTCGACCTGCTCGTCACCGTCGATACCGCGATCGCCCATCTGGCGGGTGCCATGGGCCGGCCGGTATGGCTGATGTTACCCTTCGCCCCGGATTGGCGCTGGCTGCTCGATCGGGTCGACAGCCCCTGGTACCCTACCGTGCGTCTGTTCCGCCAGCCGGCACCACGCCAGTGGGACCCGGTCGTGGCGGAGATCGTCCACCGTCTCGCCGCGGAGCCGACTGCCCTACAACGACAGACAGGCACAGTTCCTGGCCGCTTTCTCGCTGCCGGCGCGACCTGGCTGGCCTAGCTCGCCGTCGGAGTCTGCACGCTCTTGTCCGGGGGGTTATGTGACGGGCGTCAGACGTGCCGGGTCGGGCCTGGGGAACCCCAGGATTCAAGCGGTCGACCTGGACCTCCGCTTTCGCGGGGGTGACGGTAGCAGAGTGGATACATTAGCGCCATTTTCGGTCGGCCTCTTAGAGACGGGTTTACCTGATTGGCCGATTTAATTCGCTGATCGGGCGATTTAATTCGCTGATCGGGCGATTTTTTTCCCTATTCGCCAGCTTAGGGAATTTGCTCCTCAATTAGCGCATTCTCAATGACTTAGCCGCGCCGATCCGGTCTTCGAGTGGCCCCAAACCGCGGTTTTGCCAGTTTCTTCCCGTTGACCAGGGAATTGCCCGCTCCTCATTTATCGCGGAGCACGGGCTGGCGTTTTTCGAGGAAGGCGCTCATGCCTTCGGCCGCATCCGCGGTCTGGAAGGCAAGGGTGTTGAGGTCGGCTTCGATCCCGAGCCCTTCATTGAGCGAAGTCGCCAAACCGCGGCGCACGGCGTCGCGGGCGAAGCCGAGGGCGGACAGGCCGTAACGCGTCATCTCGCCTGCAAAACTCACTCCGGCTCCGAGCACATCACTGTCGACGACGCGGTTGACGAGGCCAATCCGCAGGGCCTCCTCGGCCATGACGGTGCGGCCGGTCAGGATCATCTCGAGTGCACGCGCCTCGCCGACGAGCCGCGGCAGGCGTTGGGTCCCGCCATAGCCGGGGATCAGCCCGAGCTTGATCTCGGGCAGGCCGAGACCGGCACCGGGCAGGGCGATGCGGAAGGTGCAGGCGAGCGCCAATTCCAGTCCGCCGCCGAAGGCATAGCCGTTGATCAGCGCGACCGAGGGGATCGGTAGCGCGTCGAGCTTGGCGAAGACCGCCTGCCCGAAGGCGGCTCCCTTGCGCGCCGCCGAGAGCGAGCGGCCCATCAGCTCCTTGATGTCGGCGCCGGCGCAAAAGGCTCTGCCACCGGCGCCGGTGACGAGCAACGCACGGGCGTCGCCGCCGGCGACCTGATCAATGGCGGTGCCCAGATCGCGCAGCAATTCGAAGTTCAGCGCATTCAACACCTCCGGCCGGTCGAGAGTGATCAGCGCCAGCTCGTCGATCCGGCTCAGATGGACCGTCATCGCCCGCTCCAGCGCACGGGCGTCGGGATGATGCGGCCGTCCTTGGCCCATTCGACGAGCTCGCGCTTCAGGATTTTGCCGCTGGCCGTGAGCGGGAACGACTCCATCGCGATGAAATATTCGGGCATGTCGTAACGCGACAGCCCGGCGTGATGCAGGTGGGCGAGCAGCTCCTCCGGTTCGACGCTCTCACCATAGTGCACGATAACCGCAAGACAAACCTTCTCGCCCAGCCGCTGATCGGCGACCGGGAAGGCCGCACATCGGGCGATCGCGGCATGCCGCATCGCCAAATCCTCGATCCGAGCCGGATGGATGTTGTGCCCGCCGCGGATGATCAGATCCTTTTTGCGGCCGACGATCTCGAGACACCCATTCTCGTCAAGCCGGCCGAGATCGCCGCTCATAAACCAGCCCAAACGGTTGAACGACTCCTCGGTCGCCTGCTGATTGTCGAAATAGCCCAAGGTCAGGCAGGCGCCGCGGCCGCCGATCTCGCCGACGGCACCCGGCGGCGCTTGGGCGTCTGGGTTGTCCTTGTCCCAGATCCGGATCTCGTAGGCGCGGCAGGCGCGCCCGCAAGTCTCGACGATCGTGTGTGGATCATCGTCCGGCAAAGTGTATTGGTGCGAGCCGTTCTCGGTCATGCCATAGACGTTCTGCGGCAGCACCCCGCGATCGAGGAAGGCCTGTGCCGTCTCGCGCGGGATCGGCGAGCCGGCCATATAGAACACCTTGACCCTACCGAGCCGGTCGAGCCGCCGGCGGCGCATCTCGGCCAGAATGTCCATCGCGTGGGTCGGAACGCCCATGACATAGGTGGCGCCAGTCGCGATTATCCAGTCGAGCGGCGTCATGTCGGGCGGCGGCGCATTGACCACCAGTTCGAGCCCCGCCGCCATCATCTGCTCGATCGCGACCGTGCCGATGTGATGGCTCATCGGGCTAAGGCTCAGCAGGATCGTGCGCTCGTCGTGATGCCAATCGGCCACCATCGCTCGGCCGTTCGCCAGCAATGTGTTGTCCGAATGCATGACACCCTTGGGGGTCCCGGTGGTGCCCGAGGTGAAGGCAAGGTAGACGATCTTGTCGGGATCGTTGTCGGCGGGCGGTAGCGGAAAAGGTGCCGTTGCTGCAGCAAAGGGTGCCGCATCGCGCGGGCCGGTCCCGAGCGTGTAGATTCGGCGCAGCGAAGGCAGGGTCGCGGCGGCAGCAAAGATGTCAGCGGAGGCCGCGTCGGCCCCGTAGCCGGGCTCGGCGAAGAACGCCGCCGCACGGATGCGGCTCAGCAGCTCGACGATCTCGCCGACCGTATAATTTCGGTGCAGAGACGGGTTGCAGACATAGCCCTGGCGCGAGCAGGCGAGCAGGATTGCGACCGCCTCGACCCGGTTCGGCAGCCAGACCGATACCCGCTCGCCGCGTTTGAGGCCCGCCGCGTGCAGATCGGCGGCGACGGCATCGACTAGGGCGCGCAGCTCGCTCCACGAGAGCCGTCGTTGCGCATCTCGCACCGCAAAGGCGGCGGGCCGTCGCGCCGCGTGATCGCACAACAGCGTGTAGAGCGTGTCATGCCGCCACTGCCCCTCGGCATAATACCGCCGCGCCATCTCGGGGTCGTGGAGGGTAAGGAGCGGATTGGTCACTTCGGCTTATTGCGGGCCGCCGCGCATCGAGGCCGGATGGCCCGGCAATTTGAAACGCTGTCCGGTGTCGGCCAGCTGGGTCCCGTCGATATGCAATACCGACAGATCGCCGTCGATGAAGTTGCCGACATAGAGGTAGCTACCGTCGGGGCTGAACGCGACGGCTTCGGGGAGCGCGCCGACATTGACCTCGCCAACATTGGTGACCTTTTTGCCGTCGATCTTGAGAGCGGTGACGGCCCCCGTCGGGTGATAGAAGAAGCCGGTCTTGGGCATATTCGAGCCGCGCGCCTCGACCGAGACGGCGAGATCGCCTTTCGGGCTGATCGCGAGCCCCTCTGGTGAATCCCCGACGGTCACGTGGTCGATGACCCGCGGGGGATCTGCCTCGAGGTCGATCACGCTGACCGTCTTCGCATTGCCGTCGGAGCCCCCGCCGTTGCCGTTGTCAACGGTCAGCGCCAGTTTGCCGTCGGGCGTTACGGCGACATTGTAAGGAAAGATACCGGTCGGCAGATCGCGCTTGTCGTAAGTGACCTTGTCGCCGTCGATGGACAGCAAGGCGACCTTGTTGGCGGCGGCTTTGGCCGCGAACGCGTGCTTGCCGTCGGGGGTGATCGCAACCGCCGAGACCTGATCGGCGGCCGCTCCGACCATCACCGTGTCGACGACGAGGACGTCCTTGCCGCGGATCGACAGGACGGAGATCGTGCCGTCGGCACGGTTGGTGACGAGCGCCAAGTCGCCTTTCGGGCTGATCGCCATACCCGAAGGCTGCTTCCCGACCATGATCGTACCGATCACCTTAGGCGGGGCCGCCTTCAGATCGATCAGGGAGACCTTGTTGTCGGGCTCCAGCCGATGGCCCCACCCTTGGATTACGGGCTCGAGCGAGTTGGCGACCAGAGCGATTTCGCCCGAGGGGTCGATCGCGAGGTTGGTCGGCGGGCCGACGACCGAGTTGATCAACGGAATGGTCGCCGCGATGCGCGGCGCTTCGGGCTTGGAGATGTCGATGACCGAAAGCGTGTCGTGACCGGGCTCCTTGAAGATCGGCTTGGCGTTTTCGTCCCAGCCCTGCTTCTCGTCATTGCCGACGATCAGGACCTGACCGAAGGCGGGTGTCATAGCCCAAACGGTCAGTCCGCCGGCCAAGACCGCCGCAACCGTGCTTGCGAAGAAACCGGACAAACGCATCCTCCCCTCCATCTGTCACCCTGGGTTCGCGGGTGCGGCGCGATGCTGCCGCGACCGCCGCCGCAGCACAAGTCGCGGATCGTCGAGCAACACTCTTTTCGGATGAGGATACCCTGGTTCGGCAGAGCGGAGCGACCGCTCCGGGAAGGCTTTACCGACTAAGGCTGGTCGGCGGCGATGCTGCTTCGGTTGAAGCCCAGAATCTTCAAAAAAGATATGATACGAGTATCCCACCTAGATGGAGGATAGGGTGCCGCAGATCACCATTGGCAGGTGGGGAAAACAACTGGCCATTCGGCTCCTGAGCGAGATCGTGAAGGCCGCTGGGCTCAGCAACGGCGAGCGTCTCGATATCGAGACGCATGACGGGGAAATCGTCATCCGTCGTGCGGTTCCGCATTTCACCTTAGAGGAGCTGTTTCGCGGGAAGAGCCCTGAAGAGTGGCGGTCAGCTTATGCGGGAGCCTTTGATTGGGGGCCTGATGTCGGTCGTGAGGTCGTAGAAGAATGACGGCTTCGGCCTATTTGCCCGACACAGGCGATCTCATCTGGACAGATTTCGACCCGACCAAGGGTCGGGAACAGGCAGGCCGGCGTCCGGCTCTGGTGATCTCTCCTGCCGCGTTCACCGAGAACACCGGCCAGGCGATCGTCTGTCCGATCACGTCGCGCGTGCGGCCGTTCCCGACCAGCGTCCTTCTGCCCTCGAGCTTGCCGATCACCGGCGAGATCTTGACCAGCCGTATCCGTGGCATCGACACTCAGGCCCGGCCAATCCGACATGCAGGCATTGCCCTGTCGGACGAGATCGCCCGGCGGTCCGGACGAAGCTCGACATCTTCATCACAATTTGAAAGTGCGCGCCTTAGCGAAAAATTCGGCCGTTGTCGCGGCATTACGGCTGTCACTCAGAAATCGATCACATTCTTCTGCCGCCTTAACAGAAGCCGCGGCGTCGGCCGGCAATAGCAGGCGCTCGGCCACGAGCGCCGCAGCCGCCGCCTCGACCTTGGCGACATAGGCCGCGCGGCTGCCGTAGCGCTCCTTGAGCGAGGGCCGCGGGTCGCCGGCCGCCTCGCGCTCTGCCCTCGTTCGGGCGAACGGGATCAACGAGCCGTCGCGGTCGGCGAGCTCGCTGGGCTGCGCCCGGTAGACGTTCCATCCGGTATAGGTGCCGAGTGGCACCGCGATCGGCGGCAATCTGATGCCGGCAATTTCGTTGCCGTCGGTGTCAACCGCGCACACATGGGCGCCATAGACATTGTCGATGCGCGCCGGCGGGTCGACCCAATCGACCGGCGGGACGATTTGGTTGGCACCGGGTGCCGCGGCGAAGCCCGGCACCGCTGGCATTCTGACATTCTCGGCCGCGACTGCGGTGCCGTCGGCAATCCGGGGGACGCGGCTCGACGGCGGTGCCACACCGTTGGTGACCCACTCTTCGAGCGCCACGAACAGCGCCCGTAAGGCCGGGGTCGCACTTTGCGGGTTGCGCGGGTTCACACAAGGCCCGGGGCTCGGATCGACCCCTGGGCGCCCGCCATGCTGGGTGCCGGCGATCATGTAGACGCGGACATTGGGCGGCAAATCGGCATCGTGGCGGCCGGTCGGGTCGGTGTGCACGAGCGAGGCGCCCTTCTGCCAGTATTCGGTCGAACTGTTGGTCTCGATGACCAGCGGATCGGTCGGCCGGCCCTGAAGGATGGCTCCGGTCTTGCGCGAGAACGGGTCGGTTGTCACGGCGTTGCCGAACGGGAACCAATTCTCCGGATAGAGACGGTCCTCGTGCTGTGTGGCGGTGCGCCCCGGCATGCCGAAGCGGTGGTTGGCGAACACCTTGCCGGCGCCGGCGACGTGGCTCAGGACACCGTCGAACACGCGGCGCCCATGCCCGTCGTCGTTCATGCCGAGCTCGAGGAAATGGCGCAGGAAACGCCCGCTCTGCGAGACGCCAAAGGCGAGTGCGTGGCGGACGCCGGTACCCTCGGTCGGCATGCTCTCGGTGATCAGCGGGTTCGGTGTGCCCCTGCGGTCGGTGCGCTCGTAACGCAGAAACGAGACGAGGTCGCGCACCGAGGTAAAGCCGATGCCGAGCACCTTGGACCCGGTCGCTTCGTACCACAGCTCGTAAATCTTGAACGGCGCGAACAGGCTGCCCTCGGGTAAGAGCCGGATCGACTGAGGATCGGCGAATTCCCAAAAATCGGCCGGGATCTCCTTGCGGGTGTCGCTTTCGCGGTCGCGCACGGTCAGCCGTGCCTGCCCGGTGTCGGTCGAGGCGGCCGAGTAGGAGAGCCGAACGATGTCGCCCTTGCCCGGCGCGCGGGTGCCGATGTGAAACTCGTGGCGGATGCGGCCGGTGACTGGCCGGCCGTTTTCCATTGCCGTCGGGAAGCGCGCGGTCAGGGTGTTGTTGGCAGCGGGCGCGCCTGGATCCCAGCCCGACCAGACGAGGCTGTAGCCGCGGCCGAGCGAAAAGCCGATCCCGGCTTCGCGCGCGGTCTTCGGGTCGTTCGCGGCGTCGACCGGAGCGCTAGGCGAGTCGTCGAGGAGCTGGAAGATCCGCTTCGAGCCGCGATTGGTCACGTCGTAGACCAGCGCCCCATTAGTTCGGCTGGGGTTCGCCGGCCGCAATATGAAGAAATCGGTCTCGTATTCGACGAGCCCCCGCGGGTTCCGCGGCGCCTTGTCGAGATCGACGATGACCTTGTTCTGCGGCGCCGCCGGGTCGAGCTCGCCCCTGGCAACGCCCCGGATGCGCAGATAGGGACCGGCCTCGCCGAAAGCTTTGCCCTCGGCAAAGGGCTCGACCGCATTCACTTGGATTTCGATATTGGCCATCGATGACTCCCGTGCAGACGGACCGGCCATTCTTCCGGATGGGGTTATCGACCCTGCGGCTCCACGGATCAAAGATTTTTGAGGTCGCAGCGGGGCGGCCGACGATATAGGCAAAGGCCTATGCTGGTTGCGATATGACGGGTGAACAGCTCATCGCACTCGGCCGCGCGGCGATGGCCCAGTCGCACAAGCTGATATTGCTGGGCGGCGTACTCGGCCTGTTGAGCATCGCCGCCGGAGTGATCTCGCGGCGCCTCGGGGCGCACGTGCTGCTGGTCTTCCTAGCGCTCGGCATGCTGGCGGGCGACGAACACGTGCTCGGCATTCCGTATGACGACTTCACCTCGGCCTATCTGATCGGCAGCGTGGCGCTCGCGGTAATCTTGTTCGAGGGCGGGCTCAAGACGCCGGTCTCGATGTTGCGGCTCGCGCTCTGGCCGGCTGCCGCGCTGGCCACAATCGGTGTCGCAGTGACAGCCGGTGGTGACCGGCGGGCTCGCCGTGTTCGGGCTGGCTGAGCTCCTCGGCACCAGCGGCTTCCTCGCGACCTTCGTGGCCGCGGTGATCACCGGCGCCACCCAACACCGCGCGCGACAGGAGGTCGAGCACTTCTTCGAAGGTATGGCCTGGCTCGCGCAGATCGTGCTGTTTTTGGTGACCCCGGAAGATCTGCCGCCCCATCTGCCCGGTGCTATCATCGGAGCCGCCGTGCTGATCCTGGTGGCTCGGCCTGTGGCCGTGCTGATCTGTCTGCTGCCGTTCGGGTTCAACCTGCGTGAGACAGCCTTCGCCTCCTGGGTGGGGCTGCGCGGGGCGGTTCCGATCTACCTCAGCATCATCCCCGGATCGGCCGATCCACATCGCGACGAGCGCCTGTTTGCCAGCATCTTCATCCTGGTGATCGCCTCGTTGATCGTGCAAGGCTGGACCGTGACCCCAGCCGCCCGTCTGCTCGGCTTTGGGCGCCCGGGATGAGCTTGGGGGCCCCCAGCCCGTCAGGCGCAGGCGATCGCGTAGGTATCCTCGCAACCCGGCGGCAATCGATGCTCCTGCCAGCTGCGGCCGCCGTCGCGGGTGCCAAAGACCTGACCGCACCGCGTGATGCCATAGACCTGGTCGGGATCGCGGGTATGGAGTGCCACACCCATCATCGTGGCCTCGGCCTTGACCCCGCGGTCGAAGCGCTGCCAGCTGTGCCCGAAATCCTCGCTGCGGTAGAGCGCCCCGTCGGTGCTCTGCGCGGCCGGGCTGAGACAGGCGTAAAGCACGCGCGGGTCGTGCGGCGAGACGCGGATGTCGCGCCCGTAGCGGAGTGGCGAGAAGCGGCCGATTTCCATGTCCTGCCAGCTCTCGCCGCGGTCGGCGCTGCGGAAGAGGCCCTTGCGCACCGCGACGAAGACCGTGCTCGGCCCGGCGGTGCTGACCGAAAGCGCGTGGCCATCGAGCATCCCCTCGCGGTCTCGGGGGCTGGCATCGCGGCCGGCGAGCCGGATCAGGTCCTCGCTGCAATCCTGCCAGCTCTCCCCGTCGTCGAGGCTGCGCATGACGCCGTTGACCTCGAGCACGGCATAGATCTCGGCCGGATGGTCGGCAGCCTTGGCGAGCCGCATGACCCGGCAGTCGAACGGCATCCTGACCCGGTCGGGCATCTGCGGGTCGGCGAGCCGCCGCCAATTGTCGCCGCCGTCCTCGCTGCGGTAGACCGCGACCGGCGAGGTTCCAGCGTAGAGGGTCCGCGGGTGCTTCGGATCGACGAGGATCGACCAGACTTGCACTCCGCGATCGGGGAAGCCGAGCCGCTCCCAATGCTCGCCGCGATCGGCGCTGCGATAAGGGCCGTCCTGGGTGCCGATGTAGACGGTCTCCGGATTTTCCGGGTGAACCGTAACGGCCTGGACGTGCGTCTCCTGCGGCAAGCCCCGGGTCAGGTGGCGGCATTCGCCGTCACCGACGGCCAAGCGAAAGACCCCGCCCCGAGTGCCGCCCCGCCACCATCCGACACCGGCATAGACATAAGTCTGATCGGTCATGATGAGCTCCTCCTATCCGTCGGCGCATGCAGAGCACTTTTGTCCCGCTCCGCGAGGAATGCGATCTCGTCCGGGGTCGACTCCCGGCCGAGGATTTTATTGCGGTGCGGAAAGCGTCCGAACCGCTCGATGATCTCGACGTACGGGCGCCCGTAACGACGCAAAGAAAGGCGACGATCGGGATTGCGCGGTAACGCGTCGAACAGAGTGACCGAGCGGCGTTGGTCGGCGATATCCTCGCTGTGGTGAAACGGCATGTAGAAGAACAACCGCCAAACCGCCGGAACGAGCCGGTCGAAGCCCTGTTCGAGCGCCCGGTCGGCGACGGCGCGCGCCGCAGCGTCGGTCGCATAGGCGTGCGGGGTACCGCGGAAGATGTTGCGTGGGATCTGGTCGAGCAGCAGCACCAGGGCGAGCGCGCCCTCGGGCAGAGCTTCCCACGGGGGCAGTTGTCCGGCGGCGGCGGCTTCGTAGTCGGTAAGAAAGGCGTCGCGCAAAGAGGCGTCGAATTCGGCGGTGCTCTTGAACCAGATCTCGCGCTGACGCTCGCGGTTGGGATCACCCGGCGGCCCGAACCAGGCATCGAGCAGCGCTTTCGCCCGATCGGGAAGGCTCGTGGTGGGATCGCTTGGTGTCATTTCTCGCCTTCGTTGCGCAGCAACTCGTCGAGGCGGGCGCGCAACGCCAACAGGTCGCGCCAGGCCTCGCGTTTGCGCTCCGGCGTGCGCAGCAGGAAGGACGGGTGGAACATCGGCAGGGTCGGCACCGGCTCGGCGAGCCCGGGGATCTCGAGGTCGAACCAGCGCCCGCGCAATCGGGTGATGCCCTGGCCGCCGGGCAACAGCGCGCTGGCGGCGGTAGCGCCGCCCAGGACGAGAAGCTTGGGGTGCACCAGGGCGATGTGGCGCAGCACAAAGGGCAGGCAGGAGGCGATCTCGGCCGTGGTCGGCGTACGGTTTCCGGGCGGTCGCCAGTAGACAACGTTGGTGATATGCACGCTTTGGCGGTCCAACCCGATCGCCGCCAGCATGCGGTCGAGCAGCTGGCCGGCGCGGCCGACAAACGGGCGGCCGATGCGGTCCTCATCGGCACCAGGGCCCTCGCCTATGATCATGACGGGGGCCGCCGGGTTACCGTCGGCGAAAACCGTGTTGGTCGCGGTGCGCTTCAAGCCGCAGCCGTCGAAGCCGGCGATCAATGCGGCGAGCGCCGACACCGACTCGGCGCCGGCGGCGAGCCGGCGCGCCGATTGGGCAGCCTCCGCCAGGGACTCGGTTAAGGCCTTCGGCGGCGCTGCTGGGACCGCGGGGGCGGCTTGTGGGCGCGGCGCCGAAGGGGCTATCGGGGCCGCGACTGCCGGCGCTGGTCCGAACCGGTTCGCCGGTTGGTCGGCGATCGCCTCGTCCGCCCCCATCTCGACATACCAGCGCAACAGCGCGAGTGCGGCGTCGCGATCGTCCAATTTCGGCGGCGTGGCGAGAGACGTCATCCCGCTAATGCTACCATCGCGACCGAGCGGCGGCGATCCGATATAGTCGTCCCGCGAATGCCGGGGAAAGAGCCGTGGCCGAGGAGCGGATCGAGCGCGAGCGGATGGAATACGACGTCGTCGTCGTCGGAGCAGGGCCCTCCGGCCTCGCGGCGGCGATCCGTCTGAAGCAGCTCGCCGCCGCAGCCGAGCGCGAGCTCGGCGTCTGCGTCGTCGAGAAAGGCTCGGAAGTCGGCGCCCACATCCTGTCGGGTGCAGTGTTCGAGCCGCGCGCGCTCGACGAATTGATCCCGGACTGGCGGGAACAGGGCGCGCCGCTCGTCACTCTCGCGACCGAGGACCGCTTCCTGCTGTTGACCGCGAGCCGCGCGCTGCGCTTGCCGACGCCGCCGCAGATGCGAAATCACGGCAACTATATCATCAGCCTAGGCAATCTATGCCGCTGGCTGGCGCAGCAGGCCGAGGCGCTGGGTGTCGAGATCTATCCCGGCTTCGCCGCGGCCGAGGTGCTGTACGACGCCGCTGGACGTGTGCAGGGTATAGCGACCGGCGACATGGGCATCGGCAAGGACGGTCAGCCAACCGATCGGTTTCAGCCCGGGGTCGAGCTTCGTGCCAAAGAGACGCTGTTCGCCGAAGGTTGCCGCGGCTCGCTGACCAAAACACTCGTCGAGCGGTTCCGCCTGCGCGACGGCATCGATCCGCAAACCTATGCGATCGGCATCAAGGAATTGTGGGAGGCGACACCAGACCGCCACCAGCCCGGGCTCGTCGTTCACACCGTCGGCTGGCCGCTCGACAGAGCCACTTATGGCGGCTCGTTTCTATATCATCTCGAGAACCGGCAGGTGGCCGTCGGTTTTGTGATCGGGCTCGATTACAAGAACCCGTTCCTCAATCCTTTCGAGGAATTCCAGCGGTTCAAGACCCACCCGACGATCCGCCCCGTCTTTGAGGGCGGCCGGCGCATCGCCTACGGAGCGCGCGCGCTCAACGAGGGCGGCTTTCAATCGATCCCGCGACTCGATTTTCCGGGAGGCGCGCTGATCGGCTGCGCTGCCGGTTTCGTCAATGTGCCTAAGATCAAGGGCAACCACACCGCCATGAAATCCGGGATGGTTGCGGCCGAGACCGTGTTTCGGCGGCTCGCCGGAGAGACCGGCGCTGAGGTCAGGCGCGCCCTCGAAGAGAGCTGGGTTTGGGAGGAGCTGCGCCGCGTCCGCAACATCCGGCCGAGTTTCCGCTGGGGCCTGTGGGCCGGTCTCGCCTATTCGGCGCTCGACACCTACGTCTTGCGTGGTGCTGCCCCCTGGACCATCCACCACCACCCCGACTACCTGCAGCTGACCCCGGCGAGCGTGGCGCGGCATATCGAGTATCCCAGACCGGACGGCAAGATCACCTTCGACCGGCTCTCCTCGGTGTTCATTTCGAACACCAATCATGAGGAGGACCAACCCCCGCATCTGCGCTTGCGCGATCCGGCGAAGGCGATCGCGGTCAACTATCGGCTCTACGATTCGCCGGAACAGCGTTATTGTCCCGCCGGCGTCTACGAGATCGTGCAGCAGGCGGTGACGGGCGACCCGTATTTACAGATCAACGCGCAGAATTGCGTTCACTGCAAGACCTGCGACATCAAGGACCCTGAGCAGAACATTGATTGGGTTGTGCCGGAAGGGGGCGGCGGGCCCAATTACCCGAATATGTGAGGCGGGCAAGTGGATAGAGATAGATGAATGCAAAGGTGATGGAGATTTTCGGGATCAGGGGTTTGGCGGGTTTGCTGCTGGCTTTTGCCGTGGCCGCGCCGAGCGAGGCGACGCCAGATATCGAGGCGCCATCCGGCGCCTATTTGGCCGGCCGGCATGCGCAGGAGACGCGCGACTATGCGGCCGCCGCGTCGTGGTACGAGGACGCGCTCAAGACCGATCCCGGATCGCCGGAGCTGATCAGCCGCACGTTTCTGATGGAGGCGAGCGAAGGCCGGTTCGATCGGGCGCGCTCGCTCGCCGAGCAGGAGCTCACGCTCGATTCGACGGATGCGGTTGCCGAGCTCGTCCTGCTGATCGACCGCGTCAAGGCTGGTGACAAGGCCGGCGCACTCGCGCGCGCCGAGGCACTGCCGGGAGATGGCGTGCACCGCTTCCTCGCCCCGCTCGCACTGGGCTGGACGCGGATGGCGATGGGCGACCTTGCCGGCGCCGATGCCGCGCTGCGCCGGCTCGACAAATTCAATGGTTTCGCCCCGCTCGAATTTTACCAGCTCGGTCTGCTCTACGACTTCGCCGGACAACCCGAAACGGCGGAAGAGAACTTTAAGAAGACGCTCGAGGCGACCGGCCAGCTCAACTGGCGGCTGACCGACGCGATGGCCAATTTTTACGAGCGCCACGGTCGCGCCGATGAAGCAGCAACACTCTATCAACGGTTCATCAAGGACAATGCCGGAAGCGAGCTGGCGGAATCGGTGCTGGCGCGCAAGCCGGCCGAGCCGCCCCTACCCCTGATCGATACCGCCGAGGAGGGCCTGGCCGAGGCACTCTTTGATCTGGCCAGCGTCGTCAACCAGCCCGAGACGATCGATCTCGCGCTGCTCTACGCTCGCAGCGCCCTCCAGTTGCGCCCACATCTGACACTCGCTCAACTGCTCCTCTCCGACGTGCTTAGCGCCCAGAACAAGCCGGAGGAAAGCCTCGCCATCCTTGCACAAATCCCGCCAAGCTCGCCCTATTCGTGGTCAGCGCGCTTGCGCGTCGCCGCGGACCTCGAGATGCTCGATCGCACCGAAGAGGCGATCGCTCAGTTGAAAGAAATGTCGGCCGAAGCACCGACGCGGGCCGGCGCCAACATGCAGCTGGGCGATTTGCTGCGCGCCAAGAAGCGCTTCAACGAGGCGGTCGATGCCTATGACGAGGCGATCCGGCGCCTTCAGGCGACTGGCATGCCGGAGCGCTGGTCGCTGTACTATAGCCGCGGCATCGCGCTCGAACGCTCGGGCCAATGGAAGCCGTCCGAGGCTGACCTTCTGCACGCACTCGAGCTCAAGCCCGACCAGCCGCTGGTCCTCAACTATCTCGGCTATTCCTGGATCGACCGAGGCGAGAATCTGGAGCGCGGCCTCAAGATGATCGAGAAAGCGGTAGAGCTGCGCCCCGAGGACGGATACATCGTCGACAGCCTGGGCTGGGCGCATTACCGGCTCGGCGATTACTCGAGCGCCGTGGAATATCTCGAGAAAGCGATCGAGCTGGTGCCCGAAGATCCGACGATCAACGACCATCTCGGTGACGCTTATTGGCAAAGCGGGCGTCCGATCGAGGCGCGCTTTCAGTGGCGGCGAGCCTTGCAATTCGGACCGGAGGCGGACGAGATCAAGCCGATCGAAGCCAAGCTCGACCGGGGTCTCGTGTCCCCTAATCGGGCCGGCGGCGGCTGACCCCGCGATGGCGATCACGGCCTTTGCTCCGGCAAAGGTCAACCTCTACCTGCATCTGATCGGCCGGCGGCCGGACGGCTATCACCTGCTCGACAGCCTGATCGCCTTCGCCGATATCGGCGATCGCATCACCGCCGAGCCTGCTGCGACACTGTCGCTCGAGATCACCGGGCCGGAGGCGGCCGGTCTTGCCAGTTCGGGGCAGGACAATCTCGTGCTGCGCGCCGCTCGCCAGCTTGCCGACCACACCGGGACGGCTCGGGGTGCGGCACTGCTTTTGGAGAAGAACCTGCCGGTTGCCGCCGGGATCGGCGGTGGGTCGAGCGATGCCGCAGCGGTGCTGCGGCTGCTCGCGGTTCTGTGGCGGCTATCGATCGGCGAAGAGGCGCTCGGCGGCCTCGGCGCGAGGCTCGGCGCCGACCTCCCCGCCTGTCTGTACGGACGCGCCGCCTGGCTCGGTGGCATCGGCGAGCGGATCGAGCCCGCCCCAGACCTGCCGGAAGCTGGGATATTGCTTGCCAACCCACGCAAGGAGCTGCCGACTGCCGCGGTATTCGCGGCTCGGACCGGTCCTTTCTATGAGGCTGGGCGGTTCGCGCCGATGCCTAGGGACGCCGCCGGTCTGGCGCGGGCGCTGATGACACGGCGCAACGACCTGACCGATGCCGCGATTGGTCTCGTGCCCGCAATCGACGCGGTTCTAGGCCGGCTCGCCCGGCTACCCGGCGCCTTGCTCGCGCGGATGAGCGGCAGCGGTGCCACCTGCTTCGCGCTGTTCCGCGATCGCGGTGCGGCCGAAGAGGCGCGCGTGGCACTCGCCGCGGCCGAGCCCCAATGGTGGTGCGCCGCCGGCGGTCTGGTCAGGGGAGAGGCCGTCGCTGGACAGGCTCTCCCAATTCCCGGTTAAAGCGGGAAAATTCCCGCAAAAAAACGCGTTCGGGCGCGAAAATCGCCTGGCGTCGCTGCGAATAACAACGCTGGATCAATTGCTTAGTATAGAAGCAACCGCGCATGGCCGGCGCTCGAAACCGGGAATTTCCTGGTGCCAAAATCCGGGAAAATCGTCCGTAACCGGGAAAAAACCGGGAAATGGCAGCCCGACCGCCATCTCGCGGCTTGGACTCATTCCCGTCCCGACGCGCTGCGACGGAGGCTGCGCGGCCCGCTCCCCCGACCCGACCGGACGGTATCCGAGGATCCCGACCTCGCGCCCATGATAGGCTTCGATCTTGACGCCAACATGGCGAGGGTTCCGCCGGCGGTCTTGTTGCCTGGAGGGGCGCCTTGCGGTTAACCTGCCGAGGCGCTTGGGGCGTAGCCAAGTGGTAAGGCAGCGGATTTTGATTCCGCGATACGGAGGTTCGAATCCTCCCGCCCCAGCCAGCTGTATGATCCAAGATGTATTGGCACCGGACCTTGCGAGTGTTGGGACGTGCCTGCCTCTATCGTGCCACTACAGCCGTGTTCGTCCGCTTTCGCCCGCGGCTGCAAGTCTGCCGAAGCAGGAATACACGGCAGAAAGAAATTCCAATAGAGTAGACCAGTTGTTTAAGGCAAATCAAGGCCGAGAATCCGTAGAATGTCAGTTAAAGAGGTTGCAGGCACATGGATCTCCACTTCAATATTGTGTCTAACTTCACCCGATGGGTCGTTGCGACGGGTCTTCTCCACGAGAGTTTCGTCGTCCTCGACGTTGGCGTACAGGGCGGAGAGAACCCACGCTGGCACCTCCTCGGCGACCACCTGATCGTCCATGGGTTCGATGCGATCCAGGAGGTGGTCGAAGAACTCCGCGAGACCAACGCAGGCAACCCTCGCCGGTTCTACCATTGGGTGGCCGCCGGCAGCTCTGATGAGGAGCGGACCTTCTACTTCAACGCGGCCGAGCCTTGCTCTAGCTCCTTCTTTCGCCAGGGCGACGATCGCTTTGGGCTTGCTGATAAGCGGATCGAGCAGGCCCGCAAGGTTCTCGTGCGTCGTCTTGACGGCCTCCTTGAAGCGGGCGTGATCATGCCTGCCGATTTCCTCAAGGTGGACGTAGAGGGGGCTGAGAAGGAGGTAATGCTTGGGGCACCGAAGGTACTCGCCGGACTCCTGGGGATCGAGACGGAGACGAATTTTGGCATAAGCTCGATGTATCCACACGGACACCTTCCAACCCTCCATGCCCTCCTCAGCGCAGCCCGGATGCGGATCTTTGACCTGAACTTCAACCGCGTGCCCCGGCACAGCTTCATTCAGGCGGCCGGGCAGGTCCCCGAGGGCATCGGGAGGCCGGCCACGTTCAACGTATTGTTCTGTCGGGATCTGATCGAGGAAGCGGATCAGCCGGACAACTACCCGGGGCCATGCGAGCCCGAAAGCGTCGATCGAATCATCAAGGCAATGATCATCTACGAGCTGCACGGGCTTAGCGATGTTGCCCTCGACACAGCGGTGCGCTTCAGGGACACGCTCGGGTCGCCTATGGACGTCGACAAGGCGATTAGCCTCCTGGCGGATCCCTTGTGCCGGGCGCCGGGGCATGCGTCCGTCTCGGACCGTCAGGCCGAAATAACAGCCGCCCTGCGTAAGTCCATCGAAGATCTCAACGCTGAACTAGCCAATCGTGCAAGGCAGGAGGAGGTGGAGCGGGACCTGCGTAAGTCCATCGAAGACCTAAACACCGAAATAGCGGCCACCCGTGCGAGGCAGGAGGAGGTGGAGCGGGACCTTCACGCGGCCCGTCAGCGCATCAGCACTCTTGAGGGTTCGATTAGCTGGCGTGTGACACGCCCTTTACGTGCGGCTCGGCGTGCGCTTTTAGGATGATGCGGCAACGGATTGATTGCGCTCATCCTTGATGCGACGGATTCCGTCTTAAAAACCCCTGGCCGCGGTCGAGGCGCCGGTTCTCCGGTAGCGCCTTACACGACACCCGGCCTTCTGTCCCGGTATGCGGCGGGGACGTTTTCCGGATACGCAAGCGCCGGGCCATCAACTCGAGGCTCGGGCTGAGGGCTCGCCATTCCAGCGGCGTTTGAGCAGGTTCGGCCGGGTGCCGAGCGCGGAGTTCCTGGGCGAACTGCCGGACGCCCTCCGCGCAGCATTCCGGCAAATATGTAATGATGTTCATTAGTTAAGGGCGTTGCCCCCGTCGGCGCGAAGTCGGGGTACCAGGTTTC
>Ga0209656_10000643_pt1 | contig 22766 bp, 15 predicted proteins | sample BogFormECP12_OM2_FD_188239 | JGI IMG/M metagenome (GOLD analysis project Ga0209656, IMG submission 188239) | Bog forest soil microbial communities from Calvert Island, British Columbia, Canada - ECP12_OM2 (SPAdes) (version 2) | ecosystem: Environmental > Aquatic > Freshwater > Wetlands > Bog ... | reverse complement strand
AAGATTGCCAGCGACACAGCGTGAGCTGCACCATTACCAGCCGCCGAAGGCGCAGAGAGCATGCCGCGAAACACGTAGCCCAGAATCGCCAGCACGATCACGGTACTGATGCCCGCGACCAGCGGCCAGTGAATCGTCCGTCCCCAGGGCTCGACGGCCGGCTGAAAACCCAGGGTTGCCGCAGCGCGATTGCCCTGCCATGCCTCAAGGTCCGCCAGGAGTTCGCCCGCGCTCTGATAGCGTAAGTTGGGGTCGCGCTCCAGGCACCTGCTGACAATATTGCTAAGCGTGCGTGGAATCGTCCCATCGTGATCGGAAACCGGGATGGCCCGCTCCTGGTTGCGCTTGATCAAGCTGGCCACAGCGCTCTCGGCCCGGAACGGCGTCACGCCCGTCAGCAATTCATAAAGAATCAGGCCCACGGTAAAAAGATCGGAGCGCTGGTCCAGATCTTTCGCCAGAGCCTGCTCCGGAGACATATATTCCATGGTCCCAACCAGAGCTCCGGTTTGAGTCATGCCGTCGCCTTGCACCGTGCGTGCCAAGCCAAAGTCCATCACCAGGATCCGGCCGGTCTGATCGCGCATGATGTTTTGCGGCTTCAGGTCGCGGTGGATCACGCCCACGCTGTGAGCGGCTTCGAGCGCGCGGCAAACTTGTTGAATGATCTCGACCGCCTCTTCTGGTGGAAATTTCTTTTTCTCCAGGATCAGACCGCGCAGGTCCTGGCCTTCGACGAACTCCATGGTTATGAACTTCACACCATCGGCGTCACCAAAATCGTAGATGCGGATCACATTTTTGTGAGTGACCTGATGCGCCAGCAAGAGTTCTTGCTTGAATCTCGCCAGAATCGAAGGATTGGCGGCCAATTGCGGCCGAATGAGCTTTAGCGCCACGGGGCGGTCTAGTTCGCGGTCCATGGCTTTATAGACCGCGCCCATTCCGCCTTCACCCAGCAGCTGCAAGATCTCGTAGCGTCCTCCCAGCACGTCGCCCGTTTGCAATACTGTCGCGCCAGCCTGAAAACGAGCGGGGCCGCCGGATGGAGAACGCGGAGCGGGAGTTACGTCGACCTGTGTCGCGTCGGCATCCACGGGACCGCCGGGGGGAGCAGAAGACGGTTGGGGAAAATCAACTAAAGTAGCATCGGGATCAATCGCAGAATTCGAGGCAGAACTTTCTCCTTTGGTCGGAACGCTCACACCGAGCGGGTTCGTCGAATTCGCTTGATCTTGCGGATCAAAGCGCGGATTCCTGTTCTCCATGATTCGCCCGGGTGGGGCCAGACAAAAAGCCCCGGAGAGAGCCGCACATAACGATAATCCGGAAAGTATATACCGCCGGAGGTCCCCGCGCACGAAGAGCTTGGAGCCTAGCTGGCGGGCGAGTAGTGGGCGGTCCCTCGTGCGGCGGAGATCAATCCTGATGGCTTGTTTGACCCTCGGGTCTAGCTGACTTGTCGTCGCGGCATACCCGAGGCGAAAATGCGGTTGCCCAAATCGCCAGGAGGTCGCGCTGTTTGGCCGGATTTTCTCATGTTATGAGCGCGCGCCCAGTCGTCCGCTGGCAGGCCGAACGAAATTTCACAGAGAATTAACACTGCCCACAATTTGGCCCGCTAATACTAACTTCCTGGAGGTTCCCATGAACACGAAGAAATTCATAGTGGCTGGAGTTGCGCTGGTGAGCACGCTAGCGTTGTCGACAAACGGAGCGGTAGCTCAAACCAACACGGTGGGTTCAGGCAAGATCAAGCACGTGCTGCTGCTGAGCATTGACGGCATGCATGAGGCGGACTTCTACAACTGTGCGCACGGTCTCTCCGGCGTGAACGGTGGCAATCCATACTGCCCGAACATGGCAGCCTTGAGCCAGACGGCGATCAATTATGTGAACACAACCTCATCCAAACCTTCAGACTCTTTTCCCGGGATGGCGGCGCTGGCCTCTGGCGGCACTCCGAAATCGACCGGCCTTTACTACGACGTAGCCTATGACCGATCACTCGATGCTCCAGCAGAGACAACCGGCACTGGTCTGGCTGCCGGTCCATGCGTTCCTTACGCGACTCCATTTGGCACGACGACCGACAACGATCAAGGTGTCGACATTGACGACACGAAGCTGAACGGCGGCGCGCCGGGAGCGGGACTGACGGAGGGAGGAATCGCCTCACTCGATCCAATGAAGCTGGTGCGCGATCCGCAGAACGGTTGTGCCCCGGTTTATCCCTGGAACTTCATCCGAGTCAACACCGCATTTGGTGTCATCCATGCGGCGGGCGGATATACGGCGTGGATCGACAAGCACCCGTCATACTCCTTTGTGGGTGGGCCTGGCGGCAAGGGCCTCGATGATTATTATTCGCCTGAGGTCAGCTCGACCGTGGTGCCGCTGCCCGGAGTGAAAACTTTGGAAGGCGCTTCGTGCGATCCGATCCGCGACATGGTTGGAGTCTCGGCGTGGAATGCCAGCTTCAAGAACATACAGTGCTATGACGCGATCAAGGTCTATGCTCTGCTGAACCAGATTGCCGGGAAGACGCATTCGGGTGCTCCGGCAGTCGTGCCGGCAGTTTTCGGCATGAACTTCCAATCCGTGTACGTGGGCGAATCGGTCAATGAGGCAGGAGTCTCAGTGGGCGGCTACAAAAACGCGGCGGCCGTGCCCAGTGCGGAGTTGCTGGGGGAGATTGAATACGTTGACACCGCAATCGGCGAGATTATCGGTGCCCTCAAGACTGCCGGCATTTACAACAACACCCTGGTCATTATCACCGCCAAGCACGGCGAGTCTCCGATCGATCCGACTCGGTACGTGGCAGACGGTACAGATACTCCGGCGACTCTGCTAGGGGATCTCATTCCCTACTCCGAGTCGCCGCTGAACACGACGGGCATCGGCGCAACCGAAGACGATGTATCTGTGCTCTGGCTAAAAAAGGGCGTGAACGTAGACACGGCCGTGCAAATACTTGAAAGTGATGCGACCGAGATCGGGATGGGGGAAATCCTCTACGGGCCGACACTGGCGCCGAACTACAACGTGGGCGGACTTGAGCCAGGTGAGGATCCGCGGTCACCCGACATTATCGTGACCCCGAACATCGGAGTGACGTACTCGAACAGCACCTCGATGATTGGAGATCACGGCGGGTTCGCGCATGACGATACGAATGTCATGTTGCTGGTAGCGAATCCCGGCTTTGCGGCACAGACGGTTTCGGCCGAGAACGCGACCATCCAAGTCGCGCCGACGATCCTAAGTGCATTGGGCCTCAATCCCGCGGCGCTGCAGGCGGTGCAAATAGAAGGCACGCCGGTGCTCGCCGAAGTGGCTTCGCAACTCGCAAAATAGCTGTTCGTTCGTAGAAACCAACCGTGGTGAGAGGAGCCGACAAACGGCTCCTCTTAATTTTTCTGGCTTTAGTAAGTCAAAAATCGCGCGATCAACAGAGCGCTGAACTTCGAAAGGCCAACTGCGCTTGGTGGCTTCAGGGAAAAGAAGGCAAACATGAGCCTGCGATAAAGCAAAGTCCGCTCTCTCCAGTTCGGTTCTTCCGAGAAGAATAACGAAATGCGGGGGCCTTCAGTACACGTGTCGGTCTCATGCGCGAGATTACGAGATTGTAATCCCCGCGTCATCTTAAGGTCTCCTTCACGCCGCTAGGCTAGGAGCGATCCTAGGAGGATCAGCCTATGACGTTAAGAAATCTGCTTCGCGGAGCCGGCTTGGCGGCCGCTCTGGCCCTGACGAGCTTCGCTTCAGCACAAATTCTACCGACGGGTGCAACCATCACACCGGACGCGGCTCCTGGATCGGTGTTCGTACCTTTGACGACTTCTTTGCTAGATGTTCCGACCTTTACGCCAGATGGTGCCGAGACCACTGCCATTAGCCCGGACGGCAAAACTTTGCTGATCCTCACCAGCGGCTACAACCTGAATGAAGACGCGAGCGGCAACTTTCCCGGGGCGGATTCCGGTGAGTTCGTTTTCGTGTATGACATTTCCACGCCCAGTGCGCCGGCGCAGAAGCAGGTAGTCCAGATGTTGAACTTTGACACCACCTTCGACGGCATCGTGTGGGCGCCGAGCGGTTCGGCGTTTTACGTCGGCGGAGGAGCCGAAGACAATGTTCACACGTTCACGCTACAGAGCGGTGCGTGGACCGAATTCGGAACGCCGATTAACCTCGGTCATAACTGCGATCTGATGTGCGAGGAGACCGAAACCGGCCCGACGGCAGCTATCCTCGGCATCACTGCCGACGGCAATACTCTGTTCGTGGCAAACCACGAAACCGACTCCATCACAGCACTGGACCTGGTTCACGGCGTGGTTCTGCAGGAGTATGATCTCCGTCCCGGCCTCATTAATATTGCGCAAACCGGCGTCCCGGGTGGAGAGTTCCCCTACGGAATCGCCGTCGCCGGCAGCAGCACCGTTTATGTCTCCAGCGTTCGCGACCGCGAAATCGATGTGCTGAATTTTGCCGACGGTGCGCTGAAGCTCACGACCCGCATTCCCGTTGCCGGCAACCCGGAACGGATGGTTCTCAATGCGGCTCAAACCGAGTTGTTCGTCGTGGCAGCCAACTCTGACGAGTTGATCATCATTAACACCGCGACCAACAAGGTGCAGAGCCAGGTCAACGCCAGCGCTCCGGCAGATGTTCTGGGCAGCGGCAAGACGGTGCCTAAGGGCGCCAATCCCAACAGCATTACGCTTTCGCCCGATGAGACTACCGCCTACGTTACCGACGGCGGCACCAACGCTGTGGCCGTCATCAGCCTCACGGGAAAGACGCCTGTAGTTCTTGGCCTCATCCCCACTGGCTGGTACCCCAATTCTGTGAGCATCAGTCCGGATGGCTCCACTCTGTACGTGGTGAACGGCAAGAGCGTAGAGGCCGCGAACCCGGAGAACTGCCGCAACATCTTTAACAGTCCTGCCGGCAGTCCTTTCGGCTTCGGCTCGGCGTGTCAAACCGCATTTTCGCAGGACGGCGCGGGCAACCAGTATGCGTGGCAGAACGAGTCCTCGGGATTCCTCACGCTACCCGTTCCCAACGCCGTTCAGTTGGCTGGGCTTACCGGTCAAGTCGCGCAAAACAACGGCTTCAACTTCCAGTTGAGCGCCAATGACATTGCGACCATGACCTTCCTGCGCGAGCATATTCAGCACGTCATCTACATCGTCAAGGAGAATCGCACCTTTGATCAGATTCTCGGCGACCTGACCAACGGAGCCAACGCGGATCCCGCCTACACCCAATTTCCGGCCGCAGTCACTCCCAACTTCCACAACTTCGCCAACAACTTCGTGACCTTCGACAACTTCGACGATTCGTCGATGGTCAGTATGGACGGCTGGCAGTGGTCGCTCGCGGCACGCGCTCTTGATATCAACGAGAAGTGCGTGAAGGTCAACTACGGTAAGGGCGGCTGCCAGTACGACAGCGAAGGCACCGCGCGCAACATTAACGTTGCCATCACCGGGGTCGCCGCTCGCCAGGTGGAACAACCTCTTTATCCACCCGACCCAAACCTGCTGCCCGGCAACGCCAACGAAGTCGAAGCGGACGGTCCCGACGGCGAACAGGGCGGGGGGTATCTCTGGGATGCCGCGCTCAAAGGTCATCTCACCGTTCGCAACTACGGGTTTTACACCGACCTGGGCGCTTTGGATGTGCGCGAAGCCCTCGGGGAAATCAGTCCTACTCTGGCCTATCCTTGCGCCACAAAGCCCGCAACCCAGGTTGAGTGGCCGGCAAAGAAGGAACTGCTCACGCGCACCGACCTCTGCTTCTGGCCCTTCGATCAGAGCTACCCGGATTTCTTCCGCTACGCGGAATGGGCGCGGGAGTTCGACCTGCAGGTTAAGCACAACGACATGCCCAGTCTGACCTTGCTGCGATACGATCACGACCACTTCGGTAGCTTCGGCAGCGCCAGTTTCGGCGTGAACACGCCGGAACTTCAAATGGCCGACGATGACTACGCGGTAGGATTGACGGCCGATAAGATCGCCCACAGTCCTTACGCCAACAACACACTCATCTTTGTGATTGAAGATGATCCGCAGGATGGCGCCGACCACGTCAGCGGAGACCGTAGTCTCGCGTTCATCGTCGGACCTTATGTGAAGCAGGGCGCGGTTGTCTCCGATCCCTACTCCACGGTCACCATGCTCCGGACCATCGAACAAGTCCTCGGCCTGCCCGCACTGGGCGTGCACGATGCGGGTGTTCCGCCCATGACGGACGCCTTCAACATCTCTCAAGCTAGCTGGACCTATTCCGCGATACCGTCCGCTTACCTCTACAACACCTCGCTTCCGATTCTGAATAAGTTCGTCGTCAATCGCGCAAACGTGCCTCAACCTACGCACAACGCAGCCTGGTGGGAGGCGCAAACCAAGGGTATGGACTTCAGCGATGCAGACCGCAATGATCCGGAGACGTTCAACCGGATTATTTGGAAAGGGATGATGGGGAACAAGCCCTATCCGGCGAAGCGCACCGGCGGAACTCCACAACCCGAAACCAAAGGGGCAGCCAAGGCCGCGTCTTCACATCGGGACGACGACTAGGTCAAAACCAGCAAAACGTAAGAATCAAGAAACCAAAGAGGCCCGAAAGTTCGGGCCTCTTTTTTGATAGCCCTGCAAAATAACGAGCCTTGACCACAACTCCACCGATGGCCTCGACCTTACGTCTGCTAATCGTGGCACAATACGCGCGTCTCCGTCAGCGCAAGCGTCCCGCCGTTCATCACGCGCCTCGAGATTATGTGTCCATCCGTTCGACCCATTGAGCGCGCCATGCGGGAGCCACGAATGGATCCGCAAAGTATTGTGTTTCCCGCGCAACCTTGTCGCCACTGAACTCCATGATGCTCACGGTGTAGGACGGCTTGCCGTCATATGTCAGGACGAATTCGGTCACCCAAAGATCACCGCTACCGATGATTCGTCGGACAGTAAACCGCTTTTTGCTCGGCTGACTGGCGCGTTGGTTCTGTATGTTGCATCGACCGCGGGTTCGCTCGCCTGACTGCGGGTACTCCAGCACCGCGTCCTCGTGATAGATGCGGTGCTCTGTTTCAAAATCGTTGGCATCGGACGCCGCCCAGTGCTGATCCAGTGCCGCACGGATCTCTTGATCTCGCACAGCAGAATACTGTCCCTTCTTTTGTTGATCGTTCATCTTGAGCCTCCAATTTGACCGAGCCTAGATGCTTCAGTGGAATCGGAGTGTGCCACTCCTCAAGTCGCGCTGTTTCTTCGATCACCCCGAGTCCACATCGCGTCGGAGCGTCTAACTCCTGCGTGGCTCCAGCGCATTACGACTGGGGCCCGAACGCCGGCCATGGCCAAAAGACGCCGGCCAAGACAACCCACCTCAACCGTGCCCTATAAGATTCTGCCGCCTGTCGTAGATTCCGTAAAGCAGGTCGTGAGTTCGCGCCTGAAACTGTTCAATGCTCAACGGACGTCTGACGAAATTCAGTTATCAGCTTGAAGACGAGCGGCCCACTTTCCGCCTTTTGGAGGACGAATGAGAAAGATTCGCAGTCTGAATCGGCAAGTCGGGGGTAACTGCGGCACACGCAGTTCGATTTTTAGTTTGGCCAAGACCAATGCCGGCGTCGGACATCAGAACGACCATGAGCGTTACGGCGTGTCCTGTAGTGCGGCTGCAGACCGTTAGTAACGACAGAACAATACAGAAGCGGCCACCCAGATTGTCCGAGCAAGAAAGCCCCGCTCTTACGAGCGGGGCTTTCGAGTTGGACTGGAACGGGTGACGACTATACGGAACACTTAGCGCTTGCCGCCGTGTCCGCCGCCGCTGTGACCTCCACCGCCGCCGTGTCCAGCGCTGGCATGTCCGCCGCCGGAATATCCGCGGTTGCCTGCGTATGCTCGGTTACCTCCAGCGCTCCGGTTAACGGCTGCGCCGCGATTGCTGCCGGCGAGGCCGTGGGAAGCCCCCGCGTAGCCTCGCGATGCGCCCGCATTCGAGTGCGTTCCGAATGCGCCATGCGCGGAAGAGAAGCCTCGGTAAGAAGAGAATCCTCGATAATTTCCGTGCACGAATGCGGCGTGGTTATAAAATGCTCCGCCGCGGAAGGCATAAGGATGGCCGCCGTAGAAGATTCCACCGTGGAAGCCCCAGCCGATGCCCCATCCATGCCATCCCCAGCCGAAGCCGAAGAACGGCGCGATTGGAAAACCAAAGCCAAACGAAATGTACGGGCCGCCAAATCCCCACCACGGATAGAACCCAGGCCACAGGCCTACGGGATATCCGTACACATACGCCGGGTTGTAAGCGGGCACGTACACCACATCCGGATTAACCGGCTGGATGTCTACATTCGGCCCCTGTTCGTACACGCGCTCTTGAGGCGTACTCCGCAGATTGCCCGCGTCGTAAGCTTTGTGACGCATGTACTGGATCGCCTGCATCACGTCATCCGGCTGGTTATGATAGGCTTCGCCCAGCTCAGAGGTCCACAACAAATCCCTGTCCAGGTTCGCCAGCACTGTGGGAAACTCCACGAGAGACTTCACGCTCGGATCCCAATCCTGCCGGTCCACTTCCTCGGCCAGATCTTGTCCCTTCAGCGCCGGGTTATCCCGGACCATCCGGTCCGCCACTACAATCTGCGTCGGATACGCTGAAGCGGCCAGTATCTGCGCCACGAGCGCATCGGGATACAACGCAATCGGAGCTACCAGCTTATTCAACTGCTCCGGAGGCAACGATGTGTACTGCCGTTGATCCGGCCCCGTTGGAGGCGGAGGCGCCTGCGCCTGGCCTTGATATACATCTTGATCTTGCGGCGGTGGAGGCGCGACATCCTGAGGTGCGCTCTGGTCCGGTGCATTGTATTGCGGAGCGGTCTGCTCTGGCGGAGGTCCTTGATCCACCTGCGCGCTTACACCCGCTGAGGGCTTGTCCATCGACTGGTCCTGCCCCCGCAAAGAAGCACCAGCCCCGAGCGCCATTGCGCCCGTCAACAGCGCGGTAAGAATCGTTCTAGATAATTTGCTTTTCATAATGTCCCCCAGAATTCCTGTTACTAGGTTGAACACTGGGAATGGGGAAGAGTTCCGTTATTTTGATTGACTTACAGCGGTTGATTTCAGCCAGGGGCGGTGGATTTCGCGCGATAAACACGCTTGCGACGAGAGAGGAGAAACGGTAGTTTTTCCGACCTACGGTAGCTGCGAGCGTTTCCCCGGATGTTGAGCACGCATTATTTGGAAGGCAGCACGCTGTTCCGCAACTTGCATTCGCGCTGAGTCGTGTGACTTAATCGGGAAGGAAACTGAAGCGCAGTTGTCGCTCTGCTTTAGGCTTCCACGGTCACGGTGGACCTCTGTTCGATCTTGGAGGCAATGCTGGCCACTCGCCGATACGACTCGATCCTGTCGGTATGCTCGTAGGTGTCAGTCACGACGATCACTTCATCGGCAGCCGTATCAACCACCAACTTCTCCAACCCCGCCTTCACCGTCACATTCGATCCTACAATCGCTGCTCCCAGTTTGTTCTCCACGGCCGCCCGCTCCCAGTCCTGCCAAAGCGGTTCCATAGAATTGACAGGGGGCAACAGCTCGACTGGCTGGTTTCGAATGAGTCGCAGAAAGCGCTGCTGGGGTGTCGTGAATAACCGCTTCGCCGCTGTGTCTGTCTCCGCCGCAATCACCTGCACCGCTACCATAAAGTACGGCGCCGGAAGTACTTTGCTTGGCTTGAACTCATCTCGGTATAGCTGAGCTGCCGCGTATAGGTGCTCAGGAGCAAAGTGGGCTGCAAACGCAAACGGCAAGCCCAGCATCCCCGCTAGTTGCGCGCTGAAGCCGCTCGACCCCAGCAAGGTGATCGGCACATTGCTCCCCTGTCCGGGAATTGCTCTCACTGTTTGCCCCGGCCGCTCCGGGCCCAGATAGGTTTGCAATTCCGCAAGGAGTGCCGGAAAATCATCGCCACTCTGCCGCAAATCCCTTCGCAACGCCCGCATCGTTTGAAAGTCACCGCCCGGAGCGCGTCCTAGCCCTAAATCAATTCGACCTGGGTACAGAGCTTCCAGCGTCCCGAATTGTTCCGCCACCACTAGCGGTGCGTGGTTTGGCAGCATCACGCCACCACTGCCCACTCGAATCGTCTTTGTCGCCGCCGCCACATGCCCAATCAGCACCGGTGTAGCTGAGCAAGCCAGTCCAGGAATCGAGTGATGTTCCGCCAGCCAATAGCGCTTGTATCCCCACTGTTCCACGTGCTGCGCCAGGTTCACCGATCGGGCAATTGCACTACCCGCAAGCTCCCCGGCTCGCATGCCTACAAGATCCAGTACGGAAACAGCCAACCCGTTATCCATGCCCTTTAGATGAGTCACATGCGAAAGCGATGCGGACGTTGTTTGGTGGCTCACAGAACAGAAGCTTGGGTATGGGCGAGGGGGCAACTGCACGCGCTGCCAGCGGGCGCGAAATTGCTGCGGCATGACTACCTGCTTGGCGCCCAGTCTAGCCTCATGAATCTCTCTGCCGAGCTTGGTCACAAAAAGGGCAGACAAACTGCTCTACGAACTGCCCCAGCTTTTTCGTACCCACTCCCATGGGCTCCTCCACATCGACTTAACGAGCCAAGGATTTATTTCTTGCTAGGGTCGTCTGCGGGATTGACATAGTTAAACTGCAAGGGCGCGCTACCGTGGACCTGCACGATGACTTGGCCGGAAGCCATCGCGTAGTGATGCATGTCGGGATCCAGATAGGCGAAGCTGCCGGCCGGGAATGATCCCATCTTGTCCTGGTCGAAGGTGTCTCCCATACCGACCTTGAACGTCCCGGAGATGACCGTGACGTTTTCGCGCTGCGGATGCCAGTGGGGTGCAATCCGATAACCGTCTGGCATTTTCAGGCGCACGGTGTAGTCACCGGTGGCAGCTGCGGGGTTGCCTTCGAGTACGGCGAGCTGCGCACCCGGGGCGACGAAAGGCGGTGGCGGACCCCACGAAATTGCGTCCGGGGTGAATGCGTTCTTGTCATGGGCGCCGGGGTGTGCAGCAATCGTGACCAGGTGGCCTGCAACGCACAGCGTCCCAACGATCACCAGGGCGATGGACAGCTTTCTTTTCATGCGAGTCTCCTCCGAGATTCTTGATGGGGCATGATCTCGTAAGATAGAGGGCATTGCAATGCCGCCGATATAGCCTTTGGATATCTTCTTTATATCGTTGCAAGTTGTTGATTTTTATCGGATCATGTTGGGCCAGAACTCTCCATGGGGCGTGCAAAACAGAGTACAGGCGACGTCGAAGTCGACTTGGGACGCTACGAACTGCGGCGATCCGGACGTCGGATCAGGCTCGAGAAGAAGCCCATGGAGTTGCTGATCTTTCTGCTCGAACGCCGTGAGCAGATGGTATCGCGCGAGGAGATCGTGAAACGCCTGTGGCGCTCCGATCTGTTTATCGATACCGAAAAAAACGTCAACAACATTGTACGCAAGCTTCGCACCGCGCTGGGTGATAACGCGGACCGGCCCAGGTTTCTTGAGACGGTAGTCGGAAAGGGATATCGGTTCGTCGGCCAGGTCCGCGTGATTGATGCGAGATATCCGCCCTCCGATCCTGCACGAAACTCCGTCCGCACCGACTTCCGGAAGAATGGGAGCGACTTGGGTGAGCGGCCTTCCATCGCTGTGCTGCCGCTGTTGTTGCTGGAGAAAGCGACGGACGACCGAGGCTTGTGTCTCGGGTTTGCGGATGCACTCGTCTCGCTCCTCGGCAATCTCTCAGGCGTTGACGTGCTGCCCACTTCGGCAGTCTTGAACTTGCCTCTTGAACTGACGCCTTCGGAGATCGCTTCTCGGCTGGGAGTGCGATTCGTTATCCACGGCGCCATTCAGATGTCAAAAGGGCAGTGGCGTCTCTCGCTGGAAATGTTTGACACCTGCCTGCAACGTCCCTGCTTTACGAAGAAGTGCGATATCGACATGGATCGCCTTGCAAGTCTCGTAGGCGATATTGCGAAGCAAATCACCCGCGCGCTGCACCGGCCGTATAGTCCGATGACGGTCGAGCAATGCCCACGCTATAGCAGGGATCCGATGGCCTATGCGGAATTCATGCGCGGCTATCGGATCACGGTGTCCGGCGATGCGTCCATGATGGATCAAGCCAGCCATCATCTCACCAATGCGGTGACTCGCGATCCCGCGTTTGCCCTGGCTCACGCAACCCTCTCATTCGCATGCACGACGCGCCATTTCGAATTCGATCCAGCCAGCGTGTGGCTGGAGAAGGCTGAATTCCACTGCCGGCGAGCGCTCGAGATTGACGCGAATCTTCCCGAAGGACACGTCGCCCGCGCCTTTCTGCTTTGGGGACCCTCGAAGAATTTTCAGCATCTGGAGGCGATTGCAGATCTCAAACGCGCTCTGGCCCTGCAGAACAACCTGCCTCATGCTTACAATCGCCTGGGCACCGTCTTGGCACACGTCGGTCTGCTCGATCACGCGCGCGAGATGTTTGAAAGAGGACGGCCCTTTCAACCCCGAAAAGCGGTCAGCCCGAGCATCGTGCAAGTTTATGTTTGGGGCCAGGAATACGACCTGGCGCGCCAGCAGATTCAGATCTGGCGGGCGGAGAGTCCCGGCAACAAGTACCCCCTCTATTTTGCTCCCTATCCAGCAATGATGACCGGGGATTGGAAAGAGGCGAATCGCCTGATGGAGGAAGCACTGCAGCTTGTTCCGAACGAACCCCTCCTCGTCAGCCTACAGGGCCTGCTGCACGCAATGATGGGGAATCAAGACGCGGCAATCGAGTGTGTGACCAGGGCCTGTTCGAGTCCAAAATCCTTTGGGCATGCGCATCATACGTATTATCAGATTGCCGGCACGCTGGCCCTGACCGGAAGGCGCGAAACCGCCTTTGAGTGGCTGGAGCGAAGCGTCAGCACCGGATTTGCCTGTTGGCCTTACTTCCTGAAAGATCCCAGCCTTGCGAGTTTGCGAGGTCTTCCGGAGTTCGAACTTCTGATCAGCGCGTTGCAGGCCAAGTACCCGGATCATCTGGGGCTGCTGTAGGGAAACAACATCAAGTGCACTTCCCCCAGAATCCGAAATCGGTCAGGTCCGGGTTCTGAGCGCTAAGTTGAACGCAACTGTCAAGATCTCTGTTTCGGTATTATTGAGTCCGCCAGAATCCATGTTCTTGACGGAACGCGCGGCTGAAGGCGCACGTTTTCAAGAAAACAAATCTCAACTTTCTTACCAGATTACTTTCGCCGCGATCTGGATGTGGCGCGAGCCGCCGGAGCCGATGACCGGGTTGGCGGCGGCCACGTCCGGCGTGTAGACGACCGTTCCGACGGTGCTCGGTGCGGAGAGGTCGGTGTTCATCGTAAACACGTCGAAGTTGGCGTGGTTGAGAATGTTAAACATCTCGCCACGAAGCTGCAACTTGAAACGCTCGCCCAGCTTGAACACTTTGGACACACCCATGTCCCAATTGGCGAAGCTGGGTCCGCGGAAGATGTTGCGGCCCATATTACCCTGGCTTCCCAAAGCCGGCGGCGTAATCACCGTGCTTCCTGAGACATAGCATCCCAGGTCATAACCGTTGGGACCGCCCAGGTTATCCGCCGCACCGACGCCGCCCGTTGCATAAGCCTGACTGACGCAGGCTTGCGCTACGGTCGTGTTGCCGCCGATGACATCCCCATTGGAGTTGAGGTTGAAGGGAGAGACGGTCGCATTGGGATTTACGTAGGGCAGCGGCGCAATCGGCGACCAGTGGATATTGCTGGCCGGACCTGTCATATTCCAACGGTCGTTGTATTCGCCGGTGAGGCTGATGTCATCGTTGAAGTCGCCGAGAGTGTAGGGCTCACCCGCCTGCAGATTCACAATGCTGGTAACTTGCCAGCCCTCCAGCAGTTGCGAGCGCGTCTTCATGGAAGGCAAGTCATAAGTCATCGAGAGTGTGAAGCGGTGGCGAATATCGAAGTCGCCGTTGCCGCGTTCTTCGTTGTAGTTGTTGCTGTCCGGCGGCACGCCCGCCAAGTTACTGGTGGCCGTGTCGATTGCGTGCGCGTAGGTGTAACCCGCCAGGAGGTACAGGCCGTGAGAATAGCGCTTCGTCAACGTGACTTGTAGGGAGTTGTAGGCCGAGTTAGAACGATTACTGAGATAGTTGAAAAAGCCAAGCCATGGGAAGCATGGTCCGCCGAAGCCCTGCCCTCCTTCGGAGACAGGACAGTTTGTCGCCAGCGGGCGGCCAATCGTTTCCGATCCGTCATCATAAAGCGGGTTCACCTGGTTGATGTCGGTCACACTGTAAAGGTGCACGCCGTGATTGGCGACGTAGGCGACTTGCAGCAGCGTGGTCGAATTGAGGGCTTGCTGCACGTTGAAGTTCCAATTCATCACGTAGGGAGTCTTCAGGTGCAGGTCGACGGCGAAGATGTTGCATTGGCTGCTTACGCTGCAGACGTTCCCCGAGTTCGCGGCATTGGGAAAGATCGTGGCCGACTGGTTCGGCGCCAGCCAATTGATTTGCGTGCCGTCGTTTGACTCCTGCAAGAAGGCTGTGATCGTGCCGGTGGGGTTTTGCTGAACCCCGTTGGCGTCGATGTAAGGTACACCGGTCGGATTCAGGTTGAGGCCGCCACCATTGAACATGAAAGTGCGAATGGCGGGTTGCTCATAGATCACGCCGAAACCGGAACGGACGACGGTTTTGCCAGTGCCGAAGACATCCCAAGCCAGGCCAACGCGAGGCGAGACGTTGTTGTAATTCGTGGGGTAGGGAGAGCCGATGCCCTGCCCGATCTGGGTGAGTCCGCTCGGCGAGGACGGGTTGTAATTGGCGAGCAGGTTGCGGGAATCCTTGATCGGGTTGGTGATGTCATAGCGGAGTCCGAGATTAAGGGTGACGCGCGGGCTGGCCTTCACGTCGTCTTGGAAGAAAAAGCCCATGGCCCTCTGGCTGACTTGACGATGAGGATCTCCGTAGAGGAAGCGCCAGCGTTGGACATCGCCGTCCAGAAAATTCCAGAGATGGCGGAAGTCCACCCGGCCGCGGCCATTGCCGGCACGATAGTAGTCGACGTCTCCGTAGTGGAATGTTCCGCCGAAGCGAAGCGTTTGTCGGCCGCGGGTGTAGGAGGCTGTATCTCCGAAGCTGTAGGTCTTGCTGGGCGTTGTTTCGAGGGGCCAACTGGAATTGCCGCCCATGTAGTTGAATTCTTCGCCGATGCCGATGCGGGGGAATCCGAATAGTCGGGGATCGATGACTCCCGTGTTCAAGCCGTACCCGCTCAAGGGATTGATGGTGTGATCGAGTGGGAAAATGGCCTCGTTGAAAGTGTTGTAGCTGAAGCGCACCTCGTTGGACCAAGCCGAATTCGGGTTGGAGGCCAAGTTGACGCCAAAGACCTGGGTGATCGGGCTGGTGGTCGAGAGCCATTGCGGGCGCAAAGGGATGGTATCTTCTTCGGTTTGCGTCGTATTCCCGTAGATAAAACGCGCGCTCAGGACGTTCTTCTTATTCAAAACATAGTCGGTCTTGGCAACCAGATTGTCCCCCCGGTTGTGATTTACAAAATCAAAGTTGATGGCAGCCGGATCGGTTTGCGACATGGTGAAACCGGGATTGGGAAGAAACAGCGACGTGAGTTGCTGGCTTAAAGGATTGAGGGCGCAGATCCCGATATTGTCGTAGTTATTCTGACAGTAAGTCATGCCCGCCGCAGACTTAACGTAAGAGATCGCGTCCGGAACACTGTACAAAGCCGAATTAGGGCTGCCGTCAGGATTCGCGATTCCACCCATCTGGTTCGCCAACGAAACCGTCACGGGACTGTCGGTGACTCCCGGATTTCCTACCCTGTCGCGGATGCCCTCGTAGTTCACGAAGTAAAACCAGCGATCCTTCTTGATCGGGCCGCCGATAGATGCTCCGAACTCGTGCATAAGTAATGAGGCGACGGGCTGGGGCCCCGGATTGAAGTAATTGCGCGCGTCGAAAGCAGAGTTACGGTTGAAATAGTAGGCCGAACCATGAATAGCGTTGGTCCCGGACTTGATTCCGATATTCATCACCACGCCGGGTTTGACGCCGTAGTCTGCAGTGGGGCTCTCTTGCGTGTTGAACTCTTGAATCGCATCCAGGGGCAGGAAGCTTGCGGGAGTGCCCTGAATACCGGCCTCATTCGCTACGCCTTCCCCGTAGTAGGCATCGTTGTCATCGGCGCCATCGATGAAAAAATTGTTGTCGTCGGCGCGGTTGCCGTTGGAAGTGATTGACTGGAATCCGCCGCCTGGCGTGCGCTGCACTCCGGGATGCAGTTCAAGCAGGTTCTGGAAATCGCGGCCTTCGACGGGAAGTTCGGAAATGGCTTTATTCGAAAGCACGCCGTTCAGCGTAGCATCGGAGGTGTCAACCAGCGTTCCCTCTGCGCTGACCTCCATGGTTTCAGTGATGGCGCCGGGCTGAAGTTTGAGATCGATGCGCACATCCCGCGATACCTCAAGCACAAACGGCTTGCTGACGGCCTTCTTGAATCCCTTGGATTCGGCGGTCACAGTGTAGGTCCCGGGCTCCAAATTTGGAGCAACGTATTCGCCCGCGCTGGTGGTGACCAGCTGGCGCGCTACATTGGTGGCCGTGTTTGTGACCGTGACGTTCGCTCCCGCAACCACGGCGCCGCTCGAGTCAGAGACGGCGCCCAGAATCCGTCCCTCTGAGGTCTGAGCCACCAAACAGCCAGTAACCAACAGCAGCACCGCACTTACAAATGCAAACGACCGTGTCGTGTTCATAAATGCCTCCTGGATGACGTTGCCTGGCTTCGGGAAATAGTGGGGACCAATCCGGAAACGGAGCTTGGGACGAAACTACAGACCGGCCTCGAGCTTGCCGATGTTGACGAGGACCAGGGCGATGCCCTGATCACTGACGGAGATGCGCACCTGCAGCTTGTTCATAACTTCAACGGCACAGCAGTCTGTCATGAGAGGGAGACCGAAGTCAACGCTGGATCCCACTCGCGTTCTTGATCGCATTTTTAGCGGTCCCGGCTTGCCTTTAAACGAACAGGTGCTTGCGCGGTTGTTCGGCGAATGCTGATTTCGTTTCCCCGCTGAATCGATCAAGAGTGCCGAGGGCTCAACTCTTGATTAGTCGGCAATACGGAAGTTATCCAGAAACGGGCTTATGGGAAGCATCGGAATCAGCTTCCACGATGCCTACAAAGTCAACTTCGCTATGGCCGAATGGTCGCGGGCAATCACGATTACTTCCCACATGCCGAACTCTGGCCCGCGTCGTTGAGAGTTCGTACGCAGCCATGACTTCCGTTTGCCCGTCACTCGCCCAGAATCGTTGGAAGCATTTCGTGGATGCCTGGGTACAGGTACACTTGCGAAATGATGAAAAAGCTGCGATTCCTGGTGTCTCTTCACACCCGGGAGAACGATTTCCAAGTGGCACAAGCCCAGACCGCGGAAGAGACCGCGCACAAACTGGGGAGCGATGTGGAGATAGTGTTTGCCGATAACGACGCCGTCAATCAGAGCACGCAACTCCTAAAGGCAATCCAATGTCGAGTTGAGTCCCGACCCAATGCGATTGTGGTAGAACCGTTTGGAGGCACGGCTCTTCCGCAGGTCGCCCGGGCTGCCAGAGCTGCAGGAATCGGTTGGGCGGTCCTGAACCGGAGGCCGGATTACTTGTCCGATCTCCGCAAGGCGGCAACCCCGCCTATGTTTGCTGTTAGTTCAAATCACTTGGAGATTGGACGCATTCAGGGAAAACAATTCGCAGCGTTGCTGCCCCGAGGCGGTTCTGTTTTGTACATTGAAGGGCCTTCGCAGAGTTCCTCGGCCCAGGAACGCGAGTCCGGGATGCTGGAGACGAAACCGCCGAACATTGAAGTGAAGATGCTGAAGGCACACTGGACAGAAGAAAGTGCCTTACGGGCTGTGCGGTCTTGGCTGAAAATGGCCACCTCACAGAGCGCGTCAATTAGCCTGGTCGGCGCGCAGGACGACTCGATGGCACTGGGAGCTCGCAAAGCTTTTCAGGAGATTACCAATGAAGCCGAGCGGTCGCGATGGCTGAGTTTACCGTTTACCGGATGTGATGGTCAGCCGGCGACGGGCCAAGCCTGGGTGCGCGAAAAATGGCTCGCGGCGACGATCCACATTCCGCCGCTTACGGGACAGGCGATGGAGATTCTCGCAAAAGCCATTCAGGACGGAACCCAGCCGCCGGAACATGCCTTTACCACGTCCTTCTCGATTCCGTCCCTCGAATCATTGGTTCCGCGAAACCCATAAGCATCTTCGTCGTGGAACCAGGGAGAAAGCAGCAAAGTACTTTAAGCGAGCAGTCGCGATCTAAATCCCACAATTCTGAGCGTACAACTCCACAGGTTCGGGGTTGTCGGCAACCCTTACCTAATTCGGTAAGGTAAGTTTTGCCAGTCCTCACCCGTGATCTACTCAATTCCCGACAAACCAACTTCTGGCCTGGAACAATTTCCGGCAGGTAGGATACAAGCGGAGAACACTATTCGCCGAGTCGCGCAGCGCAAAGAGGGTCGGCACCAAGCACGGGTGCTTACTTGTGGAGAGTCAGTGTCCGTGTTTAACAGGAGTGGCCGTGGTAGGATCCTCTTCAGCGGGCCGACGCCCAATTCGCGCCATGCGAGGAACGAGAATCAGAGCAAGCGCGTACAGGAAGATCGACACGGCTGTAGATCCCGGATGTCCATGTTGCAAGTCTTCGAACAACAACTTCGCTGTGACTAAAGCCAGCGTGCCGTAGGCAATCCATACGAGTTCAGTCCGCTGCCAACGGGTACCGCTGAAGGCAAGCGCGAGCGCGACCACGCAGGTGATCAATGTTCGGATGACTGCAACGTGGGATGCGCCCGGAGTCATGCCATTCTCCGCCAGCCACACCAGGACAGAAACCAGGAACGTGATCGCTGCGGCCACCGCCAGAATGGCCGAAAGCGCTTGCAGAAGGCGCTGGTTCCAGCGCTCCGTGCGCAAGTGGCCTGCGATCGCGTAGCACGGAATGGCCGAAGCGGCGACGATCCAGACAATCCATCCCGGCGCGGCTGGAAACGTTCCCGCGAGCGCACGCCCCGCATATTCCAGCAGGCCGGACGCATAGGCCGCAGCCGCCAAATACATCAGGCCGTGGAATTCCAGCGTCAGGCGAGATGCCCGCGCGCCCAAGATGGTGGCGACGATCGCGGCTACGCTCAAGCACAGCGCCAATAGCACCGGCGGAAGACAGAGAGAGCTGCCCGCGAGGAAAAGAGCCCCGCTCCAAGTGGCATACACATGGTAGTTACGTTCTTCGTGATAGCGGTCGAAATAAGCATAGGCTGCGCTGTAACACGCTGCCGAGAACAGCAAGCAGAGCGCCCCTAACACCGGCGCGCCGGCACTTTCCCCAAAATGCACAATACCAAAGGCAGCCAGCAAGAACGTAATGACGGCCTGCCCGGTCTCGAAGACTCCGATTTTCTGACGAAGCCGCACGGTGCGGAAAACTATGCTCCCTCCATAAATCAGAAACCCGATGCACCCCAGTGCCATCAACTCTGGCGTCGCTACGTTCTTGTACTCCGAGGGGATACCCTCCGGGCGGGAGTAAACGTAGAGGAGAATAGATATGGCAAGATCCACTGCGGCGGCTATCAGCGGCCGGAGCCTGAGCCAGTGGTTGCGGCCAGCCGCCGCCTCACTGGCCAATGCCATAAACAGAAGCACCAAGATGAAAGGGACGAGATCGAGCGTCGCGATCAGCAACGCGAGGGCAGTGAACACTGCGGCCACATTGGCCACCCAGAGGATCGATACCAGATTGCGCTTCCAGGCCAGTGCATACGCGGTGGCCACGAACACGCCGAGCACGGCGGCGGTCGCCCAACTGGGCAAGACCTTAAATCGCAGAGTCAGTTCCCAGAGCATGGGAGCGATGATCAAGGCTGCCGTGGTGGCGTAAACGCTACTCACAAAGCGCGCCTCAGCCGAAACTCGCGCTGCCCATACCAGCCACATCTCCGCATAGGCGAGCGCCAGAACTACGACCGCCAACTTTGGAAACGTACCGGATTCAGCTACAGCCCGGAGGAGATAGCCACCGGCGATTCCGAGCATGGCTTTACCTACCACCGGGAACACTCCACCAGCTTGTGCAAGTGAGAATGCGGCGGCGGTTGGCTGGATTACGGTCGGAGCGGCGAGTATGGCGGCAACACCTGCCGCTTTCTCGGATCGATCTTCGAGGTCGGAGACTCGGCTCTCCAGCTTCTCCAAACGAGCGATGAGCCGTGCTAAAGCGTCGAGATCGTCCATAATCTCCACTCGCTTTGAGGCTGGCAACAAGAACTAATCGAACGGCGCGCTCCGAAATGTCGTCCTAAAACTTGCTCTTGAAATCAGTGCGCGGGTGCGGCGTCCGGAGACAAGCCGGAATCCTTCTCAGGCCAGGGAGGCAGAAGCTTCGTCAGCACCCACAAAATAAGCAATGGCAAAATAGTCAGCGCAATGGCCACAAGCAGTCCTTCGCGCGTGGCCAAACCCATCTTGTAAGTCGTATACCCCAGAAAACTTTTGGAAAACAACTGGCCTCCGATCACGATGTTCCAGCGCATGGCAAAGATTCCGACCAGCGTCAGGCATCCCGCCAGGGCGTAAATGCGCTTGCGGGCCATTTCGCCGAGCCTTAAAACCTGAGTCAAGGCCAGAAGCGCAATGGGAGTGACCGTGCCAAGAATGATCTGGATCACGATATGGGACATGTACAGCTTGGTGTGGACCATGAAATCCAAGCTGCGGAAGCTCTCATCCGCCTCGTAGATGCGGTGAATCAGATCGAGCATTTCCAAGCTGAAATCGATGATGAAGGTGTAGAACAGGTAGCGCGCCACCGTGTCCACGCAGCGCATATCGATCGTCTCTTTGCGAGCCCACGTCAGCAGCATGTAAAGCAGCATGACGGTGGCAATCCCCGACACCATGGCAGAGAAGATGAACACCACCGGCATTAGCGGCGACGACCACCACGGGTTGGCCTTCACCGAGCCAAAGATGAAGCCGACGTATCCGTGCAGCAGGAACGCCGAAGGAATGCCGATCAGTGTAATCAGCCAACCCAGTCGGTCATCAATCTCAAGTGCGTGCTGGCTGATGTTGTTTGAACCCAAGGTCATCAGGCGGTAGAGCAAGCGTCTCCATCCGGTTGTGGATTGGGACAGCACCACGATGTCGCGCCGGTAGTCGAGCCAGATTTCCAGCAATAGAACACCCATCAAGTACCACAGATACACAAACCCGAACATGGCCATCGCGGAGGTTCGGTGCGGCGTCAGGTACATCTCGTACGAGCGTTCCGGATGTCCAAGGTGCAGTTGCAACGGCAGCGGCGCTACCAGCAGGAAAGCCAAGGCCGTCAGCAACGCCAGGCGGTAAGTGGGCTTTACCGCCTCCACCTGAAAAACCCGCTCCAGCGAAGCCAGAATGAATGCCCCGGCCACCAACCCCGTCAGAAACGGATACAGCACGATGAGCACGCTCCACTGGAGTTCCACTTCGTTCGGATACATGAAGCCTTCAACGCCAGGCATAATGGTCAACCGTCTCCTTATCGCACAGAGCCATCCAGGTCGTTGTAAAACACCTTGGCATGGGTCGCCATGTAGGGTTTCAAGACCTGAACGTCATGGGTCTTCAGGAATTCGTGAATCGGGTCGTTGGGATTCTTCAAGTCCGCCAACTGGCGCGCGCCGGTCGGGCATGCTTCGCAACAAGCTGTGGTCAGGCCCTTCGTAATCCGGTGGTAACAGAGAGTGCACTTCTCGGCGGTTGCAGTTTTCGGATTGATGAAGCGGCAACCGTAAGGGCAGGCCTGAACGCAATAGCGGCAGCCGAGGCAATACGTCTTGTCCACCAGAACCACCCCATCCGGGCTTATGAACGTCGCACCCACCGGGCAAACCTGAGTGCAGGGTGAATCCGCACAATGGTTGCAGAGCTTGGGCACGAAGAAGTTTTTCCCTCCCTCTGCCTTGGCCGCAGGAAATCCCTTTTTGCCGCCTTCGGGCGAGTCCACATGGGGATTTTCAATGTCGTAATCCGACACGTGGTAGCGTTCCACCCAGGTGCGGAAGTATTCGTCCGGCACGTCGTTCTCGGCCTGGCACGCCCGCACACAGTTCCCGCATCCGATGCAATTGGGAAGGTCGATCAGCATGCCCCACCAGTGCTCGGGCATTTTGTAATTGGGAGCTGCGTCCGGTGTCCCGGCAAGAACGTACTTCCAGGCGACCGCGGCCGCCGGTAATAGAAGGAGCATGTGGCGTCGGCTGATGCTCATTTCCCTCCTCCGTCGATCACCGGACTATGCGGCTGGTGGCAGGCGTCGCACGGCGCGCCAGAGGAGTGGTCGACGGATGCGACTTGCGGAAATCCCTTCGGCTTGGCGATGTTCGCTTCGTGACAGCGGACGCACAATACCGCCGTGTCGAGTTTAGCGGGGGTCACCGACCCTGGATCATCGACATGTTTCGCCAGCGGTCCGTGGCACGCCTCGCAATTGACGTGCACATGTTTACCGCTCTTCTTTTTTTCCAGGACGTCAGCATGACAGTCTTCGCAAGCCTGATGACCGGCGAAGTTCATCGGACGGGCAGCCATCTCGGCCATGGCATTTCCGC
>Ga0209656_10000642_pt1 | contig 22790 bp, 20 predicted proteins | sample BogFormECP12_OM2_FD_188239 | JGI IMG/M metagenome (GOLD analysis project Ga0209656, IMG submission 188239) | Bog forest soil microbial communities from Calvert Island, British Columbia, Canada - ECP12_OM2 (SPAdes) (version 2) | ecosystem: Environmental > Aquatic > Freshwater > Wetlands > Bog ... | reverse complement strand
CCGGGCTCCTATGGGCGCAACGACGCCGGCGATGCCGGGATCGACGCGGCCCTGTTGTCAAAGGCGGTGGGACGGCCGGTGCGCGTCCAGGGCATGCGGTACGAGGGCCACGGCTGGGACCCCAAGGGGCCGGCCTCGATCCACCGCGCCCGTGCCGCGCTCGACAGGGACGGTGCCGTGCTCGGCTATGTCTTCGAGAGCAAGGGCTTCTCGCGCGTCGACATCGACACCAACGAAAGCGACCCGAGCTACAGCCTCGCCGGCCAGCTGATGGGGCTGCCGCTGAAGTCATTGCAGGGCTTCGGTGTGTCCGCCGAATCCTATGGCTTCGCCAACAAGCGGCTGGCCTGGGAGACGATCGCCCCGTTACTCGACCGCGCTTCGCCATTGCGCACCGCGCATCTGCGCGATCCGGTCGGCCCGCAGATCCAATTCGCCAGCGAATCCTTTATCGACGAGATCGCCGCCGCAGCGGGTGCCGACCCGGTCGCCTTCCGCCTGCGCTATCTGAAGGCACCGCGCGACATCGCCGTCGTCAAAGCCGCGGCCGAGCGCGCCAAGTGGGAGCCGCGCCCGTCGCCGCGGCCCGACCGCAGCGGCGACACGTTGACCGGACGCGGCATCGCCTATGCCGAGCGCTCGGGTGCGGTGGTCGCAATCGTCGCCGAGATCGAGATCGACCGGCGCACCGGCAAGGCGTGGGCGCGCAAATTCACCGTGGCACACGATTGCGGGCTGATCATCAACCCCGACGGGCTCAAGCGCTGCATCGAAGGCAATGTCGCCCAGGGCACCAGCCGCACGTTGTCGGAGGAGGTCGCCTTCGACCGCGCCAAGGTGACCAGCACCGACTGGCTCTCCTACCCGATCCTCGACATCACCGAGGCGCCCGAAGCGGTCGACATCGTGCTGATCAACCACCCCGAACTGCCGCCGGCCGGCGCCGGCGTGAGCTCGATCCGCCCGGTCGCCACGGCCATCGCCAACGCCGTCTTCGACGCGACCGGCGTCCGCCTGCGCCGCGCCCCACTGACACCGGAGCGGCTCAAACCGGCGCTAGCGTGATTATTAGATCATCGGGGCTGCCTCATACGGGCGCGCCCAAGCTTCGCATAACTGCTAGAGGATTCTCCCGGTGTTCTGGCGGGCATGGGTGTAGCGGTTCCTCTCCGTGGCGGTTCCAAGCATAACCTCGAGTTAAGCCGCGCGGTTCCAGCAGACTGGCGATCCAGCATGACTTGGGTTTACGACCATACCTGCCTAAAAACTCCGCCTCGATTCTTTTGTAGGTTCAGGATTTGCCACGTTTACTGAAATTTGAGGCACGCGCTTCGCTCATAGTCGCTATCTCCATCAGTGGCCTGGGCCGTTCAGTTGGTCCGATAGGATCTAGTAGAATTTCGCAAGAACGCAAGGGATCTCTGCCTAGAACTCCCGATCTTGATCCCGGTTCCGCGACCTACCATATGTGTGTTATGTCGCAAGCATTCTAGGCAGACGAACAATGACCCTAGCCGAACGGATACGCCAATTCGCGTTCGAAAATTACGTGGCGCCGATGCGAGACAGGCCGAACGCCGAGATTCGGATTCGCGCCGGTGACGTCCACAAGGGCATGGGGCTTGGTGGGCGAATGCCCGCTGTATGCGGGGCATTGGACGCGACGATTTTCCGGCGCGAGTACGGACTTGAGTTGGCGCGGCGCGCTGGACCAGCCCAAGGCGCGAACGTTGAATATGTTTTCCGAGTCAAGGGCGCGGAGCCCACTCCGCTGCAACTCAGCACCGAGAACGATACAGCGCCACGACAGCCAAGGATCAGATTCACTCTGAGGGGTAAGACTTTCGAAAAGGAGAGGCACGCCTTTTTAGAGGCTATTGTTGGGCAAGTGCCGAGCAGGATTCAGACGTATTCAACGACAATCAATGGCAGAAGATATCCGATTCGACAGGTCGTGGCGTGTGCGACCGGGCTGCCGACGATTGCTATCACATCGCAAGATGCTTACCGAATACTGGAAAGATTTGGGTTCGCGATCGAGACCCAGGACGGCGCGAATGCCGGCACCGGTGGACAGGTATCCGCAAAGTCGGGTGCGGAAGCTTCGATTGGCGAACCGGAAACCCAGACACATTCGATATCAATGAAAATCGATCTGCCACCCGAGACTGAGGCGAGCCTTGCTGCGCGGGCAGCAGCGGAGGGTATAAGCCTGCCGGAATATGTGGCACGGCGGCTAAGGGAAGAGGTCACCCAGGACGTAGCCAATACGCTGGCGCCTGCCGAGCGCGCCGCCGCTTGGCGCGAGGCGGCTAAGGGCCTGCCGAGAACGCCGCCGCTGTCGGATGAAGCCATTAGCCGCGAGAGTATCTACAGCGCTCGCGGCTAATGAGCGTGCTCGTCGATACGAACGTTCTGCTACGCCGCACTCAGCCGGATCATCAACATTACGCTGTTGCAGTCGAGAGCGTCGCGCAGGTGCTGAGCACAGGCGAATCGGTATATTTCACGCTGCAGAACATCTCGGAGTTCTGGAACGTGGTGACCCGGCCCGTGGCGAACAACGGTCTCGGATTCACTCCGCCCTTGGCATTGGCCGAGGTCGAGAAAATCGAGCGGATCTTAACCCGGCTCCCTGACACTCCCGCCATCTACGCCGAATGGAAGCGCCTGGTGGTGCAACACAGCGTCGTTGGCAGCAAGGTTCATGACGCGAGGCTGGTCGCCACGATGAATGTCCATGGTGTTCCGCGGATATTAACGTTCAACACTGACGACTTCACCCGGTATCCGATCGAGGTGTTGGATCCGACTTCCCTACTATCTGAGCCGTTCGGCGACCCGGCTGCCGGCCGATAGCGGCAAAGCGCGACCTTCCCGACATAGGCGCGCGCTCATCGGCGCGCGGGTCGTCGAAGCGGAATACGAGTGGCCGTTCCAATCGCATGCCAGCATGGGCCCGGCCGGCGCCGTCGTCGACGCGAAGGTCGACGGCGCCACTTTGTGGACCGGCTCGCAGAAGCCGCATTTCGCGCGCGACGGGGTCGCCCGCGCGCTCGGTCTGTCGCAGGACAAGGTGCACGGGATCTGGGTCCCGGGCCCCGGCTCCTACGGACGCAACGACGCCGGCGATGCCGGGATCGATGCGGCGTTGCTGTCGAAGGCGACGGGCCGGCCGGGTGCGCGTCCAGGGCATGCGCTATGAGGGGCATGGCTGGGACCCCAAGGGCCCGGCCTCGATCCATCGTGCCCGCGCCGCACTCGACCAGGATGGTGCCGTGATCGGCTATGTCTTCGAGAGCAAGGGCTTCTCGCGCATCGACATCGACACCAACGAGAGCGACCCGAGCTACAGCCTCGCCGGCCAGCTGATGGGCCTGCCGCTGAAGCCGTTGCAGGGCTTTGGCGTGCCCACCGAATCCTATGGTTTCGCCAACAAGCGGCTGGCCTGGGAGACGATCGCACCCCTGCTCGACCGCGCTTCGCCGTTGCGCACCGCGCATCTGCGCGATCCGGTCGGCCCGCAGATCCAGTTCGCCAGCGAATCCTTTATCGACGAGATCGCCGCCGCGACCGGTACGGACCCGGTCACGTTTCGCCTGCGCTATCTGAAGGCACCGCGCGACATCGCTGTCGTCAAGGCGGCGGCCGAGCGCGCCAAGTGGGAGCCGCGCCCGTCGCCGCGGCCCGACCGCAGCGGCGACACCCTGACCGGGCGCGGCATCGCCTATGCCCAGCGCTCGGGAGCGGTCGTCGCGATCGTCGCCGAGGTTGAGATCGACCGCCGCACCGGCAAAGTGTGGGCGCGCAAATTCACCGTCGCCCATGATTGCGGGCTGATCATCAACCCCGACGGGCTCAAGCGCTGCATCGAAGGCAATGTCGTCCAGGGCACCAGCCGCGCATTGTCGGAAGAGGTCGCTTTCGACCGAGCCAAGGTCATCAGCGCCGATTGGCTCTCATACCCGATCCTCGACATCACCGAGGCGCCCGATGCGGTCGACATCGTGCTGATCAACCGCCCCGACCTGCCGCCGGCCGGCGCGGGCGAGAACTCGATCCGCCCAATCGGTGCAGCCATCGCCAACACCGTCTTCGACGCTACCGGCGTCCGTCTCCGCCGGGCGCCAACAACTCCGGAACGGCTCAAGCCGGCTCTGGCGTGACGGGTGAGCGCTGCGGCATCGTCATTTCGTCTCGAGCGCAGCCGAGAGTCGGAACCCAAGGCGCGGAATGCCCGCTGCGCAAAAACCCGGATCAACTTCGGACAATTCAGCCGGCGAGCGCCGGAGGGAGGATGGATGCGCGCCGTCGCCTTTGGCTGCTGCTCTGCGAGACCGTGGACGGGATCACGCGGTATGCCATTGACAGCGTTGCGTCATTGGAACCGATGCTCGGCCCAGAGGTCGCCGCTGCGTTCCGGGATCGGCTGATTAAATTTTGGCGGCTATGGCGGCCTAAACAGAAGAGCGAGAAGGCGGAGATCCCATCCCATCCCGTGCTGTGGTTATTGGGGCTTGGCGTAGGCTGTCTGTGCGGCGGCGGTGTTGGCGGCCTTTGCCAACGCCACGACCTGGGGGTCTTCCAGTTGTAAGGCGGGGTCGCCGACCGCCATCGTGAAGTACCACTTCAACAGGTCCTGACCGTCGCTGCTCGATACGAGCGTCTGCAGGCTTATTGGCTGCTGCGCGGTAGCGAGTGCCGCCTGCAGGCGGGGCCGCGCGTCGATGATCGCGATAAACTGGTCGATCGCGATCGACGACAGCACCGCGCCCGCGATCTCGATCACGGTGGCGCCGGACAGGACAGAGGTGGCTTCAGCCAAGCCCTCGAAGGCATTCGAGAGGAGTTTGCCGTCTTTCAGCTGGAGGAATATCGCATTTGCGTTTATTGTCGCAGTACCACCTTTTGAATTTGTCACAACCGAAAGGTCGGCCGCTTGTCCGAATTTGCTTGCCGCCGCTAGGGCGCCGACAAGGCCGCCGCCCGCCGCGCCGAGTGACCCGACAGGGGTGAGGATCGCGGCCGCCATGCCGGTGAAGTCGAGCGGAACCGTGCCGTAATAGAACACTTCGCCCAGGTTTTGCGCATGGGACTGGTGTTCCTGATCGCTGGTGACCTTCCAGGCGTCGTACATATCGAGCGCCGTCTGGGCGATGAACGTCCTCTTGGATTGGATATAGGTCTCCATGTTCGCAACGATTTGGGCTTGCGCCGGCCTGCGGCTCCCGGGGGCAGTGTTGGCCGCGGCCACCAGTCTCATATACACAGCCGTTTGAAACGCGTGATTCTGATAGGGGTTGGCAGCGATCGCCGCCCATTGCGCGGCGACCCAGGCGGTGGTTCTATCCGGGGGAATCTTGTTCGCGGCGGCAAGCAGGTACAACTCGGTGGTGAAGCCCGCGGGATCGAGGATCCTCTGCTCGGCGACGATCGCGGCGGCGCCGAGCCCCGCCAGCCCCGGTTCCACGAACGCAGGCGGCGTCCATTTGAGCCGGATCGCGCAAGCCTGGGCCGACGTCACCGAAGCCGCGGTCCGGTCGGTGATCAGGAAGTTCCCGGCGGCATCCACCTCAGGGCAGGCGTAACAGACCCCGGAGGCTTGGCCCTGCGCCCAACCAGCGCCGATATCCAGAAACGCCCGTCCCGCGATGCGCTTGCCGCTCAACGTCAGCGTCTTGTCGTCAATCGCCTGCTGTACCGACGGGCAGCCGTTGAACTTGACAAGAGTGGCGGCCCCGGTCTCATTGACCGGCGAGGCGCACGCCCTGCTGTCCCAGACGGCATATGCCGTTCGCCGCGGTTGCGCGTCGGGGCACTTCCAGCATGCCCCCCCATCGTAGCCGTCCCAGAAGCTCCCGGACGAGCAATCCCATGCCCATGGCGTATTCTTGACCCGTTGCGCCGCGACCGTGGTCTCCTTCGGTACGCGCCAGCAGGCGTCGTCATTCTGGATGTTGTTCGCCGAACGAATCCAGCCGTCGCCGGCGGGGCACTTCCAGCAGGTACCGCCCCAGATCGGGTCGTAGAACCCATCGCTGCAATTCATGTTGAGCTTATAGGTGCCGAGCTTGTCGGCCGTCTCATAGCCGCATGCGTTGCTCAGCGCGGGGTCGCTGCAGGCCAACCGGCCATGCTGGGCCTGGAGGATACCCCACGGGTGCTCAAGCGTCAGCGGTTGAGTTGGGGACAGCAGTGGAGAGACCGAGGGATTGACTGGCTGGACACCGGTGATGGTGACACTCGGCCCCTTCTCTATTTGGATAGGCTGGGAGGGGATCACGGTGGGAGTCGGAGGGGGAATGGGCGTCCCCGGCGGGGTTTGTGCCTGGACCGGCATCGATAGAACAATCAACCAGAGCAGCAACACCACCGATTCAAGCATCGGAAACACCAACCCTGCCAAAGGACCCGCCGTCGGAGCCCGGTCTCCCCGGTCGTTGAAAAGTCGGGGTCCGGATGCCGGCACATGCCAAGGTCCGGCTACGCGGCAGCGATCTCCAGCGGCCATAGACCGAGAGTTTTTTGTCCTGCTTCTCATCTATTCGACCTCCCCCGGATGGACGGCCTTCTGGTCATCCCGGAAGGTAGGTTAGATCCGGCTCGACGCGATCTCCAACGAAAAAATGGCCCGCAGACTCGCCCGAGCCATCCGGCCATATCTGTGGGCCGATCAGATCAGCGCCCCACGGCGGGACTGATCCTGCTTGCCGCTGCACCATGCGTGAGGTGTTTCCGGCGCTGGAGTAGGTCTCGTCGGATGCGAGCGGCGCGGATCTCCGGTTCCACGTCCGTTCCACGGGAATAACACCGCGAATTTTCGGTATTCGGGCGCCAATGGGCCACCTTCGATCGCCCGCGCAAATCCCGGACGATGCGACCATCAATGGTTGGGCTGTTCAGCCAGACGCTTTCGGTTGGCGTTCGGGCGACGGAAAGCGCTGTGTCAGAGCCGTCAACGTCGCGTCCAATCGCGTGTGTGGGAAACATCATGATTGACTTGATTACGCAATTATCATATTCGGTATTACTGAAATAAGCAATATCACAAACCGAGAACGGGCATGACTCAGCCGATCAAGCACGCCTGCGGAATTTGGATCAGACGTGAACCGGCAGTCGGCGCATTGCGAAAGTGCCACCCCGGTCATTGACGTTGCAATAGGAGATCCCCGATGAGCGACGTTGCGCACACCCAGCAAGCCCCATCAGATCAGCCGCTCCTGGACACGACCCCGTACGGCTCCGGGAAAGACGATTCGATAACCGACACGACGGAGAGCGCGGCGGTCACGCAGCACTCTATTACCATTAACGGGACAATGATCTCGTATACTGCGACAGCGGGCCATCTGATGACGACTGACATGTCCAGCGCGCAGCCAGTCGCAAAGATATTTTACGTGTCTTTTACCGCAAACGAGGCGGCTCCGATCGCGCGCCCTATTACCTTTTTCTATAACGGCGGACCTGGGTCGTCCTCGGTTTTTCTGTTGCTGGGATCATTTGGACCGCGGCGCATCAAAACGGACATTCCCCATTTCACGCCGCCCGCCCCGTATTCACTGGAGGATAATCCGGACAGCCTACTCGATCATACGGATCTAGTATTCATCAATCCCGTTGGCACAGGTTACTCTGCGGCAATTGCGCCGGGCAAAAACGGCGACTTTTGGGGTGTCGACCAAGACGCGCGTTCGCTCAAGCAGTTCATAAAACGTTTCCTGAGCAAGTACAATCGTTGGAACTCGCCAAAGTTTTTATTCGGCGAGTCGTACGGTACTCCGCGCACGTGCGTACTCACTTGGCTTCTGCACGAGGATGGCGTGGACTTGAATGGCGTAGTCTTGCAATCCTCGATACTAGATTATTCCCAGGTGGGCAATACGATTGGCCTGCTTCCCACCCTTGCGGCGGATGCGTGGTTCCATAAGAAAACGATTGTTTCGCCGGCTCCTGCCGATCTGCCCACTTTCATGAATAAGGTAGAAAAATTCGCCCGCGGTCCGTATGCGCGGGCGCAGGCAGCTTACCCGAAAATTGATCGCGAGGTATTGGAAATCTTGAGTCAAATGGTGGGCATACCGCCCATTGTCCTGACCTACTGGCAGCTCGATCCGGCAACCGGCGATGCCACGGTATTCCTCACAAGCTTGCTTCAAAGCGAGGGCCTTGCACTAGGTGTTTATGACGGTCGCGTGACAGCAGTCGACACTGGGATTGCGGGCTCGATCGACCCGAATTCGGGCGGCAACGATCCGACCATGACGGCGGTCGGCGGCGTCTACACGGCCATGTGGAACGTCTATTTGAATGACCAGCTCGAATATACGTCAACCTCGCCCTTTATTGATTTGAATGATCAAGCGTTCCTAAACTGGGACTTTGGTCATGTCGATCCGACGGGGGCTCAGAAAGGTGGTCAGGCCAGCCTTTACACTGCCGGGGATCTCGCTGCATCAATGGCCCTCAATCCATACCTCAAGGTATTCTCCGCAAATGGTTACTACGATGCGGTAACACCGTTCTTCCAAACGATTCTGACTTTTGAGAACATGCCGCTGGTCGACGCCCGCGCGCGCCGTAATCTGACGGTTCGGAATTATCCCTCCGGCCACATGGTCTATCTCGACGGTGCCTCTCGCACGGCAATGAAGGCGGATCTCGCTCAGTTTTACAACAGCACAAAACTGGAATTGGTTGCGGCAGTGGACTTGAGCCGGTCGCGAGGAACCCGGCGTATTAGTCGCACGCGTTATTGAAAGTGCTCGAAAACGGCGCCGGAGGACTCGCGGGCCGTCAACGGAAGCTCAGGCTGAAGTCCACTGACGCTGCCGATGATGGCTCGCGGCTTCAGCTCCAGGAGATGCCGTTCTCCGGTCGCGCCCCGACACTAGCCGCGCGTCGTCGGAGGAGGTTGCCTTCGACCGCGCCAAGGTGACCAGCACCGATTGGCTCTCCTACCCGATCCTCGACATCACCGAGGCGCCCGCGGCGATCGACATCGTGCTGATCACCCTGATGTGGATTATGGGAGGCCGAACACGAGGGGCCGCTCCAACCCGAAGCCAGCGTGGGTCCGGCCTACGCGACGGACGCGTCCGCGTGCTGGGCCTGTCGGCTGACTGATGCCCGGCGGTTAAAGGGCGCGCAAAAACGCCACCAGATCCTGCTTTTCCTGGGCCTCGAGCTTTGTACCGAGGATCAGGTTGAAGAATTCGACCGTGTCTTCCAAGGTCAGCAGACGCTCGTCGTGAAAATAAGGTGGATTGTCCTTGACCCCGCGCAGCGCAAAAGTTTTGATCGATCCATCCCCGACGGCCATCATGTTGTTGATCATCACCGGCTTGAAAAAGCGCTCGGTCTGGAGGTCGTGCATTAGATTGTCGGTGTAGAAGGGTGGCTGGTGGCAGGCGACACACTGGCCTTTGCCCAGGAAGACCTGCTGACCTCGCATTTCGGCCGGCGTCGCCTTGGCGGGGTCGAGCTTGCCAAAGACGTCGAGCTTGGGTGACGGCGGAAAGTCCAGCATCTCTTGAAAATCGGCCATGAAGTCGACCTGACTGCCGCGCTCGAGGGGATTTACCCCCTTCTTCGTGGCGATCACGATATCGCCGTCGAAATAGGCCGTGCGCTGCTCGAATTCAGTGAAATCCTCGACTGTTTTCAAGGCTCGCTGCGACCCGAAGAGCCGCTGAATGTTCAGGCCGCGCAGCGAGATTGTCTTGATGCGGTGGCGGAACTGCTGCGGGCGGGTATCGGGGGCAAGGTGCGTCGCGCCGTTTTGGTGTCCGTTCGAATGACAGTCGAAGCAGGCAGCACCCTGGCTGGCGACCTCAGTACGGCGATCTTCGGTCGCATTGAACTGCTGCTGCGGGAAGGGCGTCAACAGCAGCCGCAGGCCCTCCAGCTGCCTCGGCGTGAGAAGGCCATTGAACAACTGGTAGTAGTTGGTCAGCGAGATGAGCTTGCCCTGCGAGACGTCACCCAGCTCGGGGCGCGGGGTCAGATAGATGGCCGGAGGAAACTCGGCAAGAAAGTGGTCCGGCAGATCGAAGTCTATGTCGAAACGGGTTAGGGCGCGCCCGTCCTGCTGCTTGATCGCGTCGATCACAAAGTGCGGAAACACAAAGCCGCCCTCCTGGTGCTTGGGATGCGGCAAAGGATAGAACCCTTTCGGAAATAGGTTCTGCTCGCGGATCTGGTCCGGGCTCATTGCGGCCAGCCTCTCCCAGGTCATCCCGGCGGGCAATTTGACGCGCACACCTTCTTGCAGCGGTTTTCCTCGATCCATCGTGACGCCCTGGGCGGGGTGGTCGCCGAGGTCGTAGCGCTCGTTGAGCAGGGCGTTGTGTTCCTGCTCGACGCTCGGCTTGGCTGCCGACAAGCGTGCCATTAGCGACGCGAACGACTCGGTGATGTCCACAGGCATATAGCTCGACTGGCCGCGCTCGCCCTGCTGAGCGGCAGCGTAACCAAGGGCCAGGATCAAACCCGTCACGGCCAGGATGATCAAACGCTTTGCGTTCTTTGGTCGAAGCATGCTGCTGTTCCTCTCACGTCGCCGGCGCGGTCACCGCCCGAGGGCGATCCGGTCGGACGAATCCCGGTTAACGCCGATCCTCGCATATTTTCACGGCGGCCTAGTAAGAATTAACGGGTTTTGGGTCACCTCTCGGAGATGTGGGTCGTAGGCGCCGCACGGGTGCTGGGGTTGCCGTAGACAAGGTACACGGCGCCTCTGTCGAGCGCGGATGAAAACCCACGCAATCAGCCGCCGAGACCCGTGCGCGCATAGAGGTCGGAGAGGGCCACCCGAAAACCGATGCTCTCGAGCACCAGGTCGTCCTCGGTGATCGCTATCGCGCGATCAGGCCACTCGCCCTGCGGCGAACGCCGGAGCAATTCGGCCGCAATCCGATCGCCGCGCAGAACCAAGATTTCCTGAGCGCTCAGGATGCTCGTGTAAGCCCAGACATTGGTCCAGGTCTTCGCCTGCTTACTGGGGGACAGAATCTCGATCAACAGAACCGGGTCGGATAGTGTCGCCTGCCCGACCACCAAAGGCGAGCAGGTCACGGCCAAATCCGGAATCCGGACGTTATGGTCGGACAGTAGCCGGGGAACGATGCCAGGATTAGCGACAACCTCGCAACCACTTGCTTGATCGCGCAGATGATTGCCAATGAGTCTGCCCAGTTCATTCTGAAGGAAGCCGTGAATCGTGCTCGCCGGCGCCATCGCGCGCGGCTCGCCATCGACAAGCTCATATCTGAGCCCGTCGTCCGAGTCCCATTTGAGGAATTCGCAGACGGTCATCCGAACCGGAATTTTGGCCAGCACAACCATGCGGTGCTTATATCACGGATCGTCTCGCGGAACACCTTGCGCCGCTGACTACTCGACCCCTCGCAGCCGGACGGGATCCGGGCCCGGGATCCTATGGGCGCAATGCTGAGATCGAGGTGGCCTTGTTGTCGCAAGCGGTCGGCCAGCCGGCATGCGTCCAAGGGCATGCACGCCCACAGAGTTTATTGCTGTCGAACTGAACGCCCGACGCTGTCATCCAAGCGGGTCGCCAACGCGGGGACAATAATCGTATTCTTCCGGCGTAAAAGCCGTAGCCAGGAGACCCGGCATGACCTTCAGCCAACTCGAAAAGGCCAATCGTTTTCGCGCGTTGCACCAAGAACCCGGATTTTTTGTGATCGCCAACGCGTGGGACGCCGGCTCTGCGCGGATCCTGGCCGGTCTCGGTTTTCAGGCACTGGCGACCTCGAGCGGTGCCTCGGCTGGCGTGCTCGGCCGCCGCGACGGCATGGTGACGCGGCAGGAGGCACTCGACCACGCACAAGCGATCGTCGCGGCAACCGACCTACCGGTCTCGGCCGATTTAGAGAAAGGTTTCGATGACGCGCCGGAGGGCGCTGCGGAGACGATACGTCTTGCCGCGGGCGTCGGCCTGGTCGGCGGCTCGATCGAGGACTTCAGCGGCAACCCTCAAAAGCCGTTGTTTGATTTGAACCACGCAAAGGAACGGGTGGCTGCGGCAGTCGAGGCGGCGCGCAAGCTGCCGTTCCCGTTCACCTTGACCGCGCGAGCGGAGAACTTCCTGCGCGGCAATCCGAACCTCGACGATACGATACAACGCCTGCAGGCGTTCGAAGCAGTGGGCGCCGACGTATTGATGGCCCCAGGCTTGCCCGACCTCGCTGCCGTGCAGGCGGTCTGCGCCGCGTTGTCGCGGCCGTTCAACTTCATGGCCGGCATCAAAGACCGGTCGTTTACGACCGCGACGCTCGCAAGGGCCGGCGTAAAGCGGATCAGTCTCGCGACGTCGCTTTATCGGGCGGCTATGAGCGGCCTCGTCAATGCAGCGCGCGAGGTAAAAGAACAGGGCACTTTTGGTTATGTCGACGCGACAATGGCGACGCCCGAGCTCAACGGCTACATGAGCAGCGCCTCACCACACACAAGGTAACGCCGCCGCTCCCTCGATGCTGCCTCGGTAACCGACTTCGGTAAGCATTGGGACTTGGTCCGGAAGGGCGGACTCATCCGGTCCGATTATCCGGACCGCAGCGGCGGGTCACATCGCCCTACTGAACGCCGGAAATAATGCCTTAGGCGCGGCGGATGCTTTTCGACCGGCTTTTGGTTATCGTGCCATCGACCAAACAGGAGGCGATCGTGGCGAGCCGTATCAACCGAGCCCTCGAACTGTTGGCGCAAAATCAGGCCATTTACTACGTCGGCGGGCACAGCGGACACGTGCTGACCCATTCCCAGGGGCGCGACGAGGCACACACTTGGGCCGATTACATCAATATCGGGATGGAGCACGGCGCGTTCGACATGGCAGGCCTCGCCGAATACATGCGCGGTCTCGTCGATGGCGGCCCGACACGCTCGGGCCACCGCACGCCGACCATTGTCGTCGAGGCGCCAGTCAACGGCACTGACGCCGCCAATGTCCGCTTCAACGCCTGGCAGTTCCGCCAGATCCTCGGCCGCGGCGTCCACGGGGTCCTGTTGTGCCAAGCCGAGTCGGCGGATGCCGTCCGCGCCTTCGTCGAATCCTGCCGCTATCCGCACCATCGCGACGGGGTCGACCCGGCCATTCCCTCTCCGATCGCACGAATGCATGGCGCGGAGCGATCCGCCACCGACGGAGGTCTCGGCCTCGGCACACGTGGCCGCGGCTCGGAAGCGACCGCAGCGCCGATATGGGGGATCTCGCCCGAGGAATATCTCGAGCGATGCGATCCCTGGCCGCTGAACCCCAAGGGCGAGCTATTACTTAGTGTCAAGATCGAGAGCCCCGAAGGTGTCGCCAATTGCGAAGGGATCCTCGCCGTGCCGGGTCTCGGCTTTGCCGAGCTGGGCCCGGGCGACCTTGGCTTGGCGCTGGGTTACCGGGCGGTGCCGCGTGAGCCCTACCCGCCGGAGATGCAGGAGGCGCGCGAGCGCGTCTTTGCCGCGTGCCGCAAAAATCGCGTTGCGTTTCTCGAAACCGCCACGCCTGAGAACATCCTCACCAAGCTCGACGAGGGGGTGCGCGTCATCGCCGGTCACCGCGAGGAGACCGCGATTATCGGCCGGGCCCACCAAATGCGCACCATCCCGGTGTAGACCGAGACCACGGGTTCGCCATTCTTAGGACATCGGTCATGACAATCGATCTGCAGCGCGTGGTTGATGAGTTCTGGGCGGCGCGCGGCCGCGGCGAGCATTTTCCGGACGGCTATTTCGACCGGCTGAGTTTGGACGAGGCGTACCGCATCCAGTTGGCGTTGATCGACCGTCGTTGTGCGGCAGGCGAGCGGCAGATCGGCTGGAAGGTCGGCTTGACCTCCAAAGCGATCCAGGAGCAGTTCGGCTTTCACGAGCCCGCCTTCGGCTGCATTTTGGAGACCCGGCCGAGCGGCCATGTGTTCGCAGCCGGCGAGCTGATCAGGCCTGGCTTCGAAACCGAGCTTTGCGTGCGCTTGGGTCGACCGCTCGCGGGCGAGGTGTCCCTGGAGGAGGTGCGGGCAGCGGTCGCCGTTGTTCATCCCTCTTTCGAGATCACCGAGACGCGCGGCGACCCCGGGCAGATCGCGCTGATGCTGGCCGACAACGCGCAGCAGCGCTCGGTCATTCTCGGCGAGCCGATCGAGCTTACGCCGGCGCTGCGGCTCGATCAGGTGGAAGCCCGCGTCGAGCTGAACGGAAATATCGTCGCGACGGGTGTCGGCGCCGCGGTGCTCGACCACCCGCTGAACTCGGTCGCCTGGCTCGCGCGCAAGCTCGGCGAATACGGACGCAGCCTGCGGGCGGGCGAGGTGGTGATGACCGGCTCGCTGGTGCGCCAGTTCCCGCTCGCTCCAGGCGACCGTGCATGGGCGAGTTTCTCTGGCGTCGGCATGGTCGAGGTGCGGGTCAGATGATGACCGCCGAGGCATCGCCCGACCGGGCGGGTATCGAGGTCGATCTCGAAGGTGCGGCCCTGCTGACCAATCCTCTATTGAACAAAGGCACAGCCTTTACCGATGACGAGCGCACCGCCTTCGCATTGCACGGCCTCTTGCCGCCGCATGTCGGTACCCTCGACAATCAACTGACGCGGCGGCTTCAGGCGTTGCGCAGGTTCGACAGCGACCATGATCGCTACGTCTTCCTGCGCGGGCTACAGGACGCCAACGAGACCCTGTTCTACGCGCTGTTGACGCGCAACCTCACCGAAGTGCTGCCGCTCGTCTATACGCCGACCGTGGGGCAGGGCTGCGAGGAGTTCAGCAACTACTGGCACTACCCCCGCGGGCTGTTCCTGAGCTGGCCGCAGCGCGCCCATATCGCGGACATCCTCGCCCACCCCCGTTTCGACAACATCGAAGCCATCGTTGTCAGCGACGGCGAGCGAATATTGGGTCTCGGCGACCAGGGTGCCGGAGGCATGGGCATTCCGATCGGCAAGCTCTCGCTCTACACTGCTTGCGCCGGCCTGCATCCGGCGTCGACCTTGCCCATCCTGCTCGACACCGGCACCGACAATCGCGAGCGGCTCGCCGATCCGGTCTATATCGGCTGGCGGCACCAGCGGGTGCGCGGTGCCGATTACGATGACTTCATCGAGCAGTTCGTCACGGCAGTGGAGCGGCGCTGGCCACATGTGCTGCTGCAGTGGGAAGATTTCGCCCGCGCCAATGCCGGGCGCATCCTCGAGCGTTATCGCGACCGTTTGTGCACTTTCAACGACGACATCCAGGGTACTGCGGCGATCGCGGCCGGCACATTGCTCGCCGCGACGCGCGTCACCGGAACGGCGCTGCGCGATCAGGTCTTTGTACTTTTCGGGGCCGGAACCGCGGGCTGTGGCATCGGCCATCTGCTGTTAAAACTGATGATCGACGACGGCGTCCCCGAGCTCACGGCACGGCGCCGGTTCTTCGCTGTCGACCGCAACGGCTTGTTGGTTGAAGGCATGGCGGATCTGCAGCCGTTCCAGACACCCTTTGTCCAACCGCGCTTGGCGGTCGCGGGCTGGACCCGGTCGCATCCCGAGCGGATCGGTCTCTCCGACGTCGTTAGGAATGCGAGGCCGTCGGTGCTGATCGGAGTTTCGGGTCAGCCCGGCATGTTCACCGAGGAAGTCGTGCGCACGATGGCGGGGGCGGTCGCGCGGCCGGTGATCTTTCCGCTCTCCAACCCGGTTTCGCGCAGCGAGGCCACACCGGCCGATCTAGTGCGCTGGACCGAGGGCCGCGCGCTGATCGGCGCCGGCAGCCCGTTTCCGCCGGTCGAGATCGACGGCAAGCCGATCACCGTCGATCAGACCAACAACGCCTATATCTTTCCGGGTGTCGGCCTCGGGGTTCTCGCCGTCCGGGCCCAGCGGGTCAGCGACGACATGTTCGCGGCGGCGGCAAAGGCGCTGGCCGGTGTCTCGCCCGCTGTCCGCGACCCGAGGGAGAACCTCTTGCCGCCGGTGCACGCTCTGTGCTCGGTTGCGGTCACCATCGCCGCTGCCGTCGCACGCCAAGCCCGCACCGAAGGGCTGTGCGAGGCCTTCGACGACAGCGCGCTAGACGGCCTGATAGCGCGCAAGATGTGGGAGCCGGTCTATCGCTCGTATTACCGCAAAGGGATTGATAGATGAAGAAATCCTCTGATGACGGGCATGTGACGCCGAAGATCGACGAGCGGCGCGCCAAAGGCGCCGAATGGCGGCGTCAGGTGCCGCTCAGTGCGCAGGCCGAATGGAAGGCGCCGGCGAACCGCGCTGACCCAGTCGAAATTCTGATCGAGCAGGGCAAGAGCCGGATCCAAGAATTGCTTCCGGTGCGCTATGCGCGGATGAAGACCGGCCCGTTTGCCTTTCTGCGGGGTGCGGCAGCGATCATGGCCGCCGACCTCGCTGCCGGTCCATCTACCGGGTTGCGGGTGCAGGTTTGCGGCGATTGCCACCTCGGTAATTTTGGCGGTTATGCAAGCCCGGAAGGGACCCCGGTCTTCGATGTCAACGATTTCGACGAGACATTGCCGGCGCCGTTCGAGTGGGATGTGAAGAGGCTAGCAGCCAGCCTTGCAACGGCTGGGCGAGTGGCGAAAATGCCAGGGCGGGAATGCCGGCGTCTCGCTCGCACGGCGACCAAGAGCTATCGCCAACGTTTGGGAGAGCTGGCGCTGATGCCTCCGCTCGATGCTTGGAGTTCGCGCATCGATCTCACCACCGCGATAGCCGAAGTCGACTCCAACAAGATCCGCCATCACATCGAGAGGCGCCGTGAGACCATGGTGCGGGGTGCCAAAGAGCATTACGGTCTCGTCGAACAAAAGAACGGCGATTGGAGGATCAAGGACAAGCCGCCTCTGGTCCGCCATCTGAGCCACCACGAGCTCCACGCACACCAGGCCTTTGCCTCTTATAACGAGACGTTGGCAGAGGATCGACGCGTGCTATTGCAGCGCTACCATCGCCGCGATGTCGCGTTCAAGACCGTTGGGGTCGGCAGCGTCGGCACGTTTTGCGCGATCGGGCTCTTCGTTGCCGACGATGGTTCGCCCCTGCTGTTGCAGATCAAAGAGGCGCAGGAGTCTGTACTGGCCCCGTTTGCCGGCGCGTCGGACTACGCCAATCACGGGGAACGCGTTATTATCGGCGAGCGCATGATGCAGGCTACGCCCGACGTCTTTCTCGGCTGGACGCGCAACCCGGTCAACGGACATTATTTTTATGTCCGACGTCTGAAGGATCCGCGTCTGGCCAATCTCGGCGCATTATTCGAAGAGACGCTCCCTTACTATGCCAAGCTATGCGGCCATACACTGGCGCGCGCTCATACCCGCGCCGGAGACGCCGTGGCTCTCTCCGGCTATATGGGCGAGGACAGCGAGTTCGACAAAGCGATCGCGGAATTCGCGATGGCTTACGCCGACCAAACGGAACGCGATTGGCGCGCTCTTCTGGATGCAATCAAGGCCGGTAGGATCAGCGCCGAGGAACAGCAAGTTTCGGCAACTTGACACCAGCCCCGCTGCAGCCCAATTGTCGGGCTATGAAGAGACTTTCACGGCGGCGCACGCGCGCGTTTCCCCTGATGATGGCAGAGTTGGCAATGGCCTCGTGGGAAACCATCGCGCGGCGAACCGCAATGATCGCTCGGGGTACCATCACCACCGCGGAATATCAGCGCATGGTCATGGAGAAAGCCGCGGCATTACAGCAATCGGCGATCGCCATCATCACCGGGCGGGGAGAGAAAGCCGCACTCCGACCGTGGCATAAGCGCGCCACCGCGAACGCGCGGCGGCTGCGCCGGAAGACCTAAGCAAGCAGCAGCCTTCTTGGCGAGCCCACTCAGAGCGGGATCGCCAGCAAGGTGTCTATCTGGCGGCTGTCGAGGACGACGGTCTTGCGGGCGAATTTCCACGTACCGTTCGCGTGCTTGACCTGGTCGACGTAGCGCCCGGCGCCAAAGAGGGTCATGTCGCCCTCCTGCATCGTCCGCACGACCAGGAAATTGGCCGCCAGATCGAGCGTCGTATCGTGTTCCTCAAGGATCTTGATCGACGAAACGAGATGCCGGTAGCGCTGCGGCTCGTAGATGTTGGCCTCGCGCAGCGCGCTGACCCGATCCTTCAGCATATTGCGCGAGGTCGCGTGGATCAGCCCCAATGGCATGCCGGCCTCGTAATTCTCGGCCGAGGTGATCCGATAGAAGCAGTCTTCGGTAAAGAAATCGGGCCAGCGCTCGAGCTCGTCGGCGTCGAGGCAGTGGACATAATCGGTATAGAGCTGTTCCAGCTCCAAGCGCCGCACCACTGCCTCGAGGCCCGTCACGTCACAACCCCATCAATGGCCGATAGGCGTGCCAGAAGCTGCGGACCGAGGCCTCGGTCGTTCGGTTGGCTTCGGAGACGTGACCGAACCCGCCCATTTCGAGCACCGAGCACTCGTCCTCGGCGCCGGGGATGGCGCGCTGGATGAAATTCCCGACCGCACCGTCCTCCATCGAGACATAACCCGCGGGACCGACGAGATTGGCCTGCGCGAGGCGCATCTCGGTCATGCCAGGGTCGTCCTCCTCGAAGCCGATATAGGTCCATTGCAATTCGGTCTTGTCCGGCCCCTTCGGCAGTACCAGGCGCAGCGCAATGCTGTTCTGGATCTGCTGCAATACGAAATTCGGGAACAGCGACAGGATCTGCGTCGTGGTGTCGTCGCCGAACTCCTCGGCGGTGGCGAGAAAACTCGGGTCGGCCAGCCGGAAATTCTCGCGTAATGACGGGATGCCGGCATAGAGCTGGTCCGAGGTCGCTTGATCGACGCGGTCGACCTTGTTGCGCGTGTAGCTCGCGTGGTGCGCGCCGCTCTCGGCGATGTCGACGCCGCCCTCCGAGGTCAGGCGCGAGAGGCGGAAGGTCGTGAAGAACGTGTGCAGCAGGGTTGCGTGGTAGGTGTCCCGCACATTCTCGAAATAAAGCTTCCAGTTGTTGTGCAGGATCTGCGAGGTGGTTCCCAGAATCTTCGGCTTGCCGTGCATTACCCGGTGAATGCGCGAGCCGATCAGATTGCCGATGTAAATCGCCAGCGGCGGCGCCTCGGGTGAGAGGGTGCCGAAGACGAGTTCGCCGAATTTGTCGACGCGCAACTTTTTGAGGCCGTGCTCTTCGAGATGGAAGCTCGCCGGCATCCCGCCCTTCCCGGCAACGCCGCGACGGAAGGCGACGCTGTCGAGGTTGCCCGCGAGATCGTAGCGCCAGGCGTGATAGACGCAGGTCAAATTCTCGGCATGGCCGCGCCGCTTCAGGCAGACGAGGTTGCCGCGATGGGCACAGCGATTGACCATCGCATGGATCTCGCCGTCCTGCGCGCAGGTGACGATGACCGGCGTCTCGCCGAGAAAGGTCGTCAGGTAGTCACCCGGCTGCGGCAATTCGCCCGCGAGTGCCAGATATTGCCAGGTCGGCCCGAGAAAGATCCGGCTGAGCTCGGCGCGATAGATGTCGGGATCGGAGAACATCCGATACGGCACACGCGCGTTGCCTTCGGCCGGCCATTTGATCTCTTGTTGCATGGACGATCCTCGTTCTGGCGGTTTGAGACAGCAACCCGGTCTCAACCGCCGTAGAAGACGTTGTCGCCGAGCTCCTTCATTTCGAGGATTGCGGCGTCCGGGCGCCCGGTGATCGGCCTTGCCACATGCGCATCCACGACCTCGCCGACGACGATATGGTGGTCGCCCTGCTCGACGATGCTGGTCACCCGGCATTCGACCGAGGCGGGTGCGGCGTCGAGGATCGGCGCACCGGTGGTGCCCTTGTGGATCGCCTGGCCGGAGAGCTTGCCGTCTTCGAGCTTGGTCGGATTGAAGAAGGTGTATGCGATGCCCTTGCCGTCCTTGCCGAGCATGTTCAAGGCGAAAGTTTTGGTACTTTTGACGACCTTATAGGCGCCGGAATCGGTTTTGACGCCGACCACGACGAGCGGCGGGGCGAACGCGGTCTGCGTGACCCAATTGACCGTGGTCGCGGCGACATTGCCCTTGCCGTCGTCGGCAGTCAGCACATAGATCCCATAGGGAATCATGCGCAGCGCGGTTTTCTTGGCGTCCTGGTCCATTTCCGTCCTCGCTAGCGGCTGATCATAGAAACCCGGCCGTCTCACGCCAAGCCGCAGCGCGCGTAGAACCGCACGGCGTTGTCCCAGAAGAGCTTGCGCTTGCGTTCCGGCGGCATGTTCCATCCGAGCACCGTCGTCGCCGACTCGGGAAACCAGCTCTCGCCATGCGGGTAGTCCGAGGCGTACATCAGCACGTCCTCGCCCAACAGATCGATCACCGAATTGGTCAGCCGCTCGCCTTCCGGGATCTCGATGCTCTGGAAATAGCGGCCGCCGAGGACGTATTCGCTGGGCTTGTGCGCGAGCTCCGGCAATGCCGCCTTGACGGTTTCGGCATGCTCGTCGATGCGGGCCATCCAGAACGGCAGCCAGCCATGTCCGGCCTCGAGCGTACCGATGCGCAAGCTCGGATAGCGGTCCATGACGCCGCTGCCGATCAATGCCGCCATGTTGCGCATGCCGCACCAGGGATGCGCCGCCGAACGCTGCAGAAATAAATTCTCCCAGGTGTCTTGACCGCCCGGCGCGTAAGGCGGCATAACCGTGAAGGTGTGCAGAACGACCGCGAAATCGTGCTCGGCGGCGGCTGCCCAAATCGGCTCGAGATCCGGGTGGTCGAGCGGCATGCCGGCCGGCGCATAGGCCATCACCGCCCAGGCCCAGCGCGAGCGCGCCCAATGGCGGATCTCGCCGAGGCTACCCGCTATGTCGCGCGCCGAAACTAGGATGATGCCGCCGAGCCGCTCGGGAAAGGCGCCGCAATAATCCGCCATCCAGCGGTGGTAGGCCCGGTACATCGCCATTTCGAGGGCGACATCGTCACTAGCGGTCCAGGTGCCGAACCAACCGGAGGGCAAGGTCAGGTTCACGTCGACCCCTTCGCGATCCATGTCGGCGCACCGCTCGGCGGGATCATCGTCGACACGCGGCGAGGGTCGGGCGCGGTTGGCGCCGGTGAAGGCTGCCATGTAGCGGGCCGGACCCGTGTCGGCGGCGGCGCTGCCGAGGCGACGCTGGTAGCTGCGTCCGCCCTTGGTATAGGTGATCCGGCCGGTACGTGGATTGGTGTCCTTCCACTCCTCCCAATCGGCCAGCCGGGCTTTCTCGGCCGCTGCCAGGTATTGGTCGAGAACATTCATCGAGGGCCCGACATGCGTGTCGGAGTCGAATATCCTAAAGCCATCACGCGCCATTTGTGCCTCCTCCCCAATCGTGCCATCAGGTGCCGCGATACTTCGCCAGGGCCTCGGCAGAAAAATAGCGCTCTTCGAGCTGGCGCTGTTTCTCGAGACCTTCTTCCTCCGGTCCCGGCTCGGGACGCGGATAGGGGCGATCCTGATGCACCCGTTCGAATTCCTCCCATGCGGCGATGCCCTTCGCCTGAAACTGCTGCATGAAATCCCACAGCGCCGCCCAAACCACCTGATGGGTGAAGCCCGGATACCAGGCGATCGTCACGCCAAGGGCGAGATGCTCGTCGAGCCCGAGATAGTGCGGCAGCCGCCCCTTCATGAACGAGAACGGGCCGGTGACGACGGCGCGGGCACGCCTGATCTCGTCCTCCGAATGCGGCGATTCGAACTGCACCCAGTCGACCCGCGCCTCCCTCTCGTAGGCGCGTAGACGCTTCAGGCAATCGACCAGTCCGCCGCCCGCGGCATCGCGGGCGTAGCATTGGGCCATCACGACAAAGTCGGGATCGAGCTCGTTCTTCATGTCGACGGCGGCGCGATAGCGCGCGACCGCCTGTTCTATCGGCACCACCTCGACCCCGGCGCTCTGGGTCCGCCGCTTGCCTTCGATCGGCTGGTCGTCGATGCGCACGCCGGCGATCCCGGCGCGGATGCATTCGCGCACCATCCGCCGCACCGCCATGATCCCGCCATGACCGGTGTCGCCATCCATGATCACCGGGAATTTGACGCTCTGGGCAATCCAGCCGGCAATCGTAACGCATTCGGTCAACGTGGCCGTGCCGACATCGGCGAGGCCGGTATAGGCGCCGACCACGCCCGAGGTCCCGACAAAGCCGGCCTCGCACGCGCCGAGCTCCATGATGCGCGCCAGTGCGGCGCTCGGCGTGTGCAGCACGGCCAGCACGCGATCCTTGCGGTGTATCAGCTCGCGCAGCCTGGCACCCGGCGACGGGCTTTGTTGTTGCACCATGCCCGGACCTCCACACCCCTTAGCCGACCTCTCCTTTGCGTCCGGTGTTACGAAGTGTCAACGGTAGGTCTAAGATCCGGCGCGAAATTCAGGCGTGGAGGATATCATGGCGATATCTAAGCGGGAACTCGGACGCACCGGGCTGCCGGTCACGGTGCTCGGTTATGGGGCAATGGAACTGCGCGGGGCGCCGCGCGGCCGCGACGTCACCGAAGCCCAAGTGGAAACGATTCTCAACGCCGCGCTTGACGCCGGCATCAACTATATCGACACCTCGATCGACTACGGGCTGAGCGAAGAGCGGATTGGCCGTTACATCTCGCACCGGCGCTCGGAATTCTATCTGGCCAGCAAATGCGGTTGTCTGGTCGGCGCGACGCCCGCTCCGCCCGGGCAGCGCGGTCAGCATGTCTTCACCCGCGACAACGTCATCAAGGGCGTCGAGCAGAGCCTCGCCCGGATGAAGACCGACCATCTCGACGTCGTCCAGTTCCATGCTTCGCCGTCGAAGCAGACCCTG
>Ga0209656_10000641_pt1 | contig 22809 bp, 21 predicted proteins | sample BogFormECP12_OM2_FD_188239 | JGI IMG/M metagenome (GOLD analysis project Ga0209656, IMG submission 188239) | Bog forest soil microbial communities from Calvert Island, British Columbia, Canada - ECP12_OM2 (SPAdes) (version 2) | ecosystem: Environmental > Aquatic > Freshwater > Wetlands > Bog ... | reverse complement strand
TGCGCGAAAGGCCGCCGGGCGGCATGCCGGGCGGATTCTGTTCAGGATCGAGCAATGGAGCGGACCCCGACTCCGCGCTGCTCTTCTGCACGATTCCTTACGGTGACGCGAATGCTCAGCTCGTTGGTGGCCGGTTCCTCGTCTACGATCCGGTGCACCTCGCGGCGGACGGATCACTGAAGGTGCTATGGGATTCGCAGCAATGGAACGTCCAATTTCTGTTCAACAAGTTTGACCCGCCGGTGGTCGACGGCGGTCAAATCTACGTGCCGAACTATAATGGCGGCGTCGATCTTTACCGGTTGGTGCAATAAGGTTGCTAAATCCCGGCGCCCGCGCGGATCCGATTGGTGGAGGCCACACGACCGGCGGCGCCGGTCGAGGGCCCGAGCCATCGCACTTGCTCGGCAACAGTGCAAGGGCGAGCGGATCGAACTCGGGAGCAATAGCGTCAAAGCGCGCGCTATCGGGGACTTGAGGGAGAACTTCTGGGAAGCGAGCGTGCTCCTCCCTTTCCCCCAGAGAAAATCTCCCAAACGCTCACGCGGAACGGCCTGTCGTCCGTAGAGCGGCCAGAACCTCGACGTATGAGAGTCGAAAGCTTGAAAGCAATCACCCTGCTGTTCCTTGGCAGCATCGCCCTCGGGCTGATGATCTGGTTCGGCTGCTTCAAGAACCCGAGCGGCGCCGGCTATATCTGCCCGTGAGGGCGCATTTCAGCCGACGGTGCCGTCGGCAGCGCGGCGTAGCACGACGCCGGGCGTTGCGCCGGTGTGTATCGCATCTTCGACGACGACGACCCCGTTGACGAGCACCGTCGTCCGCGTGCCCGTTGGGTATCGGTGCGGCTTGTCATAGGTCGCACGATCCTTGAAGTCCGCCGGGTCGAAGATCGCGATATCGGCCCGGCAGCCTTCCCTGATCAGCCCCCGGTCGCGCAGCCGCAGCGCCTCCGCCGTCGCCCCGGTCATCTTACGCACTGCAGCTTCGAGCGGGAGCAGCCGCTCGTCGTGCACGTAATGCCCGATGATCCGCGGGAAGGTCCCATAAAACCGCGGGTGCGGCATCCCTTGGTTCGTGACGCCGTAATCGGCGACGCAGTTGCCGTCGGAGCCGACTAGCGCCGAGGGCGAGCGCACGATCTCGCGGATGTCCTCTTCGGCGATCGAGGTGATCAGCACCCTGGTCGCACCCTGGTCCTCGATCAGATAATTGCAGACGACGTGGATCGGGTCTTGCCCGCGTTCTGCGGCGAGCTTGCCGAAGGTCTCCCCCGCGTATTGCGGCAGATGGGGCGAGATCGAGATCTGCACGCTGTCCCATGACGGGATGCGTCCCCAATTGTTGAGCCCGTCTCGGCCGATCTCGGCGCGGATGCGCTCGCGGGTTTCGTCGAGCGCGAGACGCGCCAGCATCGCCTCCAGGCCGCCCGACTGGACCCATTGCGGCAGCAGATTCTTTAGCGGGTTGCTGCCGGCCTCGTAAGGGTAGGCGTCGCAATCGACAGCGAGGCCCTCCCGCCGCGCCGCCTCGATCATCGCCAGGACCTGTGCCGCCTTGCCCCAATTGTCGAGCCCCGAGCATTTGAGGTGCACGATCTCGACATGGACACGGCAGGTCCGGGCGATGTCGATCGCTTCCTCGACCGCTTCGATGACGTTGTTCGACTCGTCGCGGAGATGGGTGAAATAGCCGGCGTTGCGGCGCTTCAGCACGTTGCCCAGCGACACCATCTCGGCGCGGTCGGCATAGCTGCTGGGCGGCGTGAACAGCCCGGAGGACATGCCCAGCGCGCCGGCCGCGAGCCCCTCCTCTAGTAAGGCGGTCATGTGGTCGAGCTCCGCCGGGCTCGGCGGCCGCGCGTCCATGCCCATCACGTTGAGCCGCAGCGTGTGATGGCCAACCAGCATGCCGGCATTGACCGAGGTTTGCGGAAAGCTGTCGAGATACTCGCGAAAGGTCGTTTCGCGAAACGACAGCCACGGCGCGCTGGCGCTGAGATAGTCCTGTACGAGCTGCCGTTTGCCGGGGAGGATCGGCGCCACCGAGAACCCGCAATGCCCGACGATCTCGGTGGTCACGCCCTGCCGCACCTTGCTCTCGGCCTTGGGGTTGATCGGCAGGGTGAAATCCGAATGCGTCTTGATGTCGATAAAGCCGGGCGCCACCGCCAGACCCTCGGCGTCGATGGTCCTGGCCGCTCCCGCCGCCGGGGATGGGCCCACCGCGGCGATCCGGCCGTCTCTGACTGCCACGTCGGCGATCTCGCCCTTCCGCCCGCTGCCGTCGATGACGAGGCCGCCGCGGATCACGATGTCCCAATTCATAGCCTTATCGAGCGGACAGACTGCGGGCGTGCGCCCTCAAATCGTAATTTTCGTCGCCGGCCTGCTCCAGCGTGAGGCCGGGGTCTCCGGCGAGCAACCGACGCGCCACCACGTGATCGGCCGTTTGGTTGACTGACTCGACGCCGATCAATCGGCCGGCGCGGAAGCAGAACACCGAAAAGTGACCGCCGTCCGGGTCGCCGCGTAAGACCGCCGTGTCGTGACCCGCGGTGATCCCGGCTATCTGCAATTTCAGATCGCCTTGGTCGCTCCAGAACCACGGGACCTTGTCATAAACCGTCGGCTTACCGGCGATATGGCCGGCGACGCACCGTCCCTGGTCCACGGCATTCTGTACCGACTCGAGGCGAACCCGTCCGACCGCGAAAGGCGTCGGAAAGTTGGCGCAATCGCCGATCGCGAAGATCGCGGGGTCGGCCGTGGCGAGGCGTTCGTCGACGACGATGCCGTTGTCGACGGTGAGCCCAGCCTCGCCGGCGAGCTCGGCGTTGGGGATGACCCCGATGCAGATCAAGACGAGGTCGGCGGGGAGATGCTGGCCCTCGGTCGTCTCGACGCCGGTCACCCGACCGCCCTCTCCCAGAATCCGCGATACTCCGGTCCCGAGCGAGATCTTCGCACCCCAACTTGTGTGCGCTTCGGTGAAGAATCGCGAGGTCGTCGCCGACACCACGCGGCCCATCGGGTGCTGCGTCACCTCGACGATGCTGACGGCAGCACCGCGCGCGATCGCTACCGAGGCAAATTCGAGGCCGATGAACCCGGCGCCGACGACCACCACCTCGCGCGCCTGATCCAATCGCTCGCGCAGGAAATCCGCATCGGCGAGGGTGCGCAGCGGCAGCACGCCGTCGAGTTCGGCTCCGGGCACGGCGAGGGGTCGAAATCGCGCGCCGGTGGCCAGGACCAGATGATCCCACGATAGCTCGCCGCCCGAGACCAACCGCAGCCGGCGTTCCTTGCGGTCGATTGCGGTCACGGTCTCGCCCGCCAGAAGATCGATATCGTGCTGGGTGTAGAACGTCTCCGGCCTGAGCCAGAGCTCGTCGAGACCGCTGTTGCCCGCGAGGTAGGATTTCGAGAGCGGTGGGCGCTGGTACGGCGGAACCGGCTCATCGCCGATCATTACGATCCTGCCGGCAAACCCATCCTGGCGCAACGACGCCGCCACCTGGAAACCGGCCTGGCCGGTGCCGACGATGGCGGCAACCGGAGTCGCCATCAGACCTGCGTCTCGGGCAGGTAGACGACGAGACCATCGAGCTCGGGGGTGACGACCAATTGGCAGCTCAACCGGCTGTTCGGCCGGCGCTCGCTGGCGGTGAATTCGAGCATTGCCTTCTCGTCATCCGACTGTGTCGGGGTTCGGCCGAGCTGGTCCTCCTCGACGTAGACGTGGCAGGTGGCGCACATCATCTCGCCGCCGCACTCGGCGACGATGCCGTCGACGCCGTTGAGGATCGCCCCTCGCATCACGCTGGTGCCGACCGGCACGTCGAGCACCTCCCGTGTGCCGTTGGGATGAACGTACGTGATCTGGGGCATCTTCTTCCTATCGGTTGAATGCGGCGCGAGTGGATAGGCTAGCCGGCATCAGGGCCGCAAGTCGATCCAAACTTCATCGCCATGCGCGGCAAGCCGGGCGCCAAGACCGGCGCTGCGCTGCACGATCTCGTCGAAGGCTGCGCCTTCGTCGGCCAGCTTACACGGAACGGTCCGGTTGTCTCGGTCGTGGCGGACGAACTGGAACGCCGCCCGCTCGATCCGCGCGCGGTCCCACGACACCCTGGCCATCATGCCCAGCCAGTTGCCGTGCGTTCTGCCACCATGGCCGGTATGGAACGAAAAGCTGCCAAGCCCGTAGAAGATCGGCCTGCCCTTATAAACCTCTATCGCCAGCGAATAGTGCGGCCCGTGGCCGATCACGATGTCGGCGCCGGCATCGATCGCCCGATGCGCGATCTCCTTCATGTAGTGGAGGACTTCCTGGTTCAGCCCCCAGTGGAACGAGGCGGCGACGACATCCGCGCGCTCGTGCAGCGACGTAATGTCATGGTCGAGCCGCTCCAAATCGCCGGGGTCCGCCCAGGTCACGATCTCCGGCGGAATGCCCGGGCGGTTCGCCGGGGGCCGGCTGCCGTGCATCGGGACTTGATAGGCCGTCTGACCACGGATTACTGCGATGCCGGCCGCAGCGTCACCAGCCTCGTGGTTGGTCGGCCAATAGACCGAGCTGCGCTGCAGAAAGCCGAAACGCAGCCCATCCCCCGTGAGAACCGCCGGAGCGCGAGCGCTCGTTCGGTTGCCGCCGGCGCCGGTATGGGCGATCCCGAGCTCGTCGAGCCGGGCGATCGACGCCATAATCGCCGCCTCGCCATAGTTGACGTTGTTGGCGAGGCCGACCGCCTCGATGCCGGCCGATTGCAGCGCCTCTCCGGCCACGGCAGGGTCGGCATAGAAGCCCTCACGTTCTACGGAATGCCCGCTCGGCGGCTGATAGAGACAGCATTCGAGATTAGAAAAGACGATATCGGCAGTCCGGAATTCGTCTCTCACGAGCGCGAATGGGACGGCCGGATCGGTGACGTTCATCAAGTTCACATCACCGGTGAGGACCATTTTCACCGTCATCTCCGTCACCTGCTCAGCAATGTGCAGCTGGACCGCAACAAGCGGTTGCACGAGCGATTAACCCTTGCTGGACCTGCAGCAAATCTGCAGCGAAAGCTCTCTTTCAGGTTGTAACAGCCTCTCGACACCGTCGCCATCCTAACGACCGCGGTCGGGAATGTTAATTAGACAATTTATGCATCGTGATCGTCGCAATCAAGGGTTTCCGTCCGATCGTACGGGGGCTTCTGATTAAAGCCCGGGAAGTTTTGGGGTTTCCTTCCAGGCGGGGCGAGCGCGGATCGCGTTCAGGTATGCGCTCACCCAAGGAAACTCAGCAAAGCTGAAACCGGTCTTCTCAACCACGTTGAGGATCGGACAATAGGCGCAATCCACCAGGCTGAAGTCGTCGCCCAGCATCCATTTGCTGTTCGTCAGCCGACCTTCGAGGATGCGGATCGGGTCGGGAAGGGCGTTCTCGCCATGGCTGATCGTGGCTTCGTCGGGAGCGATGCCGAGCACCTTAGCGCGGATCCGCAGCGCCACTTCACCGGCCGGCGGCATAATGTGCTGGGACAGGAAGAAGAGCCACTTGAGCGCTTCCGCGCGCCCCGCCGCTGACGCGGGCCACAACCGACCTGTTTTCTCGCCCAGATACGCGAGGATCGCGGGCGACTCGGTCAAGGTAAGATCACCATCGACGAGCACCGGCACGCGTCCGAAGGGATTGACAGCCAAAAATGCCGACTGGCGCTGTTCTCCCTTGGCTAAATCGACCGGAATGATTTCGCAGTCGAGCCCCAGCTGCAGGAGGGCAAACGTCACCTTCTGAGGATTCGGTGACGGAAAATGGTAGAGCTTCATCAGTTCCCTCCTCTGTTCAGCGCTCGACTGCCCCTACTGCTATGCTAAATTGTCACACCGGCGAAGGCCGGTGCCTATCGCGGGATTGGCACGATCACAACGAGAGGTTTGTATAAAGGTCGATCCAGCGTGGATTATCGCGCTCGATCAGATTGATCTTCCAGTCCCGTTTCCACTCTTTTATCTGTCTCTCGCGGCGGATCGCGCCTTCTGCTGAGTCATGAGCCTCGAACCACACGAGTCGGTCGACACTATAGCGCGCCGTGAACCCGGGCACCGCCTTGATCTTGTGTTCCGATACTCGCCATCCGATGTCGGACGTTACACCGACATACAGGGTTCCATACGGTCTGCTTGCGAGCAGATAGACGTAGAACATCGTGATCGTTACCGAAATTAATCGCGCCCTTCGAGCGGGTGAGGAAAACGGAATGGGAGTTGCGACCACATTACCTCATCTTCCCGGCGGAGGCCGGGAGCCATAGCGCCGCCACTCCCCGGTTTCCACTCAATCGCAATACCTGACCAGTGCAGAAAACGCCGCTGCAATATTGACCCCGGCCTGAGCCGGGGTGACGAGAAGGGGCCGCAATTGGACCCCTTTCCATGCTCCTTCGCCGGGATGACGATCGGTAGCATATCCCACCCGCTTGCCGCGCTACTGTTAACCCGACAGAATGCGACGACGGTGAGGGAGGAGGCGATGGAGCGGGTGGCGGAATCACCTCTTGCAACCTATCAGGCGCACCTCGAAAAGGGCGAACTGGCCTATCAATGGAGCCCCGAGGCACAGAGGGCCGTCTTCTACCCCCGCGTCATCTGCCCCTTTACCGGCAGCGACCGTCTCGAATGGCGGGTCAGCGCCGGGCTCGGCACGGTCTACGCGACAACGGTGGTGCATCCGGCGCGCGAGGGGGCGCCATATAACGTCGCGCTGATCGATTGCGACGAGGGCTTTCGGCTAATGAGCCGGGTCGAGGATTTGGCACCCGAAGCAGTCCGCATCGGCATGCGCGTCAGGTTCCGCGTCCACCGCCCCGGCGGCGACGATCCAGCCTATCCGGTATTCGTGCCTGCGGAGTCGCGGTAATGGACGGGCTGCAGCGCGGCTCGGCCGCGATCGTTGGTGTTGCCGAGTCCGATCTCGGTGCCGTCGCACAGGAGATGAGTCCGATCGACCTGATGGCGCAGGGGATTCACCGGGCGCTGGCCGACTGCGGGCTTCGTCTGAGTGACGTCGACGGCCTGCTGTGCGCCACGGCACAAAGCCGCACCTCGGGACTCGCACTCGCCGAGTATCTCGGGATCTCGCCGGCCTACGTCGACACGACGATCCTCGGCGGCTCGTCCTTCATGTTCCACGTCGCCCATGCGCAGGCGGCACTCCAGCTCGGCCTTTGCAAGGTCGCGGTCATCGCCTACGGCAGCACCCAGCGAACGATCGGGCGCCGCCACGCCTCGGTGCGCGAATACAATCCCTACGAGACCCCGTTCCGGCCGTTCCTGCCGTCGACCGCCTATGCGCTCGCTGCCTCCCGCCACATGCACCAATACGGCACGACGCGTGAGCAGCTGGCTGCGGTCGCGGTGGCAGCGCGCGAATGGGCGTTGCTGAACCCTGGCGCCTGGGAGAAAAAGCCGCTGACGATCGCCGAGGTCCTGTCGGCCCGCATGATCAGCTACCCGTTCACGGTGCGTGATTGCTGCCTCGTCACCGATGGCGGCGGTGCCGTGATCATGACCACCGCCGAGCGCGCACGATCCTTGAAGAAGCCGCCGGTTTATGTGCTCGGCTGCGGGCAGGCGATCACCCATGCCAACATCTCGAGCATGCCGGATCTGACCGTGACCGGGGCGTTGGCGTCGGGCCGCGCCGCCTACGCTATGGCTGGGCTCGGTCCGAAAGACATCGATGTCGTCGAGCTTTACGATGCGTTCACGATCAACACGATCCTGTTCCTCGAGGATCTCGGCTTCTGCCCGAAGGGCGAGGGGGGCAGCTTTGTCGCCGATGGGCGCATCGCGCCCAAGGGGCGCCTGCCGGTCAACACCAATGGCGGCGGGCTCTCTTATTGCCATCCCGGTATGTACGGCTTGTTCCTGCTGATCGAGGCGACGCGGCAGCTGCGCCGTGAATGCGGTGCGCGGCAGGTCGCCGATTGTAACACCGCGATCGCACACGGGAATGGCGGCGTGCTGTCGTCGCAGAGCACCGTGATTCTCGGCACAGCGGCAGCCGTTTAATTGAACAATGAGGCAGTGAGACAGTGAGATTCATAAGCAGTTCGATATCTCACTGCCTCACCGTCTCATTGTGAATTTTTAGGAGAGTGAAATGGCGGAAGGCGCACTGGTTCGCTTCGAGAACGTAGACGGGATCGGCGTCATCACGATCGACAACCCGCCGGTCAATGCACTCAGTCCGGGGGTGCCGGAGGGCATCGTCGAGAATGTCGAGCGCGGCAATGCCGACCCGGCGATCAAAGCGATGGTGCTGATTGGCGCCGGGAGAAGCTTCATCGCCGGTGCCGACATCCGCCAGTTCGGCACGAGGCGGCCGCCGCCGGTCCCGGGAAGGCGCACCCACGAGGTGCTCGACGCGAGCGCGAAGCCGGTGGTCGCGGCGATCCACGGCTACGCCTTGGGTGGCGGGTTGGAGATCGCGCTCGCCTCGCATTATCGCATCGCCGCGCCGAGCGCCAAGGTCGGCCTGCCCGAGGTATTGATCGGCATCCTGCCGGGCAGTGGCGGCACGCAGCGCCTGCCGCGGCTGATCGGCCCGAAGGCGGCGATGGAGATGATCGTGTCGGGGCGGCACGTCCTGGCCGAGGAGGCCAAGCGGCTCGGCATCCTCGACGAGCTGGTGCCGGAAGGCGGCGACCTGCGCCAGGCGGCTATCGCGATGGCGCGTCGCGTCGCCGATGTCAGGCCATTGCCGCGCATCCGCGACCGCGACCAGCAGCTCGCGGAAGCCAAGGCCGATCCCGGCATCTTCGAGGCGATGCGCAAGTCGATCGCGCGGCGCGCGCGCAACCAGAAGGCCCCCTACCATTGTATTGCCGCGGTCGAGGCGGCCTGCAGCATGCCGTTCGCGGAGGGGATCCAACGCGAACGCGAGCTCTTCGACGAACTCGAAAATTCCGCCGAGGCGCGGGCTCTGCGTTATGCGTTCTTTGCCGAGCGCGAAGTCGCCAAATTGCCGGATATCCCGCGCGAGACGCCACTGCGGCCGATCGAGACGGCCGCGATCGTCGGCGCCGGTACAATGGGCGGCGGCATTGCGATGAGCTTCGCCGAGTTCGGCTTTCCGGTGAAGCTCCTCGAGGTCAGCCAAGAGGCGCTCGATCGAGGTTTAGCGCGCATCCGCAGCAATTACGAGACGAGCGTCAAGCGCGGCAGCCTGACCGAGGCGGAAATGCAGCGTCGGCTGAAATTGATCGAGCCGGTCAAGAGCTATGACGACATCGCCCAGTGCGACGTCGTGATCGAAGCGGTGTTCGAGCGCATCCCGGTCAAGGAGGAGGTGTTCAAGAAGCTCGACCAGGTCATGAAGCCGGGCGCGCTGCTCTACTCGAACACCTCGGGCATCGACATCGACATCATGGCCAAGGCGACGAAGCGGCCGCAGGACGTGGCCGGCACGCATTTCTTCGCCCCGGCCAATGTCATGAAATTGTTCGAAGTCGTCAAAGGGGCGAAGAGTGCCCCCGACACTTTGGCGACGGGAATGGCGCTCGGTCGCAGGATCGGCAAGATCAGCGCGATGGCCGGCAATGGCGACGGCTTTGTCGCCAATCGCAGCCGCGGGCCGTTTGGCACCGAGATGAACCTCATGGCCGAGGAAGGGGCACTCCCCGAGCAAGTCGACAAGGTCATGGTCGGTTTCGGCTACCCTATCGGGCCGTTTGCGACCGCCGATCTGTCGGGTCTCGACATCGGCTACGACAGCCGCCAGCGCCGCGCGGCGGAGAACCCGAACTACCGCAAGATGCCGATCGCCGACATGATCGTCGAGGCCGGGCGGCTGGGCCAGAAGACGGGGGCCGGCTGGTTCCGCTACGAGAAGGGCGACCGCACCCCGCATCCCGACCCCGAACTTGCGCGTATGATCAAGGAAAAGGCGGCCGAGCTCGGGATCCCGCAGCGCAGCTTCAGCGACGAGGAGATCCTCCACCGACTGCTCTTTGCTTCGGTCAACGAGGCCTGCAAGATCCTCGAGGAGGGCAAGGCCTACCGCGCCAGCGACATCGACGTGATGTGGCTCAACGGTTTCGGCTTTCCGCGTTACCGCGGCGGGCTGATGTACTGGGCTGACGGCATCGGCGTGGCCGAGGTCTACCGCCAGATCCAGGCGTGGCATCAGCAATATGGCGAGCGCTGGGCCCCGGCCGCCTTGCTGCGCCGGCTCGCCGACAGCGGCACCCCGTTGCGCGAGGCCAAGCCCGGCCGGCCAATGTGAGCGGCGTCGACGCGAGGATTTAAATGCCGATCGACGTCGAAACTCTTACTATCGGCCAACTCGAAAACGTGATTGAGAACCACCGCAGACAACGTGCCACCACTGCACCGCTGTACGCTGATGCGCTTCGTGAACTGGAGAAGCGCAAAGGAAAGGGCCTCGATTTCGATAAATCGCTATCGATCATACTGGAAGCTGCCAAAGAGCGGCGCTTTCTCAGTTACAAAGAACTAGCCGACGCCAGTGGCGCCGATTGGGTTCAAGTCCATTACGCAATCGGAGAGCATCTCTGGAAGCTGGTTGAATATGCTGATCGGAAAGGCTGGCCGCTTCTGAGTTCTATCGTGGTTAATAAACCGAATGTTACTACCGGAAAAATGGAAGCCGAGACTTTGAAAGGCTTCATCGCTGCCGCTCGGCTACTTGAGAAGCCGATCACTGACGAGGAGGGTTTTCTCAAAGAAGAACAAGAGCGCGTATTCGCGTGGGCCGAGGGGCAACAACCTGCCAAACTACTTTAGCAGAGGTATCCTGTCGGGTCGGGGCGTAGCGCCGTCCACATAAATGGGCGCGCGTGCCTGCTCTGGCGCAACAAGGTGTCACATCGACCAGCCCCATAGTTCCACTCTCCCTTACCGCGGTTAGAGGGATCGGTCCCCGCAGACAGCCCCGGATCATCGGTCTTTTAGAGCTGAGCGAACCATGCCTTATCAACGACCATCCGTTCTACCAGCTCGGTACTGACCCCGAGCCTAAGAGATTTCAGAAGATCGCAGAGTTGGTCTCCGTCAATTAGATCGATGGCAGGGGCCCCGTCGCGCGTTGCCTCTTTCTTGGCTTCACTCGTAAATGTGCCAGTAGTAATCATAAGTCCCTTGTCGCTGCGACCGACCATCGCGCCGCGAAAATCTCGAATCGCAGACGCGCCGACGCTGCCCTGATAACGCTTGCATTGGAACAGCACTTGGAATGAAAGTAGTGTCAGCCGTAACACTCCGATCCCATCGATTCCGCCATCGCCGCTACGGCCCGTGACTTCGACCTTGATGAAGCCAGCCTCTCGGAGAACGCGTTGGGCTAAGCGTTCGAAAGCGGCTGCCGTCATATCCCTCAAAGTGGCCAAAAGTTCGTCTTTCCAGAAGGGCTCCAGCGCCGTCTCGGCATCCCCACTCTCAGCCGGAACTGTCTCGCCTTCCGAGTTTTGATCCCGCATGCGGCGAATATCGGCATCTTGCTTGCGGACGCGGGATGGAATGGCCGCAACATCGGCCTCTTTCAGCGCCTCGCCTATCTTTGTAAGCGCCCATACGCCACGGCCGCTGTTCTCAACAGCCCCAACTTTCTTCAGATACGTCTTCGCCCACGCAAGATTGTAGCCAAGTCTAGTCTGGCGTTGGTCCACATGCTGAACCGCAGCGATTTCGGGCGGGACACCCTCCTGTTCTATGATCTTCGACAGCAACTCTTCGTTCGTTGCCGAGCCCCCCATCGCGCGTAGCGCCCTTAGAGTCGGCCACATGAGCCGATCATAGGTCGGCACCCTGAGGACACTTTGATCAGCTTGAAAATTCTCGAGCGCAACGTCTGCGACCATGTGAACGAACATATCACGCTCGAGCCCGCGCGGCGAGCGGAGACGGTGCTTTCGCGAACCCTCCGCGGTCGGTTTCCCTTGGATTGGTGGTCAACCATCACTGCCGTGCTGGAAATCGGTCGTGCAAGTCCGATGTCGTCGTCGAGACGATATTCGAGCGCATCCATGTCCAGGAGGAGGTGTTCAAGAAGCTCGACCAGGTCATGAAGCCGGGCGCGCTGCTCTACTCGAACACCTCGGGCATCGACATCGACATCATGGCCAATGCAACCAAGCGGCCGCAGGACGTGGCCGGCACGCATTTCTTCGCCCCGGCCAATGTCATGAAACTGTTCGAAGTCGTTGCCGGCCATCGCACTGATCTTGCCGATCCGGCGGCCGAGCGCCATTCCCGTCGCCAATGTATCGGGTGCGCTCTTCGCCCCTTTGACGGCGACGGCTTTGTCGCCAACCGCAGCCGCACCCCGTTCGGCACCGAGATGAACCTCATGGCCGAGGAAGGGGCACTCCCCGAGCAAGTCGACAAGGTCATGGTCGATTTTGGCTATCCGATCGGACCGTTTGCGACCGCTGACCTCTCGGGTCTCGACATCGGCTATGACAGCCGCCAGCGGCGCGCGGCGGAAAACCCGAACTACCGCAAGATGCCGATCGCCGACATGATCGTCGAGGCTGGGCGACTGGGTCAGAAGACCGGCGCCGGCTGGTTCCGCTACGAGAAGGGCGACCGCACCCCGCTTCCCGACCCCGAGCTCGCCCGCATGATCAAGGAAAAGACGGGGGAGCTCGGGATCCCGCAGCGTAGCTTCACTGACGAGGAGATCCTGCGCCGGCTGCTCTTCGCCGCGGTCAACGAAGCGTGCAAGATCCTAGAAGAGGGCAAGGCCTACCGCGCCAGTGACATCGACGTGATGTGGCTCAACGGCTTTGGCTTCCCGCGTTACCGCGGCGGCCTGATGTACTGGGCCGACGGCATCGGCGTCGCCGAGGTCTACCGCCAGATCCAGGCCTGGCACCAGCAATACGGCGAGCGCTGGGCCCCCTCGGCCTTATTGCGTCGCCTCGCCGAAACCGCCACCCCGCTGCGCGAAGCCAAGCCCGGGCGGCCGATGTGAAGGCGGCTGATGCGTCCGGTACGGCCTCGACCAGCGCGTGCGGCGCGGCAGGGAACCTTTCTCATATCGGCACGCTCGTCAGCTGCATCGCATTGCGTCGTGCTCGGATGAAGTCAACACCTGGAGCAGATCGTCGGGCAAGGTAGGCTGGTTACGCTCATGGTGGCACCTCGATCAGGCATGCGTCGCCATAGGAGAAGAAGCGGTAGTCGCGCGCTATAGCGAAAGCATAAGCGGCCTTGATGCGGTCGAGCCCGGCGAGAGCGGCGACCAGCATGAACAGGGTCGAGCGGGGCAGGTGAAAGTTCGTCAGCAGCATGTCGATCGCCCGGAACCGGTAGCCGGGGAGGATGAACAATCGAGTTTCGCCGGAAAAGGGCCGAATCTCGCCATTCTCGGCCGCGGCACTTTCGAGGAGCCGTAGGCTGGTCGTCCCGACCGCGACGATGCGTCCGCCGGCGCGCCGCGCCGCCATGACACGTTCCGCGGTCTCGGCGGAAAGCACACCCCATTCGGCGTGCATCTTGTGGTCGCACGGATCATCGGTCTTGACCGGCAGAAAAGTGCCGGGTCCGACGTGCAATGTCAGCGTCGTCCAGGCGATGCCTCGCTCTGCGAGCGCCTCGAGCAGGGCTTGCGTGAAATGGAGACCCGCGGTCGGCGCCGCCACCGCACCCTCGGCGCGAGCGAAGATAGTCTGATAATCGGCGCGATCGCGCGGGTCACCGCCGCGCGGGCGCTTGATATAGGGCGGCAGCGGCATCGTGCCGTATTGCGCGAGGGCATCGCGGAAGCCGCCCGCTTCGCGGTCGAAGCGCAAGGTCACGTCACCCTCCGGATGCTTCTCGGCAACATCGGCGGCGAAGCCCTCGGCGAAGACGAGGCGGTCGCCCACGCGCAACCGGCGCGCACCCCTGGCGAAGGCGCGCCATGCGCCGCCGCCGAGATTGTGATAGAGCGTGACCTCGACGGATGCCGCCCCGCGGCGTCCGACGAGCCGTGTCGGGATCACCTTGGTGTCGTTGAACACGAGAAGATCCGCCGGCCTCAATAACGCCGGCAGGTCGGTGATCCGCCGGTCCTCGAAACTTCCCAATAACGGAATCAGCAGTAGACGGGCAGTATCGCGCGGCTCGCAAGGGTGGTTGGCAATCAACCCGCGCGGCAGATCGAAATCGAAGTCATCAAGACGCATCGAACCCATTGGCCGAAATAGCGGCCTCGCCCTGCCTCCGTCAATGTCACGTGGCCGGGAAGCCGCCCTCCCACCCGATGTCAACCGGAGCCGGCCGCGACGCTCGTGGTGCGTTCTGATCAAAGGCAGAGGGCCGATTGGCCGCGCGTAGCGGCCCGGTTTTTGCTAAGTTCTACGATGCAACTTCAAACAAGGGAGGTCAGGGATGGCTGGCGGGATGACACGTCGCGAATTCGGGGTCGCCGCAGGGGCGGCAACTCTCGCCGCCGGGTTCAAGGCGAAGGCCCAAAGCGCCGGCGCGAAGACCTTGCACTTTATTGCCCAGTCGGATCTGCGTGTGCTCGACCCGATCTGGACCACCGCCTACATCACCCGCAACCACGGCTATATGATCTTCGACACGTTGTTCGCGATCGACGACAAGTTCAAACCGCATCCGCAGATGGTCGGCGACTACAATATCTCGCCGGACAAGCTCCGCTACAATTTCATCCTGCGCGACGGCCTCAAATTCCACGACGGCCAACCGGTGCGCGGTGCCGATTGCGTCGCCTCGCTAAAACGCTGGATGGTACGCGACGGGTTCGGCCAGGCGCTCGCGACCGCGGTCGAGGAAATGACCGGCGGCGACGGCAAAGATTTCGCGATCCGCTTGAAAGAGCCGTTCCCGTTGTTGATCGACGGCATCGCCAAGGTGTCGAGCCTCGCCCCGTTCATCATGCCCGAGCGCCTAGCCAAGACCGATCCGTATCAGCAGGTCACCGAAATGGTCGGGTCGGGACCGTTCAAATTCGTTGCCGAGGAGTTCCAGCCCGGTCACCAAGTGGTCTATGTCAAGAACCCGGATTATGTACCGCGCAGCGAGCCGTCGAGCTGGGCCTCGGGCGGCAAGGTGGTCAAGGTTGACCGCGTCGAATGGCTCTATATCCCTGACGCCACGACGAAGATTGCGGCCCTCAACAGCGGTGAGGCCGATTGGTGGGAGAACCCGCCGCCCGACGTCTGGCCGGTGCTGGCCGGCAATCGCGATATTACCGTGATCGAGGCCAACCCGCTGCCGTCGATGGGCTGCTTGCGCTTCAATCAGCTATTCCCGCCTTTCGACAATGTGAAGATGCGCCAAGCCGTGCTAGCGGTTGCCAGTCAGGCCGATTTCATGAGCGCCTATGCCGGCGACCCGCAGAACTGGAAGGTGTGTCCCTCGTTCTTTACCTGCGGCACGCCGATGTCGAGCAACGCCGGCTCGGAAGCGATGACCGGCAAACGCGATGTCGACAAGGCCAAGAAGCTGATTGCCGAGGCCGGGTATAAGGGCGAAAAGGTTATTGTGCTCGACGCCGTCGACCAGCCGCTGATCCACGCCGAGGCACTGGTCACCGCCGACCTCTTAAAGAATCTCGGGATCAATGTCGAGATCGCGGCAAGCGACTGGGGCACGTTGGTGACACGCCGCGCGTCGAAGAAGCCGATCGACGAGGGTGGCTGGAACATCTTCTGCACCGGCTGGGTCGGCGCCGACCTGCTCGACCCGACGCTGAATGTCATGCTGCGCGCCAATGGCGACGGCGCGTGGTTCGGCTGGCCAAAGGACGACACGCTCGAGGACTTGCGGACGCAGTGGCTCAAGGCGAGCGACAGCGAGGCCCGTCAGGAAATCGCCACAAAGATCCAGCAGCGCGCCTTTGAGACCGTCCCCTACGTGCCGACCGGGCAGTGGACGGACAAGACCGCCTATCGCAAGAATATCAAAGGCGTCATCGCCGCCCCGCCATTCCTGATGTGGAACGTCGAAAAGGTCTGAGCGCGCTATTTCACCACCAGGACCGCGCAGGGCGCCAAGCGGACGAGGCGGTCGGTGGTGCCGCCGATGATCCGTTCGTAGAGCTGGGAATGGCCCATGAAGCCGACGACGAGGAGGTCCGCCTTCAGCTGCTCGATCAGCCCGATGACCGCGTCCGCCACGTGGCCGGGGACGAGATGCGTCTCGATCGCCACCCCGGCTGCTTTCGCCTCGGCGTTAGCCGCGTCGATGACGGGGGCGAAGCGGTGGTTCGCCTCGTCCTTTTCTTCGGCAATCTCGTCGATGCTCGCCGGGAAACGCGGCAGCTCCTCGACCGTCACCATGTGAAGCTCCGCGGAAACCTTGCGTGCCAGCTCGATCGCGCCGGCGAGCGCCTTTCGTCCGCCCGGCGACCCGTCGTTCGCCGCCAATATCCGGGTATACATTCTACTTTCCCTCTGCGGTGACGACTGGCGTCGGACCACCTGCGGTATTCACCAGCGGCTTGAAGTCGGGCTGGAACCAGCGCTGGGCTATCAGAGTCGGCACCACCGCGCTGCCGATCACGGCGGTCAACAGGATTGTATATTGGCGCTCGTCGATGATGTGATTGGTCAGCCCGAAAAGCGCCGAGATCGACCCGAAGGTGAGGCCGGTCGACATCATCAAGGTCGTGTACATCCCCTCTTTCCGTTCGAACCGGAAGATGCGCGTCAGCGGCAGGATGCCGACAAACTTGGTAATCATCTTGACCGCGAGATAGACGAAGATCAGGCCGGCCGCATCGACGATGACATCGGCGCGCACCAGCGAGCCCGCCTTCAGGAAATAGAACGGGGTCAACACGGTGAAGGCGATGACCCGGGTTCGATGCATCAGCTCCCGGTCGGCGAGAAAGACCGGTGCGAGCACCATGCCGATCAGGTAGGCCGGCAGCACCGCCTCGCTCTTCGCCGTATTGGCGAGCCCACCGAGCGCAAACAGGATCACCAGCACGAACTTGATCTGCGGTTCGCTGACCCGCGAGCCGAGCCTGGCGAAGAACCACGGCGTCCAGCGCGGCAACAAAACCGTCGCGACTAACGTCGCCGCGGCGAAAGCCAGCAGCCAAAAATTGTAATTGGCAAACACCAGACCGAGCGCCAGAACCGTTCCGATATCGTTGATGAAGCACGCCGCCAGGATGATCTTGCCGATTTCGGTCTGGTTGAACCCGGTCTCGACCATGACGGCGTAGACGACGGCGACCGAAGTCGTCGACAGCGCGATGCCGGCGATCTGGGCCTGCGCCCAGGGCCAGCCGGAAATGAAATGGGCCCAGCCGAGGACGCCGAGATAAGGGGCGAGGAAGCCGACCATCCCGATCGCCATCGTCGAGCCGAAATTCCGGCGAATGACCTTCACATCGATCTCGGCGCCGGCGAGAAAGGTCAAGAGGATCGCCCCGAACCCCGCGAGGTAGTTCACCCACGGTGTCAGGGGCATGTCGACGAGGTTGCCGGCAATCGCGCCGATGATGATTTCGAGCAGGGCCACGGAAACCGCGATCCAGGCCTGCATAGCCGAGGCGATTAGCGCCAGCCCGATCCACAGCGCCGAAGCGAACCAGATGTTGTCCATCCCAAAACCCTCTTGTTCGCCCGTCGGCGGCGACGGGCTTACTCGGATCCCGAGCGTGTAGAGGGCAAAATGAAACCCGCCGATCGGCGGGTCGTAGACAGACCCCGCCACGCATCGTCACGCAGCAGGAGTCATCAGCCCTTGCGGGCGGTTACGGGGAACTCCATCCCCTCGTCGCAGACGAGCTAGCACGCTCCGCAGCGCGGGGTCAACAGACGATAAGCCCCAGACCTGCGGTGAATCCTCGCGACCATCCGCTTAAGATTGAACCCTCGCCCCGGTCAATTCTCTTTGCCCGGGGAGGGCGCCGTATCGCCGACGAACGCCCAAAAGCTGTCGTCCATGGCTCTCGTCCTGCTCATCAGGTAGGGGAAATGCCCGTAAACCAGCGATAGCTGCTTGGCCGCTTCGCCCGCGCTGGTACCCTCCTCGGCAAAGCGATAGAGCGCCGAGACCAATCCCGCCCGATCGGCTCCTGACTTGCAGTGCACCAAAAGCGGCTTCGGCGCGTTGTCGATAATCTGAAGAAGCTCGGCCATCTGTTTGCCGGTAACCACGCGCTTTGAAGAAAGACCATAGTCGAAGTGGGTGACGCCGAGCTGCTCCGAAGCGGCGATCTCGTCGTCGTACCAGGACTGTCCGCGGTGAGCGCCGCGCAGGTTGAGGATCGACCTGATTCCGTGATCACGGACGACCTCTTGCAGCTCGTCTTTGGTCGGCTGGGCGGATCGGTAGAAGGCCCCCTCTGTTACGGTATGAAAGTTGTCGTGGAATTGGACCAGGCCCCAATATGATCCGATCGAACCCGCCGTTACCCCTGCGGCGATGACACCGACCTTCAGCGATCTAGTCAGCACTACCATGGATTTCGACCGCACTGGTCGGTTCATTTAGCGCGGCGCTCGAACGGGTTGGAAAATACCGTCGCCGGCCCGAGCTCTTGCTCGATTTCGAGCAGCCGATTGTATTTGGCGATGCGCTCGCTGCGGCATAGCGAGCCGGTTTTGATCTGGCCGCCGCCCATGGCGACGGCGAAGTCCGCGATGAACGGGTCCTCGGTCTCGCCCGAACGGTGCGAGACGACAAAGCCCCAGCCGGCCTCGCGGCAGAGCTCTACCGCCGCAATGGTCTCGGTCACGGTCCCGATCTGGTTGAGCTTGATCAGCACCGCATTCGTCGATCGCTCGGCGATGCCGCGGCGGATGAAGGTGGTGTTGGTCACGTAGAGGTCGTCACCGACGATCTGGACGCGGGTGCCGAGCCGCGCGGTTTGCTGGCGAAAGCCGGCCCAATCGTTCTCGGCCAGGCCGTCCTCGAGCGAGACGATCGGAAACTGGTCGACCCAGCTCGCGTAGAGCTCGGTCATTTCGGCGCTCGTCTTGCGGCCCTGTCCTGATTTATCCAGGTGGTAAAGCCGACCCGCATGGAACGAACTCGCAGCCGGGTCGAGCGCGATCGCGATATCCTCGCCCGCCACATAGCCGGCCGCTGCGATTGCCTCGACGAGAAGCTCGCACGCCTCCTCGTTGCTCGCGAGGTTCGGGGCAAAGCCACCCTCGTCGCCGACGGCGGTCGCATAGCCTTTTTGATCGAGCAGGGTTTTCAAAGCCTGAAATGTCTCCGCCCCATAGCGCAACGCCTCGGCAAAGCGTGGCGCCCCGACCGGAACAATCATGAACTCCTGGAAATCGACGCTGTTGTCGGCGTGCTTGCCGCCGTTCAGCACGTTCATCATCGGCATCGGAAGGCGTCGTGCCGCCGGCCCGCCGAGATAGGTGTAAAGCGGGAGGCCGACCGCAGCAGCGGCCGAGCGGGCCACCGCCATCGATGCGCCGAGGATGGCGTTGGCGCCGAGATTGGCTTTGTTCGGCGTGCCGTCAAGCTCGATCAACACACGGTCGATCTCGGGCTGGCGTGTCGGGTCCATGCCCGAGAGTCGCGGTGCGATCACCTCATTGACCGCGGCAACGGCTTTGAGAACGCCTTTGCCGCCATAGCGTTTTTCGTCCCCGTCGCGCAGCTCGACCGCTTCGTTCTCGCCGGTCGATGCGCCGGACGGGACCGACGCGGAGGCGGTGACTCCCGACCCCAGCGCCACCTGCACCCGCAAGGTCGGATTGCCTCTCGAATCGAGGATCTCCAAGGCGCGGACCGATGCAATCTTAGAGCTCATGGCCCTCTCGCTCGCTTATCCAGTGGCGTTCGCCGCGTCGCCGATCCTACACTGGTTGACCCACCAGCGCGCGAGATCATCGGCATGGCGCCAAAGCCGGCTATGCCTTAGCATTAATCCCGACTACCCTCCAGGGGAGGTATCTCCGATGCCCGCCGACCCTAATCGTGTTATCTTGACAGGGGAAAACCCGTTTATACGCCTGAGCCAGACCGACGGCGGTCCCAACACGACGAATGCGAGCTTTTGGCGCATCATCACTTGCCCGGCCGGACCAGGGCACGTTCTCTACCTCCACAGCGAGTTGACGAATAACCGCTGGCACATCTACGCCGATAACATCGCGATGGCGCGATGGCTGCAGTCCACCGTCCAGGGCATGCTCAACACCGAAACGGCTGACACGGCCATCCCGGTGCTCGACGCCCAGTTCACCAAATCGGGAGACCCGCGCTATTTCTGGACGGAGCGGGTGGTAGCGCGAGACGAGGAGATTGCGCTGACCTGGTACCAGATCGGCGATCCATTGCTGATCCACACAGAGCCCAATGCGGAGCCCGGTCGTCCCTACGGGGTGTGCACTCTGCTGATCCCGGCTCTCGGCGCCCGCCTGACACGAAACGGCATCGAGGCGGGGGGCCGGCCGTGGCCGAGGGAGCGCGAGGGACGACCCTTCAGCACCTGCGCGTTGGCGTTTTCCGAAAGCTGGACCGAAGCCCGTTAGGGCAAAAGGCCTAGCGCCAGCCGGATCGCTGCGTGAACGCCGCCGGTCGGGTCGGCGACATCGCCACGCCGTCGCGGGATCAGGTGGACGTGACAATGGAAGATCGTCTGCCCCGCGGCCTCGCCGACATTGATGCCTATGTTGAAACCCGCGACATCAGGGTCAGCTGCGAGGATGGCGCGCCGGGTTTCTGCGAGCAGGGCATCGATCGCCCGCTTCTCCTCGGGCTCGAGGTCGAAATAGCTGGCAGTGTGGACCCGCGGCAGGACCAAGGTGTGGAGCGGCGTCACCGGCGAGGTATCGCGCACCGCGTAGGCGAGAGGGCTTTGTGCGATGATCTTCTCCGCGGCGACCGTACAGAAGACGCATCCTCAGAGGTCGGCGTAAATGTGGGTTTCGGCGCGGGCGCCGGGGTGGGTGACCGCACCCTTCTCGGCGTCGCCGACGGTCTGCGCATAACGCCATAGGCACCCCGACTGATAGGCATTTTTGCGCGGCGTCCAGGCGCGGCGCCGCTCGGCCAGTTCGGCCTCGCTCAGCGCCACATCGATCGTACCGGCGGCCGCGTCGATCGTGACCCGGTCGCCGTCTTTGAGCAGCGCGATCGGGCCGCCGAGCGCCGCTTCCGGCCCGACATGGCCGATGCAGAAGCCGTGTGTGGCGCCCGAAAATCGACCGTCGGTGATCAGCGCCACCCTCTCGCCGACGCCCTGCCCATAGAGTGCTGCCGTCGTCGACAGCATCTCGCGCATGCCCGGCCCGCCGCGCGGTCCCTCGTAGCGGATTACGATCACGTCACCATCCTTGTAGCGGCGCTTGTCGACCGCCTCGAACGCGTCCTCCTCCCGATCGAAGCACAGCGCCGTCCCCTGGAAGCGCAATGTCTGCATGCCGGCGACTTTGACCAGCGCCCCTTGCGGCGCGAGGTTGCCTTTCAGCACGACAAGCCCACCGGTCGGCGCCAGCGGCGCCGAGGTCGGGCGCACCACGTCCTGCCCGCTGGGGAACCGCGTATCCTTCAGGTTTTCCGCGACGGTCCTGCCGGTCACGGTCAGGCAATCGCCGTGCAGGTAGCCGCCGTCGAGCAATGCCTTCATCAGCACCGGCACGCCGCCGATATCGTGCAAGTCCTTCATGACATAGCGCCCGCCCGGCTTCAGGTCGCCAATATAAGGGGTGCGCTTGGCGATCTCGCCGAACGCGTGCAGGTCGAAATCGATGCCCACCTCGTTGGCGATCGCCGGAATGTGCAACCCGCCATTCGTCGAGCCGCCAGCCGCGGCGACGACCATCGCGGCGTTCTCGATCGCCTTGCGCGTGACGATGTCGCGCGGGCGAATATTGCGGCGCAAGAGCTCCATAACCGCGCGGCCGGACTCCTCGGCATAGGCGTCGCGCGAGTCATAGGGGGCCGGCGCGCCGGCCGAGCCGGGCAGCGCCAGCCCGATCGCTTCGGAGACGCAGGCCATCGTGTTGGCGGTAAAAAGACCGCCGCACGAGCCGGCCGACGGACAGGCGGCGCATTCCAATTCGTGCAGCTCCTCGTCGGACAACTTGCCGACATTGTGAGCGCCGACCCCCTCGAACACGTCGCCGATCGTCACGTCCTTGCCCTTGAAGCGGCCGGGCAGGATCGAGCCGCCATACATGAAGACGGAGGGCACGTTGAGCCGCACCATCGTCATCATCAATCCGGGCAGCGACTTGTCGCAGCCGGCGAGGCCGACGAGCGCGTCGTAGCAGTGCCCGCGCATCGTCAATTCGACCGAGTCGGCGATGACCTCCCGGCTGACCAGCGAGGATTTCATCCCCTCATGGCCCATCGCGATGCCGTCTGTCACCGTGATCGTCGTGAACTCGCGCGGCGTGCCGCCACTGGCGGCAACGCCTTTTTTCGCTGCCTGCGCCTGGCGCGAAAGCGAGATGTTGCAGGGCGCGGCCTCGTTCCAGGTCGTCGCAACCCCAACCAGCGGCTGCGCGATCTGCTCCTCGGTCAGCCCCATCGCATAAAGGAACGCGCGATGCGGCGCTCGCTCGGGGCCGACGGTCACGTGCCGGCTCGGCAGGCGCGACTTGTCGATCGCAGGCTTGCGAACGTCGTCAGGCATCTCGGTATCCTCCCGGCAGCGGCAATCGAAGCCGCCACGGTAGCGATCGGGCCGGGCTCGATCAATCCCGGGCCTGTCTTGGAGTGTGGCAGTGTGGTTTCATCTAACGAATTAAGAGTTTTCGCGTCGCTCGCCGATGCGAAAGCTCTGTTGGACTGACGTGGATCGGAGCTCGCCGCAGGGGTATGGAATTTTCAGGTGGTCTGCGGGGCGGCGAGA
>Ga0209656_10000640_pt1 | contig 22869 bp, 18 predicted proteins | sample BogFormECP12_OM2_FD_188239 | JGI IMG/M metagenome (GOLD analysis project Ga0209656, IMG submission 188239) | Bog forest soil microbial communities from Calvert Island, British Columbia, Canada - ECP12_OM2 (SPAdes) (version 2) | ecosystem: Environmental > Aquatic > Freshwater > Wetlands > Bog ... | reverse complement strand
GCGCCACACCATCTTCCTGCGCCATTTTGACAACACCATGAGGTTCCCCATGCCGATTCTAGCCAACCCGATTCCCGTTGACTCGCGAAATCCGCCGGCGCGACGAAACATTTTCAGGCTCTGAGACAAAAAAAGCCGCTGCCCCGAGGGGCAGCGGCAGAGGTGTGCGACGGAGGAGGAGACCTCCGGACGGGATGCCCGGAGTGCCGTTGATTTTAGTTGAGGGTGCGGGCGTTGTCATGTATATTTTCCTAGATCAGGACACGACAAAACCCTTCGCGCGCAGCTTCCATTCCAGCGGATCCATTGCCTCCCGCCAGATGCGCCAGTCGTAGTGTTGACGTGGATTGGCCGGATTGGGCGCGGCCTGGCGCTCGCCCCAGAAGCGCAGGACGCGTGCGTGAAGAAGCTCGATCCGGCGCTGCCGGTAGAGTTGGTCGAGACACTTCAGGACATCCTCCGGCCGGCATGGGCGCGCCTCGGAAGCGCGGGGCTTCCTGCCATCGCGGCGCGCGACGAGCGCGCTCATCGTCCAGATCCACGCTTCCTCGGCGCTGCGGAACGGCCTAGGAGCTGCTGTTTGGGCGGCAGAACGGTCGGTGGTGGCGGCGGCTGCTAACATCATGGTCTCCCGGTCAGGCGGCTTAAGGACTGCCGACATTTAAACCCAGGGTTGTAGAACCTTGGCAAGCTTTTTCTGCGGTTTTTTCCTATCTTCGCGGAGCGAATCCTAGTATGGTTTTCCCCTGCAGACGATTCGCCCCGCAACACACGTCCGCCCCTGGGATTGGAAGCCGTGAAACACGAAGAGATCTGGCGCGCGATCGATCGCATGGCCGCCGAGAACGGCCTGTCGGCCTCTGGCCTGGCCAAGAAGTCGGGCCTCGATCCGACCACCTTCAACCCGTCCAAGCGCACCATGCCGGACGGGCGCCCGCGCTGGCCGAGCACCGAAAGCGTGGCCAAGGTGCTGCGGGCCACAGGCGCGAGCCTGGAGCAGTTCACGTCGTTCGTGACCGGCACCAAGCAGGTGGTCGGCCACGCCGCCCGCGCGGCCGCCAAGCGGATCCCGTTGATCGGCTTGGCGCAGGCCGGGAGTTCGGGGTTCTTCGACGACGCCGGCTATCCTGTCGGCGGCAGTTGGGACGAGGTAAGCCTGCCCGATATCGGCGACCCGCATGCCTACGCGCTGGAAATCAGCGGCGACTCCATGGAGCCGGTTTATCGCGACGGCGACATGGTGATCGTCTCGCCGGCCGCCCCCGTGCGCCGCGGCGACCGCGTGGTGGTGCGCACCGAGAAGGGCGAGGTCATGGCCAAGCAGCTGGTCCGCCGCTCGGCGCGGAAGCTCGAGTTGCGCAGCCTCAACCCCGCGCATCCCGACTACAGCTTCGACCTCGGCGACGTGGCCTGGATACATCGCATCATCTGGGCCAGCCAATAGCCGGGCCGGCGCGGCCGCACCGGCCGCGACATCGCGCGGCTTTTCGTTGACGGCGCACGGCCTTCGCCCGCCATGATCGCGGCGGAGGCTTCATGCGGCTGTTTCTGTCGGCTCTTGCCGTCCTGCTCGCGCTGACGAGCGCCCGCGCACGGGCGGAGAACGTGGATGTCGCGCTCGCACTGGTCACCGACGTCTCGCGCAGCATCGACGACAGCGAGTTCGATCTCGAGAAGAACGGCTATCGCGCCGCCTTCACCGATCCGAAGGTGTTGCAGGCGATCAAGGCCGGTCCGAGCGGTGCGATCGCGGTGACGTATATCGAGTTCGCCAGCAACTATGAGGTGCGTGCGGTCGTGGACTGGATGGTGATTCGCGACGAGGCATCGGCCGAAGCCTTCCTCGATCGCGTCCTGGAAGCGCCGCGCTCCTATTACGGCCGCACCGCCATCGGCTCGGGGATCGACTTTGGCGCCCAGGCGATCACCTCGTCAGGGTTCGACGCGGCGCGCAAGGTCATCGACGTGTGCGGCGACGGCACCAGCAATGCCGGGCGCGAGGTGACGGAAGCGCGGGACGACGCACTGGCCAAGGGGATGATCATCAACGGGCTCGCGATCATCAATGAGCATCCGGCGTCGTGGACGTATGCCCACGTGCAGCCGCCCGGCGGGCTGGACAAATACTACCGCGAGAACGTCACCGGCGGCCCCGGCAGTTTCGTGCTCGCGATCCACGACTTCCAGGAGTTCAAGGCCGCGATGATCCGCAAGCTCGTCAATGAGATCTCCGGCCTGCCCCCGGATGGCCGGTTCGCCCAGGTGCGACTGCCCTGAGCCGGATGGTTGCGGCGGGTGTTCGGGCCAAGGCAGAAGGGCAACCCGGAACCCCGCAGGACGCCCCGATGACGACAGCGCCCCAAGCCGCCGCGACGCAAGCCGCTCCTCCTGCGGCCGCCACGCCCGCTGCGCCCGCCGCCCCTAACCCGGTCGACGAGGCGCTCGGGCGTGCCCGGGCAGCGGCGCAAGCGAAGCGCTGGAACGAGGCGATCGGCATCTGCCAGGATATTCTGCTGCAGAGTCCCGAGCACCCCCACGCCCTGGCGGTGCTGGGCACCGTGTATGCCCAGCAAGGCAAGGTGGAGCCCGGCATCGAGCACCTCGAGCGCGCGGTCGCGAAGGAGCCCAACGTGCCAGGCTGGCACGCCAACCTGTGCGCGCTCTACCGCCTCGCCTCCCGCTGCGAGGAGGCGGTGCGGTCCGGGCAGATCGCCGTCCGGATGCAGCCGAACAGCCCGCAATACCTGCTCAACCTGGCGCTGGCGCTGACCGACATCGACGAGCGCCAGCAGGCGACGGCCTGCCTGCTCCGCGCCATCGGCCAGGACCCGAAGGAGGCGCAGTCGCATCTGGCGCTCGGGCAGCTGCTTCTGGCCAAGGGCGAGATGCAGCCCGGCTGGATCGAATACGAGTGGCGGAACGAGATCGAAGCCGCCAAGGGCACGCTGCCGCGCATCACCTCGGCGATGTGGAACGGCATGTATCTCGACGGCCGCCTGCTGGTGGTCGGCGACCAGGGATACGGCGACACGATCCAGTTCGCCCGCTACGTTCCGCTGGCGAGCCGGATGTGCAAGGAGCTGATCCTTGGCTGCAGCCCCGAGCTGGTGCCGATCCTCTCGCCGATACCCGGCATCACGTCGATCCACCACCGATGGGACGAGATCCCGCCGCACGCGGCGCACCAGCGGCTGTCGAGCCTGCCCTACCTGTTCCGCACCGAGATCGAGACGATCCCCTCGCCCGAGCCCTACATTTTCGCCGACACCTGGCGCGTCGCGCACTGGCGTACACGCCTGGACTCGATCCTCGGGCCGGGGCTGCGGGTCGGCATCGCCTGGAGCGGACGGCCGACGCATCCGAACGACCGGCGGCGCTCGACGCGACTGGCGACGTTGCGGCCGCTGATCATGCCCGGGGTGCAGTTCGTGGCGTTGCAGAAGCCGATCCCGGAGATCGACCTGCCGGACGTTCCGGCGTTTCCGGGCCTGACGGACCTGTCGGCGGAGATGAAGGACTTCGGCGACACCGCGGCGCTGATCGCCAGCCTCGATCTGCAGATCACGGTCGACACGTCCGTCGTGCACCTCGCGGGCGCCATGGGCCGGCCGGCGTGGGCGCTGCTGGCAAAGCCGAACGACTGGCGCTGGATGCTGGAGCGCTCGGACTCGCCTTGGTACCCGTCGCTTCGGCTGTTCCGGCAGGCGAAGGCGGGCGCATGGGAGCTGCCGGTTTCGCAAGCGGCTGAGGCGCTACGGACCTTGGTGGCGGCGGGTGTGGAGCGCCGCATACCCGTCCCCGCGTGATCGATGCGGCAGCCGCGACCGGCCTGTTCGACGCTGCATATTACACACGGACGAATGCAGACGTCGCCGCCGAAGGTTGGCCGCCGCTGGAGCATTACATCCGGGTAGGAGAGGCCGAGGGGCGACGGCCGAATCCGTATTTCGAGCCTGCGCACTACTGGGTCGGCGGCGCCGGACTGGACCCGCCGCCCGCTTTTCCCCTGCTGCTGCACTACCGTTGGGTCGGCGAGGCCGCCGGCATATCGCCGGGCCCGTTCTTCGATCCGGTTTGGTACCGCACGCAGTACGAGGTCGCCGAGGATGCGTCGCCGCTCGCTGATTACCTGGCCCGTCCGGACCGGGGCGCCCGGCTGCCCTCGCCTGCCTTGTATGCCGTTGCGTGGCTGATGCCGTACCGCGCGTCGCCGCCGGAGGAGGACCGCTTCGCCCGCTTCCTCGATGACATGCCCGATGCGTCGGCGCGGCATGAACCCGATGCCGGCGTGATCGCCGAGGCGGGCGCGTTCGATTCGAACCACTATCTGATCAACGGCTCGGACGTGCACGCGGCCGGCCTCGAGCCGATCCAGCACTTCTGCGCCTTCGGCTGGCGCGAAGGACGGTCGCCGAACATCTACTTCGACACGCGCTGGTACCTACGGACGAACCCGTATGTCGCCGCGCTCGGGATCAACCCAATGGTGCATTACCTGCTCGAGGGCGAGCGGGCTGGCCGGCGGCCCGTCGTTTACTTCGACCCCGTCTGGTATCGCGGCACCTACGGCGTCCCGGACGGAAAGTCGGCGCTGGCGCACTTCCTGGCGCACCGGCGCAGCCAGCGTTTCTCGCCGATCGCCGAATTCGACCTCGATTGGTACCTGCGCACCTATGGCGAGGATGTCGGGCGCAACCGGGATCCGTTCGCGCACTTCCTGATGGCCGGCACGTATGACGATGTGCGCCCGTCCGCGGCGTTCGACTGGCCGTCCTACCGCCGCCGCACGCGCGGGCGCCGCACGCGGCATTTTCCGTGGACGCTCGATCCGACGGTGGACAACCCGCTCATTCACAAGCTGCATGCCGAATATCGGTGAAGCGGGCCGTGGCGGGTCGCGGATGCCCGCTCGAACCTAATCCCGCTTGTGGATGGGATCGATCCACAGAACCTGCTCCGGCTTCTCGACCGGTTCGATGTCGAGGTTGACGACCACTGCCTCGTTGTCGCTGCGCACGAGGACGCACTCCAGCGTCTCGTCGGTACTCGCGTTAATCTCCTGGTGCGGCACGTAGGGAGGGACATAAATGAAGTCGCCTGGGCCAGCCTCGGCGACGAACTCCAGCTTCTCGCCCCAGCGCATCCGGGCGCGCCCACGGACGACGTAGATCACGCTCTCCAGCGCGCCGTGATGGTGCGCGCCGGTCTTGGCGTTGGGATGGATATGGACGGTGCCGGCCCAGATCTTCCGCGCGCCGACGCGAGCCGCATTAATCGCCGCGGCGCGGTGCATCCCCGGCGTCTGCGCGGTGTTGGGGTCGAGCTGGTCGCCCCGGATCACCCGCATGCCGTCGTGCTTCCAGTCGGTCGTGTGCGTCTGCTCCGCGCTCATGGTCGCCGCCTCCGTGGTGCGGCGCCGAGATTGCCATACGGGCTGGTCCGCGGCTAACCGGACTTGCCAGCAAAGCAGGGGTTCATGCCGGAGTTCGAAGCCGCTGCAGCCGTTCACCCGCTGGACCCGGGGGTGACAGTCCGCGTCGAGGGCGCAATGCCCGCGTTACCGTCCGACGTGGATGCGGAGGTCGAAGCCGAGTGGCGGGCGGCATGCATGCGCATGGCACCGGTGATGCGCCTGTTCAACGGGCGTGTGTTCAACGCGGTGCGGATCACACCTACGCTGATCACCGGTCATCTGACCGAGTACCGGCGCGTCGTCGCACAGATGGCCCGACCGGCCTTGTTCAACGCCTTGCAAGTCCGGTCTCTGGCGGTCTGCGGCTTGCTGACCTGCCCCGCCGGCGTCGTGTTCGGCCGCCGTCAGCGCGGTGCCGCGTACCAAGCCGAGTTGTGGCAGCTACCGCCCGCCGGCAGCGCCGATTCCGGCTGCGTCAACCCCGACGGCACCGTCGATCTGACCCGACAGCTCCTGACCGAACTGCGGGAGGAGGTCGGCCTGATAGAGGACGATGTGCGGGTCGGGATCCCGCTCTGCGTCGTCGAGCACGAGGACAGCCGCGTGTCCGACCTCGGCATCCGGCTGCACACGGACCTGCCGGCCGCGGCCATCGTCACAAGGCACAAGGTCGGCGGGAATTCGGAATACAGCCCGATCCGTGTGATTCCGTATGCCGAACTCAGGGCCTTTTTGGACAGCCAGCGGGGTCAGATCGTGCCTTCGGCGCCGATCCTGTTGCATGAGGCGGGATTGCTCTGACTCTCAGCACGGCCGTGTGAGCCAGTTCACAGACGGCCGGACACAATCCCGCCAAAGATTAACGCGATCGAGCAGGAGGTTCACTCATGCCCCCGATTGCGCCAGCTACTCCAATCGCTTTGGATTACGAGCACATCTGCGATCGGACTCAACTGGACTGCCTCGACGAGGAGATGCTCGTCGAGACATTGTCGGCAGGCGAGGACGGTCCCGCGCCGGAGCTGACCCGCCGGTCGCTGGCGGGACACGGGAACCTGCTGATTGCCCGCGTGCGGCACAGCGAGGATCCGATCGCCATCTTCGGGTTCGACGTCCGCGAGGTGACAGGCGTGCCCGTGTTGCTCGGCGGTAGCGCCTTCGTGCGGCGCGACCATGTCGTATCCGGAATCATGCGGCGACTCCTGGCGGTGGCAATGCTGAAGACCGCTGGCCTGTCCCGAACTCCGCAGGCGGTCGCGGCCCGCATGGCCAGCCCAGGATTGGCTGACGCGATGGCACGCTTCGCCGGACGACTGAACGGTGCGACCGCGTATCCGGTGCAGGACGGCGCCCCCGTCCCGCTGCGAACCGCCGCACTCGTTCGGGCGATTGCGCGAGAAGTCGCCCCGCGCGTTCGCTTCGATCTGGCCACCAGCACGCTGCGCGGCTCGCTGGCCATCACCAGCACGATGGTGCGCCAGGTGCACGCCGGCAGCTTCCTCGGCCGGTCGTTCACGCCGCGCGACGAGGTGCTGGCCGTGATCGACCTGCGTGCGACGGACGACGAGGCGATCGTGGACGCCGCCCGGCGCGCCGCCCGCGCACGCTGAGGCGGATCAATCCAGCGAGTGGCTGTCCTCGTTGCGTGACCGGAAATAACGGTCGAAGTCCTGCCGCAGAGCCGGCTTGTTGCCGGCGAGTTCGAGCACGCCCCAGACGTTGCGCTTGATGTCGGTGTCCGGGTCGAAGGCGTGCTTCTTCAGCACATCCCAGCGCTCGATGTATTTCCGCTTCGCCTTCGGCCCGTGCCACGCGTGCTCGATCGTTCCCGGGACGTAGGAGATGTTGCCCGCGATGTGCATCGACGCCCGCTGCTGCCATGCAATCAGGTGGCGCATGTAGGCCGACGACATGCCGCCCGGCACGCTGTCCAGCACGCGGCCGATCAGTGCGAGTGCCATATGATGGTCGCCCGCGCCAAGGCACGCCGTTTCGATGAGCCCGCCCAGCCATTCCAAGGCCTGCCGCGTGAAGGCCCATGCGTAGCCGGGATGGCCGAACTGGTAGGGGCCGCCGATCTTGATCGGCCGGCCATCGTGCCACAGGCGGCAAAACGAGCGGTGCGCCAGCAGGTGATCGTCGTTGGGGCCGAGATTGTAGCAATCCGACCACGGCTGCACGACGTCGTACTGCTGCAGTGCGTGCACGGTCTCGGCCGCCCAGCCCGGCTTGCGGAACTGGATATCGGCGTCGATGAAGGCGAGGTATTTCCAATCCTCGGGCAGGCGCCCGAGGCCGAGATTGAGCAGGCACTCTTTGTTCCACAGAAGCGTGCGCGAGCGGACGGGCACGTGGTTGACGCCGGGGTTCCCGGCGAGCTCGTGCGGGCGGTCGCCGTAGGCGCACTCCACCACTGTCAGGTTCACGCCGCTGTCGAGCATGTGGCGCTCGAAATCGCGATACAGGCGGGTCCGGCTTTCCCAGCGAATCGGGTTGGCAACGCACGTGACCACGTGCAGCAGGTCGGCACGCATGATGGTGTCTCCGAGGGGATGAGGTGGATGTCAGCCGAGGACGGAGTTCAGTCGGTGGCGGGTCGGCAGTCGGGCGGATAGCGAAGCGTGATGCGCAGCGAGACGCCACCGGCGAACACCGTCAGGGTCGGGCACTCGACAGGTCTCGGCGCCGGCGCGGCCAGGTGGAGAACACTGGGTCCCGCCAACGCGGCGAGGATCCCGACCATCAGCGAGCGCGGCTTGCGTCCGACCCGGCGCTGCGGGGGCGGGCGGCCAATGAAGATCACCGGTGCAGCACGCCGATCAGCGAATTCCAGCCGAACGCGATCAGGCCGATGAAAGCGGCCATCAGCAGGTTCTTCCAGAAGATCCAGTCTTCGCGAGAGACGAAGCTTTCCGTCACTTCCTTCAGGCTGGCCTGGAACATCTCGCGCTGCGTCGCCAGGCTGCTGTTGAAGCGATCCGAGATGGCGCGCAGGCTTTCCTCGAGCTCGTCGTCGCGATTGGCGAGTTTCTCGACCGCGATGGCGACGTGCCGCATCTGCTCCTCAAGGCGGGCCAGGCGCTCGACGACCTCTTCGACGCCGCTGCCGAGGAACGTGCCCGCAGGCGGCGGTTGGCGCATGTTTGCTTCTCCGATGGGCGTTACGGACGAAGGCCGATCGATCAGGTCGCCCATGTCGGTGCGAGCCGGTTGCATGGCGCTGCCTCAGCTCTGTCTGCTTATGTGACCGTGAAGGCGCTGCCCGTCGTGCGGGCGAGCAGGTCGCCGTGGGCGTCGAGCGCCTCGGCGACGCAGTAGTAGGTGCCGGCCGTCGTCGGGGCATCCAGCGAGTAGGACGACCAAAGTGCGCCGCTGAAGTTCGACGCGCTGACCCAGGATGTCGGCAGCGTGCCTTGGCTCGCGGTGACGCCGACCTGGATCGCAGCGGGCTTCCTGTAGCCCTCGTCCGTCCCGTCATCGACGACATAGGCCATCTCCGCGCCCGGCGCGTAGCTCGTCTGCTGCGGAAACTCCGTGCCGTAGATCACGTACGGGCCGAGCGGCTGCTCCGTGCTGGGGCCGAGCGGGAAGCCGCAGGTCGCGGCGCCGCTGCTCACTTCGACGGACGCCTGGATCGGCATGTTCTGATTCCAGGCGATGTCGCCGAGCGCGGCGCCGGCATCCCAGCCCCTTGGGCGCACGACGGACGATGCGTTGTCGGTCACGCAATTCGTCGCACCGATGTACTGCTCCGCATACGGATACGGATAGTGTAGACGGCACGCGCCCGGCGGGTTGGCGGGGATGCCGGGGAACGTCACCAGCAGGTGCGTCGGATCAATCCGCGCACAGGCGATTGCCGGCATCAGGGCGCCGGGTTGTGTCGAGGACGTATGACCATCCTCCAGCACCCAACCGGCACCGTTGAGGCCCTCGTTCTGTACGATCAGGTCGGTGCCGATGTCATGGGCGATCGTCACCGTGACCGTGTTGGCGAACAGCGCCGCCGCGGAGATTCGCGGCCCGAGGCCGGTGCCGACGCTCGCGGGGATAGCGCCGGCATTGCCCGCGCTCGTCTGGATGGCGCGCGCGATCGGCAGCATGGCGCGATGCACGTACCGCGCGTAGTCGGCGTTGTTGAGGTGGTAGCCCTGGCCACCGCTCCATGTGCCGTCGCTGTTGACAGTGGCGCCGCGCGGGTTGCAGTCCCCGGTCTGCGGCAGGACGATCCAGACATTGTTCGCGGGGTCGGCAGCGAGTTCCCACACGACCTCGGTCATCATCGGCATGCCCTGCGGGCTGCCGGTGCTGGGGATCGGAAACCAGTCGAAGACCGGCAACTCGGCGGCCGACGTGTTTAGCAACGCGCGGATCTTGGCGATGAGCGCCAGATACGCCGCCTTGAAAACCGTCTTCTCGGCGTAGCTCCGGCTGCTGTCGGTCTCGTGCCAATATACCCACAGCCCCTTGATCGCCGCGATCTGTGTCGCGCTGAGGCCCTGGACGTAGGACACGAAGGCCTGCCCGTCCGCACCCCAACTCCACTGATCGGGGGGCACCCACTGCGTCGGATCCGTCATGTCCGACGGCGTCGCGGCGAGACCGCCCGCGGCGGCCGCGTTCGGGTTGGCGAGCCAGGTTCCCTGATTCTGCTCGGGGTTTGGCTGGTACAGCCCGTGCCCCTGTTGCGCGGTCTCGCCGCCCGAGAAGTCGATTTCGGCGCTGGTAGACCGGACGAAGAACTGCAGGCCCGCCGAAGCGGTCGGCGATAGGCCGGCCGCGGCGATTCCCGCGACCGAGTAGTCAGACGGAGCGGAGAATGTCGCGAGCGCGTTGGACTGCCCGATCGCCATCACGGCCACGTCCGTGATGGCGCCGATGGCGCTTCCCGACGAGCCGCCGCTCGTGCCGGTGGCGGTTCCGCCGGCCTCTCCTCCGCTGTTCCCGACCGCACCCAGAGCTGACGGGAGAAGCGACTGGCCCTTGGCACGAAGAAGGATCTGCCCTGGGCGGATGAGAAACGTAGCCATCACGTCACCGTAATGGATTGCGTCACGAACACCCCGAGCAGGTTGCTGCTGCTGTCGTAGAACGCCATCTTGCCGTAGTAGGTGCCGGCGGTCGCCGGCGCGTTCCCGCCATAGAAGAACACGGCGCCGCTGTTGGCGCCGGCATCGGTGTTGATCGTTCCGCTCGCAACGGTGCTGGCCGTCTTGCTGGTGTTGTTGGGGTCGGTGTCGAACCACCACACTACGCTGGCGGCGCTGCCGACCTGCTGCCAGGTGATGCTCGGCGTTACCGATGACCCGTGCGCGAGCGGGGTCTGCATGTTCGCGGCCCCACCGAAGAGTCCGATGATCTGGCTTGCGACAACGCCGGTTCCAGAGCCGGCAATGTACGTGAAGGCCAGCGGACCGGGCGGACTGCCCGCGCTGCCTGACCCGGAGCCAGAGCTGCCGTTGCCAGAGCTACCAGAGCTACCGCTGCCGGAACTGGCGCTGCCGGAACTGCCGCTGCCCGAGCTGCCGCTGCCGGAACTGCCGCTGCCGGAACTGCCGCTGCCGGAACTGCCGCTGCCTGAACTGCCGCTACCCGAGCTGCCGCTGCCGGAACTGCCGCTGCCCGAGCTGCCGCTGCCTGAGCTGCCGGCGGCGGTGATCGTGAACGGCTGGGGCGTAGAGCCGCCGACCGCGGTGGCTTGCACGCAGCTCGACACGATTGCGCCGGCCGCATTGGTTGCCATGCACCAGAAGTAGTACGTGCCCGCGCTGCTCGGCGCCGGCACGCTGAAGACCGTCTGATAGTTGTGGCCGCCGTTTGCGAACGGCCCGCCGTTCATCAGCGTCAGACCCGTGGTCGAGGTCGGGCCTTGCGTGGCGCTCTGGGTCCACCCGCAATAGATCGCGGCCGGGGCCGTGTGGCTGCCGTCGGCTGATGCCGTGCCGTCGATGACGTTGGCGCTCGCGATGGTCGAGCCAGCCGCATAGGTCGTGCCCTGCGACGCCGGAAGATAGCCGCTCGCGATCTGATAGTTGGCAGATCCGCTACCCGATGACCCGCCGCTGCCGGAGCCGCCGTTTGTGCCGGACGACCCGGAGCCGCTGCCGGAGCCGCTGCTGCTCGCTGATGTGGCAATGCCGGATGCGAGTTCGGCAGGTCCTGCACCGCTGGCGTTCGTGCCGAACACCTGCACGTCGTAGTCGGTCGATGCCGTCAGGCCGGTGATGGCGAACGTTGTCGCACCGGCGGACAGCGTGCTCGACGCAGTACTCCAGACTGATGTACCGGTGACGCGGTACTGAACCGTCTGCGCAGCCGCTCCCGGCGGCGCGGTCCAAGTCAGGGGAACCGATGTTGCACTCGGCGTGCCGATCGTCAGGCCGGTGACGGCACCGGGCACGGGGATCGGCGTCGCCTCCGTGGTCGCGCGCAAGAGCGCCGACACAGCGCCCTGCCCGGCCGCATTAGCGGCGGTCACTGTGACATCGTAGGCCGTCGATGCGAGCAGATTAGCGATGATGCAGACCGTGTTGGACGCAGCCTGCGTGCTCCAGGCAGTCGTGCCGGATACCCGATACTGCACGACGTACGACGTCGGTAGCGGACCGGCAGGCACACCCCAGGACAAGGTGACCGAGTTGCTCGTCGCCGCAGTGACGGACAGCCCGGCGACCTGGCCCGGCACGCCGGATGGCCCGCTGGCGGCGAAAACCGCGGCGTAGACCAGCGTGCCGCCCGAGTAGGTCGCGACATAGATTCGCGCGGACTGGCCGGCGGCGATGCTCGGCGTGCCGGACGAGGTGGCAATGCCCGACAGTGCGATGGGTCCGCCCGCTACGTTGACGAGATCGCACACGAAGCCGGAGCCCATGCCCGGTGCATTGGCCGTCACCGTCAAAGGTAACGAACAGACCAGGATACGCCCGTTGTGCTGGAGCCCGTTGAGCGTGGTGTCGGCGGTCAGCTCGATGACCGGCAGCGTGTAGGTCGGCAGCTTGGCCGACAGCCACGTCCAGACCGCAGCGAAGGTCTGGCGCAGAAGGGTGCTGCCGCCCTGTCCCACAGTCAGACTGTCGGTGTCGGCGACGGCGGCGGCCGCCGTGAGTTCGTCGATCGTCTGCCCGTCGAGAAAGTTCGCGTACGTGATGGCGTGGTCAGTGCCGGACAGGCTGATGCCGACGAGGTCGCCCGGCGCGATCGAGCCGACCACCTGCAGGTTGCCGATCGTCACGTCGCTGCCGGCCGCACCGGCCGGTCCGGCAGGGCCGACGATGTTGCCGCTTTCGGTCCAGCCACCCTGATTGCGTACGTAAAGATTCCCGGCTTGCGTATCGAGGTACGTGTCGCCGTCGCTGCCGAGCGACGCGGCCGGCGTGCCCGAGCCGGCGAGGAACGCGGTACCCGCCTCGCCTGCCGGCCCTGCGGGTCCGGCCGCGCCCACCGGCCCCATCGGGCCGGTCGGGCCGGCCGGGCCGGTCGGGCCGATCGCGCCGACCGGACCCGCAGGACCGGCAGGTCCCATTGCACCCACGGGCCCGACAAGACTGCCGACCGCGGTCCAGGTGCCGGCCGCGTTGAGGTAGAGCTCACCCGCCGCCGCATCGATGTAGCTGTCGCCGGCTGCACCGAGCGTCCGGGCCGGTGCGCCGTCGCCGACTTGCAGACTCGCGCCCACCGGTCCCGCAGGGCCGGCCGGGCCGCCCTGCGCCGAGATCGTTCCGTTCGGATCGATCGTGATGTTCTCGCCAGCGCTGTAGAGGCTGAACAGCTGCGTGATCGGCAGCCGCGACGGCGTGCCGCTCGCATTGACGATCACCTCGTCATCCAGCGACAGCGCCGGCTGGACGGCGAAACCGAGGTGATCGAGACCATTGGCCGACAACGACCCGTTCGCGATCGTGACACCTTGGCCGACGCCGACCGGCACGGGCGCCCCGGGCCCGGGGTTCGGCTGACCGAGCAGTCCGACATCGGGCAGCGTGATCGCCGGCTGCGTGCTCGCCAGAAGCTGGCGCACGGTCGCCGACACAACCGTGCCGTTCTGGCTGATCGGGACCTCATCGGTCGCGTTGACCGCGGTCGCAGCCGGAAGCTGCGAGATCGTCGGCATTGTGGGGTTTCCTGTGCGGAGAATGCAGAGAAGACGGCGGAAGACGGCGACCCTCGGCGGGATCAGACGATGTTCACCGTATTGCCGTTGCGCCAGAGCGAGCCGTGCGGAAGGCCGCTCGGCGAGGTCGGCAGGCTCGGCAGGACGATCGCGCCGGAGGAGGTGACGTAGAGGCCGAAGGCGGTGCTGCCCGCGAGACCCACGCCGCCGAGAATACCGGGCGGGTTGAATACGACCTGCCCCATCTGCGCGCCGGTCAGCGTGCCCTTGGCACCGCCGATCTGCAGCCCGATGCGCAGGCTGGCGTCAGGCCAGCCGCCCTGGCGGCTGGCGTCAGGCCAGCCGCCCTGGCCCGCGTTCGAATCGCGCGACCCCCAGATCAGCAGCCGTTGGATGTTGCTGTCGATGTACTGGAAGAATTCCGCAAGCAGGTTGGTGCTGCCGACCGGCGGCGCCGGAGAGCCTTCGGCCGGACCCGGAATCCAGATTCCGTCGCCATCCCATTGCGCGGCCGAGAACCAGTGCGTCCGCAGCCCGACCGGCATCGTCTCGCCGCCATAGAGCAGCAGGCAGAAGCTGTCGTCGGTCGGCTTGAGCGCCTGGCCGTCGGAGGCGGCTCCGTTTGGATTGATACTGTTGTAGCCAATGACCATGCCCTGATAGCAGATCTGGTAGTGGTCGGTGCCGTTGTTGTCGAGGTCGACCTCGAGCCCGGTCAGCTGGTGGATCTGGCTGTCCGGGTTACCGGTCGGATTGTACTCCATGAACCAGTTCTGTGCGAACTGCTTCGTGGGCGCGCCGATGAACACCGTGGGTGTGGTGTGGCCGCCCGTCGTGTCGAGATTGCTGGTACCCGGAACTTGTCCCGAGGCAGTCTGGCCGCTGCCCGGCACTGTCCAGCCTGATACCTGGATGGACGTGCCGTTGGCCGCCCAGCCCACGATCGTGCTGGCGTACCGCCGCGTGTACGGCAGCGTCGGGTTGGTGCCCGTCGGCCTGGGCAGCGGATTGGAAATGTAGGTGACAGGCAGCGATGGATCGATGCTGTTAGTGATGATCCACATGCTGGTACGCAGCAGCGCGACCTGCGCGGGCGTCAGCGGCGGGTTGAAGTAGACGTTGTACGCGTCGTAGGCGACGCCGCTGGCGACGATGCGGGGCGTCATTGCCGTCGGTTGCACATATAGCAGCACGGAATCGAAATCAGGGTCGCCTGCCATCGCCGGCACGCCCTGTTCGAATCCGCCGTTGATCCCGGCGCGCGTGTCGAAGAGCGTGTTCTGCGTGGCCACGACCGAGATGAGCGTGCCGGTGTCGTAATAACCGTACGGCGCCCCGCGGATCGTGATCGCGCGGCCGTCGTTGAACGCAAAACCGCCGAGCTGCACCGCTTCCGGCGATGAATACGGATCCCCGCTGAACGGCTGATCACCGTTCATATAGAGCCGGGTGTCGACATACTCTTTCGTTGCCGCCAGCAGCGGCTGCGTCGGGTCGGCGGCGAGCGTGAGCGTGCCCGTCATCGTGTCGCCGGTCCGCAGGACTCGCTGGTCGACATAACGCTTGGTCGCGGCCTGCGACGTCTGCGTGGGATCGGATGCGAGCAGCAGCGGCCCGGTGATTTGCCCGCCTGAGCGCGGCAGCGTGTTGGCGGCAAGATTCGCGAGCGTCTGCGCGCTGGTCGATCCCGTCGGCACCACCGACTGCGCGGAGAGGTTGATGCCAGACAGACCGGAAATTCCGGACATGAAAGACGCATACGTGACGCTGACGTCGGTGCCGCTCTCCGACACGCCGACCAGGTCCGAGGCTCCTGGCGTGACACCGGGCGGCAGCGAGCCGATCGAGTAGGTGGAGCCGGCGGCCGAAAGCGTGCCGTCGCTCAGGATGAGATTGTTGCCGACGGTCACGCTCTGCGGCGAGCCGATACCGTTTGGAGGCCCCGCCAGAATCTGGCCCGAGCCGACCGTGAGCGAGGACTGCACGCCAGTGAGCAGCTGGGCGCGCGTGATCTTGCGGGCGATACCGCCCTGGCTGACAATGAATTCATCGGTATCCGACGCAGCGAGCGCGTCGGGCAGCTGGTCGATCGTCGGCATCGTGCGGGTACCGTTTCTGCGGTGAATCGGGGGGCTCGAGGCGATCCGGCCTGGTCGGTCAGAGTGGGGTCACGACCGGCGTCCCAGGCGCTTCTCTGGTGCTCAGTTCGATCGCGCGCGGATCAGCGTGCCGACCGTCGTGCCGCCTTGCGCGGTGCCGATCGCATAGCCGCAGGAGTTGGCGACCGCCTGCGCAGGCGCCGACACGGGGCTGATGCCGAACGCCATGCCGTTATGTCCGCCCGAAGGAGCCTCCGGGAGCAAGATGTAGCCGGTGTTCACCGCGGCGCTCTTCGGGTCGATGGCCACGCGAACCTCCTGGCCTCCCGTAGCGACCGGAACCAGCGTGCCGGGAGCCCAGCTTTGGGTGACGGAGGTTTGCGACGTCGCCACGATCTTGCAGGTGTATTGCCACTCGGTTCCGGCGGTCCACGTCGAGGGCGGGTCGATGCAGTTCTCGAGGCCCGAACCGCCGCCGTTCTGGTCCAGCGCGACGATGTCGCCGTTGTTCAGCGTGTGACCGGTCGCGTTCAGGCAGAAGTGGCTGAGCGGCGCCTCGTTGGACGGGAACCGCACGTCTCCGACGATGCCCGATGGGATGACGGTGGGTGCCTGCGCGTCGCCAACCGCGCTGATTCCGAGCTGCGTCATCGGGACAAACTGGCTCCCGTCCTCGTAGCTCATCGTCAGGTTCTGCAGCACCTCGAACTCCGCGTCGATAAAGGCGACCGTCTGGGTGCTGGTGCCGGCCGGGCAGCCGATGGCCTGGTTGCCGCTCATGCAGTTCGACTGCGAGCCCGAGGCGACCAGCGGTGTCGCGCGCTCGAAGTAGTCGCTCACCGAGTGCAGCTTGCCCTGGCTCGACCAGTAGAACGCGTGACCGATCGCGGCCGGGTTCGGCCACTCCCCCTGCGACGTGCTGTCCGCATAGGTCAGGACGTAGTTGCTCGCGATCGCGTATTGCGTCGTGCCGTCCGGTATGCATCCGAGGCTGACGTTCGCAACCAGCGTCGCGCCGGTGTAGCCGGTGATCGTCGCGCTCTTGCCGGCGCAGGTTCCTGCCGTCGCGGTGAGCACGGTGTTCGTGTAGGTGTTGTTCACCCCGCTCGACCCGGATTGCAACGTGATCGAGCTGCTGGTTCCGCCTTGCGCGGTGCCGGTCGCGTAAATCGGCGCGGAGCTCAGGCCGTTACCGGCCAGCGTCACCGCGCGGCCGGTTGCGCTGGCGATATACGCGCACGGCCAGTTGCCGACATTGTTCTGGATGCAAACCCCAAGCCCCACGAGCTGCGGGCCGCTGTAGAGGTAGCTTCCGGAGACGGTGCGTAGGGTGAAGCCGGTCACACCGTTGGCGCCCGCGATCTGTCCGGTCTCCATCTGCAGCGTGTCATAGTCCAGGAACTGGTTGCCGCTGGAAGAGAAGTTCGTGGTGCTGAAGAGGTTGGATCCGCTCCAGATGTCCTGATTGCCCTGGATGCGGACGCAGCCGACGAGGAAGTCCTCGCAGCGATTGCCCTCGAACCGGACGTCGTTGACCTTGCCATTCGTGTCGTACGGGCCGTTCAACCACAGCGCGTAGCGCACCTCGTTTTGCGTCATATCGGCTAAGCTGTAGACGGTGTAGCCATTACCGTCCGCACCGGTCAGGCTTTGCGCTTTCACGAGGCCGAAGCGATTGCGGTAGATCCTGGCGCCGTAGGTGCCGCCGGTCTGATAGGACGACAGCTCGATCGCGCAGCCGCCGACCTGGTTGCCGCTCCCGCCGATGCCGGTCCAGCCGCTGAACCAGTTATCGTGGATGTTCGGCATGGTGGTGTTGTCGATGCCGAGTGCGCACGCATTGTTGCTGGACGACTGCGGGCCGACGAAGCTGATCCCGCTGACTTCCACGCCCGCGTTCTGGCCGCGTTTCGTCGTGCTCCCGATCGTCGGATGCGCGAGCGCAAAGCCGGTTCCGGTATAGTGCCAGCAGGTCCCGACGGGCCCATCGCCTTGCACGTGAAACGGGTTGCCTTCGTCCCAGGGGTTCCCGCTTGCTGTGAAGCTGGGCAGGTTCACCGTCGCCGTCTTCAGATAGCACTGCGGTGTCCCGGGGTTGCCGGGCGTGAACGCGGCCGAGAGGTGCATTGTGCCGCCGCCGAAGGTCGCCTGCAGCACGCCGATCGCGTTCTGAAACGCTTGCGTATTATTGGTCGTGCCGTCTGGCTTCGCCCCTAGCTGGCCCACGTCGACCGTGGGCGTCGTCGGAACGAAGGTCCAGCTACCCGTACTGGCGCTGACGCACCAGGCGACGGAACAGCCAGACGTGCTGTATTTCCAGACGCCGGCACCGCCGTCGCCGGGCGCGTAGTAGCCGGCCACGCTCACCAGCGTGCCGTTCGCCGGCATCAGCGACGCGATGGCCGCCACATTCTGCATCAGGCCGCCGCCGCTTCCGGTCACGACAGTGCCGCCTACGGTCAGCGGACCCGCGATGCTCATGCCGCCGGAGGCGACGAGCCCGTTGGTGCCGACGGTCAGCTCGGTCGTGCCGCCGATCTGGAACTGCATGGTGTTGCCGGCATTGATCGTCATCCCGACGCCGCCAGACCCCGCGCCCGAAAGCACGAGGTTGCTCTTCCCCTGCACGCCGGGGGTGATTTCGAACGGGACGATCGAGGGCGAGCCCGGATCGTGCAGCAGTACGCCGGCGCCGCTCTGGGTATAGAGCCGCACCGTTGCCCCCGACAGCGAGCCGACATTGCCGCCGCAGGGGACCGTGTTGCCGCAGGAGACGGTGTTGCTGTCGGCAACCGGCGTGAACGCGATGCCGGCACCGGCCGTGATCGCCGCAATCACAAGCTTACGCATATTGACACTCACGATCCGATGCTGAGGGGCGGCAGGAAATTGGCGGTGCCGGTCGTCATGTTGGCGTTGGTGGCGTCGACCAGCGTATCGGGCGACAGCAGGACGCCCCCATTGGCGGTGTCGAAGTCGAAGCAATACGCCAGCGCGCCCAACCGGCAGCCGTTCGTCATGACGACCTTTCCGCCGGACTTGACATGCACGCCCACGGCCGCACCGCCACTGCCGAACAGCGTGCAGCCGCTCACGCGCGTGACGCCACCAAACTCCTGCACGAAGTCGTTGTCGCTATTGCCGAGGAAGAAATCGCCGATGGTGAACTGGCCGGCACTCTGGTTGCACGTCAGGAAGGTGCCGTCCGTCCGGTCGTTGGTTTGCAGATAGCCTTGCCGGAAGCGGACCTCGTGGTCGTTGCTGCTGCCCGGCTGCAGCCAGATCCCTGCAGTGATGGCTTCCGCGCCGGCGCGGGTGACATCGACCAGAAGGTTTCCGGGACCGCTCTGCGTGAACAGGCCCTTGCCGCCGTAAAGGAACCAGTCGTCGCCAAGGACACCGTCGACATCCGACGCAACCTCCACGAGGTAGCGGTTGGTGTAACCGTAGTTGCCGGTCTGGAAGCCGACGCCGAGCGGTGCCTGGCTTTTCAGCCGACGCAGGAAGCAGAAGTCGGCGATGTTGTTGAGGTAGACCAGGCGCGAGTGCGCGTAACCCTCCAACCCGTCCACGAAGAGGATGTTCTGTGTGCTCGAACTGGCGGCGTTGCTTCCCGCCGCGATCCAGGCGTCCGCAACCGCGCATTCACGCACGTACTGCACGCCGCTCAGTGTCGGCGGACCGGAGATGGGCGATGCGTAGTTCTTGTTCGCCACATCGACGTAGATGTGCTCGAACGCGGTCCATAGACCGCCGTCCCACAGCGTCTGGGTCGGATCGGTATGGCAGATGTAGCTTGCGTTTCGGCCGGCTCCCACGATGCGCGCGCAATGGCGCTGCGGGATGTGGGACACGAGGTAGTAGCCCGGCGGAACGAATAGCCAGCCGCCCACGCCGCCGGAGGTCCCGATATAGGGCGGGTTGAGATCGAACGCGGGACCATAGGTATTGGCGGGGTTGAGTGCCGCCAGCGCGGCCTGGAACGCAGGGGTCGAGTCCGTGGCGCCCGTCGGGTCGGCGCCGAAATCATCGACCACGTTCAGCCACCGGCCGAATCTTGCGGCGGCACTCGCCGGCGTGGAACCTCCGTGCGCGAGGAACGGTGCGGACGGCTGGTTGTCGACGTATTCCTTCGTCGCCGCCTGCAGCGGCTGGGTGGGGTCGGCGGCGAGCGTCAGCGCACCGGTCATCGTGTCGCCGGTGCGCAGGACGCGCTGGTCGGCATAGCGCTTGGTGGCCGCCTGCGTCGGCTGCGTGGGATCGGAGGCGAGCAGCAGCGGTCCGGTCACCTGCCCGCCCGAGCGCGGCAGGATGTTGGCGGCGAAGTTGGCAAGCGTCTGCGCGCTGGTCGATCCGGTCGGCACGACCGACTGCGCGGAGAGGTTGATGCCCGACAGGCCGGCGAGGCCAGACATGAACATGGCATACGTAACGCTGACGTCGGTGCCGTTCTCCGAGACCCCGACCAGGTTCGACGCGGTCGGCGTGTTGCCGGGCGGCAGTCCGCCGATCGAGTAGGTCGAGCCGGCCGCCGAGAGCGTTCCGTTGGCGACGATCAGATTGCTCCCGACCGTCACGGGTTGCGGCGCACCGGTGCCGGTTGATGGACCGGCAAGGATCTGTCCCGACCCCATCGTGAGCGACGGCTGCACACCAGCGAGCAACTGCGCGCGCGTCATCTTGCGTGCGACGCCGCCCTGGCTGACGAGGATTTCGTCGGCATCCGACGCGGCGAGCGCGTCGGGCAACTGGTCGATCGTGGGCATGATATGTGCGGATTCGTCCGGTATGATCGGCGGGGGCGGAGACGACGCGGCGGTTCAGTCCACCAGGATCGGATTGCCGTTCTGGTCGACGAGCGGCGCGCCGCCCTGGACGTCAAGCGCGTCGGTGGGGTTGGTAAAGCCGGAAGAGAGCGAGAGAACCGGCAGCAGCACCGTGCGCTCGATGGTGCGGCCGCTGAGCGTGACCGCGGCGATGGTGACGGCATAAGTCGTGCCGGCCACGCCGGCCGTGAGCCACAGCACGGCGACGAGGCCATCTGTACCGATCTGAGACACCGTCAGGTCGCCCGGATCGCTGCACGGCGTGACCGACGCGCTGACGCTGACGATCGCGTCACCCTCGTCGCCCGCGACAGCGGGTGAGAAGTCCAGCACGTAGTCGAGCAGATCAGATGGGTCCTTCGTCGGCCATGCGAGCGGCGGCTGGGCCGACAGTGCACTGGCGCGGGCCAGCGGCACGAAGGTGTCCAGCACAACCAGACGCGCGTTGCTCGGCTTCCAGAAGTAGGCGGATTGTACCGGCATCATGCTGGTCCTTCAGCTGGCGCATGATCGGCGCGGGCGGCATCGCCGGAGCCGTAAATCATGCGCTGCATCACGATGGGCTAAAGCACGATCGGATCGATCAGAGCCGATCACGCATTAGGGAATGGTCACCGCTGCAATCGGAAGCATCGTCGAGACGCCGCTGATAACCTTGTACGCGGCAGCGATAAAACCCGCGACGGCGAGAGCGAAGGACTGAAAAGACGCCGTGTTCGGGAACGTATGCACGGCTCCCTCGGCGTCTTGCCACGCGATGGTTGCCGTGCCGTCAGCGAACTTGCCGGTCACCTGGATGCACAGCATCTCGGCGCTGATGTGGTCCTGGGTCGTCGCATCGATCGGATACGATCCGTTCAGCCCGGGCGTGCTGGCGCTCGTCACCTGCAGAGTGCCTGCCAGCAACATGGCAGCCTGTTGCGCGAGCGTCGGCGCCGGCGCGGGGGCCGGCGGGAAGAACGTGCCGGCGACGTACGTCCAGCCGTAGGCCACGCCCGGCGTCGCGGTGCAGTCCACCCATTGCATCGCGGCCGGGTACATCTGCGTGATGTCGCCCGCGGTGGCGATGACCTCGGCCACCGTGCCACCTGACCCGATGCGTGCGTAGGTCTTCATCACTGTCGTGCTCATGCTCACCACCGCACCACTACCAAGCCACCCGCGCCCTGGCCGCCGTTGTATCGGCCCGCAGCCGCGCCCGATGCGCCGCCGCCGGGGAACCATCCGTTGCCGCCATATTGGCCGGTGGTGCTGACCATGCCGCCGCCCATGGCGCCGGTGCCGCCCTGGCCGCCGAAAAGCTGACTGCCGAATACCGGCGTGGCTGAACCGCCCTGCACGTTGATGTCGCCGAAGACGCCGTTGCCGGGCGTGTAACCGCCGGCATCGCCCCCCGTTGCGCCGACGTAAGGGCCGAATGCGGATGAGCCGCCCCCCGTAGCCGGCTGACCCGATACGGTGCCGGCCTGGCCGCCGATACCGACGATGATTTCGATCGGCTGGCCCGGCGTCAGCCCTGTCACACGTTTGCACGCGTAACCGCCGCCCGCGCCGCCTTCGGTGGCGTTGGTCGCAGTCGACGCGGGGGAGCCGGCGCCGGCGCCCCAGGTCTCGGCTTGGACCTGCGTGACGCCGGCCGGCACCGTGAAGGTGCCGGCCGAAGTGAACACCGCGATGCCCGAGCCGAAACCGGGCTTCAGTTGGCCCAGCTTGTAGGGAAGCGAGGGGGCGGTCGCGAGCGGCGTGATGTTCGCTAGATTGACGGCCAAGTCGCCAGCGTTGACGACGACGGAGTAGAGAGGGACCCAGCCGTTGTCGATGGGGGGCAGGCTCGGCGTGCCGCCGGCCGACACCGGGCCAGCCTTCGCCTGCAGCTGGACAACCTGGCGCCGCATGGTGAACTGCTGCGCGAGGGTGCCGTTCGGTCCGCTGAACGGCTGCGACGGGTTCGCCGCGTTGTAGTAGGGCAGGACGACAGGATTGGTATCAATTTCCTGGAAAGTCGCTTCGATCAGGTATGCCACCGAATAACCCGGTGTCGTCGGCGGCGATGGGAGCGGCACCGTCGTCGAGGCGATATTGATTCCCATCTTGACGATGCTGTCGGAGGTATCGGCCGCAAGCGAGCGGTAGGGAACGAAGTCGAGCGGCTCGAGCCCGGTGATGACCCCCGGGCCGATCTGCACCGCGAGCCCTGACGGCGACGGAGTGCACTCAAGGCCGTCCACGACCGACCCCGGACCGAGCGTGGCCTGTGCCAGTGCGCCGATCGCGGTCATGACGTTGCGGTTGAATGACAGCATGTCCGTGTCGAGCGGAATGCTGCCCGGATAGACGATGTTCCGGTCCATGGCCGTTCCTGGAAGGTGGGGGGTGCGCGAGTGTCGGTTGCACCCGGAGCACGACGCTCGACGGGTGCGA
>Ga0209656_10000639_pt1 | contig 22919 bp, 20 predicted proteins | sample BogFormECP12_OM2_FD_188239 | JGI IMG/M metagenome (GOLD analysis project Ga0209656, IMG submission 188239) | Bog forest soil microbial communities from Calvert Island, British Columbia, Canada - ECP12_OM2 (SPAdes) (version 2) | ecosystem: Environmental > Aquatic > Freshwater > Wetlands > Bog ... | reverse complement strand
CCCCATCCTTCCCGGCAGGACCCACCTCAAGATGCCCGACGGCTACCCGATGGATCAGTACTGGAAGGGCGCAAGCCCGATCGAGGAATACAACTACCTACTGGTGGACGTGCAACCCGGAAAGCCGACGACGTTTACGCTCAACCGCTTCCGTCCGGGATCGGCTGAGCCGTTCGCCACCGTGGAGCTGTTCAAATGAAGTGGCGTACCGCGCTTCCTTTGCCCGGGTTCGTGCTGCATCCGTTCACGGCGCTTGTGATCGCCGCTGTACACGTTTACCTGAGTCTTGGTCATCTCTCTAAACTGTTTGGCGGCGACGTGCAGTGGACGCACATATGGAAGGGCTTCGGCGCTCTGGCCGGTGCGTATGTGTTCGCGGCGCTGGCGTCGCGCGGGCTTGCGAGAGTCCGCACAATTGAAGTCGGAGGCGAGGAAGGCAGTACGCGCTTCCTCGCTTCCTAGCTTTGACACGGGCATTGTCAGCAGGACTACGGGGGCATCCCTATGCTTGGTTTCGAGCTGAATTTCTGGGACTACCTGACCTTCCTGGTCATCATGGCCCTGGTCGGCGCCTTTCTCGCGATCGCCGTGTTCGTTCTCGGATTGCCGGGACGGATCGCCATTGCCCGCAGGCATCCCGACGCGGAAGCAGTCAACCTAATGGGCTGGCTCGGATTCCTGGCCGTTGTGCCGTGGATGCAGGCCTTCGGCTGGGCATTTAAGCCCACCACCGTGATTGATGTCCGCTACCTCCCCAGGCAGGAGCAGCAGCACATCGACGATGAGATTGCGCGATTGAAGGGGAAGACTGAGCCGGGGAAGAAGACGGAATAGGAGGACTTGAAAGGGCACGGCTTCAGCCGTGCCGTCATATAGGCGTGCGGAGTTGGGCTTCAGCCCCTGAGGGAAATCGCACTTCGTCTCGGGGACCGAAGTCCCTCAGTGGCTAAAGCCAGCAAAATGACAGGAGCTTTACGGCACGGCTGAAGCCGTGCCCCTTCAAAGCACGAGATCAACATGGACAATCCGGGCTAGGTCTACCTCATGCTCATAGCTCTCCTCATCACGTTTACCTTCCTGCTCTTTGTCTATCTGGTCTTCTTCCGCTTCAAGTGGCTGAAGTTCAGCATGACGTGGGGAATTCTCTCAGCTTTTTTCGCGGTTCATTTATTCCTCATCTTCATCATCGGGTTGCGCTTCGTTACCCCGTACTCGTCGAATGTGAAGGTGGTTCAGTACACGATTCAGCTCATCCCGCGGTTGCCTGAACCCACCCTTGTTACCGCCGTGCTGGTGAAGCCGAACACACCGGTCAAGAAGGGGCAGCCGCTGTTCCAGTTCGACCGCCGTCCGTACGAATACCAGGTGCGGCAACTGGAGGCGCAACTGGAGGCCAATTCTGCCGGCGTCACGACCGCGCAATACAAGATCAAGCAATTGGAAGCGGAGCTGGCGGCGGCCAAGCAGGACGTGCGCATGATGCAAGCGGACGTGGAAGCGGCCACGCAAAAGATTGTCAGGGAACAAAGAGAAGAGACCTATGCGAAGTACAAGTACCTGCTTCTGGAAGGAATGGCTCAACAGAAAGCTGTTCCGGAGGAAGATGTCCACCAGTGGAACGCCCGGATGGATGAAGCGGCAGCCGCCGTCAAAGTAGCGACAGCCGACGCCGAACGTGCCCGCCTTCGTTACCAATCCAACATCGGTGGCGTGAACACCACGGTGGCCAAAACGACTGCCGAGCTGGAACAGAGCAAGGCGGCGCTCAAGCAAGCACTCGCAACCGCCGAAAGCACGAAAGCTCAACTGGAGACCGCCCACTATTACCTGGACAACACCCTCATGGTGGCGCCTGAAGACGGCCAAATCGTGAACCTTCAGGTTCAGGCGGGCATGGTCTCAGGCATTTTCCGCGTCGGGGGCATTGCCGCATTTATTGTGGATAGCGACCGGTATCTTCTGGCCAGCTACACGCAGGAGACCCTGAAGTATGTGAAGGTCGGCCAACCCGCGGAGTTCGCGCTGGACCTTTATCCCGGCCAGGTTTTTGAGGCGAAAGTGGACAGCATCTGGTGGGCCAACGGAGAAGGACAATACCTGCCCAGCGCCGAAATTCCGAAGTTCTATCCGGCCGCGCCCGACCAGCCCCAAGGATTATTTGCCGTAAAGATCTACCCCAACAACCCCTCTCTGGTGGGTCTGCCGATCGGCGCGCAGGGCGCTGCGGCTATCTATACCAAGCCAGGGGCTTGGGCCGCACTACGGAAGATCACCATCCGGATACATTCGTGGTTTAACTGGCTGTATCCCATGCCATTCTGACCGTCCGAGGCCGTATCCGCCTCATTATTCCCGCGCTGCATCTTCGCAGTCCATACTCATCTCGTGCAGAGTGCCGAGCCCAATCTGCGGCTGCTGGAGTCGTTTCTCGACTACCTGAAGGTCGAGAAGGGGCTGGCGCCGCTTAGCGTTTCGGCTTACCACTCCGACCTGGAGCAATACTCGCAGTTTCTGCTGAAGCGAAAGTGCGCCCCGCGCGAGGCGCGGCGGCAGGACGTGCGCGACTTTCTCAACTCGCTGCTTTCCAATGGCGTGGACGGGCGCAGCGTGGCGCGCAAGCTCTCGGCGCTGCGGCACTTCTACAAGTACCTGCTGCTGGACCGCCATATCACAACCGATCCCACGCTGAACATTGACACGCCGCGGCAATGGAAGGTGCTGCCGAAATCGCTGGCGGCGGACGAAGTCGAAGCCCTGCTGCAAGGGCCTCCACGCGCAAAAGATGATCGCCTGTCGCAGGCGCTCACCGGCCGCGATCGCGCCATGCTGGAGGTGTTTTACGCCGGGGCGTTGCGCGTCTCCGAGATCATCAACCTGAAGCTGGAGGACCTGAAGCTGGAGCTGGGCTATGTGCTGGTGCATGGCAAGGGCGACAAGGAGCGCATCGTGCCGCTGGGCCGCGCGGCGCAGGAGATTGTGCAGCAGTACTTGCGCGATGCGCGTCCGGTGCTGGCGGCAGGGAAGTCGTCGCCGTTTCTGTTCATCGCGCGGGGCGCCAGGAACATTACGCGGCAACGGGTGTGGCAGGTGGTGAATGATGCTTCGGCGCAAATGGCCCGGCACGTCAGCCCCCACATGCTGCGCCACAGTTGCGCGACGCACATGGTGGAAAACGGTGCTGACCTGCGCACGGTGCAGACCATCCTCGGCCATGCCGACATTTCGACTACGCAGGTGTACACGCATCTGGCGCTCGACCGGCTGAATCGGGTGTACAAGCAGCATCACCCGCGCAGCAAAAGCCGGGCAGGGAAGAGCGCATGAACCAGCGGGGCGGCACGATTGTCGAGAAGGCGGTGGCAAATTTCGTTCGCGCGTTGCAGGAGCGCAACGCTTCGCCGCACACCATCAAGGCCTACCGCACCGATTTGGCGCAGTTCGCTGAGTATGTTGGCCCGCAGGGCTGGCGCGACATTGATCACGTGCTGATTCGCGGCTACCTGTCGAATCTTTATGAGCGTGGCCTGAGCAAGACTTCGGTCGCGCGTGCGCTGGCCGCGTTGCGGTCGCTGTACAAGTGGCTGGCGCAGGAGGGCGAGGTCGAACAGAATCCGGCGGCGCTGGTCGCCACGCCCAAGTTGCCTAAGAAGCTGCCGCGCGTGCCGACCATCGAGGAGATCAACACTGTTCTGGATTCGGCCATGCCGGAAGCGTCGGCCTTTGCCGAGCGCGATCAGGTCATCCTGGAACTGCTCTATGGGTGCGGCATCCGCAACTCGGAGCTGATTGGCATCAACCTCGACGACATTCGCTGGTCGCAGGAAATTCTTCTGGTGCGTGGGAAGGGAAAAAAGGAACGGTACGTTCCGTTTGGCGATTCCGCCAAGGCGGCGCTGCAAAACTATTCGTCGGCCCGCCAGCGAGTGCTGGGCGAAACGCGGCGGACTACCGAGCGGGCGCTGCTCATCAATTTACGCGGCAGCCGCCTGACCACGCGCAGTGTGGGCCGCATCGTCAAGCAGATCGCGGTCGCGCGCGGGCTTTCCCCTGATGTCCATCCTCATACGCTGCGTCACGCCTTCGGCACGCACATGCTGGAGGAGGGTGCCGACCTGCGCGCCATCCAGGAGATGCTAGGCCACGAGCGCCTGGCGACCACGCAGCGTTATACCCAACTGACGGTGAAGCATGTGATGGAGGTGTATGACAGGACGCATCCGCATGCGAAAAGAAGCAACTAGCAACCAGCCACTAGCGAAGGATGATGTCGATTCCGCTGCGCTCCGCTCGGGATGACAATATTCGTGGAATCGCTAGTTGCTAATCGCTAGATGCTAATTACTGCCCGCCGCATCCAATGTGTTAGCCTTTTCATGGGTGCAATGTGACCGTCGAGCGCTGTTTCGCTCGCGTAATCCGCTGATGCAGCACCCACGCCGCAAGGACCACAGATTTGATCAATAAGGCCATTGCCAAGATTTTCGGCACCAGCAACGAGCGCGAAATCAAGCGCATCATGCCGCTGGTCGATGCCATCAATGTGCTCGAGCCCGAGATGAAGCAGCTCAGCGATGAGCAGCTCCGGGCCAAGACCGACGAGTTCCGGCAGCGCGTCCGCGAACGGGTGGATGCCGTGGAAGATGCAGACGAGAAGGACCGCGAGCTGGCGGCGGTGCTGGACGAGATCCTTCCTGAAGCCTTCGCGGTAGTGCGTGAGGCGGGCTGGCGCGTGCTGAAGATGCGCCATTTTGATGTGCAGCTCATCGGCGGCGTGGTGCTGCATCAGGGCAAAATCGCTGAGATGAAGACCGGCGAAGGCAAAACGCTGGTTGCGACCCTGCCCGTGTACCTCAATGCGCTTTCCGGACGCGGCGTTCACGTCGTCACGGTGAACGACTACCTGGCCAAACGCGACTCGGAGTGGATGGGCAAGCTCTACACCTTCCTAGGGCTGACGGTCGGCGTCATTGTACACGACCTGGACGACAACCAGCGGCGCGAAGCCTACGGCTCGGACGTCACCTACGGTACAAACAACGAGTTCGGCTTCGATTACCTGCGCGACAACATGAAGTTCGACCTGGCCGACTGCGTGCAGCGCGGCCACAACTTTTCCATCGTGGACGAGGTGGACTCGATCCTGATCGACGAAGCGCGAACGCCGCTCATCATCAGCGGGCAGAGCGAGGAGTCCACCGACAAGTATTACCGCGTCAATCGCATTATTCCGCAGCTCGAACTGGGCGAGGAGATCGACCAGGGTCCGGGCGAAGCCAAGATCCTCACCGGCGACTACGTAGTGGACGAGAAGCACCGCACCATTACCGTGACCGACGTCGGATGGGAAAAAGTTGAGCGACTGCTGGGCATTGGCAATGTCGCCGACCCCGAGAACTGGGACCTGAAGCACCACGTCGACACCGCCATCAAGGCGCACTCGCTGTACCGGCGCGATGTCGAGTACGTGGTGAAAGACGGCGAAGTGCTCATCGTGGATGAATTCACCGGCCGCCTGATGCCGGGCCGGCGCTGGTCCGACGGTTTGCACCAGGCGGTGGAAGCCAAAGAGAACGTGAAGATCGAGCGCGAGAACCAGACGCTGGCCACCGTCACGTTCCAGAACTACTTCCGCATGTACAAGAAACTGGCCGGTATGACGGGTACGGCGGAGACGGAAGCGCCCGAGTTCGACAAGATCTACAGACTCGAAGTGGTCGTGATCCCGACCAACCGGAACCTGTTGCGGGTGGAAAATTCTGATGTCGTGTACCGCACCGAGAAGGAAAAGTACTTCGCGGCCGCAGACGAGATCAAGCAGCTTGCGGAGAAGGGACAGCCGGTGCTGGTGGGGACCACGTCGGTGGAAAAGTCTGAGCGCCTCTCCGATCTGCTGAAAAAGAAGGGCGTGAAGCACGTGGTGCTGAATGCCAAGTACCACGAGAAGGAAGCTGAGATCGTCGCGCAGGCCGGGCGCAAGGGCGCCATCACGATTGCCACCAACATGGCCGGGCGCGGCACCGATATTCTGCTCGGCGGCAATCCCGAATTCATGGCCAAGCAGGAGAGTCTGAAGAAGGGAATTGCGCAGCAGCTTCGGGTTGCGGCGGGCGAGGTCAACGCCAAGCCCGATGATCCCAACATTTCTTACTTCTACTACGGCGGCAATGAGTACCAGGTGCCGACGGCGCAGTGGAACGAGAGCCTGGCACGGCACAAGCAAGAGACCGATGCGGAGCATGATGAGGTCACAGGCCTCGGGGGGCTGTTCATCCTCGGCACCGAGCGCCACGAGGCACGGCGCATTGACAATCAGCTTCGTGGTCGCGCTGGCCGCCAGGGCGATCCTGGCGCCTCGCGCTTTTATCTGTCGCTGGAAGACGATCTGATGCGCATCTTCGCCAGGGAGTGGGTGTCAAACCTGCTCCAGCGGCTGGGGATGGAGGAGGGCGTTCCGATTGAATCGGGTCTCATCACGCGGCGGATTGAGGCGGCGCAGAAGGCGGTCGAGGGACAGAACTTCGAGGCCCGCAAACACCTGCTCGAATACGACGACGTAATGAACAAGCAGCGCCAGGCGGTGTACGGACTGCGGCGGCAATTGCTGGAAGGCGTTGACCAGAAGGAACTCATCCTCGAAGACTATGTGCGCGAGCTTCTCGGCGGCTTGCTCGACAAGTACTGCGGAAAAGATGTTCACGCCGAAGATTGGGACATCAAGAGCCTGAAGAACCAGTTGTTCACCCGCTTCGGTGTGGACATCGCGGCCGAAGGTATTGAAGCGGAGACGCTCAATCGGCAGGAACTCGGCGACGCCATCTTCGAAAAGCTCAAAGAGCGCTACGAAGCCAAGGAGCAACTGATTGGCCTGGATGCGATGCGCCATCACGAGCGCATCATCATGCTCAGCGTCATCGACCAGCAGTGGAAGGACCACCTGCTCAGCATGGACCACTTGCGCGAAGGCATCGGGCTGCGCGGCTACGGCCAGCACGATCCGCTGGTGGAGTACAAGCGCGAATCCTTCGACATGTTCGAAGCCATGATGGAGCGCTTCGAGGAAGAGACGGTACGCTACCTCTATCTAATGCAGGTCTTCGAGGCGCCGAGACCTGCTCCTCAACCGGTGCTCTCCCCTGGAGATGGCAACGGCGATGCAGTGGCGGCCTTCAGCAGCGGTTCGCGAAGGAATCGAGCTGCGACTTCGATGGACGATATGGAAGAAGCCTTCCAGCGCCGCAAGCGCCGCGAACTGGAACAGGCGCGCATGGCGGGCGCCGGCGAGCAAGGGACGGTGCAACAGATCGTCCGCGGCGAGAAAGTCGGCCGCAACGATCCCTGCCCCTGCGGCAGCGGCAAGAAGTATAAGAAGTGCTGCGGGGCGTAAAGGCCCGCTGTTCGCTATTCGCTATTCGCTCAGGCCTCGTACTAGAGAACACCTAGGCCGCCAATTCACGATTCTGTCTGCACTTGCGGTTTTCCTCCTGCAGGGATGTACACTCATCACGAGAAAGGGAGGTCCTCATGGCATTCTGTTCAGCTTGTGGCACTCAAATGGCCGACAACGCAGCCTTCTGTCCGAAATGTGGCAAGGCGGCAGGACAACCGGGCGCGCCGAGTGCTTCTCCGCCGCCTCCGCCCAGCTATGGAGCCTCTGCCGCTCCGGCTACGCCGATGGCGGAAAACGTGGCCGGCATGCTGGCTTACTTCACCGTTATTCCCGCGATCATCTTCCTGTTGATTGAACCTTACAATCGCAATCGTTTCGTGCGGTTCCACGCGTTTCAGTGCTTGTTCACCGCAGTAGCCCTGATTGTGGTTGATATCGCTTTGATTATTGTTGCCTCGATCCTTCACTTCATTCCGGTGATCGGGTGGATTGTCACCGCGATCATGTGGCCGCTCTATAGTCTGGCGATTTTTGCTCTCTGGCTCCTGCTGGTAATCAAGGCGTATCAGCACGAGATGTTCAAGCTACCATTTGTGGGCGATATGGCGGAAAAACAGGCGGGCGCGTAGAAGGCAAGCTGGAGAACTTCCGCGGGGCTGATCGGGCCCCTCTTTTTGCTTAAGTGAAGACTCGGAAAGCCGCTACCCACCGTTTTCCGGCCACTGGTGCTCCATCGCCTTGCGGAATTCCTTTTCCGGCAGCGTGTTCAGCACGTCCTTTGGCGTCAGCCACGCCCGGCGCGCCTGAAGAATGCCGTACTTGATCTTCTCGAAGTGCGATGTATGGTGCGCGTCGGTGTTGATGACGATCTTCACACCACGCTCGCGCGCCATGCGCAGATGCACGTCGTTGAGATCGAGGCGATCAGGATAGGCGTTCAGCTCCATTGCGACTTTGTTCTGGAGTGCGGCCTTGAGAATCGCATCCATATCGAAAGCATAAGCGTCGCGCCGCAAGAGCAGGCGGCCTGTAGGGTGTCCAAGGATGGATACATTCTTATTACTCAGCGCGCACAGCAGACGGTCAGTCATCTGCTGCGGTTCCTGATTGAACGCGGAGTGCACACTGGCGACGACAACATCCATCTGCTCCAGCACCGAGTCGCTGAGGTCGAGTTCGCCGTCCGCCAGAATGTCCACTTCAATCCCGGCCATGATGGTGATTCCTTTGATCTGCTCGTTCGCGGCGTGAATGCGTGCAATGTGCTCGACGGCGCGTTTGTCGTCCAAGCCGTTGGCGAAGGCCAGGTTCTTGGAGTGATCGGTGATAGCGATGTACTTGTAGCCGCGCTCCCTAGCCGCTTCGGCCATCTCGTCAATGGTGCACTTCCCGTCGGTTTCGACGGTGTGCATGTGCACTTCGCCGCGCAGGTCCTCAACCGTGATAAGGCCGGGCAGCTTGTGCTCCGCAGCCGCTTCAATTTCGCCGCAGCTCTCACGCAGCTCGGGAGGAATCGTGTCCAGCTTCAGCTTGCCGTAGATTTCGTCCTCAGTCGTGCCAGCCACGCGCTTGTTGTTGTCGAGGCGGAACAGGCCGTATTCGTTGAGCGTGTAGCCCATCTTCAGCGCGCGCTGGCGCAGCGTGACGTTGTGGTTCTTGGAGCCGGTGAAGTACTGCATCGCCGCGCCGTATGATTCCGGCGGCAGCGTGCGCACGTCCACCTGCATGCCGCTGCGCAGCTTGAAGCTGACCTTGTTGTCGCCCTTCGCCAGCACTTCCTGAATGCCGGGAAAGCGCAGAATCTCTTCGATGAGATCGCTGCGCTGCTGGTCATCCACGCAGCACGGACCGGTGATGAGCATATCGAGATCGCCAACTGTTTCGCGCCCACGGCGCAACGAGCCGGCAGGCGCGATCTTCTCGATACCTTTGATGTGTTTCAGGTGCTCGGTCAGTTTTTCTGCCGTGCGGTCAGCTTCGTCGAGGAGAAAGCGGCCCGTAATGCGACGGTAATTCTGGATGGCCTTCAGGATCTTCTGCTCACTCTTCTCGCTCAAGCGCGGCAACTCGCGCAGCTTGCCCTCGCGCGCCAGCTTTTCCACGCCGGCGACATCGCTCACCTGGAACGCGCTCCACAGCAGCGCGATGGTCTTGGGGCCGAGTCCCTGGATCTTGAGTAGCTCCAGCATCGACGGCCTGTACTTCTCCAGTAGCTCCTGATGCACCCCGAGCGTTCCGCCGCGGCACAACTCCTGGATGTTTGCCGCCATGCCTTTGCCTATGCCGGGAATCTCCAGCAACTTCTTCGGCTCATCGAGCAGGGCGGACGCTTGCTCAGGGAATCCTTCGAGGGCCTCAGCGGCGCGGCGATAAGAGCGGATACGGAAGGAGTCGTCGCCGTTGATCTCCATCAGATCGGCGGTTTCGTAGAAGACGTTGGCGATGGCCTTGTTGTCCACGCGAAGTGCCCGAGCGAAATTGTAACGTGTGGAGCGGTGCTGCGGCGCGGCGTGGGTTCTAGCCCGGAAGGTCCTTTACGTACTCATGCAGCGGCATTCCGAAGAAATCCGTCACCTTTCCGGAACGCCGGTAGCCGTGGCTCTCATAGAAACGCATGGCCCGCTGTAGCGGTTCGGTGGTGTCGAGAGTGATTCGCTGGCAATTTCGGGCAGCCAATTCGGCCTCGGCACTTCGCAACAATCTTTCGGCGATGCCACGTCCCTGCCATTCAGGCAAAACCGCCATCCCTCGCAAGTGGCCTTCGTTTTCGCCGATGAGTGAACAGGCGATTGTCCCCACGGCGTCACCCGATTCAGTCACCGCGATCAGCACACACATAGAGCCGAGGCGCTGCTGAATGGTTTCCGGTGTTAGTACGGTGTCGGTGAAACCTGCCGGTGTATAGCTTTCCCTATACGGCTCGAAAGCCGCCCGGAGACATTCGAGGATAGCAAGTCCATCTGCCACTACCGCTTTGCGGATTGTGATTGTGCCGTGCAACCCAATCGCTTACCCAGGGCCTTAAGCGAAATTGTAGGCGATTCCGCAATAAAGAACCCAGCCGCGGCCGGCTGGGTTTTGAATCGCCAAGAAATCTCGTTTTATTCAAGCGTGGTCACATTGCCTGCTTGTACTCGATCCTGGTTACGTTGCCGGCCTGCGGGCCCTTCTGACCGTCGACAATCTCGAACTCGACCGCATCACCCTCCTGCAAGCTCTTATATCCGTCAGTGCTAATCGCACTGTAGTGGACGAACACATCCGGATTGCCATCGTCACGGCCGATGAAGCCAAAGCCTTTTGCATTATTGAACCACTTGACGGTTCCTTTCAGTCTCACGTTCTCTTCCTCCGGGGATAGCCCCACAGCACCCCACCCCAGGACGCTGGTCTTGATTTGCGTCAACCAGGCCGGCCCAGACGCGCGCCAGGATATCCCGATGAAAACTTCTTCCTAGCGGAACTGTGGCAGGCAGGAGGCCTGTTGAACAGCTTTGAGTCCAGTGTGCTCCGCCTTTTGTGGGGTTGTCAATAAGGTATATAGGCTTGACACAATGTTTCCAGAAGCGCTATTAGCTCTGTCCAAACCGTGCTTTTGCAATTGGAAGATTCCTCCCGGTGCATCATCACGACCAAACGCGGCACCGAAGGCGTTCGGTGAGCCAGAGCACGCCGGCAACGGTTTTTCCATCGCAGATTCTGCCTGACAGGACCATCTCGAGCGCCCGCGACAGTGGCAGCAGACGGCAGGCGATGAATTCGTCCTCTTCGGGGTGCGCGAGGCCAGGCGTTAAGCCGCGGGCGAGGTAGATAGTCATGGTTTCATCGACAAAGCCGGGGCTCGGATAATAGTGCAGGGCACGCGACCATTTTTTCGCGCGATATCCCGTCTCTTCCAGCAATTCGCGCTTGGCGCCTGCGAGCGGCGATTCACCCTGATCGATGCTGCCGGCGGGCAGCTCCCAGAGGACTTGGTCGGCAGCATAGCGATACTGGCGCTCCAGCAGGACTTGCGGCTCCGGGCCGGCATCGTCCACGGCGAGGATCACAACGGAACCGCCATGGCGCACGATATCGCGCTGCACGACGATTCCGCCGGGTTCCTTCACACGGTCCGAGGTAACGCTGAAGATGCGGCCGTGGAAGACCGTTTTCGACGACAAAACCTCGACTTTGTTTCTTGCGCGCGAGGAACTCTTCGATGCGGTCGTGCGATTCGATTTCTGGCCGATGGTTTTCTTCGATGGCATGGCTTAACAATATAAGCCAGCGGTTGCCACTTGTCGCAGCGCGACAGCTTTCCTGCCAGGCATCTGCTATTCTGCCAGCCGTGCGAAAAAAATTGAGCACAATCGGCCCGCTCACGGCGAGCATTGTCGGCGCGGGAAATCTTGGCACAGCGCTGGCTTTGACTTTGCCGTCGGCGGGATGCGAGGTAAAGTTCATAGCAACGCGCGCGAAAAATAAGTCGCCAGCCAGCACCAAGGCTCTCGCACGCAAGCTGAAAGCCCGCCTGATCGAGCTTGGTAAAGAACCACTCGACAGCGACTTGGTATGGATCGCCGTACCCGACGACGCGATCGCTCAAGTAGCAGGCAAACTGGCCAACGCACAGGAATGGAAGGGACGAATCGTCGTTCACTCCAGCGGTGCGCTCAGCAGCGACGAGCTCGCTCCGCTGCGCGCCAAGGGAGCCAAGGTCGCATCGCTCCATCCCATGATGACCTTTGTGCGCGGCTCTTTGCCCGACATGGCGGGAGTGGCATTCGCGGTCGAAGGCGATTCCGTTGCAGTGCGCGCAGCCAGCAAGATCGTCGAACGGCTTGGCGGATATGCCTTCCCGATTCGGAGGCAACATAAGGTGCTGTATCACGCCTTTGGCAGCTTTGCCTCACCGCTGGTCATCGCGCTGATGGCTTCGCTCGAACAGGTGGCGCGAGCGGCCGGTGTCAAGCAGCGCGACATCAAGCGGGTCATGCTCCCGCTGCTGTTACAGACCTTGCAAAACTATCTGTATCGGGATGCTGCAGCGGCGTTCAGCGGGCCGCTGGTTCGCGGAGATGTCGCGACGGTGAGGAAGCACCTCGAAGCGTTGAAGGTCGTGCCGGAAGCGCGAGAAGTCTACATTGCCCTCGCGAGGGCGGCGGTAAAAGGTTTGCCAGTGAAAAATCGTAAGGTGTTGGAGCGGAAGCTGGCCCACCAGGAAATCGCCGAGGGTATTCGCGCGCTGCGCAAGCGGGATCAGACCTGACGGAATGAGTGTGCACCACCGTCTTACGGCGTGATCTCAAAGATGACACCACAGCCGCCCGGGCTTCCCGTGCAAGGTGGTCCATTGGGCCCGCCCTCCTCTGTCGTGCCGTAGAGATTGCCGTTTTTGTCGAACACCAGGGGTCCATTCGGATACGCGCCGTCGCTGCCCACAAAATCGTGCAGCGAGGTGTAGACCCAGCTACCCTGCGAAAATGTGAGTTTGAAAACGTTGCCCAGCGCGTAAGCCCCGACGCTATGGGTTGTGCCGTAGAGACTACCGTCCGGCCCCATCGTCAGGCTGTCATAAGGCCCGTAACAACTCCATTGCATTTGCTGATAACAATCTGCGTTGGTTTCGAAGGCATAAAGCTGGATCAAGGTCCCGCCCGAGGGCGGGATTTGGAAGACCGCGCCGGAGTTGAGAGCGCCTTGCGTCGTGGCTCCGTAAAGGTGCCCGGAGTTGTCGGAGGTGAGTCCTGCAAAGGGAAAATATCCACCAGATCCTGAGAAGTCGAAATTGTAGAGAATATTCTCCATCCATCCGCCTCCTGTGGGTGTCAACTGGTAAAGCGTGCCGTATGCTTGCTGACCCGTACCTCCGTACTGGGTCGTGCCGTAGAGGTTTCCGGCCTTGTCCAGGAGCACGCCGCCCATGGGACGGGAGCCGTCGCCGTTGTCGCTGCCGATAAAGGTATGAAGAACGCTCTCCTTCCAGCCGCCGTTTGAGGGTGTCATCTGGAAGACCGTGCCACCGCCTGTGCCACCTACTAAAGTTGTGCCATACATATTGCCCACTGCGTCGAAGACGACCTCACTGTCAGGCACGGCTCCGTCCGGGTTACCGGCAAAGCGATAAAGCACGGTTTCCGTCCACGGGCAAAGGGCGGTTTTGCAAGCCGCTGCTGGAGGTCGCAGTTTGAAAACCGTACCGCAGCCCGGGCCCGAGCAGAGGCCTCCTCCGTCCTCGGTAGTGCCGTAAAGACTGCCGTCGGGGCCGAAGACTACTCTGGCGATGGGAGCAGCCCCATCATCGCCTCCTTGAAAGAGGTAGAGCGGAGTGAATACCCAGCCGGAACCTCTGTGCGAGAGCTTAAAGACGCTACCGTAATAAGAGCTCTGGGTGGTGGTACCGTAAAGATTTCCTGCTGCATCAATCGTCAAGCCGGCAGCGGGCAGTACTCCGCCGCTGACAGTGAAGTTGTAAATCACTGTGTAGGTCTGCGCCCGTGCCGCTTGGGCGAAGCCAACCGGCAGCACACACACAACAACGAGCGCAAAAACTGCCGCGCGTAGGCTTACGTTAAAATTGGGCTTTTGGACTGAGATTTCCATTTTCGACTCCCAAGGGTCTGACATCTTACCCAAGAACCGCTTGTCTGCTAAGTTCAGAAACCGAGTCGAACGCCTGGTGAGTGCTCGCATCATCACGTCCGCCATGCCTACCACCCGTTGAGCCAATGCCCCATCTTCTCTTTCTTGGTGCGCAGGTAGGCTTCGGAGTGCTCGTAGGGCTCGACTTCGGCGGAGACCCGCTCCACCACCTTGATTCCGGCAGCCTCGACGGCGGCAACCTTGTCGGGATTATTGGAGATGAGACGCACTTCTTTCACGCCTAACTGACGCAGGATCTCGGCCGGCAGCTTGTACTCGCGATAGTCGTTGTCGTAGCCAAGCTCGACGTTGGCCTCGACCGTGTCCAGACCTTTGTCCTGCAGTTCGTAAGCCTGAAGTTTGGCCATCAGGCCGATGCCGCGGCCCTCCTGCTGCTCGTAGATGAGAACACCCGCCCCCGCGTCGGCGATCATGGAGAGCGCCAGCTCGAGCTGCTGGCGGCAATCGCAGCGCATGGAGGCGAACACGTCTCCGGTGAGGCATTGCGAATGGATGCGTACCAGCGCAGGCGTGGAATGGATGTCGCCCATCACCAGCGCGACTGCGCCTTCGATAGAGTGCTCCGCGACGCTGTTGCGTTCCGTGCGGTCTTCGCCGTTGGGCGAGCCAGCCGGAGCATCGGAGTAGCCTTCAAAGCCATGGATGCGAAACTGTCCCCATCGTGTGGGGAAGTTCGCCTCGGCTACTTTTTTCACGGTCAGGCGGGTCACACTTCGATTATAAGCCGCTCGAACGTTTGGCAATGTTCATGCGTCACAGATGAATCGTCGCAAGATCACAGAAGAAGGGCGGCTCGTTGAAAGCCGCCCTCTGTCGTATCGCTTCTCAGAGTTTAACGATGTCCACCGCCGCCGGAGTGCCCGCCTCCGCCTCCGCCGTGGAATCCGCCACCACCACCCGACGCATGATTGCCGCCTCCCGAGTAGTGCGGCGCAGACCCCATCGACCCGTAGCTGCGGGCCGTGTACGCCGGACTCGATCCGTAGCTTCGGCTCGAGCCGTAGTTCGGACTGGACGAATAACCCCGGCTTGCACCGTATGGGCTGACGCCGGAACGTCCCGCGGCGGGCGACGAAGAGCCCGAGTAAGCCGGCGCCGCATGATAGGTGTAGTTCGCGGAAGGCCGCGAATTTCCGGACGAATTGCCATGCGAGTTGCCGCCCCCGCCGTTCGAATTGCCCTGCGGCGTCGCATGTTGTGACGGAGTTGCCTGGTGCGAGGGGGCCGACTGTTGCGGCGTTCCACTGGGAGCGTGGTAGCTGTAGTTCGACGGCGGCCGATGCACGTTCGAGTTTTGCGCCGCCGGCGATCCGGCGTTGCTCTGCGGCGTGCCGTTCGCGGTTGTATGGTTGTTCACGCTGTTGCTATTGCCGCGCGCGAAGCTGTCGTTCCCCGCCGGTGGCCGAGGTACATTATGCGCCGCCGGGTTCGAGGGAACGTTGGATCGCGCAACCTGATTGGTCGTCTGACTGTTCACCGTTCCGCCCGCAGAAGGTGGACGCGGAACGTTGTGCGTAGCGGCTGCGGCATTCGCGCCCGGTCCAGCATTAGGCGCGTGCGCTGTGTTCGCGCTGGCCCCAGCATTTGGCGCATGTGCCGCGTTCACGCTGGCCCCAGCATTAGGCGCATGTGGCGCGTTCACGCCGCCCTGCGTCGCAGGAGCCGCGTTCGTCCTTGACGTTGCTGACTGGACTCCTCCGAAGCGAGCCGGGCCCGTTGGAGGCGTTGCATGAGTCACAACACTCCGGCCAGCCGCCGCTGCCGGAGGCGCCGTGCGAGTCGGACTGTTGCCCAGCACCGATTGACGCGTCGGATTCACGTCAGCCGTATGCATCAACTGGCCACTATTCACGCCAGACTTGGGCACGACCGTACCTACCTTGTTGATCGCGGCGCCTGACGTGAACGCCGACTTCGGTGCTGCGGTTACCGCATTGGGCACAGTGCGATTGCCTGCGACGCCCGCAAAATTGTTGTTGTGGTAGTTGTTGGTAATGTTGTTGATGTTGTTGATGTGCGTATTGGTAACGTTGACATTATGCAGATAACCAGAACTGACCCAACCGCCGTTGTGATACCAGCCGCCGTATCCCCATCCACAATAGTGCGGATAATAGGGCGCGCCCCAGCCTAGCGGGAACCAGCCAAAGCCGATGCCAATACCAAAGCCACCCCAACCCCAGCCGAAGCCGACTCCGAAACCAGCTCCGCCGATCCAGCCCACCAGGGCTGGTGAGTAGTACGGGTTCCAATAACCAAGCGGTCCCGGAGACCAGCCCCACGCATTGTTCCAGTACACCCAGCGTCCGTAGTGGAAGGGAGCGAATCCCCAGGGCGCATCATCAACCCAGGTCCAGCCCCAGGGGGCGATCCACACCCAATGCCCATAACGATAAGGCGCCCAGCCCGCAGGCACCGAGTTCGGCGTCCAGATCGGGCCATAAGGAGCCACGTTCTGCCACGAACCATTAGCGTCAAGATCCTGATATCCGATCACACCCGGCGAAACATAGCGCGCCGACAGGGAACTGTCCAGCCGCTTGTCACGCACCTGCGCCCAGTCGTCAAAACCATCGGGTGCGGGCGCTTGATACGCGGCGTGCTGCAACGATTCACCATTGCTGAAGCGGACCTGCTCTCCGGAGCTGACCTTCACTGCCGGCCCTTTACCAGTGGCCTCGCCGGACCCGCTGCGCACCGTCACCCAGCTCTGGTCTTCATTAGGACGAACATCAAACCGGTAAACGCCCGTCTTCATCACCGTGAAGGCGAAGTTCGGCGTATCAATCTCGTAGATCTCGCCCTTCTCCAGGTGCTTAACCGTGACCTCCAGAACGCCCTGGTCGAGCTCAACCTGCACGGTGCTGTCGCTGACATTGGTCAGCGTAACGCTGGTCTCCGAACTCATGCGGAGAAAGCCGTCGCCGACGTTGAGTTCGGCGCGCGAGTTCTTGTCCGTCCACACGCGGTCCGAGGTCGTCAGCGGGCGATTCAGGCTGGCCGCGACCCAGTCGTTCACTCCGCCGGGCTGCATGGAAACCTCACCCGAGGTATATTGCAGCCGCGCCACGCGTCCCGAGGGGTCCTGCGGGGGGACCTGACCGGGACCATTGTTCCCGCCGTTCGGATAGGACTGCGTGTTCGGATACTGTTGCGTATTCGGATACTGCTGTGGAGGGGCGTTATTTCCATTGTCCGGATACTGCGCAGGCGCGGTTCTGGCTTCCGGATATTGCATTACCGGAGCGTTTTCGACGCTTTGATCCTGTGCCCAGACGTTGCCTGCCGAAATTGCTACCACCAGCAGCGCAGCCAACAACCATCCAAACTGCCGCTGAACCTTCATATTGTGTCCTCTCGCCTCGGACCTGAGCTTCCATCTCGATCCCGACGGCGCAACCCCTTCGCAGCACTGGGAAACTGCGACTGGTACTACTGTAAACCCGCTAAACGGCAAGGTGTTGCGGCTGCCATTGTTGCCGCCTGTGCGCCGTAGCAGGAACAGCATACATGGAACGAACGCGGGAGGAAAACTTGCGCGGGAAAGTCGGGAAGGGCCGGAATTGGGGGAAGCCGCCGCGAATTGGCACTTAGCATTTGGCTCTTCGGCATCAGCTATCCGCTCAGCTTTCCTTGCTTATCATCCCGACCGAGCGCTTCGGTTTCCTTCCAGACGGTCATCCCGACCGAGGGCTTTAGAGCGAGCGGAGGGACTTGCGGTTAGTCTCGGAATCCTGAGACGGGCAATTGATGTGTACTCTTTCTGAACCGTTGGGAGAGTTTCCGGTTCTCCGACAAATGCGGGGCGAAAACGTGAGCTGCCGAAACAACCCCCTCCTTAAACATCGCTGTAAGATATTGAAAACAAAGGACGAGGAATTTTCCTTCCCCACAAAATCTTGCAAAGAAAGAAGTTATAGCCAAAATATTGCATCCAAAGGACTTACGAGACAAAATGCCGCATCTCGGAATCGGGGCAGGATGAGTCCATTGTAAGGACGTGGCATGAAAGGCTGAGCCGCCGGTATGGGCAGTCCCGCCCTGCCGGGACGGAATGAGAGAGCCCAGCCCATTCGACTCCGCGGAGCTTCGGGGGAAATAGAGCGCCCTGATCCCGCCCTGAAGGGCGGGGCTTTTGCCTTTCGCCCCCCCGGGCTCCACGAGGCGAAAAAGCGGTCCCTCCGCTTGTCTGCCGGAACGGGCTCGGTCGGGATGACAATGCTGAGTAGGAGTCCCGACTCCATTTTCGGCCATTAAGATCTTGCAAGCCGATTCCCGCCTTTGGACACTGCTCACACGGCCTTGTGAGGTGCGCCACATCCTGCGCAGCGCGTCGGATGATACAAAAGGAATAGGGTTGTTCAAGGAGAAGAGCCATGTCCTTTGTGGTGCGAGTGCTTTTGATTGAGCCGAATGGGAACCAGAGCGAAACCGTGGTCGGCAAGGGGATTCACGCCGACGCGCAGTACGAGTACAACTCGCTGGAGCTGGCGCGTGAAGCTGCACAAGTAGCTTGCAACGCAGCCGCGGCCCTGAAGCCGAGCCGATCCAGGGCAACGAGCGACGAAGACTGGACCGAGCATCCCGACCGCTCCGACGCGGCGGACGTGTAGCCGCACGCTACCTTCCAAGCCGCGCAGAACGCAGCGGAGATTGTCATTACGAGCGCCTGGTTTTGGTGCGAGGAATCTGCCTTTCTGGCGAACGGCGAGAAAGCAGATCCCTCGCGTCGCTCGTGACGACAATTCGCCAGACTGCCCCTTCGATGAAGGCCATCGCTGTCGTGCAGAATCCACACTAAGCCGGGCTTTTACCGTATCGCGGCCTTTCCCGTAACCGAAACTGGAACCTGCTCCACGATTTCGATGCCGAAGCCTTCGAGACCCGCGACCTTGCGCGGATGGTTGGTCAGCAGGCGAATGCGCCTGAGGTTGAGGTCGGAGAGAATTTGCGCGCCGATGCCAATCTCGCGCTGGGTGCGGCGCTGGCTTTCGGGCAGCGTGGGCAGGCGCTGCTCGTGATGGAACTGGATGGTCATGCGCTCGCCCAGCCGCTCGACCGAATATCCCTTCGAAGTGGAATGCAAGTAGATTAGCGCGCCGCGCCCTTCTTCGGCGATGCGCTGCAGTGAGCCCTCGATGGCATCGCGGCATCCGCACCAGCTTGTGCCGAAGACATCGCCCACCAGACAATGTGCGTGCATGCGCACCAGCACAGGTTCGTCGCCTGCGTTCTCCACTTCGCCTTTGACTAGCGCGATGTGCGAGTCGCCTGTAATCTCCGACTCATAGGCGATCATGCGGAACTCGCCATAAGCGGTGGGAACCATCGATTCCGCCAGCCGCTTGACGTAGCGCTCGTGCGCCATGCGATAGCGGATGAGCTGGGCGACGGTCAGCATCTTCAGATGGTGCTGGCGGCAGAACTCGGTGAGCTGCGGCACGCGCGCCATGGTGCCGTCGTCGTTCATGATCTCGCAGATCACGCCGGCGGGAACCAGGCCTGCGAGGCGAGCGAGATCGACCGAGGCTTCGGTCTGGCCGGCGCGAACCAGCACTCCACCTTTGCGCGCGCGAAGAGGGAAGACGTGCCCCGGTCGCGCAAGATCGTTCGGGCGCGTGGAGGGATGGATGGCTACACGAATCGTTTCGGCGCGATCGTAGACGGAGATGCCGGTGGTGACGCCGTCCTTCGCGTCGATGGATTCGGTGAACGCCGTGCCGTAGTTGGAGGTGTTCTCAGCCGACATTTGGCCGAGGCGAAGATAGTCGAGCCGCTCCTCGGTCATGGCGAGGCAGACCAGCCCGCGACCGTACCTGGCCATGAAGTTAATGGCTTCGGGCGTGACCTTCTCCGCGGCCATGGTCAAGTCGCCCTCGTTCTCGCGGTCCTCGTCGTCGATGACCACGATCATGCGGCCGGCGCGGATCTCCTCCAGTGCGGTTTCGACGTCGCAGAATGGAGAATGAGCGGACATTTGTGCTGGTGAAGATTTTAGCAGCAGGGGCTGTTCGCTATTCGCCTTTCGCTCTTCGCCATTCGCTAAGGCCGCGAAAGCGGCAGATTCGGGCGAGGTAGCAGATCTCTCCACTCGGAGTAAAGTCAGCGGTCGACATGGCAGGGTTAAAGGAGGATGAAACCCGTAATTAAGAGGGAAAAGCGACGCGCGAAAGCGAAAAGCGAAGAGCAGCAAAAAGGGCCGCTGACGCGGCCCTCGGCGCAAAGTGGCCTAAGTTACAAAGTGGACTCGATCTCGAATCCCCAAGCTTCCAGAAGAGGCTCAGGAATGTACTTGGAGTTCTTGTTCTTCCGCGCCCACTCACGCAGACGGGTGGAACGGATGTACTGGTCGGGCTGGAGCTTGAACTCCTTTACGACCTGCTCAAACTCAGTAATGGTGGGCACCACGGGACCAATCGGTTCCGGCTTGCCCCAGTTAGGATTGCCGCGTCGCTTTGCCATAGCTCAATTTCGTCCTGTCTTCAAGAATTTAGTTTACGGATGACATCCGTGGCCCAGAAATGCCCACTGCCCCGATGTATCTAATTGGATTCACTACACTTCTACAACGATTCAGGGCGCCGTTTCAGGTTTTTTCCCAGGGCCCACAAACGAGCGGCAATGTGCCAATGAACGATACACTATACCGCGGCTTTCCTCTCGGTTCAAGCAAAATCTCCAGTTGCCCTCACCGGTTCCACCCCGGAACCAGCGGACTCACATGTCAGATATCCTCCCTAGAATCAGACGGATAGCTAGTCAAAACGGTAAGCGCGGTTGCTGGCGGAGGTTCATAAGCGTTACAAAAACAGTACTTACGTCTGTGGATAACTTGGCTCTCGCGGAAGTTTTCCGACTTTGCGGCTTGGGCTTCCTTTCGGTATCATCCTCGCCATGAAACCAAGACACTTCGGCCTTCTCGTTGCTTTCATGCTTTGCGGGCTTCTGATATCTCTTGCCACAATCTCTTCTGTAGCACAGACTTCCAACATCTATCCGATTCAGCAGGGCTACGTGGATGCTCACGGCATCATGATCTATTACGAGATCGTCGGGCACGGCCCGCCGCTGATGATCGTGCACGGCGGCCCGGGAGCTTCGCACGATTACTTTCTGCCGTATTTGCTGCCACTTGCGCGGCAGAACCGGCTGATTTTCATCGACGAACGCGGTTCGGGGCGCTCGGAAAAGCTCGATGTTCCCGGCGGTTACACCGTGGAAAACATGGTGGAAGACGTGGAAGCGGTCCGCAGCGAACTGGGATTGGGAAAGGTCAGCCTGTTGGGCCACTCCTACGGCGGAGTCCTGGCGCAGGCGTACGCGCTTAAGTATCAACAGAATCTTGCACATCTCATCCTGGCCAGCACCTTCGCCAGCACCAGCGGGGTGAACGCAGTCTTTGTGCAGATGAAGCAGAAGATGCCGCCGGATGTTCGTGACCATATCAACAAACTCGAGGCGCAAGGCCTCTTCGGCCAAGGCAAGCCCTGGGAGCGCAACCGCTACACCGTGGAGTACATGAACGCGGCCTGGGGTGACGGATACTTTCCTTATCTGTACCAGCGGCACCCGGACCCCAACTATGATCCGGTGGCGCAGGGAGTGACATCCTGGGACCTCTACCGCGAGATGTGGGGTTCGCACGGGGAGTTCGTGATTGATGGAAATCTGAAGTCGGTGGAGTACGTGGACAAGCTGTCGACTATCAGGGTTCCGACCCTGATCATTGCCGGCGATCACGACGAATGTGATCCGTCGCTCTCCCGGCAGATGAACAGCAAGATCGCGGGCTCAAAGCTGGTGATTCTGCCCGAGAGCGGACACATGACCTTCGTTGATCAGCCGATTCAATTTACCCAGGCCGTGGAGGAATTTCTTCAATCCAAGTGAACTGCAGAAGAAAAAGGACCGCCGGGGTTACGGCCGTTTCTTCGCGTTGGACTGCAGAATCAGGCGGACCACCGATCACATCACGGTCAGGGTTCCGCTGCTCGACTGGTTGTCCAGGCTGCACTGAATAGTGGCCGTTCCTGTGCTGACTGCGGTTGCAAGCCCGGAGCTGTTGACCGTTGCCACGACAGTATTACTGGACGTCCAACTGCAAATGTTGGTGATCCCGACGCCCAGCGTGCCATCAGCCAGGGTCGCGGACGCTGTGAATTGGACCTGCCCGCCTGCGCTTATTGTCTGCGAACCCGGACTTACAGCAATGCTTTGGATGTGCACGGTGGCCACCGTCATGGCCGCCGTGTTGGAGTTTACACTGCCCGACTTGGCACTAATCGTCGAGGTCGACAACTTGGTGCCCGAGGGGAGGCTTGAGGCCGCGGTTGCCAAACCGGCGCTATTAATGGTCGCAGTGCTGGTGTTGGACGAAGACCAAGTCACCTGTGTCGTCACGTCGCCGGTGGAGTTGTTGCCAAAAGTACCCAGTGCGCTGAACTGCGCCGTACCGCCGGTCAGGACGTAGAAACTCTGTGGCGAGATAGTGATGGCAATGATGGTGTTGCTCCCGGGAAAGAAGCCTCCGCAACTGGCGAGCAGCAGAGCGGCCAAAACTCCGGCGCAGAACCTGTTGATGAATGAGAACCGTGTCACCTTCGATATCCTAGCATCCTCACTGAGTTGCGATGCGTGTTAGAGTCACTGACGTTGGGCTGCTCATAGCGTTAGCTGACGGATTCTGATTGCATGTGCACCGGATCCCGAAATCAAATTCGCAACTCGTAACTCGATATTGAAACCAGAAACTGACGGCAGAAAAAACTGATGCCATCACGCACGCAAAGCCGCTCGCCTTACATGGAATTCTCCAAGCTGCGCAGCGGCGCCAAATACAGCCTGGCAGACAGTGGCATCCGGAGCTATCCCCTAGCGGAGTTGCCGG
>Ga0209656_10000637_pt1 | contig 23014 bp, 21 predicted proteins | sample BogFormECP12_OM2_FD_188239 | JGI IMG/M metagenome (GOLD analysis project Ga0209656, IMG submission 188239) | Bog forest soil microbial communities from Calvert Island, British Columbia, Canada - ECP12_OM2 (SPAdes) (version 2) | ecosystem: Environmental > Aquatic > Freshwater > Wetlands > Bog ... | reverse complement strand
GGCCCCGCCGGCCGGCGCCCTCCTGCGCTTCGCCCTCCCCCGGACCAGTGCCGACGCCGATGCCGCGGCGATCCCGGCCACCGCCCGCACCGGCCTGCCGGCCGGTCCCGCCCGGCTGGCCCGGACGGCCGGGGAGCGGTCCGCCGGCCCCGGGGGCTGACGCCTCGCTCGTCGCCGGTCAGCCGGCCCCGTCGACCGTGGCCTTCGCCTCGTTCCAGGCGGTGTACACGCGGGTCATCTCGCCGGTGTCGTAGAGGTCCTCCTGACGCGACCACTGGTCGTCGCCGGCGTAATCGACCAGGCTCCACGAGATGAAGCGGTAGGGGCCGTTGCCGTCGACGTCGGGGAGGACGTTCCAGGCGGCGAAGATCACCTGGCCCCGGTCCTCGTCGAACATCCGCCACTCGAGGGGGAAGCTCCATCCGGGGTCGGTCGACGCCATCGACTCGACGATCCAGTCGGTGATCGCCCGGCGGCCCTCGAAGGTCCCCATGAAGTGCTCGACGTAGACGGCGTCCTCGGTGAACTGCTCGCCGTAGGGATGCCAGTCGCCCGACCGGACGCACGCCTCGGAGCGGGCCTGGTACCTGTCGTGGGCGGCTTCGAGCTCTTCTCGGGTACAGCGCATGACGGCTCCTCTCGTTTCACTGCGTCGTCACGCGGGCCGGGCGGCCCGGCCCGACGGGAACCCGAGCCGGTGGCGGCGACGCCGTCTGACTATAACTTTGGCTGAGTACAAACTTCTCACCGAGGGCGAGTTCCCTGCCGGGAGGTGGCATGTGACAGCACAGCGCGTGGGTCTCGAGGCGCCGGGGCGCTCCGTCCGTTGACGAGCGGCCCCTCGTTCGAGGCGTTGACCGGTGGCCGGGCGCCGTTCGTCGCCGGCACGGCCTTCGAGCTCGGTCCCTTGGGCTACGACGCCGGCGAGTACGCGTTCGCCGGTTCGGCCAGCGCCTACCGGCGACAGGGTGGCGGCCTGGCGGTCGTCGAGGAGGCCGACTTCGTCACCAGGGTCCTCGTCCACCGGCCGTCCGATCCCTCGGCGTTCAACGGCACGGTGTGGGTCGAATGGCTCAACGTGAGCGGCGGCCTCGACGCCGCCCCGGCGTGGCTCCTCGCCCACACCGAGATGATGCGACGCGGCGCCGCCTGGGTCGGCGTGTCGGCCCAGCAGCTGGGGGTCATGGGAGGGACGAGCATCCTCGGTATGTCGAGCCCGGGGCTGGTCGGCACCGACCCCGACCGGTACCGCGGCCTGCACCATCCCGGCGACCGCTTCTCCTACGACATCTACGCCCAGGCCAGCTCGGCGCTCCGGCGGGTCACCGGCACCGTCCTCGACGATCTGTCGGTCGAGCGGGTCCTGGCTGTCGGCGACTCGCAATCGGCGTTCCGTCTCACCACGTTCGTCAACGACATCGACCCGATGACGGGAGCCCACGACGGCTTCCTCATCCAGGCCCGGGTCGGGGCGACGGGCCCCCTCGACGACGAGGGGGATCCCGACGCCATCCGCAACGGCCCACCGGTGGCGTTCCGCGACGACCTGCGGGTGCCGGTGCTCTGCGTCGAATCCGAGACCGATCTGATGACCCTCAACTTCCTGGCGGCCCGCCAGGACGACGCCGAGCGCTTCTGCCTGTGGGAGATCGCCGGCACGTCGCACGCCGACGCCTACGTCTTCGCCGTCGGGGCCATCGACACCGGCACCCTGCCGGTCGACGAGCTGGCCCGGGCGTGGGCGCCGAGACGTGACCTCTTCGGGATGACCCTGGACCACCCCTACAACACCGGCCCTCAGCACTACGTGCGCAACGCGGCGGCCGCCCACCTCGACACGTGGGTCACCGACGGCGTGCGCCCTCCGACGTCGGACCGCCTGGAGGTCCGAGACGGCGAGTTCGTCACCGACGACCTGGGCAACGTCCGCGGCGGCATCCGCACCCCGCATGTCGACGCGCCGGTCGCCGTGCTGTCAGGGTTGGGCAACGGGGGCGCCCCGATCTCGTTCCTGTGCGGGCGCACCGTCCCCTTCGATGACGCGACCCTCCGGGCCCTGTACTCGTCCCGGGACGACTACCTCGGGCGCTTCGGGGACGCCACCGAGGCGGCCGTGGCCGCCGGTTTCGTCCTGGCCGACGACGCAGCAGAGATCATCGCCATCGCCGGCCGCACGTCCCCCCTCTAGGGCTCTAGGGCCGCGCCCCGAGCGTCTCGATGTCGAGGAGCGGCAGGCTGCCCCGGCCGGCCGTCCCGGTTCACCGGCGTGACGCCGTGCTCAGCGCTCCGCCCCGGCCAAGGCGACCGTGACCTGGTTGTGCGGCATGGCCGACGGTGAGTTGAAGCCGAACACCCCACCGTCGGCGGAGACCAGCCAGTAGCCGCCGGTGGCGGCGTCGGTGGCCATCCCGACGACCGCCGAGTCGAGTGGCCTGCCGCTCATCGACCCGTAGAACTGGGCGCCTCCGAAGGCGAAGATCCCGCCGTCGGCGGCGACGAACCAGTAGCCCTTCCCCCCCGGCGCCGTCGTCATGCCGTTCACCGGCTGGACCAGCCTCAGGTTCCCGGTCGAGCCGTAGAACGGTGCACCGAAGGCGAAGATGCCGCCGTCGGAGGCGACCAGCCAGTAGCCGCCGGTCGCCGCGTCCAGCCCCATCCCGACGACGGGCTGGTTCAACGTGCGTCCACCCATCGAGCCGAAGAACCGGGCGTCGCCGAAGGCGAAGATCCCGCCGTCGGACGCCACCATCCAGTAGCCGCGCCCGTCGGAGGTCGGCGAGATGTCGACCACCGGCGCGTTCAGGGGAATCCCACCCATCGAACCGAAGAATTGGGCGTCGCCGAAGGCGAAGATCCCGCCGTCGGCCGCCACCAGCCAGTAGCCCTTCCCGTCGGAGGTCGACACGATGTGCGAGATGGGCGCGTTCAACGTCGTCCCGGTCATCGAGCCGTACGGTTGGGCGTCTCCGTAGCTGGACACGTCACCGTTCGCGTCGGTCAGCCAATAGCCCATGCCGTCTGGAGTGGCGGCCATGCCGACGACCCCCTGGGCGACGCCGAAGGACCAGCTCACCACGGGAGCCATGGGCTGGTTGATGGTGACCGAGTACGTGCCGTCGACCAGCCGCTGGCGGGGGATCAAGAAAACGGCGTGATCACCGGCGAGGATCGACTGCCCGGTCGGCCCGTAGACCGGATCGCTCGAGACGTAGGTGTTCTGATCGACCACGCACAGCGTGCCGTTGGCGGTCGACTCGGTTCCCCCGGGTCCGCTGAGCGAGGCGGTGAGCCCGTTCTGGGGCGCCGACGTGAGCAGGGCGATCAGTGGGAGCCCGATGTCCCCGGCGCCACTCCACCCGCACGTCTCCAGAGGGTCGGGCTCCTCGTTGCCCGGGTACGAGGTCAGGTCCGTCACCATCCCGGGTCCGGGGAAGAGCGCGGGCCCGCCGGCGGCGGGCGAGCCGGTCAGTCCGCCGATGACGTCGAGTCCCGCGTCACCGGCACTGGAGTCGCCGAACGCGACCTGTTGGAGCGCCGGGCGCAGCATGCCGACGGCGTGGAACGGTGCGGCCAGCCACCCGTCGATGAACTGCGTGGCGTTGTACCCCGTGGCCCCCTCGAACAGGTCGCTCCTCGCCGCCTCCTGGGCACCGTCTGGCGTGTAGTAGGGGCTGGCCGGGTTCTCGGTGTGCAGGCTCTGGTACGGCCCGGTGCGGTAGGCGGCCGGCGTGTTGGCCATGTAGGCGAGATGGTTGGCGATGCCGGTGTCCCAGCTGGCGTTGTCGGTGACCGCGTTCAAGCCGGCGGCGAGGCGGTACCGGTTGATCTCGCCCAGCCATGACGACCCCGGCTCGAAGGTCTGGACGCCTGCCTCCCGCACCGAGGTGTCGTGGTGCGGCGGGGTGGCCCCGCCGAGGGCGTGGGGCGGCGAGGCCACGACGAGGACCCACGCCACGGCGAGGGCGAGGGCCACCACCAGGCCGAGGGTCGCCGACGTCCACCACCCGGTGGCGGTCGGGCGCGACGGCCCGTGGTCTGCTTCGTGCGTGTCGACGCAATGACGTGCCCGCGCCTCTTGCAACCAGTCCATGCGCATCCCTCCATGCGAGTGGTTGGTTCCCCCCGAAGGGGCGTGGTAGGCGTGGTCACGCTACTGCATTCCCAGCGAGCTCGATAGGGTCCTTCAGCCTCGGCGGAACCGGTCACTGGCATCACGGCGAGACCGCCACCGAAGAGCCCGTCGCTCGTCGCCACCGGTGCCCAGAGGGAGAGGCCGAGAGGGTGAGGGACGTGACGGCCGGCGGCGGCGAACGGCGGTGCCGCCCGAGGGATGGCCCGAGGACCGGGTCGCCCGGGCCGAACCGATGGTGCGTCCGATCGGCTCGGGGCTTGATCGTGGCCCCGCCGTCTCCTCGGCGTGGTCCGTCGTCGACCGGGCCGGGGTGTCGAGCAGGCCCGGTTAGGCGGGCACCGCCATCACCACGACGTTGTCGGTGTAATGGCCGGTGGCGTCGTTGAAGCTGCCGGCGCAGGTGACGAGCGCCAGAGCCGGTCGGCCGAGGACGGCGAAGACGCTGGCCGGCAGGGCACCCTTGGGGTACTCACCCGAGACGGCCACCCGATAGTGCAGCCAGGTCGGGCCGACCTCCACCATCACCGGGTCGCCGACCTTCAGGTCGGCGAGACGGCTGAAGACGCCCGACTGGCCGGCCCAATCCACGTGGCCAATGATCAAGGTGGTGCCGCTCGGCGCGCCAGCCGGCCTGGACCAATTGGACCAGGCCAGGATGGCCGGGCTGGCGGGTGGCTCGAGCGTGGCCCCGTGCGGGCTGACGCTGACCACCGGTGCCCCGACCCCGAGGGTCGGAAGGGCCACGGCGGAGGGAGGGCCGACCGTCTCGAGGACGGCCCCGGGCGAGAAGGCGACCCGGGACCCTGGCGCACGGGATGGGCCGGACGGGCCGATAGCCCGGCGAATCGTCAGATCGCTGGTCGGCGGCAGTCGGCGTGGCTGGGATGGGCCGAGGAGGCTGGCGGCCCCCGCCACCAGGCCGCCGAGGCCGACCACGATCAGCGCCCCGGCCAGAACGGACCTAGCTCGCGCCATGCTGCCGACGGCGCCAGAGCAGCACCCCGGCCACCAGGGCGCCCAGGCTCAGCGCCATGGCGCCGAGGAGGGCGCCGACGCCACTCGGCGGCGGACCCCCGGTCTGGATGACCGGCTGGCTGGTGAGCGCGGCCGAAGAGCCCGCCGCGTCGGGCGCCGGCGCTGAGATCACCGGCGCTGACGGGGCCGGCGGTGAGATCACCGGCGAACCAACGGTGGGCGACGGGGCCGACGGGGGTGTGATCGTGGGCGGCCCGGTGCCGGCCGGCGGGGTCGGCACGGTGGGCGTCGTGGTCGGGGGCACGACGAGGTGGCAGTCGCCCGGAAGGGTCACCGTCAGCGGTGGCTTGATCTCGTTGTCGATCCCGGGCACGTAGTTGTGGACGGTGAGCGTGGCGCCGGTGCTGGTACCGGCCATGGTCTGGGTGAAGGTTCCGCTCGCCTTGGGCGCAAGGACCAGGCTCAGCGGCGTGATCGTTCCGGGGCTGTAGCTGTGCACGACCACGGTGGTGGTCGAGGGGAAGTCGACATTGGTGGCCGTCCACGTGACGACCTCGCTCCCGGTGGCCGGGTCGCACACTCCGACGCCGCTGAGCGCCAGCCTCCCGCCGGTCGCATCTGCTCCCGCACCGGTGGGGCCGAGCACCAGCCCGAGGCCACCTGCCACCATCGCCGCGCCCGCCAGCATCGGCGTCATCCGCCTGATCCGTCTCAGTCGATTCCTTCCTCGGTTGCCAGCCGACATCGCCGTCTGGCCGGTCCGTACCCGCTGACGGACCTCGTAATCTCACCGGGAAGGACGAGTGAATCTCACCGGGAAGGGCGGGCGACACCGTTGGCACTGGCGTCGCTCACTTCACGCCTCCAAGACCGGACCCTACCAGGATCTTCGGTTCGTCGCGCGCCGGAGGACGGAGCCGTCGCCCACCTGGCCGACGACCATGGCCGCCGCCGTCGGGCACGGTCGGTGGCGACGGGATGGCGCCGGTGGCTCGCCGCCGAGACGGGCCTCGCCGAGGCTCGCCGGGACGACCGGTGGCGCCGGTCCCTCGGGACTACTCGCTCGGCTTGAGGGGCAGAGCGATGACGACCCGGGTCCCGCCGCCGATGCGGTCCGTGACCCTGGCCATGTGGATGGTCCCTTCGAGCTGGCTCACCACGAGGTCGCGCACGATGGACAGGCCGAGGCTGGTCGTCTCTTCGATGTCGAAGTTCTCGGGCACCCCGCAGCCGTCGTCGCGCACCTCGATCTGGAGATGGGTGCCGTCGTTGGCCAGCTTCACCTGGACGTGGCCGACCGGCATGGGGCCGGTCCCGCCGCCCGCACCCTCGAGCACGGCGTCGGGCTCGTCGGTCCCCTCCCCGTCGGCGAAGGCGTGCTCGACCGCGTTCTGCAGCAGCTCGGCCAGGGTGACGGCCAGCGGGGTGGCGACGTCGGCGGTGACGTCACCGAGGTTCCCCGACACCGAGATCTCGATGGGCTGGGAGGAGACGACCGAGTCCTCGGCCATCTGGACGAGGGAGTCCACGATGTCGTCGAAGGGCACCTCGTCGCCGGGCTCACGCGAGAGGATCTCGTGGACCAGGGCGATCGAACGGACCCGCCGCTCGGCCTCGCGCAGGGCGACCCGGCCCTCGCGCACGCCCACCCGCCGGGCCTGGAGGCTGAGCAGCGACGAGATCGTCTGCAGGTTGTTCTTGACCCGGTGGTGAACCTCTCGGATGGCGGCGTCCTTGGACAGGAGCAGGCGGTCCAGGCGGCGGACGTCGGTGACGTCGCGCAGCAGGATCATGGCGCCGGTCACCACCCGGTGCGACAGGAGCGGGATGCAGTGGACGAGGACGATGACGTCGGGCCGCCGCTCCACCTCCTCGACCACCGGGCGACCGGTGGCGAGCGCCCACTCGACCGCCGACTCCTCGACCCCGAGGTCGGTGAACCGCCGGCCCTCGGGGGCGGTGTAGACGCCCATCCGGTGGAAGGCGTTGACGGCGTTGGGCGAGGCGAACTCCACCCGGCCCTCGGCGTCGACCACCACCACGCCGTCGCCGACCCGGGGTGACTCCTCGGTCCCGACGTCCTCGTCGGGAAAGGGGAAGGCCGACTCGGCGACCATGGCCGCCAGGCGCTCGAACACCTCGAGGTAGGTGCGCTCGTAGGCGCTCGAGGGCCCGAGCACCGGGGTCGACGAGGTCCGGGTCAGCACGGCGATCACCCGTTGGCCGAGGCGTACCGGGACGTTCTCCACCACCACCGAGTCGCCGAGGACCGGGTGGTGCACGTTGCCCCGCACCACCTCGCCCCGGTGCAGGGCGGTCGCCGCCAGCTCCCACTGGGACTCGTCGATGGTCTGGCCGACGAGGTCCTGTTCGACGAGGGTCGGTCGGTTGGTCGGGCGCATCTGGCCGAGAACGACCATCTGGGACCCGGCGGGGGCCGGCGAGACCCGGGCCGACACCGGGACGAGGAGCAACAGGTCCGAGAAGGAGAGGTCGGCCAGCATCGACCACGAGCCGAGCAGGCGCTGGAGGTGCCCGAGCTCGTCGGGGCTGAGGTCGGTGTGCTCGGCGGCGAGCTCCGCCGGGGTGGCCACGCCGGCCCCCTAGCGCTCGGGTGCCCCGCCGGGCACCGGGACGGGCCGGCCGAGGGGGACGGGGTGGGGACGGCGCCCGCGGTAGGCGCAGAGGTGCTCGACGCCGGCCGCCTCGAGCAGCGCCCGCAGGTCGGCCGACCGGTCGGCCACCGTCTCGAGGTGGTGGGCGTCCGAGGCGGTCGTGAGGGGGACCCCGGCGGCCACGTACCGGGCCAGCAGGCCGGGTGCGGGGTACGGCTCGGCCACCGGCTTGCGCCAGCCGGCCGAGGAGACCTCGGCCGCCATCTGGGACCGGACGGCCGTCTCGGCCAGCCGGTCCCACCACTCGGCCGGGTGCCCGGGGCGTTGTCCGGCCACCTTGATCAGGTCGGGGTGGGCCAGCACGTCACAGGTCCCGGTGGCCGCGAGCTCCTCGGTGGCCTCGGCGTAGAGGTCGAAGCAGGCGTCGACGTCGCGGGCCGACCACTCGTCCATCGAGGGGGTGTCGTCGAGGTCGTCGAAGCGCCAGGCGCCGATCCAGTGGACCGACCCGAGGAGGACGTCGAAGGGGTAGCCGGCCAGGAGGTCCGCCACCGCGTCCATCCTCCCCCGGTAGTAGTCGACCTCGAGCCCGAGGACGATGGGCAGCCCGGCCGACTTGGCCGCCAGCGCGCAGTCCACGTAGGCGTCGAGATCGGCGCGGGCGTGGTGGTCCCAGTACCGGGCCATCGACCGCCGCAGATCGGGCGACGCCTCGTCGTCCTCCCAGAAGGGCCCCACCACTGCGGTGGCCTGGGTGAACCGGAACAGGTGCTCGGTCACCGCGATCTCGGCCACCCCGGCGGCCACCGCCCGCCGGCAGTACGCCTCGAGCTGGTCGACCGAGAGCGGGACCTGCGAGTCGCGGTGTGGCCAGAGGTGGAGGTGGTAGTCGAGCATCCGGTCGGCGCCGGGCCTACGCCCGGCGGACGAGCGTCACCCCGTCGCGGATCGTCGTGAAGGCGCACACCACCCGCCGGTCGGCCGCCAGCTTGTCGTTGAGGGCGGCGATGGCCACCGCCCCGTCGTGGGCGCCGACGGGGTCGAGCACCTCACCGCGCTGGAGCGTGTTGTCGAGGGCGATGAGCCCCCGGCGGGCGAGCTTGGGCAGTACTGCCTCGAAGTAGGCGTCGTACCCGGTCTTGTCGGCGTCGATGAAGACGAAGTCGAACGGGCCGTCGAGGTGCTCGATCGTCGCCAGGGCGGGCCCCTCGACCACCTCGATCCGGTCCTCGTACGGGCTGGCCGTGATGTTGGCCCGGGCCGTCGTGACGTGGACCGGGTCGACCTCGCAGGTCGTGATCGCCCCCCCCGGGGCGAGCCCCGCCGCCATGGCGATCGACGAGAACCCGGTGAAGGTCCCGATCTCGAGCACCCGGGTGGCCCCGAGGGCGAAGACGACCAGCTCGAGGAACCGGCCCTCCTGGCGCCCGACCATCATCCCCCAGGCGGGGAAGTTCTCCCGGGTGTGCTCGTCCACCCGCTCGAGGTAGGCGGGCAGCGGGGTGCTGTGGTCCTCGGCGTAGGCGACGACACGGGGCTCCATGAATTCGGCCATGAACAGCATCGTATGGGACGGGTCGACCCCCGTCAGTCCCAGATCTGCCGCCCGAGCTGGACCAGCCCGCCCATGTCGTAGATGTCGGCGTCGAAGAAGGGCACCGTCGCCAGCACCTCGGGGGTGATCCCGAGCTCGGCCTGCTGCTCGGCCTCGCGCCGGGCCACCACCGAGAAGTTGAGGAAGCTCTCGGCCACCTCGGTCAGGACCCGCTCGGTCACCGCCGGGTCGCCCGCCAGGTCCTTGGCCAGGTCGGCCGCCCGCAGCTTCATCTGCTCGGCCACCCCGATGGCGGCCGGGCGGCGCAGGTAGGGCGGGAGCACCTTGTTGAGGACGATCGCCCCGAGGTGGAGGCGGCGGCGGCGCAGCTCCTCGGCGAAGAACTCGGCCTCGCGCAGGGGGGTGGGCTCGAGCGTGGCCACCACCATGAACGTGGTGCGGCGGTCCGACAGGAGCCGGGTCACCGCCTCGGCCCGGGTGACGAAACCGTCGTACATCGACTGGAAGAGGACGAAGAACTCGGCGATGTCGGCCAGGAACTGGGTGCCGAGGATGCGGTCGGCGACCTGGTAGAAGGGCCGCGAGGCCATCGAGATCACCCGGGAGCGGGCGGGGGCGATCAGCCAGCGCAGGAGCCGGCTCGAGAAGAAGTCGGCCAGGCGCTGGGGGGCGTCGAGGAAGTCGAGGGCGTTGCGGGTGGGCGGCGTGTCGACCACGATCAGGTCGTAGCGGCCCTCGGAGTGCAGCTCGTACAGGCGCTCCATGGCGATGTAGTCGTGGCTCTGGACGAAGCGCCCCGAGATGTTGCGGTACAGCGGGTTGGCCAGGATCTGGTCGCGGGTGGACGCGTCGGGGGCGTGGCGGCGCACGAGGTCGTCCCAGCTCTGCTTGGTGTCGAGCATGGCCGCCCACAGCTCGCCCCGGGGGCGGATCCCGGCCTCGGCGAACACCTCGTCGGGGATGCGGACCTCGGTGTTGCCGATGCCCGACACCCCGAGGGCGTCGGCCAGGCGCTTGGCCGGGTCGATGGTGAGGACGAGCACCCGCCCGCCGTGGTGCCAGGCGGCCATCGTCGCCGCCGCCGCCGCCGTGGTGGTCTTGCCGACCCCGCCGGGCCCGCAGGCGATGACGATCTCGCGCGAGGCGAGAAGCCCGTCGAGCGAGCCCCGCCGGGCCGGACGGTTGCGCGGCGGGGGGAGCTCGGGCGACCCGGGAGGCGCCGGCGACCCGGCCGACCGGGCGGCGCGCCCCCGGGCCCGCTCGGCGCTGCGCGACCGGGGCCGGTCGGCGGCCGGCATCAGACGCTCAGCTCCTCGCCGAGGGAGGCGGCGACCTGGCGGGTCGTGCGCAGTCCCCGCACCCGGGCGAACAGGTACGGCAGGAGGAGGACCGGGACGCCCGGCGGCAGCCCGCGCCGGAGCACGTCGAGGTGCCCGGCCCCGGTGCGGCGCATGGTCACCGCCACCCGGGCGCCGTCGAGGACCGGTCCGACGTCGCCGTCGAGGCGCGCCGAGAGCTGGGCGGTCACCTCGGGGCGCCGCAGGTCCTCGAAGACCGCCTCCTCGCTCCGCCCGAACAGCTCGGGGAGGACCCGGTTGACCACCACCGCCGAGAGCCGCACCGTCGTCTCGGCGGCCACCCGGTCGGCCAGCTCGAGGGTCTCGGCGACCGGCATCTCCTCGGGGGTGGTGACGGCCACCAGGCCGGTGCGCCTCGGGTTCGAGAGGATGTCGAGGATCCAGTCGGTCTGGGTCCGGATGAGCCCCACCTTGACCAGGTCGTTGATGGCCTGGGGGGCGGCCAGCTGGCCGATGATGTGCCCGGTGGCCGGGGCGTCCACCACGACCAGGTCGTAGTGCCGCTCGCGGGCCTCCCAGCAGAACTTGCCGACGGTCAGGATCTCGCGGACCCCGGGCGCCGCGGTGGCCACGAAGTCGAACGCCTTGGCCAGCGGCCCGATGCGCCCGACGACCGGGATGCGCAGATTGAGCTTGAGGTACTCGCGCAGCGACGCCTCGGTGTCCATCGACATGGCGAAGACGCCGGGGAAGACCTCGGTCTCGTTGAAGGTGGTCGGCGGGGCCTCGAAGAGGGCGGACAGGTCGCCTTTGGCGTCGACGTCGCAGGCCAGCACCCGCTTGCCCCGCTGGGCGGCCAGGAGGGCCAGGGCGGCGGCGACCGTGGTCTTGCCCACCCCGCCCTTGCCGGTGACGAAGACGAGCTGGTGGTCGAGCAGGCCCGGGAGCGGGCCGGGACCCGGGACGGCGTCGGCCGGGGCGCTCAGGGCGCGCCGAACCCCACGCGGCGGTCCGGCGAGGGCGCCCCCACCTCGACGTAGGCCACCTTGGCCACCGGCACGGCCACCCGCCGGCCCCGCCGGTCGGTCAGCCACAGGACGCCCTCGTCGCCGCGCAGCGCCGTCTCGATGTCGCTCAGCACCTTCTCCCGGTCGGCGTCGTCGGCCAGCTCGACCTCGAGCTCCTTTGGAGTCTGGACAATCCCGATGCGAACGTCCACGTGCTGACCTTCCCCTTCCCTCCCGGCGCCGGTGCGTCGGTCCCCCGACGTTACAGGTCTGGGCCACACTGGCCGCCATGGACAGGCCCGTTCCGCCGACCGACCGGAGCCGCCGGTGGGCGTCGACCATGGGCGGCTTCGCCCCGCCGGCCGGGCCGGTCGGGGGTCCCGACGGCGCCGGGCGGCCGCTCCCGGGCGGGATGCGCCTGGCCCACGCCGACTCGACGGCCGGGGTCGACCTGGCCCGGGCCGGCCCGGCGTTCGGTCCCTGGTCGGCCGACCCGGCCCGGGGCATGCCCCGGGCCGAGCGCGAGGCCCACGAGGACGTGCTCTTGGTGGCCGGGGCGACCCGCGGGGTGGGGGCCGGCCGGCGCCGGGACCCCGAGGAGCCCGACCCGTGGCGGACCTGCTTCGAGCGCGACCGGGACCGGATCCTGCACTCGACGGCGTTCCGGCGCCTGGCCGGCAAGACCCAGGTCTTCGTCGACCCCGAGGACCACCAGCGGACCCGGCTGACCCACGCACTCGAGGTGGCCCAGATCGCCACGAGCGTGGCCCGGGCCTGCCGGCTGAACGTGGCGCTCACCGAGGCCATCGCCCTCGGCCACGACTGCGGGCACGGCCCCGGCGGCCACGCCAGCGAGGACGCCTTCGACCCCTTCCTGCCCGGTGGCTTCGACCACGCCCCGTGGGGTGCCGCCGTGTCGCTGGCGTCGCTCAACCTGTGCGCCGAGACGCTGGACGGGATCGCCAACCACAGCTGGTCGCGCCCGGCACCCGTCACCCCCGAAGGTGAGGTGGTCAGCTGGGCTGACCGACTCGCCTACGTCTGCCACGACTGGGAGGACGCGGTGGCGGCCGGCATCGTCACCCCGGCCCGGCTGCCCGAGGTCGTCCGGTCCCGGTGCGGGACGACCCGCAGCGAGCAGCTGGGCACCTTCGTCGACGCCCTGGTGGCCTCGATCCTGGCCACCGGGCGCATCGCCATGGACGAGGAGCACGCCGAGGCCCTGGGCGCCTTCCGGGCGGGCAACTACGAGCTCGTTTACCTGCGCGACGCCTCGGTGGCCCAGGCCGGAGCCGTCATCGCCGTCCTGCGGGCCCTGGTCGAGCACTACACGGACCGTCCCAACACCATCCCGAGCGTGCTCGAGGGCGGCGGGCTGGACGCCGGTGAGCCGGCGGCCCTGCGGGCGGCGGTCACCTACGTCGCCGGGATGACCGACCGCTTCGCCTTCCGCCGGGCCGTGGCCGAGCTCGGTTGGGACCCGGCCCGCCTGCCCGGGGCCGTCGGCGGCTGAGCGTCACCACCGACGGCCGGGCGGGCCGCCGGTCAGCTGGGGCAGGAGACCCCGGTGCCGAAGGGCTCGGTCCACTGGCCGTTCTTGATCCCCATGAAGAACACGCAGTTGATGTTGGCGGTCGGCTTGCCCTTGTGGAACGTGAGGGGCGGGGCCAGCCCGCCGAGCGTCGTCCCGTGGAGGGCGTAGAGACCGTTGTAGATGTCGGTGGTGGTGGGGGTCGCCGTCAGGTGCCCGGTGGCGGCCGCCTGGAGGAGCTGGCCCGACGCCCAGTTCTCCACGACGACTTCGCCGAAGCTGGGGGAGGTCCACAGCGACGGCTCGTACTTCTTGATGGCCGAGTCCATCGTCTCGGTGGCCGGGGTGTTGTGGACGAAGAACGGGATGTCGGGCTGGTAGTCGATGTTGCCGTTCATCGACGGGGTGGTCAGCCAGTCGTTCGAGACCGTGCCGTCGCCGCTCAGCTGGACGGGCTCGTAGCCCTGGGCGGCGCAGTTGGACGCCACCTTGATCACGATCGACGAGGCGTCGCCGACCACCATGGCCTGGGCGCCGGCCGCCTTGGCCGCCAGGCACTGGGCGGTGTAGTTCGGGGCGGCGAAACCGATGGCCGCCGTGTAGGCGACGGACACGCCGTGCTTGGGCGCCTCCTTCTCCATGGCGGGGAGGAACTGGCTGCAGACCGGGACCTCGGCGCAGTAGAGGTCGGCCAGCTTGGTCTTGTTGACCTTCTTCATCATGAAGATCGTGTCGGCGTTGCCCCAGTTGAGCGTGGCGCCCTCGGTGAAGAAGTCGGCGTTGGTGTAGAAGGGGGTGCTGTCGGCGAAGGCGCCGACCACCGGGATGTGGTGCTGGGTGACGTAGGTCTCCCACGCGTTGTCGACGTCGCTGTTGTCGAAGATGGCCACGACGTGGTTGGTCGTGACGAGCTGCTCGGCCTCGGCCAGCGAGGTCCCGGGGTTGGTGGTGTCGTCCTTCAAGATGAGGTCGACCTTGTGGCCGTTGATGCCGCCTTTGGCGTTGACCTCGTCGGCCCACGCCTGCAGCGCCGGTGCCGACACCGACGTGCTCGAGGCCTCCGGCCCGGTGCAGCTGCAGATCGACCCGACGACGATCGGCGCCTCGGTGGTGGCGCCGGCCGGGGCTGAGGTGGCGGCCCCGGCGATCCCGAGCAGCAGCCCGCTCATGACGGTCAGCGCCCCGGCCGCCCTCAGTCCTCGCCTGGTGCCGCGCATCCGCTCCCCCTTCGTCGTCGGCCGGGGTGCCCGGCCGAACGCTTCGACCCCCATGCTGCCCCCTTCCCCGGCGTCCCGAGCGGACCCCTCGAGAACGGAGCCCGCTCAGGCAGTACACACATTTGTAACGTTACTTCAACACAATTGGGGATCAATTGCCACCCGTCTGCTACCGGCCCGAGCGTTCGGGACCCGGCGAGGGTCTCAGCGGACGGTCAGCTCGCGCCGGTAGACGCGGGCGGGCCCGAGGGCGGCCAGCCGCTCGGCCAGGGCGACGAAGGCCCGGGCCGCCTCGCTCCCGGGGTCGGCCACCAGGGCCGGGACGCCGTCGTCGCCGCCCTCTCGGATCGCCGGGACGAAGGGGACCTGCCCGAGGAGCGGTACGCCGAGGTCGGCGGCCAGCGCCTCGCCGCCGCCCCGGCCGAACAGCTCGTAGCGGGTCCCGTCGTCGCCGGTGAACCAGCTCATGTTCTCGATCGCCCCCCGGACCGAGAGCCGGAGCTTGCGGGCGGCGTAGGCGGAGCGCTGGGCCACCCGCTGAGCCGCCGGCTGGGGGGTGGTGACGACGACCACCTCGGCGCGCGGCATGACCTGGGCCAGCGAGAGCGCCACGTCGCCGGTCCCCGGCGGCATGTCGACGAGGAGGAAGTCCGGATCCCCCCAGTAGGCGTCGGTCAGGAACTGTTCGACCGCCTTGTGCAACATCGGGCCGCGCCAGATGACCGGTTGGTCGTCGGGGACGAAGAAGCCCATCGACAGCACCCGGACCCCGTGGACCAGGGTCGGGACCACGAGGTCGCCCAGGATCACCGGGTCGTGGTCCGCCCCGAGCATCCGGGGCACCGAGAAGCCGTAGACGTCGGCGTCGAGGATGCCGACCCGGTACCCGGCGGCGGCCAGGGCGACCGCCAAGTTGACGCTCACCGACGACTTGCCGACGCCGCCCTTGCCCGACGAGACCCCGATCACCCGCGACCGGGACCCCGGCGCCAAGAAGAGCGGAAGGTCGTCGTCCCCGTGGTCGTGGTCGTGGCCGTCGTGGCCGTCGTGACGCTCGGGCGCGCCGTCCGCCGGGTCGGCCCCCGTCATCCGGGCCCGCAGCGACTGGCGCAGGACCGTGCGCTCGCCGTCGGACATCACGGTCGTGGCCACCGAGGCCTCCTCGACCCCGGGCGCGCCCGAGGCCGCATCGCGCACCGCCCGCTCGAGCTCGTCGGCTCCCGGCCAGTCGGCCACCGGCAGCGCCAGGACCACCTCGGCCCGCCGGCGGCGGCCGAGCGCGGCCGACCGGACCATGCCCACCTCGGAGAGCGGGAGCGCCAGCTCGGGGTCGACGACGGCACCGACCGCCCGCTCGAGCCCTCCTGCGTCGCGTGCCATCATCGGGCCCACCTCGGGGCGTCGGGGTGATCGTGGTGCACCACCGGAGCACCCGCCCCGACGACATCGGCCAACGCCCGGACGAGCCGTCGTCCGGTGCGTCCCCGACGGCGTCCCGGGGACCCCACCGGTACACTACCGATCGTGCGGACCAGCCAGAACGCCGTGGCGGAGGAGGCCCGCTTCTCCTCGGTGGTGGCCGCCGTCTCGGCGGCCTTCGGTGACCCGACGCGGCGCGACATCTACCTCCACGTGCGCGCCCACCCCGGCGCCACCGCGGGCGAGGTGGCGACGACGTTCTCGCTGCACCCCAACGTCGCCCGGCACCACCTCGACCGCCTGGCCACCGGCGGCTACCTGCGGACCGAGACGGTCCGCCGGGCCCAGGGGGCGGGGCGCCCGGCCAAGGGGTTCTTCCCGTCCGGCGACGTCTCGACGATCGGGCTGTTCGACCGGCGCGACGACCTGCTGGTGGCGCTCCTGCGCCAGGCCCTCGAGCTCCTCGGGCCGGAGATGGCCGAGGAGATGGCGGCCAAGGTGGGCGAGGACTACGGCCGCCTGTTGGCCGCCGAGATGGGACCGACCGACGGGTCGCGTTCGGTGCGGGCCGCCATGCACGCCATCGCCGACGCCCTGACGGCCCACGGGTTCGACGCCCACGCCGAGGACCAGGACACCGGGACGGCGGTCATCGCCGGGCACTGCCCCTTCGGGGAGGCGGCGACCGAGCATCCGGTGCTCTGCGCGGTCGACCGCGGGATGGTCAAGGGGCTGCTCTCGGGGCTGTGCGGCGACACGCCGTCGACGCCCATGCCGGTGCTCCTCACCTCGCGCGCCCGCGGCGACGACACCTGCGCCGCCCTGGCCTGATCGCGCCGCCGGCGCCCCGTCGTGCGCCACTACCTCGACCACGCCTCGACCTCGCCGCCTCGACCCGAGGTCCGGGCGGCCCTGGCCCGCTGGCTCGACGGCCCCTCGGGCGATCCGGGACGCCTCCACGAGGAGGGGCGGATGGTCCGGGCCGCGCTCGAGACGTCCCGCGAGGAGGTGGCCGGGCTTCTCGGCGTGTCGCCCCGGGAGGTCGTCTTCACCTCGGGAGCAACCGAGGCGGTCAACGCAGCGGTGTTCGGGGCGACGAGGGCCCGACCCGGCGCCCCGGTGGTGCTGGCGTCGGTCGAGCATTCGGCGGTCCGCCAGGCCTCGGAGCGCCTGGCGCCCGTCGTCCGGCTGCCCGTCGACCGCCACGGGACGGTCGACCCGGGCTCGCTCGACGAGGTGCTGGTGGCCGGGACCGGGCCGGCCCTCGTCCACTGCCAGTGGGCCAACCACGAGGTGGGCACGCTCCAGCCGGTGGCCGAGATCGTGGCCCGCTGCCGCTCCGCCGGGGTGCTGGTCCACGTCGACGCGGCCATGGCGTGCGGGCATCTCGACCTGGCGCTGGGCGACCTCGGGGCCGACCTGGTGTCGGTCAGCGCGCACAAGTTCGGCGGCCCGCCGGGGGTCGGCGCCCTGGTGGTGCGGCGGGGCCTGCGGCTCGACCCCCTCATCGTCGGCGGCGACCAGGAGCGGGCCCGCCGGGCCGGCCTCGAGAACGTGGCCGGGATCGTCGGCTTCGGGGCCGCCTGCGCCGCCCTGACCGCCGACGGCGGGCGCCGGCGGCGCGACGAGGAGGCGGCCGCCCGCCACTGGACCGGGACGCTGCTGGCCGCCGCCACCGCCGTCGAGGGGGTGGCCCTGGTCGGGCCCCCCGACCCGGACCGTCGGGTCCCCCACCTCGTGTGCCTCGGGGTCGACGGCGTCGAGGCCGAACCGGTCGTGCTCGGGCTCGACGCGGCCGGGCTGGCCGTGCACTCGGGATCGGCGTGCTCGTCCGAGGCGCTCGAACCGTCCCCGGTGCTCGAGGCGATGGGCGTCGAGGCCAACCGGTCGCTGCGGCTGTCGGTCGGGTGGTCGACCACCGACGAGGACGTGGCGGCCTTCGGCGGCGCCTTCGGGCCGGTGGTGGCCGGTCTGCGCGCGCTGCGCGGCTGAGCGGGCCGGGGCCGGCGGCCCGGAGGGGGCTCAGGTGGGTCGGACGACGATCTCGCTCACGTCGACGTCGTCGGGCTGCTCGACGGCGAACGCGATGGCCCGGGCGACCGCCTCGGGAGGGATCGAGGCCCGGTCCCGGCGCTCGACCAACTGCGACCGCACCTCGGGGTTCGGGACCGACTCGGCGAAGCTGGTCCGGGTCATGCCCGGGGTGATGATCGTGACCCGCAGTGTGCGCCCCGCCTCGAGCCGCAGACCCTCGGAGATGGCCCGCACGGCCACCTTGGTGCCGGCGTAGACCGCCATGTTCGGCACGAGGCGCAGGGCGGCGGTCGAGGCGGTGTTCACCACGTGCCCGAATCCCTGCGCACGGAAGACCGGCAGGGCGGCGGCGATGCCGTAGAGCACGCCCTTGACGTTGACGTCGATCATCTCGTCCCAGTCGTCGACCCGCCGGTCGTCGAGGGGGGAGACCGGCATCACGCCGGCGTTGTTGACCAGCACGTCGAGCTGGCCGTAGCACTCGGTGGCCACGCCGACGAGGCGGACGAGGTCCTCACGCCGGCGCACGTCGGTGCGGGCGTAGGCGGCATCGCCGCCTACCTCGGCGATCCGGCCGGCCAGCGTCTCGAGCCGATCGACGCCCCGGGCGCCGAGGACGACCTTGGCCCCGCGCTCGGCCAGCACCAGGGCCGTCGCCTCGCCGATCCCCGAGGTCGCACCGGTGATGACGACGACCTTGCCGTCTGCTCCTGCCATGGCGTTCTCCTCGGGCGCGCCCGCCCGACGTCGTCGTCCGACCCATCGCGCCGCACCGGTCGGGCCGGGCCGACGTCGCCGGATGGACCGGGGTCAGGGGATCAGGACGATCTTGCCATGGGTGTGCCGCTCCTCGAGCTGGGCGTAGGCCTGGCGGACCTGCTCGAGCGGGTAGACGGCGGCGATCGGGATCTCGATCTTCCCCGAGGCGACCAGCTCGGCCATCTCCGTCAGCACGGCTGTGGTGGAGGCGTCGCCGCTCCCCTCCACCTTCGCCCCGACCTCTTGCGCCTTGTCGCGAGAGATGATCGTCTCGATGCGGTCGGGTGCGACCCCGAGGTCGAGGGCCAGCTGCACGTACTCGGGCCCGAAGAGGTCGATGAAGGCGTCGATGCCGTTCGGCGCGGCGGCCCTCAGGCGGTCGGCCAGTCCCTCGCCGTAGGCGACGGGGATCACCCCGTGGTCCGAGAGCCACGGGTGGTTGGCCGCCGAGGCGATGCCGAGCACGGTGGCGCCCTTCAGCGCCTGGAGCTGGACGACGACGGTGCCGACCCCGCCGGCGGCCGCCGAGACGGCGACGGTGTCGTCCGGCCCGGCGCCGACCGCCCGCACGGCGGCATACGCCGTGCACCCGACGACGTAGAGGGACCCGGCAACCTCCCACGACAACCCGGGCGGCTTGCCGATCAGCTGGGTCACCGGCACGGCGACGTAGTCGGCGTGGCTCGAGCGCCGCCACGACCAGCCGAGCACCTCGTCGCCCACGGCGAATTCGGTGACACCGTCGCCGACCGAGCTGACGACGCCGGCCAGGTCGCTGCCCTCGCCGGAGGGGAACGTCGCCGGGAACGCCGCGTCGAGGGCGCCCGTGCGGATCGACACCTCGCCGGGGTTGATCCCGGCCGCCCGCATCTCGACGACGACTTCTCCCGCTGGGGGGTCGGGCACGTCGACGTCGGCGACGTAGAGGACGTCGCGGTCCCCGTAGTGGTCGAACCGGACTGCTCGGGCCATGGTGCCTCCTGTCTGAGCGATCGTTCTACCCGGCGGCCGCGGCGGCCGGCACCGGACGGCCGGCCTCCTCGTCGGCCTGACGGATGAAGACCGCCGCGCTGGCCACCTGGGCCGAGGTGGGGTGGTCGGCGAGGAACCGCGCGAACTGGTCGGCGGCGGCCGTCGGGTCATGGTCGTGGCGCAGCGCGATGATCCCGAGGTAGAGGTGGCCCGACGGGGCGGCCGGGTCGACCGAGACGGCCGTGCGCACCGACGCCTCGCCGTCGCTGACCAGCGCCGGCTGGGCGCCCGCCGTCCCGGCCTGGTACTCGATCCAGCCCGCCTCGGCCAGGGCCTCGGGCTGGCGGGGGTCCTCGGCCAGCACCTTCTGGAAGATGCCCAGGGCGCCCCCGAGGTCGTTGTGGGCGACGAGGTCCTCGGCCTGGCCCAGCTGCTGGCGGACCCGCTGGGCGGCGTTCAGCGTGACGCTCCCCGACGGGGGCTGGCCGGCCAGGCGGGGGGAGGCCAGCTGGGTCACGAGGAGCACCGCCGCCGCCGCCACGGCCACCGCCCCCCCGACGGCCAGCCAGCCGCGGCGGCGCCGGCGGCCCGACGGCGCCGGCCCGGTCGGCTCCGCCGCGTCGGGGCGGGAGGGCGACATCTCGGGACCGGCCTCGGCGGCGTCGACGGCGGCCAGGGCGGCGGTGACCTCGGCCAGGCGCCCCTCGTCGCGCCGCACGAGCGCCCGGTAGTCGCGCTCGGACAGGTCGCCGGCCGCGTGCTCGGACTCGGCGTCGGCCAGCGACCGGATCAGGAAGTCGCGCTCGTCGCCGAGCCGCCAGCGGTCCTCGGGGCGTGCCGGCTGGGGGCCTCCCAGCGCCACCGGCTCGGTGCTCACGGCTCGGTGCTCCGCAGCTCCCCGAGGCGCCGGGCCCGCCGCCAGAACACGACGGCCATCCCGGTCACGGCGAGCGCCCCGGCGATGACGGGGATGAGCCACACCAGCGCGCTGGCCCCGGTCGTCGGCGGGCGCAGCAGGATCGTGGGCCCGTACCGGGCGACCAGCGAGCCCTCGACCTGGGCGTCGGTGCGGCCGTGGGCCACCATGGCGGCGATCTGGTGGCGCACGGCGACGGCCGAGGGGTCCTCGGAGTCGGCCACCGAGACGTCCTGGCACGCCGGGCAGCGGATGTCCGCCTCGAGGGCGGCCGTTCGGTCGGCCGCTGACCCGCTCCTCGACCCGAGGCCGCTCCCGACGGCCAGGGCAAGGGCCGCCACCACCAGGAGCAGCGCCACCTGCGGCCAGACCCGGCGCCGGCGGGGGCCGAGCGCGGCGGGCGGGGGCCCGAGGGCGGCGGGCGCCTCAGGCACCGGTGCGCTCCGCCCGGGCCAGCAGCCCGTCGAGCTGGCCGGCGGTGGCCGGCCCGACCAGGTCGCCGACGACCACGCCGCGCCGGTCGACGAGGAACGTGGTCGGCGGGGAGGCCACGCCGTAGTCGTTGGCGGCCACACCGCCCGGATCGGTCAGGGCGGGCCAGCGGGCCCCCCACAGGTCGACGAACTGGCGGGCGGCGGCGTCGGGGTCGTTGAAGACGACACCGATCAGCGCCGCCCCGTGGGCCGCCCGTTGCTGCTGGTAATCGAAGGCGACCAGGCTCTGCTCCTCGGCCTGGCACGGCGCGCACCAGCTGGCGAAGAAGTCGACGAACACGAAGCGGCCGCGGTAGGCGGCCAGCGAGAGGTGCCGCCCGTCGAGCGTCGTGCCCGACAGCGCCGGGGCGCGATGGCCGAGGAGGGGGCTCGCCGTCGGCGACGCCTGGGAGGTGGGCCGGGTGGCCAGGACGACCGACACCACCACCAACACGGCGAGGACCGACCCGGCGATCCATCGGGCCACGTGGCGCCGGCGCACCGGCGCCAGGGCGTCGGTCGTCGGCGTGCTCACCCCTCCACCCCCACCGGCACGTCGGGGAGGGCTGCCGGCTCGGGCGCCCCGGCGGGCCCGTCGCCGCCGCCACCGTCGGCCGCCGCCACGGCCGGGGCCGGCGGCGAGACGGGATCGGTCGGTCGCCGGCGGCTCCCGGGCACGAGGGCGAGCACCCCGCCCACGCCGAGGAGGAGCCCGCCCGCCCACATCCAGGCCACCAGCGGCTCGACGACCACCCCGACGGCCACCGCGTTGTTGGCCAGCCCGGGCACGGCCTGGGCGCCCGAGACGGCCGACCCGGCCCCGCCCACCGCGTCGAAGGTCAGGTAGACGTCGCCGAGGATGCTCGAGTCGATGGCCGGCGTGCCCACCACCTCGGACTGGGGGCCCCCGTACTGGCTGACCGCCGGGCGGAACACCGCGCCGCCGTCGACCCGCACCAGCGCCTCGGTGGCCCGGCGGGCCGGGGTGGTGTCGTCGCGGAGGCCCACGAAGGCGAAGGTGTGCCCGTCGAACCGCACGGTGTGCCCGGGACGCAGCGCCAGCTCGGCCCGCTGGGCGAAGGCGCTGGCGGCGGCCAGCCCGACGGCCAGCACCACCACGCCGACGTGCACGACCATCCCGCCGTTGGCCCGCCCGACGAGGCCCCGCCAGGCGCCGGCCCCCCGCCGCTGGCTGGCCCGGACCGAAAGGACGAGCGAGCGCACGGCCGAGGCGGCGGCGAAGGCGCCGAGACCGAAGGCGAGGAGCGGGGCCAGGCCGCGCACACCGGCGGCCACGCAGACGACGATCGTGGCGACCCCCACCCACGCCGGGACGACCAGGCGATGCCACAGCACGTCGCCGTCGATCATCCGCCACGAGAGGGCGGGGGCCACCGCCATCAAGAAGAGGAGCGTGAGCCCGACCGGGACGGCGACCGTGTTGAAGTACGGCGCCCCGACGGTGACCGTCTGGCCGTGGAGGGCCTGGTCGAGGAGCGGGAACACCGTGCCCAGCAGCACGACGAAGGCGAACCCGACGAAGAGCAGGTTGTTGACCAAGAAGGCGCCCTCGCGCCCGAGCGGCGCGTCGATCCCGCCCGGGGACCGCAGCCGGTCGCCCCGCCAGGCGATCAGCCCGAACCCGACGACCACCACGAGGACGAAGAACCCGATCAGGAGCGGCCCGAGGTCAGAGCGCGAGAAGGCGTGCACCGACTCGATGACCCCCGAACGGGTGAGGAAGGTGCCGAGGATGGTGAGGGCGAAGGTGGCCACGCACAGCGACAGGTTCCACACCCGCAACAGGCCGCGACGCTCCTGGACGAGGACCGAGTGCAGGTAGGCGGTCCCGCACAGCCACGGCAGAAGGGCGGCGTTCTCGACCGGGTCCCACCCCCAGAAGCCGCCCCACCCGAGGACCTGGTACGACCACCATGCGCCGAGCACGATCCCCGCCGAGAGGAACGTCCACGAGACGAGCGTGAAGCGGCGGGTCTCGACCAGCCACCGGTCGCCGACCCGCCCGGTGACGAGCATGCCCACGGCGAAGGCGAAGGGCACGGTGAACCCCACGAACCCGAGGTAGAGCAGCGGCGGGTGGATGGCCACCA
>Ga0209656_10000635_pt1 | contig 23046 bp, 21 predicted proteins | sample BogFormECP12_OM2_FD_188239 | JGI IMG/M metagenome (GOLD analysis project Ga0209656, IMG submission 188239) | Bog forest soil microbial communities from Calvert Island, British Columbia, Canada - ECP12_OM2 (SPAdes) (version 2) | ecosystem: Environmental > Aquatic > Freshwater > Wetlands > Bog ... | reverse complement strand
CGGCCTGGTCATGAGGCATCCCGGTCCGGTCATGAGGCATCCCGGTCCGGCCGACAGTCAGGGCCCGCTCGCGGGCGGGTCCTGGCTGCCGCGCCAGCCCCACCCTCCCGTCGCCGGGCCGCTGATCAAGCTCACCGCCACCAGCGACCCGGAGCTTCTCGCCCGGGTCCTGGCTGGGCTCCGCAACCTGCCCTGAGCAGCGCACAACGACCCGGATCCCCGCTCCAGGCCCGTACTCATTTCCAGCACGACACCAGCCCGGCCCGCCCGATCGTGATCTTCCTGCGTCGCCAGAACCCGATCCCGTTATGTAGACATCTCACCTCAGATAGTGGGAACGCGGGCGCCCTGGATCGATGGCGGGCTGATGGTTTGCCATTTGTCCGGCTAGCTAACGATGAACTGGTGATCAGAGATGATTCGGCCGTCATCGGCGAGAATCAGGAACTCGAGTCCGACCGAGGCCACCGAGCCGTCGTCCACAGTGACCATCTCCCATTGAACCTTCACCGCGTTGTGATGGGCCACCGGTGGCTCGACCCTGCGAAAGCGATACTTTCCTGAGCGGACGTAGGCCTCGTAGGCGCTCGTGACTCGATCACCGAGAGCCTCGTAGCCAGTCGCCGCTATCGATTGGGTCTAGTTGGCGCCGCCTGGCACCCAGAGCGCTTCGATCGTCCTTCTCCGCAGCTCGGCGTCTGGCTCGTTCCATACTTCCACGTACTGATCGATGAACTTCATGAAGTCTTCTCTCACAACAGTTCCTTTCAAATCACCACAGCCTTGCCCTCGAGCGCTCCCATATCTCTCCTTATTAGATCGACTGGTCGTTCTACTAATTAAGTCAGGCTGACACGATCAAGACCAGCACCGCGGCGGGCCCGGCCGCCCGCCACGTCCCAAAGCAGGCAACGACAAGCAGCTCCTCCTGACCCACTTGAACTAGTGGTGCGCCAGCCACGACGTTTCGGGAACCGTCGCCAAGGGCTTCTCGCTCGGCATGAAGCATCGTCTCGGCATCGCCGTCGCGCTGCTCGGCGACTCTCCGATCCTGATGTTTGACGAGCCGGTCAACGGCTTGGACACCGAAGGCATCGCCTGGCTCGGCCAGTTCCTCAAGGCCCTAGCGGCCGACTGTCATGGTGGTCATGCAGAGAGGTTTCGGATCGCGGCATGCTTACCATCGTCCCCCCGGGTGACGGGAATCTCCGCGGAGTCGGTTAGGCGCAGCTTGCGCCGAGCCCGCTCGTAGAACGTGGTGCGGCCCAGGCGAACCACGCGGGCGGCGCCTGGACGCGGTATCAGGTCGATCCGGTCGCCAGGCTCGACGTTCGCGGCCAGGTTGCCGTCGGCCTCGACGGCGAGCCTGCCGCTGCCGGCCAGGATGTCCAGGGCGAGCTGGTCCTCGCAGGACATCACCAGCCCGCGGTTGTAGGCGGAGTGCGGCGCGACGGGCGTGACGAGCAGGGCCTCCACTGCCGGACTCACGATGGGGCCGCCGGCCGAGAAGCTGTAGGCGGTCGAGCCGGTCGGAGTGGCAACCACGATCGCGTCGGCCGCATAGCTGACGAACGGGTGGCCCGCGGCTCGCACCGCGACCTCGGCAATCTTCTGGCCGGGAAACCTGACGAACGCGACGTCGTTGAACGCGGTGATGATCACATCGCCGATGACCGCGTCGACGGCCAGCCGCGGCTCGGCCGTGAATTTGTGCTCATCGATCGCGGACAGCGCGTCAGCCAGGTCAGGCACGTCAACTTCGGCCAGGAAGCCCAGCTTGCCGAGGTTCACCCCGAGGACAGGGAACCGCTGCCGGTCCGCCAGCCTCATGGCGCGCAGCATGGTTCCGTCGCCGCCCAGGCTGACCAGCAAGTCCGCCCGCCGGCGCAGCTCATCGGGGGTTACCGGATCGGCGCTGCAAGCCAGCCTGCTGATCTCGGTGTCGATGCCGAGGACCTGAATCCCCCTGCGGTCGGCCCAGTCAAGGATCGAGGCGACCGCCCCGCCGCAGTCCCGCTCGGGATGCAGCACCAACCCCACGACATGCATGGCCTCAAGCTACTCCGCCCGGGCGCGGGCGAAGATGGGGGCGCGCCCGCCGTCACCTTCCGGGATGAAGCGGTCCGCAGGCGGCGTAGGCCCGGCCCTGCCGGTACGGGCCGTTCGGGGATTACACCGGTCAAGCGCCGGGATTCCACTGTGCCGCGAGCCACTCCAGATCCGTTTCGTCCCTGGTCCGCGCCCCCCGCTCGCGGGCGAAGAGCGCCTCGGTCTTCTTCAGGACCAGCGTGTAGGGGCGGCCTTGCCGCCTGGTCACGTGGGTGACGGGCAGTTCGGCGGCGTCGATCCGGGAGTGGACGTGCTGCCTGCGCTGCTGGGCGAGCGGCCACTCGAAGGTGCGTCGGCTCTTGTCTTCGGCGAACACGCGGAGGGTGTCGCACAGGTCGCATGTGCAGCCGCCCGCGGTTAGTTCGATCGACCAGTCGCCGGACGCGCGCTGCGGGCGGGCGAGCCGGGCGCGGAGCCGCGCCGCGCAGTCGGCGGCCAGGTCGCCGAAGCCTGCGTCTTCGCGCGTGCGGTCCCGGGACAGCTCCGCCGCGGCGCGCAGCGCGGACATCTCCAGCGCAGTCACCGCGTCCTGGGCTTTCCGGATATATCCGGAAACAGTGTCTCGTGTGCCGGCTGCCCCAATCGCGGCGGCGGCCGTCAGCACCGAGGCGAGGGGTTTACCCAGGTCCCCGAGTTTCTTGTCGCGGTAGCTCGGCGGCGACGACGCGAGCCCGGTGCCGATGTCCTTGCCGATCCACTCCCACGCCAGGTCAAGGAGCCGCTGCGCGGCCACCGCGCCAGCACTGCCCGTGGCGTGCAGCCCTACGCACAGGCCGGGCAGCGACTCCGCCACCCACTGCGGCCGTTCCTGTCCCCCGCCGTATGCCCACGCTGGCTGCTCCCCGCCGAACCACGTCCGCAGCAGGTCCGCCGTCCACCGCTGACCGTACCTGCCAGCGATCTTCCCGAACGAGTCCACGTACGCGCCCGTCAGGTTCTCAATACGGAACGGGCGCAGCAGCATCGCCGCGGTTTCCGCGTCCGCCACGGCATCCGCCACCAGCAGCGCCTTGCCGATGAGCCCGGAGACCCTGCCCCTCTCCTGCGGTGTCCGGGTGCGCCGGGCCACGTCCCAGAAGGGCTCGAGCGTCGCCGCGGCGGCCTGCGCGCCCGATACGTCGCCTGCTGAGGTCATCGCGGCGAGCTCGTCAAGGGCCCAGGCCGGAGAGGTCTCGGCGCGGTTGGCGAAGGCCTGGTCACGGGGCCACACCATGACGGCCGCCCGGTGATACCAGCGGTCCAGCGTGTTGCCCCAGTTGCCCATGTAGCCCTCATACTCCGAGGAATAAGGCTCGAGGTCGCCCGTCTGGGTGGACGCGCACACCTCATCGCCGTCCACGGACAGCGAGGTCTCTTCCAGGCGGGTACCGTCCGGCCCGGTCCAGTGGGTGAGGGTGACGTCGGTCAGCTCGCCGCCGGCGTAGCTGGACGGCAGGGTCACCACCAGGGTGCCGACCATCGAGTCGTCTTTCTCGGAGTCCTGGTGGGCGAGGAAGTGCTGGTTCGTCTCATAGACCAGGAGGGAGTGAAGATCGGCAGTCAGTTCGGCAGCGTTCGGCAGTCCTAGCTCTTCTTTTACCGTCGCGAGGATGTCCTTCAGCGTGGCGTGGTTCCACTCGGCGCGGACGAGGTGCTTCGGGATCTCCCACGTGTCGCGGACGTCCGGGTCGGTCAGCGTCTCCTCGCCACGGCCGAACCGGGCCGGCTGACCGAGGCCGAGGAGCTTGCGGGCTTTCGCCGGAGTCACCGGAAACTTGACGTGCCCGAAGCCCTCCACCTCCAGGCTCAAGTCGCCCGTCTTCGCCGTCAGTTCGACGCTGAACGCGGCCTGCGCGTCGCCGCGCAGCGTCCTGGCCAGCCGGTCACGCGCCGCCCTCGCCATGGCCCCGGTCCTCCCTTACCCCCGGAGACGGTCATACCTCTGACGTGACTGTAGCCAACGGCCGTAAGCCGCGATCCACGTTTCCCCGGTTGACCCATGCAAAGTCCTATGCTGCCGACGATCAGGAGGGAGGATGTCGAACAACCACGCGCCCTGGGTTCCGCGGTTGACGTAGCGGGCCAGTCGGTGAATCTAGGCGTTGACGTGCAGGAACGCACCCTGGGGAACCGAGTACCTTCAGGTCAATCGATCAGTTCGAAGTCAATGTCGAGGGCACGGTAGGTCTCGGCGGCCCGGCGATCGCGGGTGGCAAGCGTGATTCCGTGTTCGGCTGCCGTGGCGGCGACGAGGGCATCGTACACGGCGCCGCCGGCGATGCCGAGCGGTGCCAGGGTGGCATGGAGCCGTTGCGCGTCCTGGGCGCTGAGGAACCGCGAACCGGGGAAGTTGTGTGCGAGCAACCGGGCCACGGCGGCGGGGGTGCGGCGGTTGGGCGGCGGCAGCCGGGTCAGCACGGAGAAGGTTTCGAAGGCCGCGTGGCCGCTGAGCCCGCAGCTCCGGTCGCCGATGGCCTTCCTGGTGGCCTGATGATGCTCGTGCCCGGCGACCGCGAGGGCGACGGCGACGCTAGTGTCGATCAGGAGCTGCGGCCTGTTATCGCTGGTTGGCATCGCGTAGCGTCCGGACGAGGTCGTCGCTGACGGTAACGTCGGCGACCGGGATGACGAGCAGGCCGTCTTCGTCCTCTAGGCGGTCGTCGGCCAGCGGCTCGATATGCAGGCCGGCTCCGTCCGGGGTTATCTCGACCTCGCCGGGCACCAGGCCGAGGCTGTCCCGCAGCGTCTTGGGTATAACCAGCCGCCCTGCCTTATCTATGGTAGAGCGCATGCCACTAAGATACCATGCGCTTGGCAGGTGTGGCGGGCGCCGGATCCAGGTGCCGGAGCCCGAGCTACGGGACGCCCTGGCCGCGGCGCCCTCAGCCCGTCGCCGCGCGACGGCGATGGAGTCGAGGGGCGGGCCGGCCGGGCGGTCGGAGTACCCGTAGCCCGGCATGTGGACGCCCTGGTCATGTCCCAGCAGATCTTCGGGTAGCTGGCTATCGGCTCGGGAGCGATCGCGGTAGCCCGAACCAGGGGAGCACGCTGTTGTCGAAGCGGGTCATGGCGCAGATCCGGTCGCCGGCGAGGGTGAGGACGTAGAGGCCCACCCCATGGCTGATGCCGTTCGGGGCGCGCAGGTAGGCCCCAAACGCCGGCTGGCCGTTGGCTCGCGTCGGCACGAGGTCGAACCTGCGGCCCGCGCCGAACAGGCCGGCGCAGAAGCGGGCCACGACGTCCCGGCCCTCGTATTCGAACGGCATCGGCGGCATTGACATGAAGACGTCGCCGGTCAGCATGGCCACCAGCGCACCGAGATCGGCGGACTCCCAGGCGCGGACGAACTTCGCCACGAGCGCATCCTCGGCGGGTGAGCCGCAGGCGGGCGGCGGTTCGCGGCCGGCGGCCGGCGGCTGCTGGCGCTGCAGGCTGGCGCGGGCCCGTTTGAGGGCGCTGGTGACCGATTCGACGGTCGAGTCCAGCAGGCCGGCCACTTCGCTGGCGTGGAATCCGAGGACGTCGCGCAAGATGAGCACGGCGAGCTGGCGAGGCGGCAGGACCTGCAGGGCGGTCACGAACGCCAGGGAGATGGCTTCGGTCTGCTCGTAGCGGGCCTCGGGGCCGAGCGGCCCGCCGATCGCACCCTCCAGGAGGGCGTCGGGAAACGGCTGCAGCCAGACGACCTCGCCGAGCCGGGTCGGCTCGGGCGGTTCAACCCCAGGCACGTCCCACTCCTTCGCCGGGCGCCGGCTGGCCGCGCGGCGCGCGTCGAGGCACCGGTTGGTGGCAATCCGGTACAGCCAGGTGCGCAGCGAGGCGCGCCCCTCGAACCCGCCAAGGCCTTGCCAGGCGGTCAGCAGCGTGTTCTGGAGGGCGTCCTCGGCATCCTGGAACGATCCGAGCATCCGGTAGCAGTGCACCTGCAGCTCCCGGCGGTACGGCTCGGTCAGCTCCCGGAACGCGTCGCCGTCCCCGGCCCGCGCCCGTGAGATCAGGTCGGCTGTCACCACCCTCGCGTCACCTTCTTCCCGCACCTTGGCGCACTTCCATCTTGTATAGGCGCCGGCCGAGGGGCGAACTGGGCGGGCGGTTGGCGGGCGCCCACTTTCCCGGCGCCGTGGCGCCTGCATCGTCGACAGCTCGGACGATCCGAGCAGAACACCAACCAAAGGGAGAACCCAAGATGGGAAAGATCGTGATCAGCACGAACGTCTCGTTCGACGGAGTCGTCCAGGACCCGGACGGTGCGGAGGGCTTCAGGCTGGGCGGCTGGTTCGGCCAGTTCGGGGGCAAGGACCTCGAAGAGTGGGCCAAGGTCGAGTTCGAGGAGGCGCTGGGCACCGAGGCCCTGCTGCTGGGCCGGCGGAGCGACGAGTGGTTCGCCGCGCGGTGGCTAGCCAAGAGCGGCGAGTGGGCGGACCGGTTGAACAGCCTGCCCAAGTACGTCGTGTCCTCGACCCTCCAAGAGCCCAAGTGGAGCAACTCGACGGTCCTGACGGGCGACGTGGTCAGCGAGGTCTCGAAGCTGAAGCAGGAGCTAGCCGGGGACATCGTCGTCTACGCCAGCTATCAGCTCGGGCGCACGCTGATCGAGCACGACCTCGTCGACGAGCTGCGGCTGGTCGTCTTCCCGGTCGTGCTCGGGGCCGGCGAGCGCCTCTTCGGCGAGACCAGCGACAAAAAACCCATGCGCCTCGTCGACACCAAGACCATCGGTGACGGCCTCGCCTTCCTCACCTACGAGTTCGTCCGGGACGCCTAGCGGGCGTCGGCGCCGGGGGCCGCCGACAGCCGGGGAAGGTCCTTGAGCTTAAGCGCGAGCTCGACGGTCAGGCGCAGGTCACCGCGGGCGGGATCGCCGCCGAGCAGGCGGCGGATGGCCCGCAGGCGGTAGCTGAGCGTGTTGGGATGGACGTAGAGCCGCCGCGCGGTCTCGTTGGCGTTGTAGTCGGCCTCCACATAGGCCCGGAGCGTCGTGACCAGCGCAGTACCGTGTTCGATGTCGTAGCGGCCGAGCGGCCCCAGGGCGTCTTCGACGAAGTCGTGCCGATGCTGCGACCCACCGCCGTCGAGCAGGATGCGGTAGACGCCGAGGTGCTCGAAAGCCAGGGGACGGTCGGCGATGTTGAGCCTGCGCGCCAACTCCAGGGCCTGCTCGGCCTCGTGCAGCCCGTGGCCCAGCTCTCGCGTGGTGCGCACGGGGGAGCTGACGGCCAGGTGGACGCGCGCGCCCGGCCCGACGCGCTCGGCGGCGGCGTGGAGCCGGTCGAGCAGGTCAGCCGCGACGTCCAGGTCCCGCGCCAGGTTCTCCGGGGTAGCAGGCAGCAGCATCAGGAAACCAGATCGCCAGGGGACGACCGCGGCGGCACCGACGACCTGGAGGCAGATGTTCTGCACCGCGGGGTAAAGGCGCGCCTGGGGGACCTGGACCTCATCCCGCCAGCGGCTGGCGGCGAGCGGGCGCAGCGCCGGGTCGAGGACCATCACCGGCCGGTTCACCAGGTCGGCGAGGCGCTCCGCCAGCGGTCCCATGCCAGGCGCGTCGAACGCCGTCTGCGACAGCTCACGCTGCAGGAAGATCGCCCGCTCCAGCTGGCGGCCTTGCGCGCGCACCTGGCGGAACAGGTGGGCGGATTGCACGCTGACGGCCAGCAGCGGGGCGATCACATTGAGCAGCTCCAGGTCCTCGTCGGTGAACGGGCCGCCACGCTTGTTGATCGCGTGGCACACGCCGATGGCCTGGTCCTCGACGATCAGCGGGACCGTCAGGATCGCGTGGGCATCGAACAGGTCGACGAACCGCCGGATCAGCCGCGAGTCGCCCGCGGCGTCGTTGGTCAGGTACGGGCGGCCAGACAGGAACACCTTGACCGCGTTGCCCCCGTCTCGCAGCGGCACGTGGTAGGCGGCGATCCGCTCCGGGTCGTCGAACCCGAACGCGGGCTGCTGGAGCACCAGTTCCGAGCGTTCCGGGTCGTACAGCATGAAACCGGCGCTCTCGACGTTGAGCAGCTCGCTGATCGTCCTGATCAGGGCCGCAAGCGCCTGCTCGTAGTCGGCGGTCGAGGCCATGGCCCGGCCGACCTGCATCAGCGCGTGGACACGGCGTTCCTCGGCTTCGACCCGCACCGGCACCCTTTCGGTGGACAGCGCCTTGGGGCATCGTAACAACAGTTCGGCGCGAAGCGTGTGGTGGTGATACATGGATCCGGTTGAGGTCGCGGGCGACGCTGCTTCCCAAGTCCGTCGTCGAGGGAGCCGAGGGAGGGCCATGTACACGGTCGACATCGACACCGGGGGGACGATGACCGATGGGCTCGTGTGGGACGGCACGACCATGGTCACCGTCAAAGTTGACACCACGCCGCACGATCTCACCGTCTCGTTCCGCGAGCTTCTCGGGGAAGCGGCACGGCAGCTGGGGTTCGGCGGCGACCTCGGCGCGTTCCTCGACGAGGTGTCGCTGATTCGCTGGTCGTCGACGATCACCTCGAACACCCTGGGTGAGCGTAAGGGCGCCAAGCTGGGGCTACTGGTCCAGCCAGGCAGCGAACGCAGCCTCTACGGCGACGGCCCGTCGCCCGCGGTCGGCACCCTCGTCGCCGAGCGCAACGTGATCGGCGTCGATGCCGACGCGGACGGACAGGGCGCCGACGGACAGGGCGTGCTTGATGCTGTCCGCGGGCTGCTGGAGGACGGCGCCCGCCGCATCTGCGTCAGCCTGGACAGCTTCCCGGAGACGCGGCAGGAGCAGGCGGTCAAGCGGATCATCGAGGCGCAGTACCGCGACCACTACCTGGGCTCGGTGCCCGTCCTGCTCGCCAGCGACATGGCCCAGGTCGACGACGGACAGACCCGGACTCACTACGCGCTCATCAACGCTTATGTGCACGGCCAGCTGGCGACTTCACTGTTCAAGGCCGAGGACATGCTCCGTTACGACGAGGGGTGGACGGGCGCCCTCCTGGTCGGCCACACGAACGGCGGCGTCGCGCGGGTCGGCAAGACCAAGGCCGTCGACACGATCGAGTCCGGACCTGTCTTCGGCACGCATGCCGCCGCGTGGTACGCCCGGCGGTACGGACTCGACCGGGTCGTCTGCCTCGACGTCGGCGGGACCACCGCCAAGGCGAGCGTGGTGGAGGCCGGCGAGCCCCGCTACACCCGCGAGGGCAACGTGTTCGGCATCCCGGTCTCCATTCCTTTGGCCCTGCTGCGATCGGTGCCGCTGGGCGGCGGCAGCATCGTCCGGCCTGACGGCGTGGGCGGGGTGAGGCTGGGCCCCGAGAGCATGGGGGCGGCGCCGGGGCCTGCCTGCTACGGGCTCGGCGGGGACCAGGCCACGCTGACCGACGCGTTTCTCGTGCTCGGCTACCTGGAACCAGCCGGTTTCCTCGGCGGCCGCCGCAGGCTGGACGTCGACCAGGCGCGAGCGGCCCTGGAGCGGCGGATCGCCGGGCCGCTGGGCGTCTCGGTCGATGACGCGGCCCGCAGGATCGCCGACGCCGCGGTCGGGACAGTCGCCGAACTGGTCGGCTCGACCCTGGCGCGCGCTGGCATCGACCCCGGCGAGGCGGTCCTTTTCGCCTACGGCGGCAACGGCGGGCTGTTCGCCGCCCCGGTCGCGGAGCGCCTCAGCATCGCCAGCGCGCGGGTATTCGGGCTCGGCCCGGTCCTGTCCGCGTTCGGCTCGGCGGTTTCCGACGTCGTGCACGTCTATGAGCGCAGCCTCGGCGTGGCCGCCGCGCCGGGCCGTGACGCGGTCATCGCCGCGGCCGGTGACATGGAGGCGGCCGGGCGGCGGGATCTGGCCGGCGAGGGCTTCGACCCGGATGAGGCCGAGACGGACACCGAACTCGACGTGCACGACGGCGGGGACCGCCGCACGGTCCGGGCCCGCGATGCCGGCCAGGCGCTCGCGCGCGGCCCACGTTGACGTCGTGCGGGTGCGGGTCCGGCGGCGCCTGCAGGCCTGCGAGCCTGCGCCCCGCGCCGGCCGGAGCAGGACCGAGCCGACGAACCGCACGCTGCTGCTGGCCGACGGCGGCGCCGCGCGAGCGCCGGTGCACCAATGGGCCGGTCTGGCCCCCGGCAGCCGCGTCGAAGGCCCGGCGCTGGCGGCGGGCGGAAGCATGACCTGCCTGGTCCCGCCCGGTTGGGTGCTGGAAGTCGATGACCTCGGTGACGCCGCGCTGCGGCGCACTCAGTCAGCCCGCGAGGAGGCGCAATGACGGCGCGACTGCGTTTCACGGAGTACCTCGACCTCGATCTGGACGAGGAGGTGTGGCGCTGCAACCGCTGCGATGCGGTGCTGACCTCCGCGCGCCACCTCTACAAGCAGGGCTGCCTGGTGTACGACCGCGACCCCCGGGAGATCCACCCGCCGCTGATCGAGGGGGACTACACCTTCTCCCCCGATCCCGAGTGGGTCCGCATCCTCGAGTTCTACTGCCCGTCGTGCGGCGTCCAGGTCGAGACGGAGTACCTGCCGCCGGGGCATCCGATCACCCCCGACATCTCCATCGACATCGACCGGCTGAAGCAGCGGATCTCGGCAGGCGAAATCCAGGTGCGTGACGGGCGGCTGGTCGTGCCCGGTCGCGAGGGAGGTGCGTGGTGACGTCCGAACAGCTGGCCGCCGGCACTCAGCCCATCTCCGGGCTCAACTCCGGGCCCATCTCCGGGCTCAACTCGGTCGACATCGACGTCGGCGGCACCTTCACCGACGCCGTGCTCACCCTCGACGGCCGGCGCTGGATCGGCAAAGCGCCGACCACCCCGTACGACCTGTCGGTGTGCTTCGTCAACGCGATCGAGGAGGTCGCACTCGAGGCCGGGCAGGACCTCGAGTCGCTGCTGCCGCGCCTCGATATCGTGCGGTACTCCACCACCGTGGCGATGAACCGCCTCATCGAACGCCGCGGACCCCGGGTCGGGCTGATCACCACCGAGGGCCACGAGGACGCGATCCTCATCGGCCGCGGCGCCCAGTGGACCGACGGGACCCGCCTGGCCGAGCGCCGCAACCTCGCCGTGCAGCGCAAACCGGCACCGCTCATCGCGCGGACCATGATCGTCGGCGTCAAGGAGCGCATCGACTCGACCGGACGGGTCATCCGCCCGCTGGACGAGGACGACCTGCGGCGCAAGCTCCGCCTGCTGATGGACCGCGGAGCCCGGTCGATCGTCATCTCGCTGCTGTGGAGCTTCGCCAATCCCCGGCACGAGGAGCGCGCCAAGGAGATCATCCGCGAGGAATACAAGGAGTATCACATCGGCTACCTGCCGGTGGTGCTGTCCCACCAGGTCGTGCCGAAGCTCGGCGAGTACGAGCGGACCATGACCGCGGTGCTCGATGCCTACCTGCAACGGTCGATGCAGACCGAACTGTCGGCCATGTGGGACAGGCTGCGCACGCTCGGCTACAAGGGCAGCTTCCTGATGATCCACAATTCGGGCGGCAGCGGTGAGGTGTTCAAGACCACCGCCAGCCGCACCTACAACGGCGGGCCGGTCTCGGGGCTCATGGGCTCGTATCACCTGGCGACCTCGCTGGGCTACAAGAACGTGGTCGCCGGTGACATGGGCGGGACGAGCTTCGACATCGGCCTGGTCGTCGACGCCAGCGTCCGAAACTACGAATTCCGCCCGATCATCGACCGCTGGATGGTCGCCATCACGATGCTCCAGACCCTGTCGATCGGGGCCGGCGGCGGGTCGATCGCCTGGATCAATCACGATCTGGGCGGCCACCTCAACGTCGGCCCGCGCAGCGCCGGCTCGGACCCCGGCCCGGCCTGCTACGACCAGGGTGGTACCGAGCCGACCGTCACCGACGCCGACGTCGTGCTCGGCTACATCAACCCCGAGACCTACTACGGCGGCCGGATGCCGCTGAACCGGGACAAGGCCGAGCGAGCCGTCCGCGAGAGGATCGCCGACCCGATGGGCATCGGCGTCGAGCAGGCCGCCGCGCTGATCCGTCACATCGTCGACCGGAACATGTCCAGCGCCATCAAACGCGAGATCCACTTGCGCGGCTACCACCCAGAGGACTTCGCGCTGTTCGCGTTCGGCGGGGCCGGGCCGACGCACGTGTCCGGCTTCCTCGGGGACCTGGCCGGGGCCGTGATCTTCCCGACCGCGCCGGTGTTCTGCGCGCTGGGCTCTTCGATCATGGACGTCGTCCACGTCTACGAGACCTCCCGCCGGATGATCGTGATGGCGCCGATGACCCAGGAGCTGACCACCGAGTACGGGGTATTCAACGCGGTCGTCGACCAGCTGGTCGAGCAGGCCAGAGCCGATCTGGCGGCCGAGGGCCTGCCCGCGGACCGGGCCGAGTTCAGCCTCGAGCTGGACATGCTCTACGGCGGGCAGGTCAACGTGAAGCGCACCGCCTGCCCGGTGCTGCACCTGCGCCGCCCCGAGGACGTCCAGGCGCTGTATGACGAGTTCGAACGGGAGTTCTCCGAGGCCTTCAGCCCGCTGGTCGTCAACAAGCCCGGCGGTGTATACCTGGACAACTTCGTGCTGAAGGTCACCGTGCCGACCCCGAAGCCGGCTTTGCCGGACCTCCCCGTGCAGCCCGCGGACGCCGGGGCGGCCCTCACCGGCAAACGGCCGGCCTGGTGGCCGGGCCATGGGTGGACCGAGACCTCCATCTACGACGCGGACGCGCTGCGCCCTGGCCATCAGATCGACGGGCCCGTCATCGTCGAGGCGCCGCTCACCACGGTGGTGGTTCCGCCCGGCATGCGCTACACGATCGACCGGCACGGCCTCGGCCTGCTGAAGGCCGCCGAGAACGGAGGCGCGCGATGATCCCGACGCTGGAACAGAAGCTGGCCTGGCTCAAGCCCGTCCCGGCCCCGGCCGGCGACGGCGCATCGACGCGCACGCTCGGCCTGGGCGAGTTCGAGATCGGCTTCCAGCGGACCAACGACATCCTCGACGAGGGCATGGAGGTGTTCGTCCGGTCCTGCCGCAGCGCCATGGGCATCGCCGGGGACTCCCTGGTGGGAATCTTCACCGCCGACGGCGACATGGTGAACGGCTCCTGCGGAACCTACCTGCACGCCGTGATCCCGCCGCTGGTCATCAAGTTCATCCTGCACAACTACCAGGGCAACCCGGGCATCAGGGACGGGGACCTGTGGTTCGCCAACGACGCGGTCTACGGCGGCATCCACAACCCGGACCAGCTGGTCGCGATGCCGGTGTTCTTCAAGGGCGAGCTCATCGCCTGGACCGCCGCGCTGGTCCACACCACAGAAACCGGCGCCTCCGAGCCCGGCGGCATGCCCATCGGGGCGACCGCCCGGTTCGAGGAAGGGCTCAACCTGCCGCCCACCAAGATCGGCGAGAACTTCCAGCTGCGCGACGACATCGTGACCATGTTCGAGGCGTTCGGCATCCGCGCGCCGCAGATGGTCGCGGTCGACCTGAAGGCACGCTGCACGACCGCCGACCGGGTCCGGACCCGGCTGCTGGAGTTCTGCGAGCGCGAGGGCGTCGACTACATCAAGGCGCTGTTCCGGAGGATGCTCGAGGTGGCCGAGCAGGGCGCCCGCGCCCGGATCCGCAGCTGGGCCGACGGGGTGTACCGCTCCGTCCACTTCGCCGACGCGGTCGGGCTGAAGCAGGGCCTGGTGCGCAGCTGCTACATGACGATGACCAAGGATGGCGACCATCTGCTGGTCGATTTCACCGGCACCGGGCCCGAGACCCCGTCCTCCTATAACGCCCACCCGCAGGCCGCGATCGGGCACTTCGCCAACTACGTGTACGAGTACCTGTTCCACGACCTGCCGATCAGCAACGCGACGTTCGCCCCGATCGACTTCAAGTTCGAGCCGGGCTCGTGCCTGTACCCCGACGTCCGGGCCGCGACCAGCAACTCGGTCATGATCGCCACCGGAGTGATGAGCGCGGTGCACAACACCTTCGCCAAGGCCGTGTTCTCCACCGAGCACTGGCGGCAGGCGGGCGCCTCGCAGGGCAACGGGGGCAACGCGGTGGTGCTCGCAGGCATGTCCCAGTGGGGCTCGCCGTTCGCGGACATGCTCGCGTACTCGATCAACACCGAGGGACAAGGCGCGCTGCCGGAGATGGACGGCATGAACGCGTTCGGTTTCCCGTGGTGTCCGGCGGGCCGGGCGCCGGATGTCGAGCTGGTCGAGAACGAGTTCCCGCTGTTCATCCCCATCTCGTCGCACTGGAAGGACTCCGCCGGGCACGGCAAGTACCGCGGCGGGGTCGGCACCGCCCAGCTGTGGGTGGCTCACCACGTGCCGATGGTGTTCATGATGGCCATCGCGGACAACTCGAAGATCCAGACACCGCAGGGCCTGTTCGGCGGCTACGCCCCGTGCACCATCCCGGGCGTGAGCGTGGCCAGCGCAGACCTGATGCAGCGACTGGAGGCCGGGGACGCCATCGACCTCGACATCACCGAAGTGCTCCGCTCGCACAGCATCGGCGGCCAGTGGGGCAACGAGTTCCAGGGTCGAGCGCCCCGCCCGTACATGGAGAACGACATCATCACGGTCGCCTTCGCGACCGGCGGGGCCGGCTACGGCGACCCGCTGGAGCGCGACCCGGAGGCGGTGGGGGACGACATCGACAAGGGGCTGGTCTCCGAATGGGCCGCGGAGCACGTCTACCAGGTCGTATGGGATCCGCAGCGCAGGCGGGTCGACGCCGCCGCCACCGAACGGCGCCGCGCCGCCGAGCGCCGGGCGCGCATCGCGCGCGGCCGACCGTACGAGGAATTCGAGGCGGAGTGGCTGCAGCGAAAGCCGTCGGAGGAGATCCTCACCTGGTACGGCAGCTGGCCCGACGCCAAGCCGCTCGCACCGCTGATGCGTCCCTGACCCGCCCGGGGATACCGGTGCCCGCGCTTGCTGCCCGGAGCCGTGCCCGGCTGCTGGCCCGGCACGGCCGGGCCTCCCCGGCGCTGGTGTGCCCGCTGGTCCTGATCCAGGCCGCCGAGATCGAGGCGCTGCCCGTGCAGCGGTTTCTCACCGATGCGACCAAGCTCGCCAACGGGCTGCGGGCCCTGCACGCGGCGTTCGGTAATGACGTGATCGTGACCGCTGCCGCGGATGATCTGGCCGCGGCCGCGGCAGGCGACCTGGCCGCGGCCGCGACGGGTGATCTGGCCGCGGCCGCGGCGGGCGCCGGGTCACCCGCCGCGCACCCGCGGGTGGCGGCGGCGGTCGAGGCCACCCGGCGGCTCGCGGTCACCGCGGACGACGCGGCGTTGGCCGTCGCGCTGTGCGGCCCCGCGGGGCTGGCGGCGCAGCTGGGGCAGTCGCCTGCCGACCACACCGTGCTGGAGACCTGCAGCGCCGTGCTGCTGGCGCTGGCCAAGGCCTTCCTGGAGGCCGGGGCGAACCTGCTGCTGCTGGTGGAGGCCGAACCGCTGCCGGCGGCGTCCGCCGGCGGCTGGCGGTCGGCGGTCACCCCGCTGGTCAACGTCGCCCGTTTCCATCAGGCCGCGGCAGCGGTCGTGCTGGCCGATCCCGCGGGCGCGGCGATCGCGCCGCGCGGGGCGGTGGTGTGCGTGCCGCCGCAGGCCGGCCCTGGCCAGGGGATCGCGCTGAGCACGGACCCGGCCGCCTGGGCGGCGCCGTCGGCCGGCGCTCCCCTGGTCACCTCGCTCGGCCCGGTCCGCGGCGGGTTCGCCGAGTGCCGGGCGGCGGTCGAGACGCTGACCGCTGCCGTCGCGGAGGCATGAGCCATGCCGCAGCGCTACTGGGATCCGGAGCTGGAGACGGCGCCCTGGCAGGAGGTGCTGCGCTGGCAGGCGGCCCTGGTCGTGCCGTTCGTGCGGGCGCTGCCGGAACGTTCGGCGTTCCACCGCACCCTGCTCGGGCCGGCGCGCCTGCCTGAAAACGCGGCCGACCTGCAGTTCCTGGCCGACCTCCCCGTCACCACCAAGGACGAGATCCGCCGCTCGCAGGCGGAACGGCGGCCCGGCGAGCCGTTCGGACGGCACCAGGGCGTGCCGCTGTCGGCGGTGGTCCAGACCCTGTCCTCCTCGGGTACCACCGGCGAACCGGTCATCTTCGCCCTGACCGGCGCCGACCTGGAGGTCTGGCGAGACGGGATCGCGGCGGGCTTCTTCGCCGCGGGGATCCGCAGCGACGATGTGGTCGCACACCTCGTCGGGCTGCCCGGGGTGGCCGGCGGCCTGCCGTACGCCGACGGCTTCCGGCGCATCGGCGCGACGCTCGCCTGGATCGGCGGCCTGCCGACCGAGAGGATCATCCAGGTGATCCCGCGTCTGCAAGCAAGTGCAGTCCTTTCTACCACCTCGTTCGGCACCTATCTTGCGGACCGCTGCCGGGACCTGACCGGCCAGGATGCCTCCGCGCTCGGGGTGCGCAAGCTGCTCGGCGGCGGCGAGCCGGGCCTGGGGCAGCCGGAGATCCGCGACCGGATCATCCGGGGCTGGGGCCTCGACCACGCCTGTGAGGTCATGGGCCTGGGCGACGTGATGTCGCTGCTGTGGGCCGAATGCGAGGCTGAGGGCGGGATGCACTTCTGCGGCCAGCGGTCGGTGGCGGTCGAGCTGATCGATCCCGCCAGCGGCGCGGTCCTGCCCTGGGAGGAAGGCGTCCGGGGCGAGGCCGTTTACACCACCTTCGCCCGGGAGGCGACCCCGGTGCTGCGCTACCGCTCCGCCGACCACCTGGTGGTGACCGCGATGAGCTGCCCGTGCGGCCGCACGTCCCCCCGGATCCGCTGCGTCGGCCGCACCGATGACATGCTGATCTATAAGGCGATGAACGTCTTCCCCAGCGCGATCCGCGACGTCGTCATGCAGCGCTTCCCCGGTGCGGTCGAGCCGTATCTGCGCATCTGGAAGGATCGCGCCGACCAGGTTCGCTACGACACCCCGATACCGGTCGATGTGGAGGCCTCACCCGGGCTCGCCGCGGGACGCTACGAGGAGGTGGCCCGCGCCGTCGAGCGCGAGCTGCGGGCTCGGCTGCAGATCCGCGCCGACGTCACCATCGTGAACCCCGATACGCTGCCTCGCACCACCTACAAGACCCCATTGCTGCACGTGCGCGAGCAGCCGGGCGTCCACAACGCGCGAGATCCCGTCCGCCGACAGGAGTGAGCCCAATGATCTTCCGTGACGCCTGTATTCCCGTCCGCCTCGGCTGGTCCTCGCCATTTGCCCGCTGGCAAGGTCCGCTGGCTGAGCTCTCAAGCATCGACCTGGCCGTCAACGTCGCCGTCGACGCGCTCTCCGACCGCAGGCTGCCAGCATCCGAGGCAACCGGGATCGTCTTCGGCTGGACCGTCCCGCAGCCGGAGATCTTCTATGGCGCATCCACCGTCGCCGCCCGCATCGGCGCGCCCCATGCCACCGGGGCGATGCTGTCACAGGCCTGCGCGACCTCGGCCGCGTGCCTGGAGGCGGCGGCGCTGCGGGTCGAGGCGGGGCTGGACGAGCTGTCCTTGGTGGTCACCACGGACCGTACCTCCAACGGCCCGGTCCTGACCTATCCGGCGCCATCGGCACCTGGCGGGGCACCGAGGCAGGAGCACTGGGTGCTCGACAGCTTCCGGCGCGATCCGTGGGGCGGGCTGTCGATGGTCGCCACCGCCGAGCGGGTCGCGGCCGAGGCGAGCATGACCCGGGAGGGCCTCGACCAGATCGCCTTGCTGCGCTACCAGCAATATCAGGCGGCACTGGCCAACGACCGGGCCTTCCAGCGCGCCTACATGGTCCCGGTCACCCTGCCGAGCCGGCGCGGTGAGCCGGTCGTGATCGAGGGGGACGTCGGTATCCACCCGACCAGCGCCGAGGGCCTGGCCAAGCTCGCCCCGGCCGACGCCGGCGGCGTGGTGACGTACGGCACCCAGACGCACCCCGCCGACGGCACCGCTGGGCTGGTCGTCACGACGGCCGCGCGAGCGCGGGAACTGGCGGGCGGGGAGGGGATCGCGCGGATCCTCGGCACGGGCATCGCGCGCGTCGGTCGGGGAGAGATGCCTAAGGCTCCGGTTCCGGCGGCGATGGCTGCGCTCGACCGCGCTGGGCTCGGCTTCGGTGACGTGGACGCGGTTACGACCCACAACCCGTTCGCGGTCAACGACCTGTGGTTCAGCGGGCAGACCGGGATTCCGCTGGAGCGGATGAACACCTACGGATGCAGCCTGGTCTACGGTCACCCCCAGGGCCCGACAGGTGCCCGGCTCATCGTCGAGCTGCTCCATACGCTGCGGCTGCGCGGCGGCGGGATCGGCCTGTTCACCGGCTGCGCGGCCGGTGACACCGGCGCCGCGGTAGTCGTCCGGGTCGAGGACTGACCACGCGACGTTCACAGGCCCCCCGGCGGGGCGATCCACGCCCGTCCATCCGGCGGCCTGGCTTGGGTGCGTTAGAGTCGAGCCGTGACAGACAGCGATGACTGGCGGGTGACCATCTCCCTGGCCGGCCAGGCACAAGCCGACCAAGCGCAGCGGGCGTTGTCCCAGCATGAGGTGGAAGAAGACGTCCGCCGCCAGCTCGGCCGCACCGTCGCCGTTGGCGCGGGTGACTCGCAGATCTTCCTGTACGCAGGCACCGAGGTCGCCGCCGTGGAGGCTGAGCGGGTCGCCCGCGACGTGCTGGCCCAGCATGACATCCAGGCGGAGTTCGCGCTGCATCGATGGCATCCCATCGAGGAGCAGTGGGAGAGCCCGGACGTCGCTATGCCGCAGACCGAAGCCGAGCGGCAGGCGGAGCACCAGCGGCTCGTGGACTCTGAAACCGCCGAGTCCCTGGCTGCCGGGATCGGCCGATGGCAGGCCCGGGTTGAGTTTCCGTCGCACCGCGAGGCGGTCGCGTTGGCGCGCAAGCTGGAAGGTGAGGGCCTGGCGGTGGTGCGGCGCTGGAAGTTCCTGATCGTCGTCGCTGACAACGAGGATGACGTCCGGAAACTCGCCGGACAGATCAGGCGGGAGGCACCGCCCGACGCCGTGGTCCGCGTTGAGGAACCCGGCGCAGTAGGTTGGGTGTTCATGCCATCTTGACATCCTCCCGCGCCTGAAGGCGGGGGATTCCAGCTGCTACGCCGGTTGGAGCAGCAGGTGAGGTTCGCGGTTCACCGGCCGGGCTGCCCCGTCGCCTCCCCGCGCAGTCACGGCGTGCCCCGCCGCGATGTTCTTCGCCGCGTTCACGTCCGCGTTGCAGGCGAAACCGCAGGCGGTGCACCGGAACACGGCTTGGCTCTCACGCGAGTCCCGGTCCACCTGCCCGCACGCCGAGCACCGCTGGCTCGTAAACGCGGGTTTGATCTTCTCCACCCGGCCCGGGGCTTTGTCCTGCAGCCGGCGCACCAGCAGGCCCCACCCGGACCGCAAGATGCCCCGGTTCAGCCCGGCCTTCTGCCTGACGTTGCGGCCCGGGTTCTCCCGCGTGCCCTTCGCGGATCGGGTCATGTTACCGATCCGCAGGTCCTCGACGCGGATCAGGTCGAACCGGCGCGCGATGTCCGTGGACACCTTCTCGGCCCAGTCCTTGCGCCGGTCGGTCTCGCGAGCCTTCAGCCGGGCGATCGCGTGTTTGACCCGGTCGCGGCGGTTCGAGCCCCGCTTGGCGCGGGCGAGCCTGCGCTGCTGCCGCCGCAGCCTGGTCCGCTCCCGCGCGGTCAGGGCGGGACAGTGCAGCAGCTCGCCGGTGGACAGGGCCGCGGCGACCGCCACCCCCCGGTCAATGCCCACCGCCTGGCCGTTACCCGGTGCCGACACCGGCCCGGGGATCACCGCGAAGGCGACATGCCACCGGCCCGCGCGGTCCATCGTGACCCGGTAGGACTTCGCGCCCGGCGGCACCGCGCGGGACCAGCGGAACCGCACCCACCCGGCCTTGGGCACCCAGACCTGGCCCACCTTACGGGACACCCGGCGCACCTCCCACTGGCGCCCGCGTTGCCCGACAATGCGGAATCCCTCGTCCCGCCCGGCCTTGCGCCACGACGGCCGCCCGGCCGGGTTGCCCGGGTCGAAGAACGCGGCCATCGCCCGGGCGAAGTCGCGCAGCGCCTGCTGCTGTACCGTCTGGGAGCCGGCGGCCAGCCACGGGTTTTCTGCCCGCGCCTGGGTGAGCTGCCGGCACTGCTCCAGGTAGCCCGGCGCGCTCGCCCGGCCCGGGTGCATGTGGGAGTGCTGCTCGACGGCCAGGTTCCACACGTACCGGGCGTGGGCGCAGTGGTCCCGCAGCACCGCTTCTTGGGCGGGGGTGGGGAGCAGCCGGTACCTAGACATACGAACATACTATCGACTACCACTGACATTTCCGGGGAGGTGACGCGGCGTTTCCTCTCCGGCCTGAAGGCCGGGGTCTCCACGCCGCGATCCTGATGACCGGTCCTGACCGCGGATGCACGGCGCGCGTCAGTAGGTGGCGTAGAAGCTGGCGACGGCGCTGAAGGTCCCCTTGGGCTTCTAGGGCAGGTCAGGATAGGTGGTCCCGGAGCAAACTAGCGCCGCGTTAACCAACGTCTGCTCTCTGCGAAGATAGTCGGCGTGGCATCCGCCAGCCTGGGAGACTTCGACATGGCCGCGCTCTACGCGGCGCTCGACGAGCAGCGGCGGGCTCGGGGGCTGTGCTTCGGGTTTTGCGCTCGCCGTAGGAGCAACGTTCCCAGGCGAGAGCTCTGCCTGAACGCCTCATGGCGCCGGCCACCGGCCTTGAAGTAGATGCGCCGGGCCGGATTTGCGCTACCGTGACAGGAGCGCAGGAGGGCGCTGCCGGTCCGCGGGAAGGGCCGAGTCCACCTCCGGTCAGCGCAGGTAGTGTCCGTGCCAGATACAGGACCGTCTTCAGCGGGCCGGAACGCGGGCCCGCGCTCAGCGAGGAGACGCGCCATGTCCCAGCTTCCCGACCGCCCGGACCTCGATCAGATGCGCGGGGCCGACCAGGCGGTCACCGGCGTCCTGACTGGCGAGGCCCGCGAGCTGATCGATGGCCAGTACGCCGACCGCCCGCACCTGCGCCCGGTCCTGGACGCCGTGCTGGCGGCGCTGCCCGGCCTCGGCCCGGTGACGGTGCAGGCCCGCACGACCCTGGTCAGCCTGGTCACTCCCCGCCGCACCTTCGCCGTGGTGCAGGCGACGACCAAGAACCGGGTGGACCTCGGCCTGCGGCTGGACGACGTGCCGCCCGGCGGCCGCCTGCTAGCCGCCAGGGACATCGGCGCGGCCACGGTCCGGATTGGCTTGTCCGCGCCCGGCGACCTCGACGAGGAGGCCCTCGGGTGGCTGCGGCGCGCCTACGAGGAGAACACCGCCCCGGCGCCGCCGCGGCGGCCCGCCCGGCGCCCGGCACCCAAAGCGGGGCAGCTCACCGTCGTAATCGAGGGTTTCGACCTGCCCGGCCTGACCTGCCGACCGGAACCCGGCGGGCCGGGCCATCACAACATTCACGTCGCCCTGACCGGGCCGCGCAAGGACCGGCGCGGCACGGCGGGGCCCGGCGAGGACGGGCCGTGGCTCGTCCTTCCGGGCAGACCGGGGCTGGCGTTCGAGCCAGTGCCCGGCGACGCCCCGTCAGCCCGCTGGGAGGTCACCGTCACCGTGCGCCGTGACCAGGACGGCTTCGACTTCAGCGGGCCGTTCGTCCGCGGCGACCGCGCCGACCGGCACCTCGGCCTGGCCTGGGGCGACGCGCCGGGTGACGGAACGCTGCGGTTGTTCCGCGGCGCCAAGCTCCGGCTCGCCGACGTCGAACCCCGGCTCATCGAGGAGGCCATGCGCCCCGGTCACCAGCTCCTCGCCCGGGTCCGGCTGACCGACGCCCGGGGCAACCCGGTCTGCGCCCGCCTCCGCCCGCCCGCGATCACCTGGTCGGCCGGGCCGGCGCTGTAGGCGCCGCTCAACTACGTAGTTCTACAGATACCACGGCCCGGCGCCGGAGTTCGGAAGATAAATCTCAGTACCCCGTTACCGATTTGCCGTTTCCTGCTGGCCCTTAGCGTCGAATCCATCAGCAATCCGGCCGCCGCGCCGTGACCGACATAGCACCGCGCGATGGCCTTCCAAGAAATGGAGACGAACATGGCCAGTAGGATTCTGCTCGATATTTTCTTCTGCGGAATAGTGTTCATCGCAGCCGTCGGCATCCCCGTGTGGATGATGATCAGGCCGTCCGATGCACAGCGACACACCCCGCGCCGCTTGGCCCTCCCCCGCAGGGGGCAGCTACGCCCACGTAAGCAGTACCAGCGTGACCTTCAGCCGACCCACTGATGCCACGAGCAGTGATCATCTGCCGGGCGTACCTGGAAGGGAACCAGCGCTCCGCGCCAGTCCGGTTCGGTCCTGCTCAAGTCTGGACCGGACTGGCGCGGCGGAGAACCAGCGTGGACTCCGCCGCGCACAACCAAACGCCGATCAGCTGGCTCGAGGTCGCCCGTCGACATGGACGCGCACACCTCATCGTGCCAGTCTGCCTTCGCCGCTAGTCCTGGAGTAGACCGGGGGTACTGCCGTCGGGATCCTTGAACCAAGCGCCCTTGCCTGAGCCCAGGACCGCGATGCTCATCCCGCGGCGAGAATCACCAGTGTCTCGGGACGGACGCCGTCGTACTTCATCGCTTCCGCGGCCCCCTCGGTCTGCATGAGCCGCTCGAAGACGGCGAAGTCGGGGATCTCGACGATCATGCCGACCCGGTTGGATCCGTTCGGGTCACGGAAGGTGCGCGTCGTTATGCCGTGCGGACCGAAAAACTCTTCCCGCTTTCCGGACTTGAGCCAGTGCTCGACGTCGTCTACCTCGTGAAAAGCTAGATAGGTGGCCATGTTGTCTTCCCCCTCTGTTGGATCGGCAACCGGTCGCCACGCCCGCGAGGCGCACGGGCAGCTGACAAGAAAGTCCACGAGCTCGTTCTCGCTGCTGCGCGCCCTCTTCGGGAGCTTCCGCAAAATCCCTGACGGGCGGTCCCGGTCGGG
>Ga0209656_10000634_pt1 | contig 23091 bp, 25 predicted proteins | sample BogFormECP12_OM2_FD_188239 | JGI IMG/M metagenome (GOLD analysis project Ga0209656, IMG submission 188239) | Bog forest soil microbial communities from Calvert Island, British Columbia, Canada - ECP12_OM2 (SPAdes) (version 2) | ecosystem: Environmental > Aquatic > Freshwater > Wetlands > Bog ... | reverse complement strand
AGAATTCGATGGTAAGCACGCCGACATAGGCGAGCGCGCTCATCACCCGTTTCAGATACGTCCGAGCGCTCTTCTCCAATCCCGGATTTGCAAAGGGCGCAATGCCGTAGCGCAGAATGCCGCCGCCGTGGGTGTTGGCCGAGAGCGGATAAAACACGGTTTGGCCCGCCGCGGAACGCGCCCCGACGATGGATACCTCACGCGAGAAGCGCTGATATTGTTCGTAGATCAAGCCGAGACCGCCGATCGCGGCCCAAGCCGCGTCGATATCGCCCACGCTGCGCAACACGAATTGGCCCTTGCCGTCATAACCCAAGCGCCGCGTCTTGAGTACGCCGGGGCAGCCAAGCTTCCGAGCCGCACGCTGCAACTGCTGCTTGCTGTCGATGGCGGCATGCGCGGCCACCGGAATGCGCAACTTGGAAAACAGCGCCTTTTCAGACAGACGGTCCTGCGACACCTCCAGCGCCGCTCGCGGCGGGCGCACCCGCGTCAGCTTCTCGAGCGGCCGCAGCGCCTCCCCCGAGATATTCTCCCAGTCAAAGGTGACCACGTCGCTGCAGGCGGCCAATGCGGCGAGCTGCCCCGGATCCTCGAACTCGCCGGTGAAGATGGGTGCCACCTGTGCGCCGGGTGCCGTGGCGCTGCGGTCGAGAAATACGCAGCGCAGGCCCAGTGGATAACCGGCCAGCGCCATCATGCGCCCCAGTTGACCGGCACCGACAATGCCGACGCGCGTCAACTTCAAGTGCCGCGAGGATCCGGCTTGGCAAGCACGGCGGCCGTTTGCTCCCGGCGAAAGGCATCCAGCGCCGTACGCACGTCGATGTTGTCGTTGGCGAGAATGGCCGCCGCGAACAGTGCGGCGTTCTTCGCTCCCGCGGCGCCGATGGCAAATGTGGCGACGGGGATGCCGCTCGGCATCTGGGCAATCGACAGCAGTGAATCGATGCCGTTCAGCGTCTTGGATTGAACCGGCACACCCAGCACGGGAACCGAGGTCTTGGCCGCGGTCATGCCGGGCAGGTGGGCAGCGCCGCCGGCGCCGGCGATGATGGCCTTGAGGCCCCGCTCACGCGCCGCCGCCGCGTATTCGAACAACAGGTCGGGGGTGCGATGCGCCGATACCACGCGAACCTCGTGGGCGATACCGAGAGTGTCGAGTATGTCGGCGGCCCCCTGCATCGTTTCCCAGTCGGAAGCCGATCCCATAATGATTCCGACCAAGGCTTTCATGCCGCTAGTTTAGCAATCTACCCGAGCAACTGGCGCAGAAACGCAAATAGTTCCCGCGCGCCGACGGGCGAACGCTGCTCCAGGCGCTCTTTCTCGGCTTTTTCCAGCAGTCTGGCCAGCGCCGCCCGGTCCGCCTGCGGATATTCCCGGAGAAGCTCGTCCAGCCCCACGACGGGCTCCGACAGCAGCCGATCGCGCCAGCGCTCGATTTGCTGGAAATGCCGAATCTCCAGATCATGGCGCTGTTTGCGCTCCGCCAACTTGGCCAGAACCGGTTCCGGGTCGATGTCGCGCATCAGCTTGCCGATATACTGCCGCTGCCGGACCTGCGCCCCATGGGAGGGCAGCCGGCGCAAGTCGCGCAGCGCGACGAACAGGTTGTCCGGCAGGTTCAGCGCCTTGATCTCCTGGTCGGGGAGAGCCGATAACTTCACGCCCAGCTCCTGCAAGGACGCGGCCTCCCGTTTGCGGGCGCTCTTGCTCTGGCGCTGCTCTTCGGTTTCACCGGAAGTATCGGTTTCATTCTCGCTCGTCATATCGCCCATGCTACACCTGCGCCCGGTAGAATCGCCCCTCGGAATCCTCAAAGAAAGTGGTGGAGATGTCGATGGCCGTGTCCAGCAACCCTGTTCGTCTCACCCAAACTGACCTGGAATCGATCATCGAGCGCGCCCTCGAAGAAGCGCGCGTTCGCGGCGCACGCCAAGCCGAGGCGGCCGTCAGCCAGGATACGGGTCTTTCGGTCGGCGTGCGACTCGGCGAGGTCGAGACGCTGGAGCACCAACGCGACCGCAGCATGGGAATCACGGTCTATTTCGGGCAGCGCAAGGGTTCGGCCAGCACGGCGGACCTGTCGCCGGATGCGGTGCGGGAAACGGTGGCCAAGGCCTGCAGCATCGCCCGATTCACGGCCGAGGATGCCGCCGCGGGACTGGCGGATGCCGGCCTGATGGCGCGCGCCCCCTTGGACTTGGATCTTGCCCACCCTTGGAATGTCACGGCGGATCGCGCGATCGAGATCGCCAAGTCCTGCGAGGCCGCCGCACTCAAATTTGACGCGCGCATCAACAATTCCGAGGGGGCGTCGCTCAGCACCCACCAAGGGCTGCATGTGTACGGCAATACCAACGGCTTCGTCGGCGGCTATCCGACCACGTCGCATACCTTGAGCTGCGTGGTTCTGGCCGGCAGCGGAGAGGATATGCAGCGCGACTACTGGTACAGCACCGCCCGTGATTGGCACGAATTGGAACAAGCAGAGGCCATCGGCCGCGAGAGTGCGCGCCGCACGATCGCCCGCTTGGGGCCGCGCCGCCTGACCACGCGCCGCGCTCCCGTCCTGTTCGTGCCGGAGATCGCACGGGGATTGATCGGACATTTCGTCGCCGCGATACGCGGCAGCAGCCAGTACCGCCAATCCTCGTTCCTGCTGAATTCTCTGGGCCAGCAGGTGTTTCCGGCCGGATTTTCCATCGCCGAGCGGCCGCACATTCCGAAGGCCATGGGCAGTGCACCATTCGACGACGAGGGCGTCGCGACCCGCGATCGGGAGCTCATCGCCGACGGGGTTCTCACGGGCTACATCCTGTCCAGCTACTCGGCGCGCAAGCTCGGGATGCAGACGACCGGGAATGCCGGAGGCGCCCACAACCTGCTGGTCGCGCCCAACTTCGCCGGCGGCTTGGAAAAACTGTTGTCGCGGCTCGGCACCGGACTCTTGGTCACCGAGCTCATGGGACAGGGAATCAACATGGTGACCGGCGATTACTCGCGCGGCGCGGCGGGTTTCTGGGTCGAGAACGGATCCCTTCAGTATCCCGTGGCCGAGATCACGATAGCTGGAAATTTGCGCGAAATGCTCAAAGACATCGTGGCCGTGGGGGATGACATCGATGCCCGCGGGGGCACGCGGGTGGGATCGATCCTGTTGAAGGAAATGACCATCGCCGGCGATTGAGCGCGCGGATTTTCAGGTCTCGGCAATCATATCCTTGAGAGACCGGGCGCCCAGCCGCTCGCGCACGGCGGCATCCGCCTCGCCCATCACGCGGGCCGCGGCCGTTATGCGGCGAGTCTCGATGGGCAACCGGCCGATCTGCAGGCTGCGCACGGCATCCACGATGTCGGCGAGCAGGATGCCTTCGGGGTCGCGCCCGGGAACGAATTGATCGCTGATCGTCGCGACGATCAATCCGCTGCGCTGCAGGCGCGCCATCACAGGCGCGAGCGCGGCCCCCGGAACGTCGAGCTCGGCCGCGAGGGCGCCGGCGCTCCAGCAGCGCTTGCCCGCCAAGTAGTCGCGTCCGACCAGGTACATGATCGCCAGACCCGCCTGCTCGCAGTCGCCGCCGGTGAGTTCGATGGCTTCGTGACCATGCTGAAGGTACTGCGGGAATTGCACGTAGAACGCCAGTTGTGCGCCGATGAGCAGGATGAGCCAGCTCACGTACACCCAGATAAGCGTCGTCAATACGATGGCAAAACCGCTGTAGACCGCGACCAACTGGGAGGAATAGACAATGACGGCGGTGAACCCCTTGCCGACCAGAGCCCAAATGATGCCGGCGGTCAGGCCGCCGATGATCGCCGCGCGCAATTGCACCCGCGTGTTGGGCATGAACAAATACATGAACGTGAACACGACCGCGACGATGACGTATGGAACGATCCGGCCCAAATCGCGCAGGATCTGCGCGAGCGGCGCGACGGCGTGCAGCCACTGCGCGAATGGGCTCTGCTCCGCGGACGCCAGAAGCCCAAGCGCGACCGCGAGCAGGATGGGCCCCAGGATCATGATGCTCAGGTACTCGACGAAGCGGCGGCCGAAGTTTCGCTGGCGCTCGACCCGCCACACGAAATTGAAACTCCCTTCGACTTTTTGAATCGTGGCGATCACGGTGTAGACGAGAAACGCCAGGCCGATCGCGCCGAGCAATTCGCCGCGCATGTTGGCGACGAATTGCATGACGCTCTCGGTCAGCTGCGCAGATTCGCTGCCGAGCGGGCGGAAGAATTCATGCAGAATGAACCGCAAATCCCCGCGCGCGCCAAGACCCTTGAGTATCGCAAAGGCGAACACCATCAGCGGGACGAGCGACAGCAACGTGGTGTAGGCCAGGCTCATTGCGCGGGTGCTGATCCCGTCGGCCAGCCAGTCGCGAATCAGCGCCGCGGGGTAGCGCAGCCAACGCAAGGCGGGTCCCCATGGCGGACCCATGCCGCGCGACTTTTGAAACAATCCGTCTTCCAGACGATCCAGCCAGATGAGCATGCGCCCAAGTCTACATGGAGGCGGCTCGGGGGGAATACTTAGACGGGCTCCCGGGCCGTCAGCAGCTTGAGCGCCTCGCGATAGTTGTCGCTGGTGCGAGTCAGAACGTCCGGCGGCAGATGCGGAGCCGGCGGCTTCTTGTTCCAGTGCAGGGATTCCAAGTAGTCGCGGACGAATTGCTTGTCGAAACTCGGCGGGCTGATCCCCGGCCTGTACGAGGACACGGGCCAGAAGCGCGAAGAGTCCGGAGTCAACGCTTCATCGATGAGCAGGAGGCGTCCGGCCGCGTCGACGCCGAACTCGAATTTGGTGTCGGCGATGATGATGTTTCTCGCAAGCGCGTGCTCCGCCGCGAATCGATAGACGTCGAGCGCGAAGCGCCGAATGCTGTCGGCGTATTCGCGCCCGATCGTGTTCACCATGGCGCTGAAATCGATGTTTTCGTCGTGCTGCCCCGCCGGAGCTTTGGAGGAGGGAGTAAACAGCGGCTCCGGCAATCGGTCCGCCATTCGCAGCCCGCCGGGCAGGGCAATGCCGCAGACCGAGCCATGCAGTTTGTAGTCCTTGAACCCTGAGCCGATGAGATAGCCGCGCACCACCGCTTCTATGGGCAACGGCCGAACCTTCCGCACCACCATGGCCCGGCCGGCCAGCTGCGCGCGCTCCGCGGCGTCGGCAACGACATCCTCCACCTTGAGAGCGGCGAGATGGTTGGCGATGATGTGTTGGGTCTTGGCAAACCAGAAGAGCGAGATTTGCGTGAGCACCTCCCCTTTGAACGGGATGGGGTCGGGCAGCACGACGTCGAATGCGGACAGGCGATCGGTGGCGACGATCAGAAGATGATCGGCATCCACGTCGTAGATGTCGCGCACCTTGCCTTGGTGAATCCTTTTGAGGCCGCGCAAACGCGACTCGAAAAGCGGTGCTGATTGCGGATTCTGTTGCATCGTTGCGCGGCCTGCCGACTGCTACCATTGAGGAGTGGAAGGTCGGCGATTGTGGCGGGACAAGTCGGATAGGTCAACGCGAATGAGTTGGAAAGGCAAATTTTTCGGGGCTCTAATCGGCCTTCTGGTCACCCGCACGGTCTGGGGAGCGGTGATTGGCGCCGTCATCGGGCACATGTTCGACCAGAGCCAAGGCTTCGCGCCGCGCGCGCCGAATTCAATTTCGATCTCCGACGAGTTCTTCCGCACCACTTTCGAACTGATGGGCCATGTCGCCAAGTCCGATGGCCGGGTGAGCGAGGCGGAGATCGACGCGGCGCGCCGCCTCATGAATGAACTGCAGCTCGGACCCGGCGACGTCGACGTCGCCATCGCGTGTTTTCGCGCCGGCAAAGCGGCCGCGTATGACGCCGAGCTCGCGGTCGAGCGGCTGCGTGAAGCCTGCGGCCAGCGGCACGACCTGCTGCGCGCCTTCATGGAATTGCAATTGCGTGCGGCGCTGGCCGGCAATGGCATTTCGCCGCCGGCTCGCGCCATTCTAACCCGGGTGGCCGAACGGCTCGGCATGTCCGGGCTTGAATTCGCCTATATGGAGGCCTCGGTGCGGGCGCGTGCGGCGCATGCGCCGCGCGGGAGCTACGGCGGTTCCACGGGAGCCGCGCGTCACGCCGGCGCGGCCGATTCGCTGGCGGAATGCTATGCGGAGCTGGAAGTCGACGCCGGCATCTCGGATCAGGAAGTGACCAAGGCCTATCGGCGCCAAATGAGCCGCCACCATCCTGATAAACTCGTGGCCAACGGTCTGCCGGAGTCGATGGCACAAATGGCGAAGGAAAAAACTCAGCGCATCCAGGAAGCCTACGAAGGGATACGCTCGGCGCGCGGCATGCGATGAAGGATTAACCATGGCGAGCATTGTCTCCGCATCGATTTTGTCCGCCGATTTCGCCCGCCTGGGACAGGAGGTGAATGCGGTTCTCGCCGCCGGCGCCGACTGGGTCCACTTCGACGTCATGGACAATCACTACGTCCCCAACCTCACGGTCGGGCCGGTGGTCTGCCAAGCGTTGCGCAAGGCCGGGGTCAAAGCCCCGATCGACGTGCATTTGATGGTCACCCCCGTGGATGCGCTGGTGCCGGACTTCGCGAAAGCCGGCGCGAGCTACATCAGCTTTCACCCGGAAGCGACCCACCACGTGGACCGCACGATTCAGCTCATCCGGGATTCGGGATGCAAACCGGGCCTGGTGTTCAATCCCGCCACGCCCTTGAACTGGCTGGATTATGTGATCGACAAGATCGATCTCATTCTCGTGATGTCGGTCAATCCGGGTTTCGGCGGTCAGACGTTCATCCCGGAAGCCCTCCCTAAGCTCGCCGAGGCGCGGGCGCGCATCAAGGCGGCCAAGCGCGATATACGTCTCGAAATCGACGGCGGCGTCAAAGTCGATAATGCCGCCGCGATTGCCAGGGCCGGAGCCGACACCTTCGTTTCCGGCTCCGCCATATTCGGCAGCAGCGACTACGCCGCCACGATCAAGGCCATGCGCGCGCAAATCCGGATCGGCGGGGAATCAGCCTGAGCCTGCAGGCTTAACTCCGCCTATCGGCGTCCGCCTATTCGTCGTCCTCGTCGTCGTCGTCTTCTTCTTCGTCATCGTGCGTTTCGGGGCGCTTTGCGGCAACGGCGCCGCCGCCCGCACCGGCCTTCACCGGCACGATCAGCGGCCGCGTCTTGACCTTCGGGCGGGCGTTGAACACGACGATGGTCTTGCCCGTTGCCCGCAGCAGGCCCTGTTCTTCCAGCACTTTGAGCACGCGCCCCGCCATCTCCCGCGAGCAGCCGACCAGACGCGACAGCTCCTGCCGGCTCACCTTGATTTGCATGCCCTCGGGATGCGTCATCGCATCCGGCTCGCCGCACAGATCCATGATGGCGTGCGCCACGCGACCGGTGACGTCGACGAAAGCGAGATCGCCCAATTTTCGATTGGTGCGATCAAGCCGGGTCGCCAGCTGGGTGGCCAACTCGAAGATCAAACCGGGGCTTTCGGCGGCGATTTGCCGGAAGCGCGGATAGGTCATTTCGGCGAGTTCGGACTGCTGGCGGGTACGCACCCAGGCGCTGCGGGTGGGCTGCTCGTAGAACAGGCCCATTTCCCCAAAAAACTGGCCCTTGTTGAGATAGGCCAGCACCATTTCGTTGCCATCTTCGTCTTCGATCATGACTTCGACCGAACCCGAGATGATGTAGTACAAAATGTCCGGCAAATCGCCTGCGTGGATGATCACGGTCTTGGAAGGGACTGTCCGAATCCGGCAGTAGCTCAAGAAACGATTGATCGCTGGGATATCGCTTAAGGCCTTTGCCCCTTCTTCCATGGTCTCTCCCGATTTTTGTATCGTCTGTTAAACGCCTGTGCTGGCGCACGTTTTATTACATAAGTCCCGGAATCGCAAGCACTAACGGGTTTAAGCTACAGCCAATACGACCCGTGAGTCATGAGTCGGGACGTCAAGCGCATCGCCGAGCTCACCGGAAACGGCAGCTCTTTGCCTCCCAACGCAGCCGCGTGGGCGCCATGTTGCATCTCATCGTGAGTCATTTGCTCGAGGATGGCGCGGCTGCGCTCATCGGCCGGCCCCAATCGCTCCATATGCTCGCGCAAGTGCGCCTCGACCTGCTTTTCCGTCTCGGCGACGAAGCCCAGACCGGTGCCGCGCCCCAGCGCGCCCGCCACAGCGCCGATGGCGAAGGATCCGGCATACCAGAGCGGGTTCAAAACGCTGGTCCGGCCCTGCAGTTCCCGCAAACGCTGTTCGCACCACGCGAGATGATCATTTTCCTCCGTGGCGGCCCGATGCATTGCAGCGGACACGGCCGGATCACGCGAGGTGAACGCCTGCCCGTGATATAGGGCCTGCGCCGCCACCTCGCCGGAGTGGTTGACCCGCATCAGGCGTGCCGACAAGACCCGGTCCGATTCCCCCAGCACTTCGGCCTGAAGCGGCCAAGGCGCAGCGCGCTCATGGCGGGCGGGTGTGCTTAAGACCTTGATTGCCTTATCTATTTCGCCAATGATTAAGTCAAATAAGCCAAAACGGCGAGTATCCATGACAGACACTATATTATAGGTGCAACGTGGGCGCGCGGGACTGGCGTCCCGGCCCGCCCTTCTGTACACTTTCGCGCCTTTCGTTAACGACCTGAAACAGCTGAGTATTTTCATGTACACCGTATTCTCGAAGCCTGAAGAAACCCGCGGCGACTGGTACCTGGTCGACGCGGCAGGCAAGACTCTGGGCCGACTGGCCTCGGAAATTGCGCATCGATTGAAGGGCAAGCACAAGCCGAATTATGCGCCGCATCAAGACCTGGGCGATCACATCGTGGTCATCAACGCGGGCACCGTGCGCGTCACGGGAGCCAAGCTCACGGACAAGTTCTATCACCAGCACACGGGCTATGTTGGTAATTTGAAGAGCATTTCGCTCGGCAAGTTGCTGCAAGAGCACCCGGAGCGCGCGATCGAATTCGCGGTGAAGGGAATGTTGCCGAAAGGGCCGCTGGGCCGGCGCATGTACAAGAAGCTCCATGTGTTCGGCGGCAAAGACCACCCCCATCAGGCGCAGCAACCCAAAGCGCTGGAAATCTAAGAGTTCCCAAGGACAGACACACAATGGCATCAAATACAGCCGCCAATTCCTTTTACGGCACGGGCCGGCGCAAAACGTCGAGCGCGCGGGTTTACCTGCGTCAGGGCACCGGCAAGGTGTCGATCAACGGCCGGACTCTGGATGAATTTTTCGGCCGGGAAACCGGCCGCATGATCGTGCAGCAGCCCTTCGGCGCGGTGCAGCTCGACGGAAAATTCGATGTCGACGCACACGTCGAAGGCGGCGGAATCACAGGTCAGGCAGGAGCGATTCGCCACGGCATTACTCGCGCGCTCATGGCGTACGATGAAACGCTGCGATCGAGCTTGCGCAAGGCGGGCTTCGTCACCCGCGACGCGCGTGAAGTGGAGCGCAAGAAGGTCGGCCGCCGCAAGGCGCGTCGCGGTACGCAGTTCTCCAAACGCTGATCGCGGCAACGCTATCCGCCTCCCGGTATACGGTCAATCGGATTTGGGGGATCGTCTAGCGGTAGGACAACGGTCTCTGACACCGTTTACCTAGGTTCGAATCCTAGTCCCCCAGCCAAACAGGGCCCAGCGATGGGCCCTTTTCTTACAAGAGTGCGGGTAACCATGTCGGGCGAACGCAATTCGAGTGGACGGCTTGCGCCATTGGCGCTCGCGGCGCTCGGTGTCGTGTTCGGGGACATCGGCACCAGTCCACTCTACGCCGTGTCGGCCTGTTTCACCGGCCCCGGCATCGCCGTCACGCCCGAACACGTGCTCGGCGTGCTGTCGCTGATTTTCTGGTCCCTGGTGCTGGTCATCCTGCTCAAGTACGTGTCGGTGGTTTTGAACGCCGACAACAAGGGCGAGGGCGGCGTGTTGGCGCTGACCGCGTTGGTGATCAACACCGCGCGCGCGAGTCCGCGCCGCAAAGTTTACGGACTGCTCGGGATCCTGGGTGCGTCGCTGTTCTTTGCGGACGGCGCCATCACGCCGGCGATTTCCGTGTTGAGCGCCGTGGAAGGTCTGCACGTGGCGGCGCCGGACGCGCAAATTCCGGTTCTGCCGATCACCGCCGTGGTGCTGGTTGGGCTGTTCCTGATTCAGCGGCACGGCACCGGTTCGGTGGGCAAGGTGTTCGGTCCGGTGATGCTGGGCTGGTTCGCGATTTTGGCGGTGATGGGCGTCAGTTGGATCGTGCGTGAACCGGGAGTCTTGCTCGCGCTCGATCCGTCGCGGGGCCTGCGCTTGTTGATGCAGCACCAGGTCGCCGCGCTGGCGGTGCTTGCCGGTGTCTTCTTGTGCGTCACGGGCGGCGAAGCGCTGTACGCCGACATGGGTCATTTCGGCAAGGCGCCGATTCGTCTCGGCTGGATTTGCATCGTGATGCCGGCGCTGGTCATGAATTACTTCGGCCAGGGGGCGATGCTGATCGAGAATCCAGCGGCCATCAGCAATCCTTTTTACTTGATGGCGCCCGCGTGGTCTTTGTATCCCTTGGTCATGATCGCCACGGCGGCGACCGTGATCGCATCGCAGGCGGTGATATCCGGAGTCTTCTCGGTGACCACCCAGGCCGTGAGCCTCGGGTTGCTGCCGCGCTTGCGCGTCGAGCATTCCTCGGCCGACAACGTCGGACAGATCTACGTGCCGACCATGAACTGGATACTCATGGCCGCGGCTTTGGCGTTGGTGATCGGTTTCGGCAGCTCGGCGGCCTTGGCCGGCGCGTACGGCCTGGCGGTCTCCGGGGCGATGACCATCGTGACGCCGCTGACTTTGAGCCTGATCAAATCCCGAACCGGCAGGCAAAGCCGCGCGCTCCGTACCGGCTTGTCGTTGCTGTTCGTCGTCGACATTGCCTTCCTGCTGGCGAATCTGACCAAGCTCGAAGAAGGCGGCTGGTTGCCGTTGTCATCCGGGCTGATCATCTACTGGCTGATGCAGACCTGGCAGAGCGGGCGCGCCTCGGTCATGGCGCGCATGCTGCGCGAGCAGAAGCCGGTGCGTGATTTCGTCGAGGAACTAAAGCGCGACCCACCCGTGCGGGTGACGGGTACGGCCATTTTCCTGGATGCGAAGGCATCGGGCATCCCGCGCGCCCTGCTCAACAACATCAAGTTCAACCGGGTGATGCACGAGCGGGTGGTGCTGTTGACGGTGGTGACCCGTGAGCAGCCGCGTATCGCGGCGTCGAAGCGCGTGACCGTGACGCCGGTATGCGAGGGCATCGTACGGGTGGTGGCCCAGGTCGGGTTCATGGACAAGCCGAACATCACGGAGATCTTGAGGGAAGCGGAAAATCACGGCGTGCCTTACGAGCCCGAGAACACGACTTTCTTCCTGAGCCGCGAAGAATTGCTGCCGGGACAGCGCTCGGATCTGCCGCCGCTGCGGCGCAGAGCGTTCATGCAGATGGCGCGCAGCGCGCAGGTGATCGCCGACTACTATGGTCTGCCGCCCAGCCGAGTGATCGAGATCGGCACCAGGCTGGAAATCTAGCCCTTTACCCCGGTAACCAAGGTTTTGACGCCGGCATCGCCCGCCACGATCAGCACATCCGCGGGGCGCCGGGCGAACAGACCGACGGTCACCACCCCCGCGATTTGATTCGCCGCGGTTTCAAAGGCCGCCGGTTCGTCGAGCCGCAGGTTGTGGACGTCCAGGATGACGTTGCCGTTGTCGGTGACCACACCCTCGCGCCAGACGGGCTGCCCCCCCATCTTCACGAGCTGGCGCGCGACATACGAGCGAGCCATCGGTATCACCTCGACGGGGAGAGGGAACTTGCCCAGCACCGCGACCAGCTTGCTGTCGTCGATGATGCAGACGAATCTTCCCGAGGCGGCGGCGACGACCTTCTCGCGGGTGAGCGCGGCGCCCCCGCCCTTGATCAGCGCGCCCTCGGCGGTCGCTTCGTCGGCGCCGTCGATATAGAGACTCAGGTCGCCTTCGGAATTGAGATCCAGTTCAGGAATGCGGGCGGCCTTCAACAATTCAGAGGTCTGGCGCGAACTCGATACAGCGCCCGAAAGCCTTATTTTATGGTCTTTCAGCGCTGCTATGAGCTCCGCCACCGTGGAGCCGGTGCCGACACCCAACACCATGCCCTCTTCTATGTATGCGAGCGCGGCCTGCGCGGCGCGGCGCTTCTTTTCGGTCGATGCGGGACTCATTTACCCACCCCCAAAAACAACTGTGCCCGCTTACGCGGGCACAGTTGATTACTTTCGAAGGCTTACTTTTTCTTAGCGGCCTTTTTCTTAGCTACCTTCTTCTTCGCCTTCTTTGCTTTCGCTGCCATGATAGAAACTCCGTTATCGGGTTAGTCCGGGGTCCGAGTATATACACGAATTATTAATTTACAAGCAATACGTCGCCCTTCTTGCACGACAATGTGGTAGCGATGTGAGCGACCTCACTCAAGAGTGAGAACGAAATCCCATTCCTTCTTCGCCACCGGCATCACCGACAGACGATTCCCACGGCGCAGCAAAACAAAATCCTTGAGCTGCTTCGCCGCGTGCCGGCGCAGCTCATCGAGCGTGATGACGCGCTCGAACTTGGTGATCAACTTCACGTCCACGACGAACCAGCGGGGCGCATCCGCCTTGGAATCGGCGTCGTAGTGATGATGATCCCGGTCGAAGGCGGTCTTGTCCGGGTAGCCTTCCTTGACGATGCCGACGATGCCGGCTATCCCGGGAACATCGCAACTGGAATGATAGAAAAACGCCCGATCGCCTTTTTTCATGGAGTCGCGCAGCATGTTGCGTGCCTGAAAATTGCGCACTCCGTCCCAGGCGGTGGTCTGTTTGGGGGCTTTGCCGAGCGTATCGATGCTGAAGCTATCCGGTTCGGATTTCATGAGCCAGTAATTCATGGGGTACCTTTGGGAGCCTGTCCCTGGTTGTAGTGCTGCATTCCAGATTCCGTCGCCAGCGAATCCAGGGCAACGTCCCAGGGCTCGGCGAATTGCAAATCCGTTCGCTGACAATCGAAAGCAAATCCGACCAAGCGCGGCCCCGGCCAGCTGCGGCGGCCACGGCGGAACGCCAGCGCGCGATCATAGAATCCGCCGCCCATGCCCAGTCGCCGGCCCATGCCGTCCACGCCGACCAGCGGAATGACCGCGAGGTCCATCCACCGCAGGGACACGGGACGGGCCAGTACCGAAGGGACGGCGATTCCGAATACGCCGCGGCGCGACTTGCCGTCGAGAGGGTAGAAGCGAATTCGGCCATGACGCCGGTCGACGATGACGGGTACGTAGACGGACACGCCTCGCCTGCGCGCCGCGGCGAGCAACGCCCCAGTGTCCGTCTCCCGGTCGAAGGGCAGATACAGCGCCACGCGTTTGCCGGCTCTGAACATCGGCAGCGCGGCGACCGCCTTGGCGGCCCGTGATGAGCATGTTGCGTGATCGGCGGCGCTCAACGAGCGCCGCTGCGCGCGCAGGTGTTTACGTAAGCTCGCTTTCATCGAATGGAGATGGCGCTACCCGAAAATGCCGTTTTGGACCGTTGCTCCCGACCTGAGCAACAGGTGGGGCTAACTGCGGCACTTAAGGCTTTCCGCTCGAGGCGGACTTGCACAATGGTGCCGGCAAGCAATGGCCCCTGGGGTTTAAAACTTAGGGTCGAGAGGTAACCCGATCCGCATCGAACACCCCAGGCAGCGCCAAACTTAATCGTTCGAGGAGGGCGGCGCTTCGCGCTGCTCACAGCTCGAGCTGTCGACCCTTCTCCAAGGCCGACTCTACGCGCTCGCGCAGGATACGCAAGCGTCCGCCCACCTCGGATTCGAGATTGCCGTCACGGTTGCGGAAGCGGATCAATTCGTTCGCCATGTTGAGCGCCGCGATCACCGCGATACGATCCAGGCCGACGACTTTTCCGCTGTCGCGGATCTCGCGCATTTTCATGTTGAGAAATTCGGCGGAATCCAACAGGTCCGAGCGTTCTTCGATCGGGCAGGTAATGTGGTATTCCTTCTCGAGAATCCGCACGCTGACCCGCGCTTGATTGTCGCTCATGCCTGTTCCATCGACTTCAGTCGGCCGATCATCGCTTCGACCCGCGCGCGAACTTGTTCGTTCTTCTGCAGCAGGCCGGCGCGCTCGGAGGTCAACGTTTCCTGGCGCTGGCGCAGGGCGCGGTTTTCTTCCTTGATCTGGCCGACGGTCACGAAGAGGTCTTCGAGCCTCTTCTCCAGCCGCTTCAGTTCCAATTCAATCGGGGACTTCGGGTTGGTTTCGCTCATAGGCTGCCAATATAGAGCGCGCCAAAGCGCAATGCAAAGGGCCCTGGGGGCCTTTCCTGCGGTATTATCGCCGGAATGGTGATCTCGGATATTCGATTCAAGGACTTCGAGGACGTGCTCGCCACGGCCGGCAGCCTGGCCGACGCCGCCGAGGCGCACGGCTCTTTGTGCGGCGCGCTGTGTTCCATGTCGCCCTACAAGATGCAGGACTGGATCAATGAGATCCTGCCCGACGGCGCGGCGCTCTCCGATGAGTCGGCGGCCATGATTGAATTGGTATTCACGGCGACCGCGGCCTCGTTCGGCGAGCAGGGCATGGAATTCGCGCCCCTGTTGCCGGACGACGAGTCCCCGCTCAACGGCCGAGCCAATGCGTTGGCGTTATGGTGCACGGGTTTTCTCTACGGTTTGGGGACTGGACATATTTCAGATTTGGAAGCGTTGAACGGCGACGTCGGCGAGATCGTCCGGGATTTCACCGAGATCTCGCGCGCGACCGGCGACGACGCGGAGGCGGACGAATCCAACGAGCAGGCCTATGCGGAACTGGTCGAGTTCATCCGGGTCGCGGCCCAGGTCGTGTTCGAAGAATTGCTGCCGCTACGCCGCCAGGTGTATCCGGCCCAGCAGCGGCTGCATTGACCCGCAATGGATCGCAAAGAGTTTGCGCGCCGGCGGCGCCAATTCATGCGCATGATCGGCAAGGATGCCATCGCGATCCTGCCGGCCGCACCCGTGCGCCACCGCAACGGCGACATCGAGTACGCCTATCGGCAGGACAGCCATTTCTACTACCTGAGCGGATTCCCGGAACCGGATGCGGTGGCGGTGCTCGTGCCGGGGCGTCCGCAGGCCGAATATCTGCTGTTCGTCCGGGAGCACGATAGCGTGCGCGAGTCCTGGGACGGCGCGCGGGCCGGAACCGATGGCGCCGTGGAACGCTACGGGGCGGACGATGCCTTTCCCATCGAGGACATCGATGAAATTTTGCCCGGCTTGATGGAGCGGCGCCCGCAGGTTTATTACTCCATGGGCATGCACCCGGATTTCGATTCGCATGTCCTCGGCTGGGTCAATGGATTGCGGGCGCAGTCGCGCCAGGCGGCCGGTGTGCCGCACGAGTTTGTTGCGCTGAGGCATGCGCTCGACGACATGCGGCTCTACAAGAGCCGCGCCGAGCAAGCGAGCCTGCGTCGCGCCGCGCAAATCGCCGTGGGCGCACACCGTCGAGCGATGCGCTTCGCGCGCCCGGGAAAAATGGAGTACGAGGTCATGGCCGAGGTGCTGCATGAGTTCCGCTCCCACAATGCGGATATCGCCTACTACCCCATCGTCGGCGGCGGCGCCAACGCCTGTGTCATGCATTACCGCGACAATGATCAACCGCTGTGCGAGGGCGATCTGCTGCTGCTCGACGCGGGCTGCGAGCACGAACTGTACGCCTCCGATATCACCCGCACGTTTCCCGTGGGTGGCCGGTTCACGCCGTGCCAGCGTGCGGTCTACGACGTGGTGCTGGAGGCTCAGCTGGCCGCCATCGACAAGGTGCGCAGCGGCAACCACTGGAACCATCCGCACGAAGCCGCCGTACGCGTGATTACCCAGGGCCTGGTCAAGCTGGGGCTGCTCAAGGGGAAGGTCGCCGCGCTCATCAAGACGGAAGCGTACCTGCAGTTTTTCAGTCATCGCACCGGCCATTGGCTGGGCCTCGACGTGCATGACGTGGGCGACTACAAAGTCGGTGGCGAGTGGCGCGTCTTGGAACCGGGGATGACGCTGACCGTCGAGCCGGGAATATACATTCGGCCCTCGCCGCGGGTGCCGAGCGAATTCTGGAACATCGGCATTCGCATCGAGGATGAGGTGCTGGTCACCGCCGGCGCGCCCGAGGTGCTCACGGCGGCGCTCGAGAAATCGCCGGAAGCGGTCGAAGCGCTGGTGCAAGGCGCATGATGCGCGAGCAGGCGGCGAGGCCATGCTTCGACATCGCCGTCGTGGGGGGCGGCATGGTCGGCGCCAGCCTCGCGGTCGCATTGGCGCCGCTCGGGCTCAAGGTGGCGCTCGTGGAAGCCGTGGCGCACGATTCCGCATCCCAGCCGAGCTTCGATGAACGCACCACGGCGCTGTCGAACGGCAGCCGCCGGATACTCGAGACCTTGGGCGTGTGGCGCGAGGTTTCCGCGGTGGCAACGCCGATACGCAAGATCCACGTGTCGGACCAGGGCCACTTCGGTTTTGCGCGCATCGATGCGGCCGAACAAGGCCTCACGGCGATGGGATACGTGGTGCCCAATCGCGAGCTGGGACGAGCGCTGTGGTCGCGGCTTGGCGCCGATAGCGGCGTGCATGTCAGCTGTCCCGCGGGGGTCTCGCGCATCCAAAGCGGTGAGCACGCCGTGACGCTGGAGATCGCCGGAACCGGCACGCACACGGCCATCGATGCCAAACTGATCGTGGCCGCCGACGGCGCGCAGTCGGCGGTGCGCAGCGCCTTTGGCGTCGAGGCCGAAGCGCGCGACTACGAGCAAACCGCGATCATCACCACGGTGATGCCGCAACGCTTCCACGACCATGTGGCCTACGAAAGGTTTACCGCCAGCGGACCCTTGGCGCTGCTGCCGATCGAGGGGGGCCGGTGCACCCTGGTACTGACCCTTAAGCAAGCGACCGCCGAGGCGGCCATGGGATGGTCCGATGCAGAGTTTCTCGCCGAGGTGCAGCGGCGATTCGGGTTTCGCCTCGGCCGCTTTCTCAAAGTAGGCCGCCGGGCGGCCTACCCGCTGTCGCTGACGCGCGCCGCACGCACCAGCGCCGGGCGTTGCGTCATCGTCGGCAATGCCGCGCAGGGGCTGCACCCGGTCGCCGGCATGGGTTTCAATTTGGGACTGCGCGATGTCGCCAGCCTGGCCGAACTTCTCGCCGAGCGCCGTCACAGCCACGAGTTCGATGCCGGAGCCTCGAGCCTGCTCAGCGAGTACGACGCGTGGCGCGCGGCCGATCGCGCCGGCGTCATCGCCTTCACGGACGGTCTCGTGCGGATGTTCGCCAATCCAATGCACCTGGTGCAGCGGCTACGCAATGCCGGACTTCTGGCCTTCGACCTCCTGCCGCCGGCGAAGGCCGCGCTGGCGCGCTTGAGCACCGGCGCCGGCGGCAGCACGCGAATCCCGAAGCTGGCGCGCGGCGTCGCCCTGCAATGAGCGGGACGAACGCCCGCGACTTCGATGTGGTCATCGTCGGCGCCGGTGTGGTCGGCGCAGCCATGGCGAGCCTGCTGGTGGCGCGCAAGCTGAGTGCGCCCGGACGAGTGGCGGTGATTGCAGATCGCTTTGCAGCCCAACCCAAGGCGGATGCCGACTGGGATCTGCGGGTATTCGCCCTGAGCCGCGCATCGGAGCGGCTGCTCAAAGCGTGCGGAGTGTGGGATTTGCTGCCGGCGCAGCGGATCTTCCCCTACGAGCGCATGTGCGTCTGGGATGCCGGCGGCGAACCACACGGGATGGGATCCCTGCGATTCGACTGCGCGCGGATCGGGGAGCCGAACCTGGGTTTCATCGTCGACGGCGGCGTTCTCCAATGGCAGTGCCTGCAGGGCGCGCGGACCGCAGGTGCCGTGCTGATCGACGCCGGGCTCGAAAGGCTGGCCGCCGCCGACACCCATATTTCGATTCGCTTGCGCGATGGCCGCGAGCTGCGCAGCCAATTGTTGATTGCGGCCGATGGAAGTGAGTCAACGACCCGGGAGCTCCTCGGCATCGAAACCGCGGGCCATGCCTACCATCAAGATGCGCTGGTGGCGCATGTGCGCACCGCCAAGCCGCACGGCAACACCGCGTGGCAGCGATTCCTCGAGTCCGGACCGCTCGCCTTTCTGCCGCTGCCGGACGGGCGCTCATCCATCGTTTGGAGCACCTCCATTGCCGAAGCGGCGCGCCTACGCGCGCTTGAGCCCAAGGCCTTCGGCGCCGCCCTGACGGCGGCCGCCGGCGAGTTCCTCGGGGAGTGCGAACTGTCGAGCCCGCCGGCAAGTTTTCCGCTCAAGGTGCAGTACGCGCTCGAGTACACGCGGCCGCGCGCCGTGTTGTTGGGCGATGCAGCGCACGTGGTGCACCCTCTGGCCGGGCAGGGCTTGAACCTGGGGCTGCAGGACTGCGCCGCGCTCGCCGAGGTCTTAGGTCAGGCCGGAGGAGGCGCTCATTTCGGGGAACACCGGCTGCTGCGCCGCTACGAGCGCCGGCGCCGCAGCGAGAACCTGCTTGCCGCCGCGGCCTTGGACGGGCTGGAGCAACTGTTTTCGAACCCACATCCATTGAGTGCCGCAATCCGGTCCGCGGGTTTGAGCTTTGTCGACAGTGCGCCGTTCGTCAAGCGCCGTCTGGCGCAACACGCCCTCGGGCTCGGCGCAGATTCCCCGGAGTTTTTGCGAGCCGACTAGGCGCGCAGCGCAGCTCAAAGCCGATCGAGCTTGGCCGCGCAGATGAAATCGTTCTCGGACAATCCGTCGATGGAATGCGTCGTGAAAGCGACGCGGCAGTAGTTGTATCCCAACTCCAGGTCCGGGTGATGGTCCTCGGTATTCGCGACATGCGCCAGCGCATTGACGAAGCTCATGGTGCGGTAGAAATCCTTGAATTTGAGCGAGCGCTTCAGGCTCTTGGAGTCTTCGGAAATCTGCCAGTCGGGATGCAACTGTTTGCGAAACAGCTTTGCCTGATCCAAAGTCAGGGGCGGCACGCCGCCCTCGCAGGGTAGGCATTTCCTGGCGGACAGTTCTTTCACAAAGGACTCTCCTCGCTGCTAGTTCCTCGCGTAGGTGCGCTCGATATAGCGCTCGACGAGATCTTGGAATTCTTCCGCGATTCGATCCCCTTTGAGCGTCACCGTCTTCGCACCGTCTTCGTACACCGGCGCCACGGGATTTTCGCCGGTGCCGGGCAGGCTGATGCCGATGTTCGCGTGCTTGCTCTCGCCCGGTCCGTTGACCACGCAGCCCATCACCGCGACCGACATGTCCTCCACGCCCGAATGTCGTTTGCGCCATTCCGGCATGCGGTGGCGAATATGGCTCTGGATTTTTTGCGCCAGCTCCTGGAAATACGTGCTCGTGGTGCGGCCGCAGCCGGGGCAGGCGATCACCATGGGCGTAAATGCGCGCAGCCCCATGGTCTGGAGGATCTCCTGGGCCACGATGACCTCTTGGGTGCGATCGCCGTTGGGTTCCGGCGTCAAGGAGACGCGAATGGTATCGCCGATGCCCTGCTGCAAGAGCACGCTCATCGCGGCGGTGGAGGCCACGATGCCCTTGCTGCCCATGCCGGCTTCGGTCAGCCCGAGGTGCAGGGGGTAGGTACAGCGCCCCGCCAGATTGCGGTAGACGGCGATCAGGTCCTGGACGCCGCTCACCTTGGCGCTGATCACGATCATGTCGGATTTCAGCCCCAGGCTCTCCGCGCGCTTGGCGCTGTCCAATGCGGACACCACGATGGCCTCGCGCATCACATCGATGGCCGACCGCGGCGCCTCGAGCTTCGAGTTCTCATCCATCATGCGCGTGAGCAAATCCTGATCGAGGCTGCCCCAATTCACGCCGATTCGCACCGGCTTGGAATATTTACAGGCGGTTTCGATCATTTCCGCGAACTGCGGGTCGCGCTTGCTGCCGCGGCCGACATTGCCCGGATTGATCCGCAGTTTCGAGAGCGCCTGGGCGCAGTCCGGATGGGCCTTGAGCAGTTTGTGGCCGTTGAAGTGAAAATCGCCCACCAGCGGCGTGGCGATTCCCTGGGCATCCAGCTTCTCGCGGATGCGGGGCACGGCGGCGGCGGATTCATCGTTGTTCACGGTGATCCGCACCAGCTCGGAGCCGGCGCGCGCCAGCGCTTTGACCTGCGCCACGGTACCGTCGATGTCGGCGGTGTCGGTATTGGTCATGGACTGCACGACGATCGGGGCCTTGCCGCCGATGGTCACCGCACCTACTTTTACGCCTAGGGACGTTCTACGGGGGTTCATGCCCCCAATTATACCAGGGGAGGGACTTTCGCCACGCGCACGACCACGGTACCGGCGATCTTGTCGTGCCAGGCCTGCTTGCCGTGGTCAAAGGCAATCCAAAAGAACCCCAGGCCGGCCACGGCCACGGACAGGAAACAGCCGAGCGCGCGAACGATGGCCGTTTCCCAATCCATTGCGCGGCCGTCCACCCGCACGACCTGCAGGTCGAAGACCAGGCCGCCAATGGTGGTCCCCTTGAGTTTCCACATGACCGCGCCATACACCGCGAGCACGACCAAATGAACGTGAAACACCGGGTGCAGCACGCTCATGACGAAGCCCACCAGCAGCACATCGAGAAGCAGCGCCACCATGCGCACCCAGAATCCGGCATGCGGCAGGGCGGCGGTGACGGTGGCGGGACGGGCGGCCGGTGCGGGCCCGGGGGCTGCTCCCGGGGCCACGCTCGGGGCAGGGCCCGGCGTCGGGCTCGGCTCGGGGCCCGGCCCCGGGCCGGGGCCGGGCATGGGCCCGGATGCCGAGCTTGCACCTGCGGTCGCGCCGGCCGGCGCACTGCTATATGGCGCGCCGCTGGACGTGGCCGCGCTCGCGGCGGCACTTGCATTGACGCCCTCGTGCTTTGCGGCCTGCCGCTCGCGTGCAGCCAGGATCAACGTGTAAACCACCACTCCAAGCCCGAGAATGCCGAGCAGCTTGTAAACCACGATCCCGAGCACGGGAATCGTGTACAGCACCAGGACCAGCAATCCGCCGATGAGTACAGCGAACCAAGGTTGACTCATCGTGCCCGTGGGTTCGCGGAGCATCTTCCGGCCGATCCACGCCAGGATGACCGCCTTGCCGAACAGCCCGGCGCAAAACAAACCGATCACGACAAATGGCACCGCAGCGATGCCGATGACGGTTACGCACAGGAGTACGACCAGCACGGGAGTCAGCAACATGGTGATCAGGGCAGCCAGTACGCTATGGCCTGGGTGCGCTTCGAAGGTGCGTACGCACTGGGTCAGCCCTGATTGAAATAGCAGCGCCAGCACTGCATAGAGCGCCAAAAAGGAGAAGGCAATGCTCCAGGCCCAGCCCAATCCCGCCACCCAGGCGAGCGGACGCGCGTAGAGCAGGCAATGCTGCACCCAGATGCGCAATCCGCTCAGATTTCCGAAGTTGCCCGCGAACACGTTTTGCACGTGGCCGTGAACGATGGCGGCCGGATCGCGCAGCACCTGACCGCCGACGGCCACGACATCGCCGCCGATCTCGGCGTGCGGTCCCAGCTCGACGGTGCCCAGAACCGCGACCGCATCGCCGCCGACCTTCCCGTCGATGGTGGTGTTTCCCATGACCGCGACGGCAGCGTCGCCGACTTCTCCCGTGACCCGCGTGTTTCCGAGGACCGAGACCACTTCGCCGGCCTTGCCGTCACTGGTGGAGGAACCGAATATCGACACCACGGAATCGGCCTGCTGACCCTGCTGCAGATTCGAATCGCTGCCGATGCTGACCAGATCGCTGCCGCCAGACCCGTGCCTGCGGTGCCTGCGGTGTCCGCCACGATGGTCGTAGGAATTTTCGTCACTGTCCCAGTCCGGATTCTCCGGCGCAACGGCGGCGCTCGCTGCCTCAGTCGAGGGCGTTGCGTCGGGGGAGGGTGTTGCCGCCGCGGAAGGCGTTGCCGCCGCGGCAGGCGCGGCCGATGTCGCCGCCGGCTTCACCGGCTTTGCGTGGACCACCAGGGTGCCCGCGCAGAGCAGCAGCGCAATGAGCGGCAAGAAGGGTCGAAGCGTGGAGGTTTTCATTGAAATTCCCGGCCGCTCTGCGGCTGAAGGTAAAGCATTCGATAGGCGGCGGCACCCAGCCCGAACAGGGTTGCATACAGCACAACGGCTGCGCCCAACCCTAAGTCGATCCAGGTTTGCGGAATGGAATTGACCAGCGACGCTGCGACGCTGCCCGCCGCACCGGTGATCGCCGCAGCGGGCTGTAACCAGGTGCTCGCGGGTCCGGCAACCTGCAAGGACTGCAGGGCAGTGCCAGGCCAGGAACCGCCCAGCAGCGCAAGCCCCGCCAGGGCGGCGGCGGTCACGACGAAGCCCAACCGCGCGAACAGCGGCCAGTGGCTGAAGCTGCGGCGCCACCAGGGTTGCGCGGCGCGGCGCTCGAGTTCTCCCAGCACGCGCGACTCGAGCGTGGGCGGCGCGCGCCGCAGGGGCAGCGCGCGCAGCGTACGGTCCAGCAGCCGCTCCAGCTCGGTCTCGGACGGATGGTCTTTCATGGGGCAACCCCGGCGGACATCAACATGGGCAGCAGTGCGGCTCGCGCGCGACGTATATCGGTCTTCACCTTGGCGAGCGAGACGTGGAGGCGGGCGGCGATCTGCTGATAGGAAAATTCCTCGAAGTGATACAGCACCAGAACCACGCGCTGGTGTTCCGGCAAGCGGCGCAGCGCTTCGTCGACCACGGCGCAGCGCTGTTCGGAGCTCAGGTGGTCGAGCAGCGCGTCCGGAACCGGCGGGTCTACGCCCAACCCCGCCGGATCCTCCTCGGTTTCCTCGGCCTTGAGCTCGGAGAAGAAACGCCAGCGCTTGCGATAACGCGTCAGGTGATTGAGCGCCAGATTGGTGGTGACGGTCTTGAGCCAGCCGCCCGCCGTCGGGCTGGTGCGCAGCTGCGTGAAGTTCTCATAGGCCTTGAGGAAGGCCTCCTGAGCAATGTCCTGCGCAGGCGCGTCGTTG
>Ga0209656_10000633_pt1 | contig 23092 bp, 18 predicted proteins | sample BogFormECP12_OM2_FD_188239 | JGI IMG/M metagenome (GOLD analysis project Ga0209656, IMG submission 188239) | Bog forest soil microbial communities from Calvert Island, British Columbia, Canada - ECP12_OM2 (SPAdes) (version 2) | ecosystem: Environmental > Aquatic > Freshwater > Wetlands > Bog ... | reverse complement strand
CGCTCTCCTGCTAAAATAATTCTGCATGCTTCTTCCCTTCGTCCGCGAACTCTTCGTGGACGTAGAAAAGCTTCCCGCCTTCGCGCGTGTTGCCTCCCACCTCAAGGAGGGCACGGGGCGCATTCGTGTCTCCGGCCTCACCCCCACCGCTAAAGCCTTGCTGCTCGTGCTGTTTCAGCGCGCTGCCGGACGCCCGCTCCTTTTCATCGTCAACGACAACCGTACCGTCGAGGACTTTCTTCCCGTCCTGCGCGGTTTCTGCGAACTCACCGCCGCCTGCGATCCGGAGTCGATCATTTCCCTCCCCGCGCGCGACGTCCTTCCCTTCCAGAATCTCTCCCCGCATCCCGAACTTCAGGAAGAACGCGCCACCGCTCTATGGAAGATCGCCACCGGTGCGGCATCCATCGTCGTCTCCCCGATCGCAGCGACCGCCATTCGCCTCCGCTCCAGCGACTATTACGCCGATCTCGCCCGCACCATTCGCCGCGGCGAGACATTCGATCTCGATTCTCTGCTCGCGCATCTCAACACCGTCGGCTACACTTCCACAGACGTGGTCGAGATGCCCGGCCAATACGCCCTTCGCGGCGGCATCCTCGACGTTTATTCCCCCGAGGCCGACCGTCCCCTGCGTATCGAGTTCTTCGGCGATGAAGCCGACTCCATTCGCAAGTTCGATCCCGCCTCCCAGCGTTCTTCGAATCCCGTTGACGAAGCCGTGCTGCTTCCGCTCACTGAAACTCCCATCAGCGAACATCTTCTCGGCGCCATCCACACGCGCCTCAGCGGCAAGCGCATCACCGGCAGCGAGGAAATCGTCGAAGCCGCTGTCCGTGCCGGTGGCCTCAATGTTTTTCCCGGCTGGGAGTTCTACACTCCCGTCGCCGGAGCCGATCGAACCATCTTCGATCTCCTGCCGCGAGCTTCTGTTCTCCTCGACGAACCCGATCAACTCACTCAGGAGTTCGACCGCTTCTGGACCCGCGTCTCCGAAGTCCACGAGCGCAGCGGCGTCGGCAATCTCGTGCGCCCTGAGGATCTCTATCTCCCTCCCGAAGATTGGTGCCAGAAAACCTCAACTCTCCCGGGCGCAAACCTCGAGCACCTCGGCATCACCCGCTCCTTGGATGACGCGTCCGAGATTTCCTTTCTCACCCAGCCCTCGCCCCGCTTCCACGGCGCGGTTCCCGCCATGCTCGACGAAGTGCAGAAGCTCAACGCCGAAGGCAAACGCGTTCTTTTCGCCGTCCCCAACACCGGTGAAGTCGAGCGCTTAGCCGATGTCTTCACCGAATACAATGTCTCGTTTCGCCTGGGAAGCCGCACCCGCGGCGGCGAAAGCTACGCCGACGAAACCAGCTACTTCGCTGGCGAAGTCCTCACCACCACCCTTGCCGCAGCCTACGTCCCCGATGGAGTGTTGCTGCCCGACGCAAATCTCGCCATCTTTGGTTCGCGCGATCTCTTCGACGAATCCGACGCAGTCGTCTCCCGTCCGCAGCGCTCCAAATCCAAAGTCTCGGCCTTTCTCTCAGACTTCCGCGATCTGCAAGTCGGCGACTACGTCGTCCACGTCGAGCATGGCATCGGCCAGTATCAAGGACTGAAGGAAATCAACCACGGCGATGGCCCCGCGGAATTCATGTTGCTCGAATTCGCCGAAGCCGCCCGCCTCTATGTCCCTCTCACCCGCCTCGACCTAGTCCAGAAATATCGCTCGTCGGAGGGCGCGAAGCCGGTCCTGAGTCATCTCGGCACGCAGTCCTGGTCGAAGACCAAAGCTCGCGTCAAGAAAGCCATGAAAGACATGGCCGATGAGCTGCTCAAACTTTACGCCGAGCGTAAAACAGCCGTCGGACACGCCTTTCCGCCCGGCAACGAATGGTTCCGCGAATTCGAAGATGCCTTCGAGTTCAACGAAACCGAAGATCAAGCCCAAGCCATCAAAGACGTCATTCGCGACATGGAATCTTCCCAGCCCATGGACCGCCTGCTCTGCGGAGACGTCGGCTACGGCAAAACTGAAGTCGCCATGCGCGCCGCCTTCAAGGCCATCGCCGATAACAAACAGGTTGCCGTGCTTGCCCCCACCACGGTTCTCGCCTTCCAGCACTTCGAAACTTTCAAGCAGCGCTTCGCTCCCTTTCCTGTCACCATCGAAATGATCAGCCGCTTTCGCTCACCCAAGCAGCAAAAAGAAATCCTGCAAAAAACCGAAGCCGGCAAAATCGACGTTCTCATCGGCACGCACCGCATCCTTTCGAAAGACATCAAATTTTCCGACCTCGGCCTCCTCATCGTCGACGAGGAGCAACGCTTCGGCGTCCGTCACAAAGAACGCATCAAGCAGATGCGCAAGCAAGTCGACGTCCTCACCATGTCAGCCACACCCATCCCGCGCACTCTGCACATGTCTCTCGTCGGCCTGCGCGACATGAGCGTGATCGAAACCCCGCCCAAAGATCGCATGGCGATTCAAACCGTCGTCGCCAGTTGGGACGAAAAACTAATCCAGTCCGCCATCGAGCAGGAACTGGAGCGCGGTGGCCAGGTTTATTTCGTTCACAACCGCGTCGACACCATTTGGGAAATCGCCGCCAAGTTGCAAGCCCTGGTTCCGAAGGCCCGCATCATCGTCGGCCACGGTCAAATGTCGGAAGGCGAACTCGAGAAGGTGATGCTGAAATTCATGCATCACGAAGCCGACATTCTAGTCTCGACCACCATCATCGAAAACGGCCTCGACATTCCGCTCTGTAACACGATTCTCATCAACCGCGCCGATCGTCTCGGACTTTCCGAGCTTTACCAGCTCCGCGGCCGCGTCGGCCGCTCCAATCGCCGCGCTTACGCCTATCTCATGCTTCCCCCGGAGGTTGAACTCACGCCCATCGCCCGTCGCCGCCTCGCCGCTCTCAAAGAATTTTCCGATCTCGGCGCTGGATTTAAAATCGCCGCCCTCGATCTCGAACTTCGCGGCGCTGGCAACATGCTCGGTGGCGAGCAAAGCGGCCACATCGAAGCTATCGGCTTCGAGCTTTACACTCAAATGCTCGAGCGTGCCGTCCGTGAGATGAAAGGCGAAGCCGCTCCCGACGAGGCCGAAACCCAGCTCAATCTCGGACTCAACATTCGCATCCCCGCAGACTACGTCCCCGAAGAAAATCAACGCCTGCAAATGTATAAACGCGTCGCCCGCGTCGAAACCGAATCGCAATTAACCGACGTGTCCGCCGAACTGCAAGACCGCTACGGCCCGCCCCCACCCGCCGTGCGCAATCTCCTTGACTACGCCTCGCTAAAATTGTTGTGCATGAAAGTCGGCGTGAACGCCATCGAAAGAAAACGCGACTTCGTCACTCTGAAGTTCCAACAGAACGCGGCCGTCGATCCCGAACAGTTAGCCCGCTTCGTCTCCGCGCAGCGCGGCGCCCAGTTCACCCCGGATGGAATGTTGAAGTTTGTATTAAAGGCCACAGCCGCGGAAGAAGTCCTGCGCGCCCTCCGCACCGTATTAGAGCAACTGGCTAGCGCCGAATCCGTATCAGAAGTTCGATCTGCCAGCGAACCGGCTTAGGTTTTCGTGGGGACAGCCGCCCTCGGCTGCCCGGTCGAGCGAAGCTCGACACTCTTTCCCGTGAAATCGGGCTGCGGCCCCACGGTCGCCACTCACAAACCTCTCCATTTACAATTGTCCGGCAACCGAACTCGCCCGATGAACGACTAACAACATTCGCTCTACGACTAATCACTGCCCTTATGACCATGAAAGTCCGCAAAGCCGTATTCCCCGCCGCAGGCCTCGGCACCCGCTTCCTGCCCGCAACTAAAGCTCAGCCCAAGGAAATGCTTCCGCTGGTCGACAAGCCCATCATCCAGTACGGCGTCGAAGAAGCGATGGCCTCCGGCTGTAATCAGATCCTCATCATCACCGGCCGTGGCAAGCAGGCCATCGAAGATCACTTCGATGTCAGCTATGAACTCGAACGCATGCTGGAAGAACGCAACAAAACGGACCTGCTCCAGATCGTGCGCTCCATCTCCGATATGATCTACGTCGCCTACGTTCGCCAGAAAGAAGCTCTCGGCCTCGGCCATGCTGTCCTCATGGCCCGCGAACTCGTCGGCAACGAACCCTTCGCCGTTCTCCTAGCCGATGACGTCATCGACGCCAAGGTCCCCTGCCTCAAACAGATGGTCGAAGTCTTCGACCAGACCCAGTGCTCCGTCCTGGCCACTCAAATCATCGAAGGCAAAATGATTTCTTCCTACGGCGTGCTCGACGTGAAGCCCGTCGCCGACAGCCGCTTTGGCGATCGTCTCTTCGAAATCAAAAACATGGTCGAGAAGCCAAAACCCGAAGACGCGCCTTCGAATCTCGCCATCATCGGCCGCTACATCCTCACCCCGGCCATCTTCGACTGCCTTGCCAACACCCCGACCGGCGCTGGCGGAGAACTTCAGCTCACCGACGGCATGCGCCTCCTCCTGCAAAAAGAAAAAATGTACGCCTATGTCTACGAAGGCCGCCGCCACGATACCGGCGACAAACTCGGCTTCCTGAAAGCAACCGTGGAATTCGCCCTGAAACGCGAAGACCTCGGCGTCCCCTTCCGCGAATATCTAAAAGGATTGAAACTGTAGCGTTTTCGGCGGGTGCCCCACCCTTGTCGCGTCTTTTGCGACGGGGCGGGAAAACTGATTTCACTTTTCTCGTAACTTCTTCGATTTCTCTTCCACGCCCCGCGCCAGCTTTTTCTTGTGCTCCTCAAGCTTCTGCGCGACCGCAGCGTCACTCAGCCCAATCATCTGCGCCGCGAGTATCCCCGCATTAGTCGCGCCCGGCTTCCCAATGGCGACGGTGGCCACCGGAATCCCCGCCGGCATCTGCACGGTCGCGAGCAGCGAATCCATGCCCTGTAGCGACGTCGAAGGAATCGGCACTCCAATCACCGGCAGCGTTGTGTGCGCCGCAATCACCCCAGCCAGGTGCGCCGCCCCGCCCGCTCCCGCAATAATCACCCGAATCCCGCGTCCCCCAGCCTTCCGCGCAAAATCCGCTGTCCGGTCCGGCGATCGATGCGCCGATGTAACGTCTATTTCGTAAGCGATCCCTAATTCCTCCAGCGCCTTCCCTGCCTCGCGCATAATCTCCAGATCCGAATCACTCCCCATCACGATCGATACCAACGCTTTTGCCATGATTCCCCTTTTATTTATTTCTTTAGTGCCCGCCCTGCAATGTCCCTCCGATAATGCGCCCCTTCAAAACGAACCTTCCCACACACCTCGTAAGCCCGCTCCACCGCGGCTTCCAACCCCGCCGCCCGCGCCGTCACTCCCAGCACACGCCCCCCCGCCGTATAGAACTCTCCATCTCTCTTCGAAGTCCCCGCGTGAAACACCTTCACACCCTCGCCTCCGGCAGCCGTATCCAGTCCAGCGATTTTCTTCCCCATCTCAAATGTTCCCGGATATCCCCCCGACGCCATCACCACGCACACCGAAGCATCTTTCGACCACTTGAAATCTCCCTCGCTCACCCGCCCCGCAATCGACGCCTCCAGCGCATCCACCAGATCACTCTCCAGCCGCATCAGAATCGGCTGCGTCTCCGGATCCCCAAATCTGCAATTAAACTCCAGCACCATTGGACCCCGCGCCGTCATCATCAGCCCGCAGTAAAGCACGCCTTTATATTCCGCGCCCTCCGCCTTCATGCCCTCTACCACCGGCTTCGCAATGTGATTCACCAGCCAGTCCCGCATCGTCTCATCTACAATCTCGGCGGTCGAGTAGGCGCCCATCCCTCCGGTATTCGGCCCTGTATCGCCATCTCCCACGCGCTTGTGATCTTGCGCTGCCACCAGCGGCGCAACCCGTTCTCCATCGCTCACCACCAGAAATGAAAGTTCGTCGCCCTTCAAACATTCTTCCAGCACCACTCGCGCGCCGGCTTCTCCCACCATCTTTCCGCTCAACATTTCCGACGCAACCCTCGCCGCCTCCTCCTTGCTCGCCGCGATCACCACCCCCTTGCCCGCCGCCAACCCGTCCGCCTTCACCACCACTGGCAAATGAAAGTGTGGTAATGCTTCGCGAACCTCATCCACCGAATCGCAAATCGCATACGCCGCCGTCGGGATCCGATGTCGCTGCAGGAATTCCTTCGCGAAACTCTTGCTCGATTCCAGTTGCGCCGCCGCCTTCGTCGGTCCGAACACTGCCCACCCGCGTCGTGTGAATTCGTCCACCACTCCCAACATCAGCGGCAGCTCCGGACCGACGACCGTCAAATCCGGCTGCATTTGCTGCCCCAGGGCCACCATCGATTCCAGACTCTTCAAATCGACGGGCAAGCATTCCGCTTCGTCCGCGATCCCTCCATTCCCCGGCGCACAGTAAACCTTCGAAACCCGCGCTGACTGCCGCAGCTTCCATACCAGCGCATGTTCTCGCCCACCACTACCCAGAACCAGAATTTTCATAACCAGAGAAAGTAAAGGTTAGGGGAGCGCCACAAACCTGTCAAACGCGGCTGTCGAAAAAGCACTGTCATTCTGAGCGAAGCGTGAGCGCACGCGAACGCGAGTCGAAGAATCCCTACCCTAATCCTATTCTTGCCCGTTCGCTCTTCCCGTGGTTCCTCACGTCCTCCGCCAGTTAACCATGCTTAAGTCGTATAATCTCCCCAATGATCACCGTCTCCAAAGAAGACTATCTCAAAGCCATCCTCGAAGCTGAAAGCGAGGGCGAATCCGTCATCTCCGCCCGCCTCGCCGATTGGCTCAAGGTCTCACCTCCTGCCGTTACCATGGCCGTACGCCGTCTCAAAAAAGATGCCCTCGTTCGCGTCCAGGGCGACGGGCACCTGCGTCTTACCGCCGCTGGCCGCAAGATCGCGCGCCGGCTCACTCTCCGTCATCACCTCATCGAGCGCATGCTGGCCGAACTCTTCGGCATGGAATGGTGGAAGGTCCACGATGAGGCCGAACGCCTGGAGCACGCCGTCTCCCCCGACTTCGAAGTCAAACTTCTCGCCAAGCTCGGCAAGGGAGGCGTGTGCCCTCACGGCAACATGAGCGAGATGGAAAGCCCCGCCAGTCGCCGTCAGCGCGGTCTCCTCCTGCTTGCCGATGCACAACCCGGGATCACTTACACCGTCAGCGGAATCTATGAGCGCGACCGTCGCTTGCTCGAGTTCCTCGAAGCCCGCGGCATCCGTCCCGCCGCCAAGGTGCGCATCCTTGAACGCAACTACGACCAGACCCTCACTCTCTCCACCAGCTCCGGCAACGTCTCACTTGGCCGCGCCGCCGCCGATCGCGTCTGGCTCTCCCCCACCGACCCCCGCCCCACCAAATGACCTTGTCTTCGTGAGTCAAGCTAGTCTGCGTGGTTAAAGCTTGTCGTCGTGAGTAAGACTTGTCATCCTGAGCGAAGCGAAGGACCTGTGTAACTCGCCGGAGACACCACACACGCATCTGTTGGATGAAGACCCGGTTTACAAGCACCGGCCCCGAGTTTTGATAGGAATGCTCTCCGCATCAATCTGCATCCCTCAGCTCCCGCCCGCGCCGCCTGCGCAATCGTGGAAGAGCGGCCCTTCAGGGCCGCGTCAGCCTCCCATAAAACTAGCCGGGCTTTAGCCCCTGAGGCGGCAAACTCCTTAACTATAGTTTATTTCTTCGTGTATACTTACGCTAATCTCTGCTTGGGGTTCCCCGCCGAACCAATCGGAGAAGACTAGCGGCGCTCGCCCCAACCGATGAAGCCCGTCGCCACCCAAAACGGAGAGGAAGTCGTTGTAATTACACACGAAGATGTCGATCGCGCCCACGATCGCTCCCGTGTTTCGGCCGCCCGTGCTCAGCGTGGCTTTTCCTCCAGAGCCCGACTCCTCTGGTTGCTCGTCGGACCCGGCGTCCTCGTCATGCTCGGTGAAAACGACGGCCCCAGCATGCTCTCTTATGCCGCCACCGGCGCCAAGTTCGGCATCGGTTTCTTCATCCCTTTCGTCGCTCTCACCTTCTGCATGGCGATCGTCGTCCAGGAGATGACCGTCCGCCTCGGCGCCGCTACCCACCGGGGCCACGCCGAACTGATCTTCGAACGCTTCGGTCCCTTCTGGGGATGGTTCTCCATGATCGATCTCGGCATCGGCAATTTCCTCACTCTCATCACCGAGTTCATCGCTATCCGCGCTGGTCTCGGTTTCTTCGGAGTCCGCCCCTGGATTGCAATCCTCATCGCTCTCGTCATCCTTTACGCCGCACTAATGAGTCATCGCTATTGGACTTGGGAACGCATCACCCTCGCCGCCGCCGCCTTTAACCTGGTCTTCGTTCCCGTAGCGCTCATGACTCACCCCAGCTGGCCCGCCGTCGGCCACGCTTTCATCACGTGGCAACCGCTCCCCGGCTTCAACAAAGATGTTCTCCTGATCGTCCTCGCCGATATCGGCGCCACCGTCACGCCCTGGATGCTTTTCTTCCAGCAGAGCGCCACCGTTGACAAGGGCATGACCACCAAAGACATTCGCTTCGGCCGCGCCGACACCGTGATCGGCGCGGCTCTCGCTACCGCCGCCGCCATCGCCACGATTCTTGCGACCGCTCCGCTCTTCGCCCATCAGATGACTGCGGACAATTTCGAAGCCGCCCAATTCGCTCAGGCCCTCCAACCGATCATCGGCCGCTTCGGAGCATCCCTCTTCGCTCTCGGCATGGTCGAAGCCGGCATCGTCGCCGCCATCACCATCTCCACGTCTTCCGCATACGCCTTCGGCGAGGTCACTCACAAACCGCACAGCCTCAACCTTCCCATGGGAGAAGGCAAATCGTTCTACGCCGTGTTGACGCTATGCGCCATGGCCGCCGCCGCCATCGTCCTGATCCCCGGCCTCCCGCTGGTCTATGTCGTCCTGGTTGTAAACGTAGTTGCAGTTCTCGCCATGCCGCCGGCCCTGGTGTTCCTCTTTATGCTGGTGAACGACAAAGAAATCATGGGCGATCTCGTCAGCCCGCTTTGGGCAAACATCCTGTCCAGCGGCGTAGTTTTCGTCCTGACCGCCGCCGGCATTCTCTTCGGCATCAGCATCATCGCCCCCAACATCTTCGCCGCCTTAGGAGGGAAATAGAGATGAACCTCAAGCTTCCCGTTTGTCATTCCGAAGGCCGTTTTTCAGGCCCGAGGAACCTGCTTTCGCTTGTAGCTCAACGGATGCCCGGCTCGATCAAGTAAGGAGAACTGCATGATGACGAAGAAAATCGACACTGCTCCGCACATAATCTCCTCCGCCGACGAGTCGATGGTCCTCGCCTCCCTCGAGCACGACCAACTCGTCGGAGCCAAAAAGCACTTCATCCCCCGCCGCCATTTAAAAGGTCCCGAGCTCGTAGTCCTCTGGTCCCTCCGCCTCTATCTCCTGTTCATGATGGCTGTCGTCCTGTATCAAGTCTGGACCGTCGCCCGCTAAAGTGTCCCGAAGCGTTTCCCTTCTGGGATGATAACGCAGGACTTTCTGGTCACACTGCGTTGTGCTCTATGTCCTTGTTTTGCCTCCGCCTCCAAGCGTCTACTCGTTTCGCACGTGTGGACACATGGACGGTTCTTAGGAGGTGTTTTATGCAAGGGGCCATCCGAAGTTCTAGGCAGGCCTGTCTTCTGCTCTTCGTCACAATCATCCTCGTTCTTTCAGCCCAAGCTGCGACATTCAGCAATGCAACTCTGCAGGGGAGTTACACATTCTTGGGGACCCGCTGGACCGCGGACGTGAATGAACCGCAAGGCGGAGTGATAGGAGTCATGACCTTCGACGGCGTGGGCAATATGACGGAGTCGTACACAGGAATGGTAAACGGCAGCCTAACAAGCGGGACGTTCACTGGGACATACACAGTGAACCCGGACGGCACCGGCACGCTCACATTTTCGTCTGGCTGGGAATGGGCAATCGTTGTCAATTCAATTTCCGCGAAGATAGCTCACGGCATACAACTGTTGCCCATCACGGATCTGCTCCCCAACGAAGTGGGTACTAGCACGGCCTTGCTGCAGTCCTCGACGGCAAAGACCTACACTCTGGCGAATCTAAAGGGAAGTTACAGCCTCCAAACTAACGAATGGACTGCTGATCCAAGCCAACCCATCTACGCCGGAAACGGGCTGCTCACTTTTGATGGGAAGGGGAACGTTAAGGGATCGTCAAGCTATATGGAGAGCGGCGAAACGGTCCAAACCGAGACCTTCACCGGCACGTACACGGTGAACTCCGACGGAATTGGAACAATGTCGCTAAGCACTGGGACACAGTATGCGTTTGTGTTGAACACGGCAACTGGAGCGGTTGCTAACGGATTACAAATCGTGCAAACCAACACGACCGGGAACATTGCCATCTGCGGAATTGCGCTGAGGCTGTAAGCGCACAGGCCGCTTCCCGATTCGAAACTGGCTGGCCAGTTACGTCGGCGAGAATCTCAGCGTGCCACGCGCACATACTCGGGGAGCGTCCTCGTGCTACCGCGCCGGGCGTCGCGGATGCGACTCATTAGTAGCCACGCTGGCGCTCGGTCAGATTGTCGATTCTGGACCTACCCTAGCCCCGGTAGTGGGCTACTTTGACGCCCACTACCCTAGCCTGTGTTTCTACCCAATCCACGCCAAAACGACTAAACTAGTGAGTTCCGATATTCACTGCAGCCCGCCATGCGGCGCCAGTCGTCTCGCGGCATCTTTCATTAGGAAGGCATCATGTCCTTAAACAGCTTCAAAGCCCGCTCCGTTCTCAAAGTCGACAATAAGGAATACGAAATCTACCGCCTCGATGCCCTCGACCAGCAAGGCATCTCCACCAAACACCTTCCTTACTCTCTCCGCATTCTGCTGGAGAATCTTCTCCGCACCGAAGACGGCCGCAATGTCAAGCAAGAGGACATCCGCGCCTTCGCTGCTTGGAACAAGAATTCCAAGCCTGAAAAAGAAATTGCCTTCACTCCCAGCCGCGTCCTCCTTCAGGATTTCACCGGCGTCCCCTGCGTCGTCGACCTCGCCGCGATGCGCGACGCCATGCAGCACCTCGGCGGCGATCCTTCCCTCATCAACCCTCTGCAGCCCGTCGAATTAGTAATCGATCACTCGGTGCAAGTCGACGAGTTCGGCACCGCCAGCGCCTTCGACATGAACGCCCTTCTCGAATTTCAGCGCAACAAAGAGCGTTACTCGTTCCTCCGTTGGGGTCAAACCGGATTCCGCAACCTCGCCATCGTCCCTCCCGACACTGGCATCGTCCACCAGGTCAATCTCGAATATCTCGCCCGCGTAGTCTTCGTCCAGGAATCGAACCGTGAAAAAGATGGCAAGCGCACCGCCTATCCCGACACCCTGGTCGGCACCGACAGTCACACAACGATGATTAATGGGCTGGGAGTTTTGGGATGGGGCGTGGGTGGGATTGAAGCCGAAGCGGCGATGCTCGGGCAGCCTGTCTCGATGCTGATTCCGCAGGTTGTTGGTGTGAAGCTTACGGGGCGTTTGCGGGAAGGAGCTACGGCTACTGATCTGGTTTTGACGATCACGGAAATGTTGCGCAAGCATGGCGTCGTCGGAAAATTTGTTGAATACTTTGGTCCGGGACTGCGTGAACTGCCGCTCGCCGATCGGGCTACCATCGCTAACATGTCGCCGGAATACGGCGCTACTTGTGGCATCTTCCCCGTCGATAAAGAGAGCCTGAAATATTTAAAGCTCAGCGGCCGCAGCGCCGAACAGATCGCCTTGGTCGAAGCTTACTGCCGCGAGCAAGGGATGTTCCACGACGAGAAAACTCCCGAGGCGGAATATTCCGAACTGCTCACCCTCGATCTCGCTACCGTCGAACCGAGCATCGCCGGGCCCAAGCGTCCGCAGGATCGCGTGGTACTTTCTCAAGCTGGGGATTCTTTCCAGAAAGCACTGCCTACTCTGATCAAGCCAAAGACTGCCGCGAAAACCGCGCCAGCCGCCAATTCCCTGCGCTGGGAGCAGGAAGGTGGCAGCCCCACTGCTATCGGCGTAGAAGATCCGAACGTCCACGAGCATGTTCCTGCGACCGTGAAGAATTCACTCAAGCACGGTAGCGTCGTCATCGCCGCCATCACGTCGTGCACGAATACTTCGAATCCCTCCGTGATGATCGGCGCTGGACTGCTCGCGAAGAAAGCCGTTGAAAAAGGCCTGACGATTCCGCCATGGGTAAAAACTTCGCTCGCCCCCGGATCGAAAGTGGTCCGCGATTATCTCGAGAATGCCGGCCTCACGCCCTATCTCGAGAAACTGAAATTCCACATCGTCGGTTACGGCTGCACCACCTGCATCGGCAACTCCGGACCACTACCTACCGAAGTCTCACAGGCCATCGACGAAAAAGATCTCGTGGTCGCCAGCGTCCTCTCCGGCAATCGCAACTTCGAGGGGCGTATCAACTCGGAAGTTCGCGCCAACTATTTGATGTCGCCCCCACTGGTCGTGGCCTTCGCGCTCGCCGGACGCATCGACACCGATCTCCGCAAAGACGCAATCGGTAAGGACAAAGAAGGCAAGCCCGTGTACCTCGCCGATATATGGCCCACGCAGCGTGAAGTCGAAGAGGCCGTCGAGCACTCGGTCACCGCGGAAATGTTTTCGAAAAGTTATGCCGAAGTGTTCGCCGGAGACGAGCGCTGGCGCGGGCTCTCCATTCCCAAGGGCCAGACCTACGCGTGGGAAAAAGATTCCACCTATATCCGGCGCGCGCCTTACTTCGATGACATGAAGTTGAAGCCTTCGCCGGTCGAAGAAATTCGTTCTGCGCGCGTACTAGCGGTATTGGGAGACAGCGTCACCACCGATCACATTTCTCCCGCCGGCTCCATCAAGAAGGACGGCCCTGCGGGAAAATATCTGCAGGAGCACGGCGTCAAGCCCGCCGACTTCAACTCCTACGGCTCACGCCGCGGCAATCACGAAGTGATGGTTCGGGGAACTTTCGCGAATGTGCGGCTGCGCAACAGACTCGTTAACGTAGAAGGTGGCTTCACTCGCCACCTGCCGACGAATCAGGAGATGTCGATTTTCGATGCTTCGCAGAAATATCAGGCTGAGCGCATTCCACTCATCATCCTCGCCGGAAAAGAATACGGCTCGGGCTCCTCGCGCGACTGGGCAGCGAAAGGCCCGCGCCTGCTCGGCGTCCATGCCGTCGTTGCCGAAAGCTACGAGCGCATCCACCGCTCGAATCTTGTTGGCATGGGAATCTTGCCGCTGCAGTTTGAGCCGGGACAAAATGCGGAGTCACTCAAGCTGACCGGCGAAGAAGTATTCGAGATCAGCGGCATCCGCAAACTGATCGATCACTACGCCGCTGGTCAGAAAGTCAAAGTTCGTGCCAAATCTAAACCAGGAGTCATCGAGTTCCAGGCGCTTGTGCGCATCGATACGCCGCAAGAGGCGCTCTACTACGCTAACGGCGGGATTTTGCAGTATGTGTTGAGGCAGTTGCTGGCGGCGAAGCCGAGCGCGCAGACGGTGGGCGTGTAGTTACCACTGATCTTGTCTGCCGTCCCTACGGGACTCGATTCCGATTTTCTCGTGGTTGACCCAGGGCTTACGCCCTGGGCTGAATTATGCCGCCGCTCCGCGGCTGGAATCTCTTGCGGCGGCAAAAACGCCGGATCAAAAGTCAAAGGCCGCGCACAAGAGTGTCCGCTCCACACGGCGTTTCACTTTAGTAAAGGTCAAATTCCCCGCCCCTTCGGCTTCGCTCAGGGCAGGCTCTGTCTCTCCAAAGAACGGAGAGACAAGGACGGGGCACCCGTGGGGTCAAAGGCAGGGGACAGGATTTCCGCTCCACATGGCCCATCTTGAACGAATGGAACAGCAGGTTCCTCGCCCGCCTTCGACGCGCTCTGAATGACAAGGTTAAAGTCGCTCCGGCTCGGTTCGGACTCACTACCTGATGGGCCGTTACTTCCTGTGTTTTGCCTTGTGCGGGGCTAGGAGCGGCCAGGCGTCGCGATAGGATTCGTAGCGGTAGCGATTTTTCTTGAGGGGCTGCATGGGGAAGAGCATGAGGCCTTGTTTGCGTTCGCGGCCGAGGAGGATGCGGGCGGGGATGAGGTACCAGGCGTTCTGCATGATGACGTAGGCGGCGAAGAAATCGAGTTGCTTGAGGGTGTAGGGCGGGCCGAGGTAGTTGGGCTTGAACTGGCAGAAGTATCCGGTGCCGACGCGGCAGGAAGTGGACTTGACCTGGACGCGGACGATGCGCGCGCCGAAGTGGAGGGCGACGTCGAAGGGCGAGGAGTCTCCCCAGGGCTTGAGCACTTTGTAGCCGTGGCGCAGGGCTTCGGCCATGAAGCGGAGTTCGACCCACTCGCCGCGCTCCTTGAAAGTCTTGAAAACTTTGAATTCATCCATCTGGTTCCTGTGGGGGTGAAGTCTCAGGTGCAAAAGAAAAGGCGCGACCTGTGGGCCGCGCCTCGTTTACTTAAAGTTTTACTCTATAGTTCTATTATATCAACTCAGGAGGGGTGGCTGGGACATTTTTCGAGAATTATTTCCTCTTTGGTGTGAGCCACTTGAATGCCGTGACGCGGTTTTCGCCTATTGACAAGTTTTCTGGGGTCGATAAGGTCCGGCGGGCGAGGAATTGGCGCCCTTGTCTCACTGCGAAATACGACAGCGAGGCCACGCAGAGCACGACAAGCCCTGCGCGAAGATACGTCGCGGTTGAGACGGAGATTCCGATCCCGCTGCCGATTGCAAAGTAAGCAGCCAGGCACGCGGGGCACTTGGGCAAGAGTGCCAGGATACCGCTGGGAACAGCCCAACCAGCAGTGTCGAGCAAACGACGCCGGCCGGTCGTAGGACGCGGACCATTCTCCCTGATCCGCGTCCCCGAGCGATTCCCGCGATTCGAAATCGCTGCACAACAAGCGTAACTGCTCACGAGTGGTGCTCCTCCGCGCAGCACGAACCGGAACCTTTGGGAGCCACGTACTGCGCCCTGAGGTCGACCACGTAGCCTTCCGCATAGCGATCGTGATGGCGAACCCAAGCCATGGTGAAGGCGAGACCATCCTCGTCGCGACCTTTCGGCGCGAGATCGAGAAAGTTATAGGCGCCCACCAGGATGTCGAGGCCGCGTGCATAAGTGGAATAGGTATGGAATATCTCGCCCGCTTCGTTCTTATAAAAAACGCTCGCTCCCGGCGCCTCTTCGCTGGGGAACTCGGCGACTTCATAGTTGTAGTTCACCTTGCCGCTCGCCATCTCTTCTTTTGTGAACGACACGTGATAGTCCCGGTTGAAGTCGTTCGCAAACGATGACACCCAGCGAAATTCCCAGCCCATACGTTTCTTGAACGCCTCAATCTGGTCCATGGGCGCGCGCGAAATCACGGCCAGGGCGACGTCGCGATTCGCGAGGTGCACCAGGCTTCCGCCGAAATGATCGGCCAGGTACGAGCAACTCGGACAACCCTGCTCCCATCCCGGACCAAACATGAAGTGATACACGATCAACTGGTTGCGGCCGCCAAACAGGTCAGCAAGCGTTACCTTGCCCTGCGGACCATCGAACACATATTCTTTTTCAACTTTTTCCCAAGGCAACTCGCGCCGCTGCCGGCTCAGTTCATCTCGTAACTTTGTGAACTCCTTCTCTTTCCGGAGCAATTCTTTTCGACTTGCAATCCATTCTTTGGGAGACACAACCTCGTGTCCCCGAACGCCGGTGCTGGTAGCTAGTGTGGTCATACGTGTTCTCCTCTTTAGCTGTTTGAATTGGTTGTTGCTCGGTCCCCAAAATCGCTATCTCGCGGCGATATGCTTGCTTCGTTTGCGCACAGTTCCCCGGCCTACGCCAGCGCTGTCCTTCTCAGCGATCTCCTTGATGCGGAGGAGTTCGTTTGTCCAAAGTTCCTGAAATGGACCGACCCAGCGTTCGTAGATCTGCCGGATGGGCACCACATTGAGTGAATTCACCCGTTGCCTTCCCACCTCGCGCGTGTGCACCAGCTGGGCCTGCCGCAGCACCTCGAGATGCTTCATCACTCCAAAGCGCGTCAGGTGCGGAAAAGAATCCACAATCTCGGTCGTGGTTCGCGGACGAGCCCGTAAGAAATCCAAAATCGCCCGCCGCGTCGGGTCGGACAGTGCCTTCCAGACGCCGTCGAGTTCGTCTCCCGGCCCAGAGCGCTCCGTCACTGCTGCTCACAGTCCTTCTTTACGTTGCTCAACATGTGATTCCAGCCGGTGCCCACATTCTTGCGGTGCTCAGGATCGATCATCCCGATCGCGCGATGCCGCAGCGCCACACGGCATCCTCCCGAGACAGGTTCGATTTTCACTTCTACGTGATTCATCACCGGATACGACATGAACATCGGCCCGCTGAGTTCCAGCAGGTTGGAAGGCTTAATCACCTGCACGAATCCCCAGAAATGTCCGATCCCGTTTCCGCGATCGCGATACCACCGGCCGCCCACCTTCGGCTCCAGTTCCAGGTCTAGCGATTGCCCGTCTGGCCGGGTGTTGCCTTTTCCGAGCCGATACAAAACTGCCGCGAACGCCTTCTCGGGCGTGGCTTTCATCTCGATATGCTGCTCAACATCAAGCGTCAGGTCTTCCACTTTCATGGTTGTCGTCTCCTTCCGCGTTTTCATTACGTGACCCAATACTAACGTGACTTAATGGTCACGTCAAGAGAATTTTTGAGAGATTTTTTTGATTCCCGTGGGAGCCCTGCTCCGGAGAGGGGTGAGAAGTGAGGTCGGGCTTCAGCTTCCGGTAAGTGAACGCGGAAATACCACGCTGGCCACGACGGTGGACTCCCACCTTTCAAAAGCGAAAGGTGGGGCACCCGGCTGAACGGCGCTCTTCCACTGTTACCTGCGCTCCTTGCATACTGAAGGTATGACGCAAGAAAGCCCCGTCCTCTCAGGCACACACATCCGCCTTGAACCCCTTGACCACCGGCACGTCGACGGATTGGTGAAGGCTTCGGCATCGGACTGCTTCCTCTACCAATGGAGTCCCGTCCCGCAGGGCACGGCCCAAGCCGCCACCTACGTCGACATCGCGCTCGCTTGGCGCGACGCTGGCACAGCTGTGCCGTTCGCGATCGTCAGCGCAAATGATGGGGTCGTCATTGGTTCGACGCGGTTCTGGAACATCGAGCGCTGGTCGTGGCCGCCGGGACATGCGCGTCACGGCCGTCAGTCCCCCGACGCCTGCGAGATCGGCTACACCTGGTTTACCCGCTCCGCCATCCGCACTGCGGCCAACACCGAGGCCAAGCTGCTCATGCTGACATACGCCTTCGAGACATGGCAGGCACTGCGAGTTTGCTTTCATACGGACGCGCGCAACCAGCGCTCCCGCGCCGCGCTCGAACGCATCGGAGCAAAGCGTGAAGGCGTTCTCCGCGCCCACAGGATGGCCGCAGACTTCATCCCTCGCGACTCAGTGCGTTACTCGATTGTCGCCGCCGAGTGGCCGGAGATAAAACCGCAGTTAATTCAACGTCTCCGTCATCGCCCCTGAACCCTCCGCCCAAACAAAAAGGCGCAGCCCATGGGCCGCGCCTCTGTTTCCTAAAGTTTTACTGGTGTGGAGCAAACGCTCCTATCCTCCGCCTTTGATGCTTTTTATTCCAACGTGTACTCCACGTGGATTCCTCGTTTCTCCATCTCCTCCAGAAAAAGATCGGCGGGAACGTCCCGCTCCTGCAAAACGCCACCGCGCTTTGTAATCGCTCCCGAAGCCAACATCTGTATGACGATCGATGCTGGAAATGCGGTGGTGCGCATCATCGCGCTCATGTCGGTTTTGGCATCGTAGTGGTCGACCAAAGTGAAGGCGGCCACGCGGCCCTTGAGGCGTCCGCCTAGCAACCCGCGCACGCCAGGCGAACGCACCGACTCGTGCGCCTCCAGCCGCATGATGCAGACATCCGGCCCTTTGCCCGCAAATTTCCCCTCAAAAATTTTTGCCATCACTGCCCGCGGCGTAATCTCGCTTCCATCCACGCGCATCTTCTGGCTGGAGAAGAGTCCGAGCGCCTTTAATTCGCAGAGCAGATCGTAATGTCCCGGGTAGCGCAATGTTTTCTCGAAACACTCGCCCACTCTTCCTTCGAAGGTCTCGGGCAGAGTCGAGGTGCCACCGGAAGTCTGGAAGGCAATCAAAGGTGCGAATCCAGGCATGTGAAATTCCTCGGGCTCGGTCAGCGGCTCCACTGTCACCAGCTTGCCTTTACGGAGAATGCGCGCAGGTTCGACATATTCATTGATCAGACCTTCCACCGAAAACACCAGCTGGTAGTGAAATGGTGGCATGGGTTTTTCCGGCAGCCCTCCGACATAAAGTTTCAGCGCATCGGCCCGGCCCCCCAGGCGGCGTACCAGCTCTCCACCCAGGATGGAAGCCATACCCGGAGACAGCCCACAATCCGGAGCGATGGCGACATCACGTTTCTCCGCCTTGCTGGCCAGAGCTAGTTCCTGGCGCACCGCGGTATTATTTCCGCCAAGATCAGCAAAGTGGCAACGTGCTTCGATGGCGGCTTTCGCTAATCCAAGATTCAGCCGATAGGGCACCGCCGAAAGCGCACCGTCATGCCCTCGCATAATCTTGGCCGCGGACTTCTCATTGCTGGCGTCGAGCGTGATCGCTCGGACTTTTTTTTCGCCAGTGATTTTGTTTACCCGCGTCGCGACTTCGCGAGCTCGTTTCAAATCACTATCGGCTAGAGAAACCGACTCCACCTGCGACTGCCGCGCCATATCAAACGCCGCCGCCGATCCCATCATGCCCGAACCAATTACCAGAAGTTTCACGCCCGCACCTCGTGCTCTCTTCAGACAGTTCACTCTACGCCTTCGGACTAATTACACGTCAGTGACTAAAAGCACGGGCGAGAGTTTGCGGCTCGGCACTGGCCACAGATTCAATCCTTCGCGCTGCTATAATTAAGAATTGTGCCCATGTCCACGAAACGTCTGATTCGATCCACTACAGTTTTATCGATCCGCCGCAACGGCAGCGTGGTTCTCGCCGGCGACGGGCAGGTCACGCTCGGCGAGTCGGTCATCAAACATACGGCCAAGAAGATTCGACGACTGTACAACGACAAGATTCTCGCCGGCTTTGCCGGTTCCACTGCCGATGCCTTCACCCTTTTCAGCCGCTTCGAATCGAAGCTAGAGCAATACCACGGCAACCTTGGACGCGGCGCCGTCGAACTCGCCAAAGACTGGCGCACCGATAAATTCCTGCGGCACCTGGAAGCGTTGCTGTTGGTGTGCGACAAAGAGCAAACATACCTGCTCAGCGGACAAGGCGACGTAATCGAACCCGACGGTGGTATCGCTGCGATCGGCAGCGGTGGTCCCTATGCTCAGGCGGCGGCCGAAGCGCTGGCGCGCCACACCGAACTCTCCGCCCGCCGAATCGCCGAAGAAGCGATGAAGATCGCGGGCAAAATGTGCATCTATACCAATGATTCGGTAACGATAGAAGAACTGTAGTGAGTTCTCAGTTCCCGGTTCTCAGTTCTCAGCAAAACCTCGCTGCGCAACTGAGAACCGCGAACTGAGAACTGAGACTTTATATGGCCATTTACTTACCCAGCAGCGCCGAAGAAGAACAACTCGCACTCGACGAGCTCACTCCTCGTGAAATCGTCGTCGAACTCGACAAACATGTGATCGGCCAGAAGGACGCGAAACGCGCTGTCGCCATCGCCCTGCGCAACCGCACGCGCCGGCAAAAACTCACTCCCGACCTGGCCGAGGAGATCATCCCCAAGAACATAATCATGATTGGGCCGACTGGGGTGGGGAAGACGGAAATTGCGCGAAGACTGGCAAAGCTGGCGAACTCTCCATTCTTGAAGGTGGAGGCTTCGAAGTTTACGGAAGTTGGTTATGTGGGTCGCGATGTGGAGTCGATGGTGCGCGATCTGGTGGAGATTGCGATCGACAATGTGCGCGAAGAAAAGTTGGAAGACGTTGCGGACAAGGCGGAGTTGAATGCAGAGGAGCGGCTGCTGGATATTCTGCTGCCGCCATCGCCGCAGTCGCGGCCTGCGGAATCGACGACTGCGGGCGGAGTGGTGATCGATGGCAACACGGCGTTGACGGAATCTTCTTCGCGGACACGAGAGAAATTACGGCAGCAATTGCGCGAGGGAAAGCTGGACGAGCGGCAGGTTGAGATTGATGTGCGGGAGCGGAATTTTCCGTCTTTTGAAATCATGACCAACCAGGGCGTCGAGGAGATGGACATCAACATCAAGGACATGCTGCCCAATATCTTTGGCGCGCGCACCAAGAAGCGGAAGATGAAGGTGAATGAGGCTTTCGAATATCTGATTCAGGAAGAAGAACAGCGGCTGATCGATATGGATCAGGTAACGCGAGTGGCGATTGATCGGGTGGAGAATTCCGGGATTGTGTTTCTGGACGAGATCGACAAGATTGCGGGGCGGGAGGGCGGGCATGGTCCGGATGTTTCGCGCGAAGGCGTGCAGCGCGACATTCTGCCGATTGTGGAAGGGACAACGGTAAATACTCGTTACGGGATGGTGAGGACGGATCACATTTTATTTATCGCCGCAGGCGCGTTTCACGTTTCGAAGCCGAGTGATCTGATTCCGGAGCTGCAGGGGCGGTTTCCGATTCGCGTGGAGTTGCAGTCGCTGACCATGGAAGATTTTGTGCGAATTCTGACCGAGCCGAAGTCTTCTCTGGTGAAGCAGTACACGGCGCTGCTCGAGACTGAAGGAGTGAAGCTGGAGTTCACGCCGGAGGCGCTGCAGGAGATTGCGCACTTTGCGTTTCGGGTGAACGAGAGCACGGAGAACATTGGAGCGCGGCGGCTGCATACCATCATGGAGCGGGTGCTGGACGAGTTGAGCTTTGACGCTCCGGAGCGAAAGGGTGAGCATGTGACCGTGGATGCGGATTATGTGCGCAAGATGTTGACGGACATTGTGAAGGATCAGGATTTGTCGAGATACATTCTGTAGCCGCCACAGGGGCTAAAGCCCGTATCAATTTGGGGGCTGTGCGTGGCGCTGAAGCGCCGCTCTTCCACGGGATTGCCAGTAACCGCGGCTCTCTTACGGCGCGACTGAAGCAGCGCCCTTTCAAAACCGGATAGCTTGGAGCTGCGCCAGAAGCGCTTGGCCGCCCGACAGCGGGTTCCTCCACTCCGCCGTCGCTGGCGCTCCGGCTCTGGTCGGAATGACAATGGGTTGGGGCGAAGGTCCGGTCAAAAAGCAGCGGACAGGAGTGTCCGCTCCACACGGGCGGTGATGCTGCCACGAAGATCTGATGTACTCTGTTGTCTCTGCATGAAAATCCTACGAGGACTGTTGCTGCTGGGCTTGGTGGCTGAGATGGCAGGGTGCGCGTCGATTGGGCCACCGGAGGCGCCTTCGCTGGAGTTGCCGAAGCCGCCGACGGACTTGCGTGCGGCGAGGAAGGGCGAAAAAGTTACGCTGACGTGGACGATCCCGCCGCGGACGACGGACCGGCAGAGAACACGGTATCTGGGAAAAACCCTCATATGCCGGAGCATGACGGGGGCACTGAAGCAGTGTGGCACGCCGGTGGGAGAAGCCGCGCCGCCAGCGGATTTCGAGCAGACGGCAAAGAAGGCGTCGGGGAAAAAACTGAGCGCAACGTTCACGGACACTTTGCCGGCAGAACTCGGGAAGGAACATCCGACTGAGTTTGCCACGTATGCGGTGGAAGTGCTGAACCAGGCGGGGCGGGGGGCGGGGATTTCGAACCAGACGCGCGTGCCGCTGGTGCCGACGCTGGCGCCGTTCAGCGATTTTGCCGCGCAGGCCACGGCGCCGGGAGTGCTGATTTCGTGGAAGTGTCCGGAGACGCCCGGTGGAATCAGCGATGTTCAATACATGTTCCGTATCTACCGGCGTGCGGAATCGAGCTCAAGCGAAAGCAAGATTGCGGACGTTGAGGCGACGGAGTGCGCGCTGGGCAGGGCTTCGAGCAAAGTCGTCACCTCTTTTCTTGATCAGACGTCCGAGTGGGAGAAGACATATTCTTACCGCGGGGCGGTGGTGAGCGCGATTGAGAAGGCCGGAAAGGCGGCGATTGAGGTAGAGGGGGATGACACCCCGGAGGTGAAAGTATTCGCGCATGACGTCTTCCCGCCAGCGGTGCCCGCGGGATTGCAGGCGGTGTTCTCGGGACCGGGGCAACAGGCGTTCATCGATCTGATATGGAATCCGGTCGGGGACGCGGATCTGGAGGGCTACAACGTTTACCGGCATGAAGAGGGGACGGCGGCGGTGAAGATAAATGCTGAAGTGGTGAGGACGCCGGCGTTTCGCGATACGCGGGTTGCGGCGGGGAAGACTTATTTTTATTCGGTGTCGGCGATCGATCAGCGGGGGAATGAGAGTGGAAGGTCAGAGGAGACCAGCGAGAGTGTGCCGTAGACAGGGACCTTAGCAAGACAGCGGAGGGCAGTGGTACAAACGCCTTGCAGAGCCGCCGGTAGGGGGGAGCTGCCGGGGATCCTTCACTTCGTTCAGGATGACAACGCATTGGTGGGACGAACGGATATAGGTTAAAAATTTCTGCGGATTTCCGTTACTCGTGATTAGATAGAAGACGATGAAATATTGCTGCTTTCAACTGAACGGAGAGGCTCACTATGGGCTAGTCGAATCGGTGGCGGGACGCGATTCGATTTTGAGGATCCTGCTGACGGCGCCTGAGGAATCGGATGGCGACGTGGAGGGATTGCGAACGCGACGGATTGAGCCGATTGCGCTGGACGAGGCGACGCTGCTGCCGCCGGTGCGGCCGACGAAGATTGTGTGCGTGGGACGGAATTATCGGGAGCATGCGGCGGAGTTGGGGAGTGATGTGCCGACGGAGCCGCTGCTGTTCTTCAAGCCGAACTCGGCGCTGCTGGCGCCGGGCGGGGTGGTGAAGCGGCCGAAGATTTCCGAGCGTGTCGATTACGAAGGCGAGCTTTGTGTGGTGATGGGAAAGAAATGCCATCTGCTGCCGGATAGCGAAGATGT
>Ga0209656_10000632_pt1 | contig 23109 bp, 17 predicted proteins | sample BogFormECP12_OM2_FD_188239 | JGI IMG/M metagenome (GOLD analysis project Ga0209656, IMG submission 188239) | Bog forest soil microbial communities from Calvert Island, British Columbia, Canada - ECP12_OM2 (SPAdes) (version 2) | ecosystem: Environmental > Aquatic > Freshwater > Wetlands > Bog ... | reverse complement strand
ATGGGATGATCTTCGGCGAGAGTTTCGAGAACATCGACAGCGGTCGATATAACGCGGCCCTTGCCATATTTCACGGGTTTGGCCAGATTCATCTTGTTGAAGAGAACGTCGCCGAGTTGCTTGGGCGAGCCGATGTTGAACTCCATGCCGGCGGCTTCGTAGATTTCTCTTGCCTTCACGCCGATCTCGCGTTCGAGTTCAGACGACATTTTGGCGAGCGCGGCGGTGTCGATTTTTACTCCGGCCTGCTCCATGCGGGCGAGCACGGGGACGAGCGGCAGATCGATTTCTTCGTAGAGCTTAGTCAATCCTGCTTGTTTGACTTCTTCGTCGAGAGCGGAGGCGAGCCGGCCGGTGACGTCGGCGGCTTCAGCAAGATCGCCTCCGAGCTTCAGATTGAAGCGGCGGAGCGCGACATCGGCGAGGCGATGCGAGGAGTAGGTGGGATCGAGCAGATAGGAATACAGCATGGGATCGTGCCGCACACCTTGCAGATGAATGCCGAAGGGATCGAGCGCGTGGATCGCGGCTTTGTAATCGTGAACCGCTTTCGGTGTGGATTGCGTCGTGAGAATAGAACCGAGCGTGACAGCAGCGGCGGAATCGAGTTTCACGACGGCGGCTGAACCTGCGGCGGCGGAAATGGCGATGCGGCGTGAAGCAGGCTCGGGCGCGGAGGATGGCGAGCCATCGGTGAGAGGTAACATCGCTTCCTGGGGCTCATCGTCAGCGATTTCTTCTTCATCTTCTGTGAGCGATTCGGCCTGATCCAGTTCCACGGCGATTGCGAGTGCACCTTCAGAAGCGAGAGAACGAACGACGCTGTCGATATCGGCCGCGGAGTTGGCTTCGGTGTAATGAGTTTCCGTCACCTGAACTTGCGGCAAGATTTCCTTCAGCAGGGAAGTAAATTCGAGTTCGGTGAAGAGCTGGCGGAGGAGATCTAGATCGGGCTCGCCGGCACGCATAGCTTCAACGTTGAACTCGACGGGAACATTGGTGTCGATGGTGGCCATGCTTTTGCTGAAGAGAATGATGTCGCGATTGTTGAGTAAAGATTCGCGATATGTTTTCTTCTCGACTTCGGCGGCGCGGTCGAGAGCCTGTTCGACGGTGCCGAATCGTTTGATGATTTCGACCGAGCCTTTATCGCCGATGCCGGGGGCGCCGGGAATGTTGTCGATGGTGTCGCCGCGCAGGGCCATGATATCGATGACGCGCTCGGGAGGGACGCCGAGAATTTCTTCGACCTTGGCGGCATCGCAGATGAGATTGTCCTTCGGAGGATTGAGAATCTGAACATCGTCGTTGACGAGCTGCATCATGTCCTTGTCGCTGGAGACGACGTAAACGCAATACGAAGCGGCAGCGGCTTTGCGGGCGAGGGTGCCGATGACATCGTCCGCCTCGAAACCGGCGAGTTCGAGAATGGGGATGCGGTAGGCTTCAAGAGCGCGGCGGATGAAGGGAATCTGCTGCGCGAGATCCTCGGGCATGGCGGCGCGGTTGGCTTTGTAACCTTTGTATTCGATCTCGGTAAAAGTTTGAGTCTTGATATCGAACTTGCGAACTTTCGTGATGGCCTCCGCCTGGGTGTCGCGAAAAGTTTTGGCGGCGACATCGAAGACGGCCGCGAGATAGGCGGGAGAGAAATCGTCGCGCAGCTTGCGCAGCATGTTGACAAAGACATAGACGGCGGCGGTGGGAAGGCCGGATTTTGTGGACATGGAGCGCTGGCGCGCCATGGCGTGATAGGCGCGGAAGATGAACGACATGGTGTCGATCAGGAAGATGCGGTGTTTCGTGGACGGCGCCCCGGACTTGGGCGCTACTGCAGGCGTGCTGCTGGGCTTGGGTTCCGGAGATTTTGTGCGAGGGGGCAAGGCAGTAGTTTAACAGCCGAGGGCGGCTGTCCCCACATCGGCACTGAAGCTAAAAATCGACGCGGAAGTCGGCTTGCACTACTTTCTTACCGGCATGGCCCGGGCTATTGCGAAAGACGAGATAGTACTGAGCGGGCTTGTCGAAAGTGGCGGGAAGGCCGAAGGCGACGTCCTGCTCATGGGAAGAATCGACTGAGTAGACCACATCAGCGGGATGGCCACCGGCGAAGTCTGCGTATTGTTCGGCATTCATCAGGAGAAGATCGACGTCGGCGCTGTCATCGCTGGATTGGCTTCCAGCCTGCTGGGTAAACGAACGGTAGCTTCCGTTCAGTTGCGGGCTGGCAGCGTGGGGCGGAACTTCAAAGACAAATTTCGCGGCAGAAGTGATGGCGAAAGTTTTGCGCACGATGGCCGTGCTGGTGCCGACCGGGGAGTCAGCAACATGGTCGCTGGGACTTGGCACGCGCGGAGCTACCGGCTGTGGTGCCTTGTGCCAGGGGTTGACCTTGTCCATCCAATTCGCCAGCGGACCCTTAACCGCGACGTACTGCCTTGTATCCGGAAGCCCAGGTTTTGCATCCACCCCCGGCTCCTGATCGTCCGCCGGTGGTGATGGAACTTCCTGGGAGGACACAGCGGCGTGCGGCTTCGAGTGCATAAAGTGATCCTGATAGTAAGAGAAGCCACCCCAAAAAGCGGCGATTCCCAGCAGCGCAGCCAATACCTGTTTCATGCAACCCTCTTGATACAAACCTCGAGCCCAACTCTGTAAATTACCGCCGGGAAGGACGAGTGACCAAGGGTCTTTTAGCGGCGCGGGTTACGTTCGTTTTCCGTATCGAGTCGTGTAGTGGAGCTGGATTTCGCCGCACGTGCCTTGCTCGGCGGAGTAGACGACGCAGGTGTCGAAGGGACGGGAGTAAACATGCAGACTTACCGCGCGTTGATTGAATTCACGGGGATTAAAGACGCGGTGAACGGGTTCGAGGGGATCGACGGCACAGGGATGCGAGGCATTCATCTCGATGATTTCCGTGGACTGGATGGTGCATTTGCCGAGCGCGATGTCCTGCTGTACGACATGAAAGTTTTCCACTAGCAACCGACCGACGGGTACGGACATCCAGCAATTCTGATCGCGATGATTGTGTACGGAACTGGCCTGGCCGACTTCCCAGCAGATGGCCATCAACTCATAGAGAGGAGTCTTGTCGATGAGATTGCGAGTGTAGTGCTGGCGGTCCCAGGTGAGATAGGGAGCTAACGAGTCCGGATTGAGCGGGGTATCGCGCAGGAATCTGCGGAGTTGCTCAGTCTGATCGAACGCGGCCTCGGGGAACTTGCGGAGTTCGGCGACGAAGCTCTCGATGGGAATTTGTTTTACGGCGGTGGACATGAGGTGCTCCGGGAAAAGTATAACGCAAGGCCTGGAGCGGACGGTTGTCGGAAAACCTTTAACACAGAGGACGCAGAGAAACATAGAGTAGGGCGAAAGACTACTCGATGAACATGCAGTCTCCGTAGGAATAGAAACGATAATTTTCGGTGACGGCGTGCTGGTAGGCGCGCGAGATGTTTTCCTTTCCGCCAAAGGCGCTGACCAGCATGAGCAGGGAGGATTGGGGCAGGTGGAAGTTCGTGAGCATGGCCTGGATTACTTTGAATTGGAAGCCGGGATAGATGAACACGTCTGCGGCGCCACCGCCGGCGAGGATAGTCCCTGAGCCGGCGCGAACCGCGTGTTCGAGCGTGCGGACGGTGGTGGTGCCGATGGCGATGATACGCCGCGAAGCCTGCAGAGCGTGGTTGATGGCAGCAGCCGCGGCGGCGGAGATGGAATAAGGTTCGGAGTGGAGTTTGTGATCTTCGACGCGCTCCACGCGAATGGGTTGAAAAGTTCCGAGGCCGACGTGAAGAGTGATCTCTGTAGTTTCGATTCCTCGTTGGCGGATGCGCTCGAGAATTTCCGGGGTGAAGTGAAGGCCGGCGGTGGGAGCGGCGACGGAGCCGCGCGGATCGGCATAGACGGTTTGATAACGCTCGCGATCGCGGGAAGAATCCGCGCGAGAAATGTAGGGAGGGAGTGGGACGTGGCCGATGCGATCGAGGGCGGCGAAGAAATCTGCGACCGGCCGGAAGCGGATGCGGCGCTCGCCAAATTCTGCGCGTGCCAGAACTTCCGCTTGCAGTTCGTCGGGGTCGCCGAAGTACAAGTGTTCGCCGACGCCGATTTTGCGGCCGGGACGGACCAGACATTCCCAGTCATTGGGCTGGGTGGATAGCTGGCGAGTGAGCAGAACCTCGATGCGGCCGTGAAGAAAATCGCGGGCAGCGGGATTATGAGGGCTGACGGGTTGAGCGCGAGCGCCTGCGCGGCGGCCGTAAAGGCGGGCGGGGAAGACGCGGGTGTTGTTGAACACGACCAGGTCGCCGGGGCGCAATAGATCCGGGAACTCGCGAAACGCACAGTCAGACCACCGGCCCGTGGCTCGCTCGACGCGCAGCATGCGGGAGGCATCGCGAGCGGCAAGGGGTTCCTGGGCAATGAGTTCGTCGGGAAGATGAAAATGGAATTCGGAAACCAACACGAGTTAAGATTACAGGAGGAGCGGATGCTTCGAAGCCCGGGCCAAGATATTCTGCCCGGTCTGGTAAATTTATTTGTCGGTTTCGCGCAAGGTGCGATACTATGCGGGGGTTGTAGCTTCTGCCCTTTCGCCACTCCCCTGAAGAGAGTATTCCATGGCCACTGAACGGAAACACAGGGAAGAGATTGTTCGCTACGGCCGCATGCTGCATGAGCGCGGGTTCGTAGCGGCGATGGATGGAAACTTGTCCGTACGACTCGACAGCGGCCGAATTCTGGTAACCCCCACCTGCGTGAGCAAGGGGGCGATGCGGCCGGCGGACATGGTGGTGGTGGATCAGGAAGGCACGCGAGTGGCAGGCAAGCGGAATGTAACCAGCGAGCTTGGGATGCATCTGCTGATTTATCGCACGCGGCCCGACGTGCAGGCGATCGTGCACGCGCATCCGCCCACAGCGACGGGATTTGCGGCGGCTGGCATGCCGTTGACGGAGCCTCTGGTTTGCGAAGTGGTGATGGGATTGGGATGCATTCCGCTGGCGCGATACGGGACGCCGGGAACCTCGGAGCTGGCGCAAACCCTCGAGCCTTACGTGCCGCATTATGATGCGATCCTGATGTCGAATCACGGGGTGGTCGCCTACGGCGATACCATCGAGCACGCGTACATGAAGATGGAAACGGTGGAACACTTCGCGCAGATTGCGCTGGTCACGCACTTGCTGGGAAGGCAGCAGCCGCTGACCGGGGTCGATATCGAAAAGCTGCTGCTGGCGCGGACGAAATATTTCGGCGGCAAGATGAATGCGGCTATGCCGATGTCGATGGCCAGGCCTCCCGAGAAGGCAAGCTAAGAGAGCCCCGCGGGACAGCCGATGAGACTGTCCCGACGCAAGTTCAGTTTGTTCCTCAGCCGTTCATTCCTTAGTTACTCTCCTCCAATGCGGAAGCGGACTCCGGCGCGGAAATTTGCGCGGAGCGCTGGATAGCCGGTCACTTCTTCGTAGAAGTGATCGAGCACGTTTTCAGCGTTGGCGTAGAGGGTCACGTGCGAATTGACTTTGTACCAACCGCCTACGTCCAGGAGAAAATATCCGGGCGTGTGGGTGATGCCGAAACCGTCGAAGTCTGAATCGGGGCGCGGGCCCACAAAACTGCCTCCAAGATTTCCGCCCCAGCGCGGGCCGAGGTAGGTAAGCAAGGTGGAAGCCGTGTGGCGGGGACGACGGAGAAGAGGATTTCCCTGGGCATAGGGCGGAGAAGTGCCCGGCGGGGCCAGGAGAATCTGGGTGGAAGTGTAAGTGTAGGAGGTGTTCCAGGAAAGCCGCTGCGTGATCCGGCTCTGCAGTTCGGCCTCCGCGCCCTGGGCGAAAGATTTTTCCAGATTAACGTATTCGCCTACAAAGGTATTCGGGTTGACGGTGATGAACTCGATTTGATCGTGGAACAGGTTATTGAAATAGTTGGCCACGAAGATAAAACGGGCCAACAGGTTTTGCTGAAAACCGGCTTCGAAGGCTCGGTTGCGCTCGGCCTTCAGGTTGAGATTGGGTAGCTGAAACTGACTGCTGACGAAAGTTTCCTCAAAGCGAGGTTCCTTGATTCCTGTGGCGTAGGAAAAGTTCAGTCGCGTTCCTGAAAACAGCCGGGCACCGCGGAGAACTTTCAGCCCGAGAGCCACACGCGGGACGCCGGTGTTGCCGAAAGTCGTGTTGTGCACGAAGCGTCCCCCGGCGATCACCGTGAGGCGCCCGAGGGTGAGCGCTTGTTGGGCGTATGCGGCTTCGTTCAGGCGCAAGCCGTGGCCGCCGCTGGCAAAATCGGCGGGGATGGGATCGTTGACGGAACCGTTTTCATCCTCGAACTCGTAACCGATGGTGGTCTCCGCCCAGTTGCGCTCAACATAATTGCCCTGGTAGTCGAAGCCGGCGCGGTTGACATTGACCAGGGCCTCGAAGGGAGTGTTGAGGGTGCCGAAGGGAGTGTTCTCGGGCGAAATGCCGCTATCGAGGTTGGTAGTCTTCAGGTTGTATTCGAAGCCGGTGAAGTGTTGCGTCCAGTTTGATCCGGTCTTCACGGCGAGATCGAGGCTGGCGAGCAGATTGCTCTGGCGAGCACGCGCGCCGAGATCGGGAGAGAGGACGTAGGTTGTGCCGAAGACGTCAAACACGTTGTTTCCGTTGAAATTCCACGCGCCCGGGGTTCCGGTCACACTGTTGTCGTGGCGGGCGCGCAGGCGCAGGGAAATCTTGTCATTCAATAAGAAACCCACATTCGCGCCTTCGAGAGAGTTGGAGTAATCGTCATTGGGGCCGGAGCCGCTGGTATTGAACTGGTTGCCGAAGACGTTGTAATCGAAGCGGCCGTGGGATCCGGCGAGAGAAGCGTAGCCGGTTTCCGTGCCGTAGTTGCCGGCATCGGCGCCGAAGCGAAGCTCGGGAACAGGGGTGGTGCCGGTGCGAGTCCAAACCTGGACCACGCTGGTCATGGCATCGGAACCATAGAGCGTGCTCTGCGCGCCGCGCAGAAATTCCAGGCGATCAGCTTCGGCGAGTGAGAGTGTGCCGAAATCGATGGTTCCCCCCGGCTCGGTTACGCTGACGCCGTCGACGATCACCTTGTTGTAGTTGGAATCGCCGCCGCGCACGAAGAGCGATGACAGGCCGCCGCGCTGGCCTGCGGTATTCACGACTGCGCCGGGAAGAAAACGCAAGGCATCATCGGCCGCAACTGGATTCATGACTTGTAATTGCTCGCCGCTGAGAGCTTCCACCGCGGCGCCGGCAGTGCTTGCCTCCACGGGCGTGCGGGTTGCGGTTACGACCACGGTTTGCGATGTGGGAGCGAGGCGAAGCTGGATGGTAATGGACTCGGCGGTGTCAGGAAGCGTGGTGCTATCGACCGCGAAGCCTGGAGCGAGGACGCGGATATGGTGAGGGCCGGCTGCGATTTCGCGAAAGACGGCTACTCCGTCGGCGGAGGTGAGCTCCACCTGTGGATGCGCGGCAGTTTTATCTTCGAGCAATAAGACTTGGGCGCCGGGAACAGCGGCAGATTGAGGGTCGACGACTTTGACCTTGAGATCGGCTGCGGATGCGGCCGAGAGAAAAACGAAGAGCAAAAACGAAGCGCACAGTGCACGCATAACCATCCTCCTTTTCACGCGAAAGGGGTTAAGGTGGACGGTTTACGCCGGTCTCCTGGCTTTGCGAGTGAGGATGGGTGGGCAGCAATTGGCAATTAGCAGCTAGCAATTATCCATTGGCCGGAACATCCGGAATTTGCAGACGGGCTTCCCGGGAATCTCCCAGTGACCGGCTGCGATTTTCTCGCTTACAGTTGCGCGGCAGCGCGGGAATTGCACCCGCTTCCCTGTCTTCGCCATGGGACGAAGACGCGCAAACCGAAGGACATTTCAAAGAACGGAAAATAAGTGGTGTGAGAAATCTACCGGGGCGGTGCGGTGGAAGTCAACCGGCCGAGACTGATTTGTCGTCTACCGCGACCGTGGAGAATAAAGACCCCGACAAATGAAAACGGGATGCAGATCAAGCACGGCTCTTCCCCAATGACCAGCAATACGGAAGTTGTTGCAGTCCAGAGTCGACTTCTCGACAGGGATTCATCGGTGGCGGCAAGCGCGTTTATGAAGACTCAACTCATCTCTGTCGCTTGCCAAAAGCCCATAGCGCGCTATTACGGTCGTCGCTTTTTCACCACCTGTGCCGTTTCGTCTCTTTTTCGTCAGGTGGATTTAGCGTCGGCGAGGAAGTCTCTTTGCCGAGGCCTCGGATCCGGCTGGTTCACGGAACGGTTCCACGGAAATGCGCTGGTAGCACACTTCCAGCACGGTCAAGTATTCTGTGCCGCCCGGCAATTGAAGGGCTACGCGGTCACCCGCTGCCGACTTCATCAGCGCGCGCCCCAGAGGTGATACCCAACTGATGTGGTTGCGGTTGAGATCGATTTCGTCGGTGCCAACGATGCTCACCACTCGCGATACTCCCGCGGCATTGGCATAGCGCACGGTCGCTCCGAAGAATGCCCTCGCCGCCGCCTGCCCCGCTCTCGGAGCTTCCGGGTCCACCACTTCGGCGGCTTCGATTCGCTTGGTGAGAAAGCGAATCCGCCCATCGATCTGCCGCAGCCGCCGCTTGCCGTACTGATAGTCGGCGTTTTCACTGCGATCGCCGTTGCTGGCAGCCCACGCCACCACCTCCGTCACGGCCGGGCGCTCCCTGGTGAGCAGAAACCGGTGCTCATCTTTGAGGCGCTGCAGCCCGCTGGGCGTGATGTAGTTCTTGACATGCGTCGCGGGCTCGTCCGGTTTTGGTTTTCTGGTAAACCCTTTTCGCATATCGTAGTCCTTTTTTCACGTCTTCCGGTCCCTTAGCGATCCGATCCATCATCTCGGACAAGTGCCGGCGAAGGCATGCTTGGGAGAATGAGTACTGAAGCCTGGCTTGTGTGAATCGATTCCAGATACTTCTGGATCACGGGCAAGCGGGAAGTCCCCCAAGAAGAAGGGTTGCCGACTAGTCGGGAGTTGGCTCGCGTTGGACCACAACCAAAAACACCACACCGACAATGGTGAACATTCGGAATGCTTCTTCCTGCCCACTCCACATTTTCGACTGCCACATCAGAAACCATTCGCCCCCGACATCGAGGAATGCCACCAACCACATCAGCAGGCTCGTAGTCAGCGCAATCACGGCGACGTTCAGCGCATCGGCGAATTGTGCTCTGTCCGCACGATACGATTTCAGCAACCGAACACCGGCCCACCAGCATAGAAACATCGTGACTGATTCCCAGGCGATGATGCCGATGTAGAAGACCGTATGTACTAGCGGCGAATTGACGGCGCGCCACATGAGGTGGTTCCCCGGAAAGGTTGAGTCCATCATCAGGACGTGGCGGACAAACTCATAGTTCGAGCCGTAATCCGTGATGTTGTTTAGGACCAGAATCGTGTAGAAGACTGCGATTGCAAAAACGAGAACCGCTTTGGAAACGCGAAGCACCATTACATGCCGCATAGGTTGTCGCACGCGCGAATTATAGCTCCCGGTGACTTACCACGACCTTTCTTGCAGTGCGCATGAATCCTGGGGGAAGTCCCGCAAAAGGTTTGCCGACCAACCATCCAGACTCGCCCGTGTGCGCTCAGAACTCCACCCGCGCCTGGAAGGCGATCATGCGTGGACTGCTATCGCCACCCAGCCCGACGCCTAGCAAGCCGGTCGGCGGAGCAGTCGTGTAGGTAAGCGCTCCAAATCCACTCTGTGTGGAAGGAGTTCCAGGAATGCCGGCCTGAACCATATTTGGAAGGGCAAAATTCGGATGGTTAAAAACGTTAAAGAACTGCCCCTCAAACCGCAGCTTCACGCGCTCGCTCAAGGGAAACCATTTTGTCAGGTAGAAGTCGCTCCAGAGAAAATCAGGACCACGTAAGGCATTACGGCCGAGGTTTCCGAATTGGCAAGCCTGCGCGCTATCGCCGCCATAGCACTGCCCTGTACTCGGATCGACTGCCGACACAAACGCGTCCGGATTAAGCCACTGCAGCGTTCCTGCCTGCGTCACACCCGGAATGGGATGATGCTCATACACCGGAACGCCGGGAACGACACTGGCAAACTGCGGTCCGCTGCCCTGCACGATTCCGTTTCCGTCTGCTGAATAAGGGCTGCTCAGCACCGAGAACGGAACTCCGCTGTGCCAGAACGCTGTTCCAGAAATCTGCCAGCCGTTGAGCGCGTAACCCAGGAAATGACTGCGCACTTTGAGCGGCAACTGATAAACATACTGCGCGTTGAGATTGTGCCGGATGTCATAGTCGCAAGGACCATAATCGCGGGCCAGGTCTCCCGGCAGAGGCGAGAGAATCCCTCCTGCGGAAAACGAAAGGAAGCCTCCGTTCGAGACCGTATCCATGCAACGGCTCCATGTGTAGTTGACCTGCCCTTGCAGACCATGTCCGAGGCGTTTCATCGCCGTCAATTGAAGGCCGTTGTAGTGGCTGTTCGCGCCCGTGGAGAACTGCGTTACAGCGCCGAATCGCGGATCGGTTGATTGCAGGTAGGGAAAAGGCGCAAAACAGCCCTGACACACGGTTTGATAACCGTTGACTTGGGTTGAGTACGGTTGATTCACGGCTCGCGTGCCTACGTACTGCGCTTGCACACTAGCCGTTGTTCCAAATTGATGTTCCATTCCCAAGCTCCACTCCATGAAGTAAGGTGCGTGGAGTTTGCCATCAGGGACGGCGGTGATCGCGACCGGTGGAATACAGCTTCCGGGACTTGACTGTGGAGATGCGCAAGAAAGCTGTCCCTGGGGAAATCCCGACGTAAAAATCTGATTGGCGACTACAGTTGCGTCGACGGCACTGTTCGGTGCTCCCGGCGCAATCGCTGTACCGCCCACGGTGCCGAGGAGACCTCCCTGAAACGTTTTATCGTATGGAGGATTGGCACCGATCAGGTCGGCCACGCTGCCCGGCAGGATATCGCTGAAGATACCAAAGCCGGTGCGGAGCACCGATTTTGGCTCGAACTGCCACGAGATCGCAGTTCTCGGTTGCAGAATTGCCAGTGGTGTCGACGAAAACAGATTGCCGAGATGAGTCTGGATAGCCTCATTCAGCGGTTGATTGACATCGTGCGAGATGGAAAGGAATGAACCGCGAAGGCGGGCGACTTGATCATGAGGATTCAGCGGATTGGAATTAAATGTGTCGCGCAGACCGAACGTCCAGGTCAGTTTGCGAGTAACTTTCCATGTGTCTTGCGCGTAGACATCGAGATTGAGAAAGTTGAAGGGTTCATTGGCGTTTGAAGGGAATGCTTTCGATGCGGTGTTCGCGACTCCAGTAATGAATTGCTGCAAATTCGCATAGGTTACCGTTGGAACCGTGCCTTCTTCGAAGTCGTAGTCGTTCAGGCGAAAGATACGGATGTTGGTTCCCAACCGCAGTTCATGAGCGCCGCGACTCCAGGCGAGGTTGTCGTTGATGAAAAAGCGAGACGCCCGCCGGCCTTGAATCCAGGTGTTGTCGAGACCTCCGACGGGCGTAAAGGCGTTCGCGCCAGTGCCTTGTAACACAATCGGAAACGCCGAAAGCGTCCGCTGCAAGTTACTTGGCCCAAACAAGCTCTCGTACCAGGAGAAGGCCGGATTGAAGTAGTTCACCAGGTTCGGTGAGAAAACGTGCGTCTGTCCTGCCGCGAAAGAATAGAGGGGCTGCGGGGAAAACGCATCAAACACCGGGTTTATAGGGTCCGTCCACGCGGCTTGCAGACCGGTGTCCGACTGAAAGCGAAACCAGGCCGTATCTCTCGGGTTGATGTTGTAGTCGAGACGGACCGTCTGCACCTGTTCGTGGTCGTCGCTGGAATGTGAGACGCTCTGCCGGTTGGCACAACCCTCCCCGGCCGCGCCGAGCGGGCAGCCAAGTATCGCGGTCGGTGTGCCGCTCGTGTTTCCATACAGTGAAAACATCTGCTGATAGAAGGGGACCGACGCGGAAGGAAGTTGCTGCAGCACGTATTGTTGGAAAGCCGGGCTGGGAACAATCGTGGGCGTGACGATGGGCAGTGCGATCCGCACCCACTCGCTGTCGAAGAAGAAAAAAAGCCTGTCGCGCGCAATCGGGCCGCCGACACTGCCGCCAAAGTGATTCACGGTCGATCTGGGCTTGTGGTTCCCCGGAGTCGCATTGGTGAAGTAGTCCGCTGCATTCAGTAGCGATCCGTTCCACAGCTCATAGAGGTTCCCGTGAAACTGATTCGTCCCGGACTTGGTGACATAGTCGACTTGCGATGCTCCGTACCGTCCTTGATCCACGGAATAAGAAAGTGTGTTGACGGTCACTTCCGAAATCGAATTCAATCCCAGGACGAGGTTGGTTGAGAGTCCGCTGTTGAGGTTGGTGAGCGGGTCGTTCGTTTCCAGCCCGTCCACGATGTAGCCGTTAGATAGGGCGGGGAGTCCGTTGAACTCCACGTTGCCATACCCGTTGCTGCCGCCGACGAAATCGTTACTGCTCCCCGCCGTATTGATCAGTGCCCCAGGCGCAAATTGCAGAGGGTAGGTCAGATCACCTCCCGGATTCGGCAGGTTCTCCAGCGCAGGCGCAGTCAGGGTTGTGGATGTGTTTGAGTTTTCCGGATTGATGAGCGGGGCTTCGCTGCTTACCTCAACCGCCTCATTGGACCGCGCCACCTTGAGCATGAAATCCACGGTTTGCTTCTGGCCCAGTCCCGAAATGACGTTGTCATTTTGCCCCGGTTCGAAGCCCTGCGCTTCGGCTCTAACGGAATAGGTGCCCGGCTTCAGTTGCGGAAAGTTGAACCGTCCTGCGTCATCAGTTCGGGCAGTGCGCTTCAGACCGGTCTCGTGATTCGTGATCGTCACAGCGGCGCCCGGCACAACCGCGTCAGTTGTGTCTCGCACTTGGCCAACGATGGCACTGGTGGTTTCCCCTTGTGCCAGCGCTTTCGCGGGAAGGAGACACGCCATCATCATTAGAACAAAAGCATAATTCGCTGCCCGCGCCATGAATACCCCACTTCCCTGCTCTGGAGTGGCAGAGCGCCACTTGCTGTCGTTCTATTAACCAAGGATTATTTCTCATAGTTAACCACAGTTAATAGAAACAGGCAAGGACGAAGGAAAAAGCTGACAACCTCGGCAACTGCGCCGAGTGACAGGCAAACCGGAAGCTGGCCATCAGGTTCGGTCGTAGTAAGGGAAGTCCGCCGTGCCTACTTTTGTCACATTCTCCTCGGCGAACTCGCATACGCGATCGAGAGCGGCTTGGAGTTCGGCGGTATAACGCTCTAGGTCTTCCTCACTTGCATCCGCCGGAACTGGGATCAGTTTGCCGAAGCGGACCAGCAGGCGGGAAAAAGGCTTGGGGATGATCAGGCGGTCCCAGGTGTTGAGGACCCAGGCGCGCTCGACGGCCATGTGAAACATGCTGAGGGGAACGCCGGCGGAGCGTGCGAGGGCGGCGGGACCGGGCTTTACTTTGCGGCGGGGGCCGCGGGGGCCGTCGAGGGTGAAGGCAACGGTCCAACCGTCTTGCAGCGCGCGGCGCAGGCCGAGCAGGGCGCGGACGGCGTTTCGGCTGCTGGAGCCCTTGACGGCGACGAATCCGAATCGGCGGATGATGCGTCCCATGTATTCGCCGTCGTAGCTGTTGCTGCTCATGACGCGCACGCCGATGTCGCGACAGACGTAGGTTGCCGGAATCTGGCACGCGTGCCACAGGGAAACGATCAGCGGGCGCTGGTCGATGGTTTGCTGCGCGCCTTCTTCGCGGGAGACGCAGACGCGCAGGGTGGGGCCGATGAGGCGAATGAACCAGTATCCGGCGGCGATGATGATGCGGAGGACGATTCTTTGACGGAGCGTGAAGCGGTGACGTCCCTGCACAACTTCGGTTGCAGCAGGCGCTTCGGGGGTGCTGGCTTCAGGCACGGGGATATTGTAAGAGAACGCCGCTGTTCCAGGTTGCGAGATCAGTGCGGAGCTAGAAAGTCCAGGGCAACGTCGAGCGTTTCTGGTGTGGGGTCCTTCGTTAGCGTCACATGAAGGACCACCCCCGAGGCTGGGCACTCGTATTTGATGTACCTGAAATTCGCGGTGTCTTTTGATCTGCTCAGATCGCTGGTGGCTTCGGCGGGACCAAGAATTCTGTTGCGCAGAGTGCTGGAATATTGAGTAAAGAATTGATATGTGAGCCCCTTGAACTCTTGCGTTACGTTGACCTTCTTCACATCTAAGTCCATATCTTGCGAGAAAGAGACGGTGATCCTGGTCAGACGATCCATCTCAAAGAAGAGGCCGACCCCGATGTAGGGACCGTCGATTTTGTACGCCGAGCACGATCCCTGGCGGCAAGGGCCGACTACGTCGCCAGCAAGAGCTGGGCGCGCGTTCGACTGAATTCTGAGGTTCCTGGCTTTGGCTATTTCGAGGGCCCGTTCCAGGGTGATCCCGAGAGTAAAACCGTCTACGGCGATTCGCTGGTGCTGCCAATCCGGCAAGCCAAACAGATCGACCTGTGTTAGCTCAGCCGTGTTTGCTTCGGATGCGCTCGCCTGGGCTAAGCTTCGTGGCACGGCAAAAGCAGCGATGATGCTTAGTAGTACGAGGGACGATCGAAAAGCCGCTGTCTTCACAGGAAATCCTCTAACCCCCGCTAGCTTTCCAGGTAGGCGTCGATCCACTCTCTGACTTTTTGCCGGCGGTCGTCAGTGGGGTCGAAGCGGAGTCCGAAGGATTTGGGTTTGCGCCAGGTCACGACTCCACGAACGTTCACGCGTGACAGTGTGAGCAGGGAGAAGGAAATTTCCACGTTGGTTCCGGCAGCCATATCTTCGGAGCTCTTCAGCGACATGCCACCAGAGCTGACGTCGATGCTGGAGGCGCTGAGGCGTTGACCATCGGAACTGACGACGGTAACTTCGGTCATGATGGGGATGCGCGCGTAACGGCGGAATTCATGGCGGACCAGCATGTGGGTAGCGCGCACGAGTTTGAGCGCAGAAGGACGCTCCAGGGGTGCCGGGAAAACGGCGTTAATCCCGTACTTCGAGTAACGCATCGCTTCCTGCGCGTTGCCGCCGACTGCATAGAGGATGAGACGGCTGTTGGAAGGGGAAGTTCGGGCGGCCTCCATAACGGCTTCCGCGCCGGGCCCCAGATTGGTGACACAGGCTTCAAACTTTTCCTGATGCAGGCGCTGGGCGGCGATCAAAGACACGGGGGCGGTCTCGATGCCAAACTGCCGGAAACATTCGGTTAGCAGGGAGCTAGAAGGTTCGTCGAGGTCGACCAAGGCGGCTCGAGCGGCTGCCTTCCTGGTGGGTAGATCCGGTGCCAGAGCCGTGCCAAAGGCTTTTTGCATAAGGAGTTAGGGATGATTTCCAGTACGAAAGTCTATTGTGACGCGTCAGGGAAGGAATTCAAAGAACCCTAAGGGGTAAGGCGGGAAGCATAAAAGGTTCATTACCAGGGGATGGACTGGCGAGTGGAACGGCAATGCGCTTTCGCTAGACCGCTATCTCTTTAGACTGACTTTCTTCTCCAGGTCGTTGAGCCAGCCTACCTGAAACTCGGTTTCGACGGTCTTCGCCAACATGAGCGCCTTATCGTAGGAAGCATGTGCCTCCTCGGGCCTTTGCATGGCTGTGAAGATGTCCCCAAGGATCGCATTGGGTTTCACGGCGTCGGGCGCGAGCGCTACAGCCTGCTGAGCTTCTGTGAGTGCTTCAGGCAGACTGTGGGCCTCCAGTAGAGCTTGCGCTTTCTGCGCGTGGCTGATCGAAGCCGCGAGAGGGATCTCGAAGTGTCCATCATAGACAAACACTCCGTAGTCGATCACTGCGACCGGGCGCAAAGATTTGAACTGCTCGTAGGGATTCAATGGGCCAGGCCCGAACTCAAAGCCGGAGAGGTCGCCCGCGCTGATAAGCACCGTCCCGTCGATCACGGGCGGAGCGTTCGCAGGTTCGTTCACCCAGAGTGAGTCAGCAGTTGGCAAGGGCTTGCACGGGATTCGGTAATAGGTAGCGTCAACCACGCCTTCGGCAAAGTAGATAAACCAGCAGTCCTTAACGCCACGCTGGTCGAGGTAGCGCTTAACGTCTTTGAGTTGTTGTCCCCAGTCGGAGTTGGAATCGCTGAGCAGCCTGTAAGCATGAGATGGACCTCCCCAGAGTTCGTTGGCGTAGGCGATATACGCAGGATAGGTGCGCGAGGTTGAGATGATCTGGAACACAAGAAGCGCCACAACCAGGTAAGTCCAGCGTCGATTGTGCTGGATCAGCGTATAGGCAGCGCCTGCAATAAGGATCCAGAGGAACGGATACATCGGGAGGATGTGGCGGACGCCGATGTTCATGCCGGAACTCATGGCAACGATCAAGTAAGAAACCGGTGGGATGGTGAGGACGAGGATCTCTCGCCAGGCGGTGAGACGGCGGGAAGCGACGGTCCAGAGCGCGATGAGAAGCAGGATGAGAAACGAGAGACTCGATTTGATCGCAAAGGCGACCGGAAAATAAAACCAGACTCCGTGGGGATAGATTCTGCCAAGCAGAAAACTGGTGTAGAAGTCCGACATGATGCGAACATCGGCGAGCCCGTAAATGTAAGACTCGGGCAGAAGATGGAGATGGGCCACGGTTTGGAGCAAACGAACCTCGCGAGGGCGCGAGAGAGTTTGGACAAAACTGGAAAGCGGCGGATTAAGCTGGCGGCCTTCGGCTCGCGCCGCGTAACGAAATCCGTAAGCCGACCACAAGATAGTAAGGGCGATGGCGCCGATGGCGGCGAGGGCGATGGCAAGTTGCCAAGCACGCTTCCCGGTGGAAACTCGCAGCGCGTCCTGGTTTCGAGAAGTGCGTTTGTTGCGCATGAGTTCGCAGATCGTCAGCAACAAAAGCATCGGGAGAACCAAGATGCCAGTGTGCTTGGAGGCGAGCGCCAGTCCCGTCGCGACGCCGGTGATCAGCAGACGCCAGGCAGATGCGGCCTTCGTATAGCGATAGAACGCATAAATGGATGCGAACGTGAAGCAGGAAAGACCTACGTCGGTACCAACGACCGCCCCGTGAGCGAGAAGATTTGGATCGAATACCAAAAGCGTGAGAGCGATGAACGCAGCCGCGGTTCCAAACATTTCTTGAGCGGCCAAAAAGACCAGTAACCCAAGCAGGAGGGTGAAGATGGACACGGCCATGCGGGCGCGGAAGAGCATCGCGTCGGCGTTGTTCTTGAAAAGGAAGTCTTTGCCGCCGAGGAAGGCTTCATGCTTGAAGAAGCGGTCCTGAAGGACTGGCATTTTGAGTGGCATATTCAGCAGCGGAATCGCCGCAACCAGCTTCACCAACGGGGGATGCTCGGGGTTCAGGCCGAAATCAGCCTGCTTCCACGCCATGTAGCCTGCATAGATGTGATCATCCTCGTCCCAGGTGATGGAGTTTCGGCGGGTGGAAAATACGAGCTGGATGAGGAGAATCCCAAGAAGAAGAGCAACGCCGAGAGCAATCCGCAGACGGCAGCCGAGAGGCGTGAGTTGGGGCAATTTTCCCTCTGAGCGACAGTCTAGTCGTGCGAGGTGGTCTCGCCTGACAACACAGACGTCAGCCGCTATTTTTCCCGCCGCGATGCCAGGCTGACTGTGCTCGAAATCACACTACCGATTCGTTACGAGCGAGTCCGGCAATTTATTCCGACCAGCGCCGAAACAACAACGCGCCATTTGTCCCGCCGAAGCCGAAGGAGTTTGACATGGCGTACTCGAGCTTGGCTTTGCGGGCATGGTTGGGGACGAAATCCATGGCATTGGTTTCCGGGTCTTGATTGAAGAGGTTGATGGTGGGCGGAAGAATCTGGTCGCGCAGGGCAAGGACGGTGATCCCAGCTTCCAGGCCTCCGGCGCCGCCGAGGAGATGGCCGGTCATGGACTTGGTGGAGCTGACGGGAATTTTGCGCGGGCCAAAAAAGTTGCGGATGGCGTGCGCTTCGAGCGTGTCACCGATGGGCGTGGAAGTTCCGTGGGCGTTGACGTAATCGACTTTGTCGGGGATGATGCCGGCATCGCGAACGGCATTGCGCATAACGCGGAAGCCGCCTTCATGCTCGGGGGCGGGCTGAGTCATGTGATAGGCATCGCCGGACATGCCGTAGCCGGCAACCTCGGCGAGGATCGTCGCGCCCCGCTTCTTGGCATACTCGAGTTCTTCGAGCATCAGAATGCCCGCGCCCTCGCCCATCACAAAGCCGTCGCGATCCTGGTCCCAAGGACGGCTGGCCTTTTCCGGATCGTCATTGCGGGTGGAGAGCGCGCGCATGGCGGCGAATCCACCGACGCCCATCGCAGTGATGGCGGCCTCGGAACCGCCGGCGATCATAACGTCAGCGTCATTGTGCTGAATGATGCGGAAAGAGTCTCCGATGGAGTGGGCGCTCGTGGTGCAGGCGGTCGCGGTGGCTTCGTTCGGTCCCTTGGCGCCGAAACGCATGGAGACGTGGCCGGCGGCAAGATTGACGATGGCGGCGGGTATAAAGAAAGGAGAAATCTTGCGCGGTCCACCTTCGAGAAGAGCGGCGTGTTCGCGTTCGATGATATCGAATCCGCCGATGCCGGAGCCGATGTGGACGCCAACGCGCTCGGCATTTTCCGGCGTGATCTTCAAGCCGGACATTTTGAACGCTTCATCCGCGGCGGCCAGCGCCAGGTGGATGAAGCGTCCCATCTTCTTGACTTCTTTTTTTTCGATGAAGTTGAGGGGATCGAAGTTCTTGACCTCGGCGGCGATCTGGCAGGCGAAGTTGCTGCAATCGAATTGAGTGATGCGGGCCACGCCGCTCTTGCCGGCGAGCACGGCCTGCCACACTTCTCCGGTGGTGTTGCCCACGCCACAGATCAGGCCGATGCCGGTAACTACGACCCTGCGTCCCAAACTACTTGCCGCCTTTCGAGTGCTTGGAGATGTAGTCGATGGCGTCCTGCACGGTGCGGATTTTTTCGGCGTCTTCGTCCGGAATTTCGATGTCGAAACCTTCTTCGAAAGCCATGACCAGTTCGACGGTGTCCAATGAATCCGCGCCCAGGTCATCCACGAACGAAGCGCTCGAGGTGACCTCGCCTTCGTCCACACCCAACTGCTCCACGATAATCTGTTTTACCTTCTCGTCAACGGCTGCCATGTTTCTCCTCGCTTAAACTCGATTAGATTTGAAATTCGATATCCTGGACTCACGATTGCCCAAGCCAGATCGCCAAATTAAGATCGCCGCCTTCTGTTTTCGGCCAGCGTGCCAGATGCCACTGCAACGGAAAAAGGCGAACGTGTAGTGTAACGGTCCCGGCAAATGGCTGTAAAGGAAGCGCCGGACTGCATCAGGCCGAAGTTGTGGTATACCTTCTGCATCCTAAACGGGGCCGCTCGTAGCGGTCAAACCACATGCGTGCAGTTGTGCAGCGAGTCAGTCGCGCCCAAGTTACGGTGAACGCGGAGATTACAGGCGAGATTGCCCTCGGACTGCTGGTTTTGCTGGGCGTGGGCCGAGACGATAACGAAGCCGACGCTACCTACCTGGCGGAAAAAATCTGCGGCTTACGAGTGTTTGAAGACGCCCAGGGAAAGATGAATCGCAGTGTGCTGGAGGTTGGCGGAAGCGCGCTGGCAGTTTCGCAGTTCACGTTGTACGGAGACGTGAGACGTGGCAAGCGGCCGTCGTTCGATGCAGCTGCGCCGCCGGAAAAAGCGCGACAGCTCTATGAGTTCTTTGTAGAGCAAGTCCGCGCGCATGGATTGCGCTGCGAGACGGGACGCTTTCAGGAAATGATGAAGGTGGAGCTGGTGAACGAGGGACCGGTGACGATCCTGCTGGATTCGGGGAAAGCGTTCTAAAGCTCAAGAGCGCGCCTGCCTACACCCCGCTCGTTTCCAGCAGCGGATCTGCTTCTTCCCGCGCCAGATCGGCCAATTCCAGTTGAAGATTGCCGGGATTGGTGGCGTAAGCCAGTCCGGTGTCGAGATCAACAACGCCTTCGCGGATCAACCGATCGATCTCGCCGTCGAAGTGCTGCATGCCGTCCTGGCTGCCGACGCGCATCGCATCCAGCAACGTCTTGCCCTCGCTTTCGCCTTTTTCCACGTACTCGCGAGTGCGCAGAGTGGACTTCAGGATTTCAATAGCGGCCACGCGTCCGTGTCCATCCTTACGAGGGATGAGTCTCTGCGAAATGATGTAGCGGAAACTTTTTGCAAGGCGGTTTCGAACCGTGTGTTGTTCCGCCAGGGGAAAAACTCCGGCGATTCTCTCCACGGTCTTCGAGGCGTCGATGGTGTGCAATGTGGAGAGGACCAGGTGACCCGTTTCGGCCGCCTCCATGGCGATCTCGATGGTCTCGCGGTCGCGCATCTCGCCCACCAGAATCACCTTAGGAGCCTGGCGCAGCGCGGCTCTTAGGGCGAGAGCAAAGCTGGGAGTATCGGCGTGCAATTCGCGTTGATGAACAATACAGTTCTTGTGAGGATGCAGGAACTCGATGGGATCCTCGATGGTGAGCACGTGATAGAACTGCTCTTTATTAATCTTGTCGATGATTGCGGCCAAAGTCGAAGATTTCCCGGACCCGGTCGGTCCTGTCACCAACACGATCCCGTTGCGCAGATCCACAATCTTCGTCAATTCGGAAGGCAAGTTCAGCGATTCGAAGTCGGGTACCTTACCGGGAATGACCCGCATGACAACAGCACAGGTGCCGCGCTGCATGAAGACGTTGACTCGAAATCGATTGGAACCCGGCAAGCTGAAGGAGACGTCGCACGAGCCGAGTTGCTTCAAATTCTCGGTGGCGTGCTGATTATTGCCGATCAAGTCAGTCGCGATGCGCCGGGTATCGTCGGTGGTAAGAGGACGTGATGCTCCGGCGGGCGCCAGCTTCCCATTGATTTCCACCAGCGGAGGTTTTCCGGGAGAAAAGAAAAGATCGCTCACCTTCGCCGAAGTTTTCAACATAGACACCAGGAGTGCCGGAGTGGAAAACGGCGCGGCAGCGGGGGCGGCGGCAGCAGCGGCAACTCGCGCAGCAACTGGGGCAGCAGCGGGTCGCACAGCAGGAGGAACGACATTCGGTGGATTACTTCCGGAGGAAGACATAGAGGAGGTCCAAATTGCCCAACAGTTTTCCGATCCTATAACAATCCTGGAGAAGTTGAAGGAGAATGCAGTCTCACCTGCGTTACGGAGGTCATGCCGCTATCAAGAATGGATTGAATCCAGACATCTGCCGGCGAAAGCGCGATTTGGGAAGTTAGAAGCAGTAACTCAGGGTTGCGCGTAGTATCCGGTGCGGGTGCGAGCTGTGATCCCGGGCTTATCGATATTGATTCCGATGGCGTGGTACTCGTTTGCCCGGTCGGCTCGTGCGGCGTTGAACGAGAGGACATAAAAAGAAGTGGCATCGGCGGCGCACTTTGCGATCTCGGTGGTGAGGTCATTGCTCGAGTTCAGCACGCGGCCGCCGGTTTGAACGGCCAGCACCTGCAGGCTCAGGTTGCCCACGTTGAGCTTTGAAGGCGAGGTCACGCCTTTTAAGAATTCCTGATAGTAGCTAATCCGGATTCCACCTGCATCGGCCAAACCGAGTGGATCAACGGCGTAGACAGTAATGCGAGAGTCCCGCAGTCCCGTCGAGAGCCCCACGACCGTGTTGAACAGCTGCTCAGATTCTTTATAGGTCAGCTGAACGTTTGGTCCCGAGAGCAGGGGCCATCCGGGACTGAACCAAACCATCAGCTTTCTGCCCGGCTGCGTATGTTCGAATTCGATGAGTTGTTTCATGGTTTTGATCGAGAGGTCAAAACGCTCGGTCGCACCGTAGAATCCCGCAGAACGATTGAGAATCCGCAGGCCGGTTTCGTACTGGTCGTAGAGCGCCGCCAGGGCATTGCCATCGCGCGAAGAACCCTGCTGCATCTTGGCCCCGGTGTCGGTAAAGACCACGAGGGACACCGGCTGGGCAAGTTTGCCGCCATTTTGTAGCAAGAACTTCTTGAGTTCGCCTCGCGCGTAAGAGATGGAGTTGTAGCCGGTGTTGACGGCATCCACCACCAGAACAATTTGCACCGGGTCGGTGGTTGAATCACCACCATTATCGACGGCATGAAAAGAAACGATATTCTGTGGTCGCTTATCGTCGAGAACGGCGAAGTCTTGCTGCTGCAGACCTCGAACCGGCGCGCCAGATTTATCTGTGACCTGCACGTCGAGTGAGATCTCGCGATCCGGGCCGCTCGGCTTGACGGGCTCGGCCGTGCGGGGTTGAAGTTGGGGCTGCGGGTTGTTTTGCCCTGATGCAACAGAGAGAAAGAGAAGCAGAAGGGGGACTGGAAGGGAGTGAAGAAGTCGACGCATGGAACGCACCTCAATCTGGAACTCTCCCGGGCGGCGGAGGGGCAGTGCCTGATGATCAATTCACAAGAGTTTAGGCGCAGGTTGGCGGGAAATCAAACGCTACACGGCGGCGATGATCCGGTCAGCGGGCGCTCAGGCTGAACCGCAGCCGACTAGAACAATTGCCGTGAAAGATTTTGCTGCATGTATTTTTTGCTGTCGAATTTTTTCCCCGTGCTGGCGCCGGACATATAGCGAATCTGGCCGAAGATGGGGCGTTCGAACCAGGGACGATCGAACTTGCCTACGATGGACCAGGCGATGCCGGCGTAACCGTTGGGATCGCGGCCGTCGAGTTCATACTTGTCGTTGAGTAGAACGGCGATGCGGTAAGCCTCCGCGGGAGACGGACTCCACTCCAGAATTTTCTTCGCCCAGTACATGCGCATGTAGTTGTGCATCCAGCCGGTGTTGACCAGCTGCATTTGAGCGGCATTCCAGAGCGGGTCGTGAGTTTCCGCGTTCTGCAATTGCGCTTCGGTGTAGAGGACGGGACGAAGATCTTTAGCATGTTTGGCGAGCGTGCGATGCGCCCACGGCTCGGCGCACTCAAAATTGTCATAGTCCGGATTGAAGCGCACAAGGTTGATGGAGAGTTCACGCCAGGTGATGAGCTGATCCAGGAAGGCTACTTTGTCCGCTTGGGGC
>Ga0209656_10000630_pt1 | contig 23143 bp, 16 predicted proteins | sample BogFormECP12_OM2_FD_188239 | JGI IMG/M metagenome (GOLD analysis project Ga0209656, IMG submission 188239) | Bog forest soil microbial communities from Calvert Island, British Columbia, Canada - ECP12_OM2 (SPAdes) (version 2) | ecosystem: Environmental > Aquatic > Freshwater > Wetlands > Bog ... | reverse complement strand
TCGGTCCGATCAGCTTTCCGCGCTGGATACCGCGCTGGCCGAGGCCCTCAGCAAACTCAGCGTGACCAGCCGCGGGGAAGCTGCCGCCACCGCCCACCGGCTCCGCATCTTCGACTCGTTCTCGCCCAAGGACCCGCAGGGACCTTAGCCAGCCAGCGGGGCCAAGGGCTGGGCCGGTGGAATCTAAGGACTTATCGCCCCCGATACCGGGCGATCGCCCGATTCGCGTCCGCCATGCCTTAGCCGCATCCTCGGGATATAGCCCAGTACCCCCCGAGGAGACCGAGATGCACCCTGCGATCAGCTACGAACTGGCCCAGGCTCGGATCGCTGACCTGCGCCGCCAAGCCCGGCGCGAAGGCCTGGCCCGCGCCGCCGCACACTTGCCGTCGAGCGCACCGCAGCCGAGCAGGAAACGGATTCCGGTCAGCCTTCCCTTCTGGCCCGGCAGCCGGCGTCGGGAATGGCAGGCAACGACCCCGGCCACGTAGTAACAGTGACCACCGTCAAGGGAGCCCACGATGTCGCCCGCGTCCTATGACCTCAGCATCAGCGCCGCCCGGGCCGATGCGCTATTCGTATCAGCGCTGCAGCGCTCCGATCAACCCAGCGCACGGCAGGTCCGGCAGGCAATCGCCGCGGCCATCGCTGCATATGGCGGCCTAGGCTGCGCGGCGCGAGTCGCGCAGGCCTTCGGCGAACACCCGGATACCGCGGCCACCCGGATGCGCTGGGCGCGTACGATGGTGGCCGGCGTATCCGGAGGTCCACAGCCAGAACCGCCACACGCCCCCAAGCCCGGGCGGTACACCGTGCACTGCTCCTCCCGCGCCGCGTGAGTCACCACCAGCGCAGGGATTTCCCCGGGCAACGGCGCAAGAGGAGGCGATCGTCACCCGGGAGATCTAGTGGCACCAGTTCAGGCTCACGAGGCCGGACTGAGGGCCCTGGTCTCGATGACGGCGAAGGTGGCGGGGGGCATCGCGACCACGTCCCGGTGGATCGCGACGCCCGGGCTGGATGTGGCGAGCACGCCGATGCCCGGCTGCCCGAGCGGCAGCCGGGCGGCGGCGGTGCCGAGGTTTGCCGCGATCCGCAGTCGCCCCCGGCAGACCAGCAGCCAGCGTGCGTCCTCGTCGAAGTCGGCGTGCACCCGGTCGAGCCGCGGATCGGTCAGCTCAGGCCTGGCCCGGCGCAGCGCGATCAGCTCCCGGTACCAGGCGTGCAGGCCGAGGTGCGGCTCGTGATGGCGCTGCTCCCAGTCGAGCTTGGAGCGGAGGAAGGTCGCCTCGTCCTGCGGGTTAGGCACCTCGGGCTCTTCCCAGCCGTGCGCGGCGAACTCGGCCTTACGCCCCTCGGCGACGGCCTTGGCCAGCCAGGGCTCGATGTGATCGGTGAAGTACTGCCACGGGGTGTCCGCGCCCCACTCCTCGCCCATGAACAGCATCGGGGTGTAGGGCGAGGTCAGCACCAGGCCGGCGCCGACCTTGACCAGCTCCGGCGAGAGCGTGGCGGCGATCCGGTCGCCGATGGCCCGGTTGCCGATCTGGTCGTGATTCTGCAGGTAGCCCAGGAAGCGGTGGGCGGGGACGCGGAACACGTCGACCTGCCGCCCGTGCGTCCGGCCGCGGAAGGCGGACCAGATGCCGTCGTGGAAGAACACCCTGGTATACGTCTTGGCCAGCGCCTCCAGTGAGCCGAAGTCGCAGTAGTAGCCCTGCCGCTCGCCGGTGATCGCCGCGTACACCGCGTGGTGGAAGTCGTCGCTCCACTGCGCGGCCAGCCCGTAGCCACCCGCCTCCCGCGAGGTAACCAGCCGGGGGTCATTGGTGTCGGATTCGGCGATCAGGATCAGCTCGCGGTTCAGCAGGGCGGCGAGCGCGTGTACCTCGGTCGCGAGCTCCTCGAGGAAGTGCAGGGCCCGGTGGTCTTCCAGCGCGTGCACCGCGTCCAGCCGCAGCCCGTCCAGGTGGTAGTCGCGCAGCCACATCAGCGCGTTGCCGATGAAGTACGCGCGTACCTCATCGGACCCGGGCTGGTCCAGGTTTACCGCCGGGCCCCACGGCGTCACGTGGGCCTCGGTGAAATACGGCCCGAAGTCGCCCAGTCGGTTGCCGATGCCGACGTGGTTGTACACCACGTCGAGCAGTACGGCCAGGCCGCGCTCGTGGCAGGCGTCGGCGAGCCGCTTGAGCCCGTCGGGGCCGCCGTACGGCTCGTGCACCGCCCACAGGTTGATCCCGTCGTAGCCCCAGCCGTGGCGGCCGGGGAACGCGGCCACCGGCATCAGCTCCACCGCGTGCACGCCGAGGTCCCGCAGGTGGTCCAGCCGCCCGATGGCGGCGTCGAAGGTGCCCTCGGCGGTGAACGTGCCGACGTGCAGCTCGTAGATCACCGAGCCGTGCAGCGCGCCGCCGCGCCACCTGGAGTCCGTCCAGCGGAAGGCGGCGTGATCGTAGGTGCGGCTCAGGCCCTTGATGCCGAACGGCTGCCGCAGGGAGCGCGGGTCAGGCAGCGGCTCGCCGTCGTCCAGCCGGAACCCGTAGTCGATCCCAGCCGCCATGTCGGGCACGTCCGCGTTCCACCAGCCCGTGCCGGGACCCGCGTTTTCCTGGCTCATCGGATACCGCTGGCCGGCGACCTCCACCTCGACCTTGCCCGCGGCGGGCGCCCAGACGCTGAACGCGGTCAACGCAGGCTGCCGTCCGCGCGTCGCTCCAGCTGGAGCTCGTAGACCCGGTCCGGGATGAGCAACGCCACCGGAAGCCGCCTGGTCAGCTCGGCAAGCGGCGGCCGCAGGCCGGCGTGCCTGACTCCGGTCAGCACGTCGCGCCAGTGCAGTTCGGGCAGCGGCAGGGCGGTGTCGGCCCAGCCGCCGCGCCGCCGCAGCCCGGCGGGCAGCCGGGTGACGACGGTGACCGCGTGGCCGCCGCGCAGGAAGGCGAACGCATGCTCGGCGGCCGGCCCTTCGCTCGCCAGCGGGGTGTAGCTCCCGGCGAACCAGTCCGGGTGATCGCGCCGCAGCCGCAGCGCCCGGGAGGTCACCAGCAGCTTCTCCGCATCCAGGCCGCCCCCATAAGCCGCCTGGTCCGGGGCGGCCTCGAGCGCGGCTAGCAGCCTCCGGCGGCGCTGGTAGTCGACCGGCCTGCGGTTGTCCGGGTCCACCAAGGACAGGCCGGTAAGCTCGCAACCCTGGTAGACGTCGGCCACCCCGGGCATGGTGAGCTGCACCAGCTTCGCGCCCAGGGTATTCACCCGGGCGTCCGGCGCGATCTTGGCCACGAAGCTGGCGATGGCAGCGGTCAGTTCGGGGTTGCCGAGCACGGCGTCGACCAGGCCGAGTACCGCCGACTCATAGCCCGCCCGGCGTACCGTCCAGGACGTCCGCGTCTTGGCCTCGTGCATCGCCTTGCCGATGTATTCGCCCAGGCGTTCGGGCCCGATCAGCCAGGCGCCGACCAGGGTCTGCCACATCAGGTACTCAAGGTCGGGTTCCGGGGCCCGCTCGGTGGCCTCGGCCGCGGCGCCATCCGTGAGCCACCTGGCCAGCCCGTGCCACTCCGCCACCTGGTGTCCCCACTCCTGCGGCCATTCGGCCAGCACGGCCAGCCGGGCCCGGACATCTTCCTGACGTTTGGTGTCGTGGGTGGACAGCGTGGTCAAGGTGAACGGCCAGCGCCGGGCCAGGCGGCCCGCGGCAGCGTGGAATTCGGCCGGGCTGACGCCGAAGATGTCCGGGCTGCCGCCCACCTCGTTCAGCGCCACCAGCCGCGACCAGCGGTAGAACGCGGTGTCCTCCACCCCCTTGGCCAGCACCGGGCCGGTAGTCTGGCCGAACCGCACGATCAGCTCGTCCCGTGCGGCCTGCTGGGCCGCGTCATTGGTCACCTCGCCCAGGCCGAGCACGGCGGCTTGCACCGCGTCCAGGACCGGGTGCAGGCGCTCGTCCAGGCTGTCCCGGGCCGCCGTGGTGGCCGCGGTCACCGCCGCCGCCGCGGCGGCGGACGCCGGCTCACCTGGGGTTACGTAGGCCCGGTACACGCCGAACTCGGCCAGCACGGCAACCAGCACGTCATGCAGGTCAGCGGCGGAAAACCCGTGCAGGGCCGGGTAGCGGGCCCGACCGAACAGCCGGGTCAGCCGGGACAGCTCGGCGGCGAAGGTGCCGTCGGCGATGTCGTGCTTGGCGTCCCGCTCCACCTCGGCGAAACTCTGCCTCGGGGGGGTCTGGGGGGGTCGTCCCCCCGGGTCAGCACAGCCGCCGGCGAACCGGACGTATTCCTCGGTCAGCGGGACGTCCCCGGCCGGGTCCGTGAACAGCCCGCCGACCAGGGCAAGGGCGTCATATCCGGTGGTGCCCGCGCAGGGCCAGTCGGGCAGTTCCTCGCCGTGGGCCAGGATCTTCTCCACCACCGTCCAGGCGCCGCCGGTCTCGGCGGCCAGCCGGGCGAGGTAGCCGCGCGGGTCGGCCAGCCCGTCGGGATGATCCACCCGCAGGCCGTCGATCAGCCCCTCGCGCAGCAGGCGCAGCAGCACCTGGTGGGTGGCGGCGAAGACATCGGGATCTTCGACCCTGATCGCGATGAGCTCGTCGACGTCGAAGAACCGCCGGTAGTTGAGCTGGGTGGCCGCGTCGCGGGCGTCGGTGAGCCGGTAGTGCTGCTGGGCGAGCAGCACGCCCAGCGGCAGGTCGGCCACGCCGTCCCGGAGCGGCAGCACGTGGTCGAAATAGCGCAGTACCGGCCCGCGGTGCCCGGCGTTCTCCGGGTTCCTCGGGGCCGTGTCGATGACGAGATCGCCCAGGCACTCCTCCACCGGCCCGGCCAGGATGGGCATCAGCAGCTTGCCCTCCTGCGCGTCCCAGTCGACGTCGAACCAGTGCGCGAACTCCGATCGCCGACCCTGGTAGAGGACTGACCACAGCTGCCGGTTGAGCGATTCCGGGGTCGGCCGGGCCATGTGGTTGGGCACGATGTCGACGACTACCCCGAGGCCGTGCCGGTGAAACTCGTCCGCCATCTCGCGGAACTCGGGCTCCCCGCCGAGGTCTGTGGATACCCGGGTATGATCCACCACGTCATACCCGTGCGGCGAGCCCGGATTGGCCTGCAGGATCGGCGACAGGTAGAGGTGCGTCACGCCCAGCGCGGCCAGGTAGCCGGCCTGCTCCGCCGCCTGGCCGAACCCGAAGCTGTCACGCAACTGCAGCCGGTAGGTGGATACCGGGGCGCTGTGCCTATCCCTGGGCCCGTTTCCGAGGCCATTCGCGGGGCCATCCGCGAACCCGGTTACTGACTCAGCCACGGCGCAGCAACTGCAGGGAGTGGTTGATCACGGTCATCGCGTCTCCCGGCTTGACGGGGCTCTCGTCGGCAAATTCCGTCGTGGCGTAGGCCGTGTCGAGCACCTTGGACCAGCGCGGCCCGTAGCGGCGCGGCGGGATGACGAACTGGAGGTCATCGTCGCTGGCGTTGAACAGCAGCAAGAAGGAGTGGTCCTGGACTCGCTCGCCCCGCCGGTCCGGCTCGCTGATCGCCCGGCCGTTCAGGAACACCGTCAGCGACTTGGCGAACCCCGCGTCCCAGTCCTCGTCGGTCATCTCCTCGCCCGCCAGCGTGAACCAGCCGATGTCGCCCAGCCGGTTACGGCCGCCGCGGATCGCCTGGCCGCGGAAGAACCTGCGGCGGCGGAAGACGGCGTGGTCGGCCCGGAGCCGGATGAGCGTGCCGACATAGTCGAAAAGCGCCTGGTCCTCTTCGGCCCGGACCGCCCAGTCCACCCAGGAGATCTCGTTGTCCTGGCAGTAGGCGTTGTTGTTGCCCCGCTGGGTGCGTCCCATCTCGTCGCCCGCGAGCAGCATCGGGACTCCCTGCGACAGCAGCAGCGTGGCCAGGAAGTTGCGCTTCTGCCTGGCCCGCAGCGCCAGCACGGCCTTATCCTCGGTGGGACCTTCGGCGCCGCAGTTCCAGGACCGGTTGTCGTCGCTGCCGTCCCGGCCGTCCTCGCCGTTGGCCTCGTTGTGCTTGTGATCGTAGGAGACCAGGTCGGCCAGGGTGAAGCCGTCGTGGCAGGTGACGAAGTTCACCGAGGCGACCGGGCGCCTGCTGTCCTGCTGGTACAGGTCGCTGGACCCGGTCAGCCGCGAGGCGAACTCGGGGACCGTCGAGGGCTCGCCGCGCCAGAAGTCGCGGATCGTGTCCCGGTACTTTCCGTTCCACTCGCTCCACAGCGGCGGGAAGTTGCCGACCTGGTAGCCGCCGTCGCCCACGTCCCACGGCTCGGCGATCAGCTTGACCTGGGAGACCACCGGATCTTGCTGCACTAGGTCGAAGAACGCTGACAGCCGGTCCACCTCGTAGAACTGACGGGCCAAGGTGGCGGCGAGGTCGAACCTGAAGCCGTCGACGTGCATGTCCAGGACCCAGTAGCGCAGCGAGTCCATGATCATCTGGAGCACGTGCGGGTGCCGCATCAGCAGGCTGTTCCCGGTGCCCGTGGTGTCCATGTAGTAGCGCCGGTCGTTGTCCACCAGCCGGTAGTAGGCGGAGTTGTCGATGCCGCGGAAGGACAGCGTGGGCCCCAGATCGTTGCCCTCGGCGGTGTGGTTGTACACCACGTCGAGGATCACCTCGATCCCGGCCGCGTGCAGGGCGCGGACCATGGTCTTGAACTCCTGCACCTGCTGGCCGCGGACGCCGCTGGCGGCGTAGGCGTTGTGCGGGGCGAAGAAGCCGATGGTGTTGTAGCCCCAGTAGTTGCCGAGCCCGCGCTCGTTCAGGTGGCTGTCGGTGACGAACTGATGCACGGGCATGAGCTCGACCGCCGTGACGCCGAGCTCGTGCAGGTGCGAGATGACCGCCGGATGCGCCAGGCCCAGGTAGGTGCCACGCTGCTCCTCCGGGATGACCGGATGCTCCTTGGTCAGGCCGCGGACGTGCGCCTCGTAGATGACGGTCTCGTGGTAAGGCGTACGCGGCGGCCGGTCCAGGTTCCAGTCGAAGAACGGGTTCACCACGACCGAGAGGGGCACGTGCGGGGCGGAGTCTGAGTTGTTGCGCCGGTCCGGGTGGCCGAACGTATAGGAGAAGACGGGCTGACCCCAGTTCACGCTGCCCTCGATCGCCTTGGCGTACGGGTCGAGCAGCAGCTTGGCCGGGTTGCAGCGATGCCCGTCAGCCGGGTGGTACGGACCGTGCACCCGGTACCCGTAACGCTGCCCCGGGCTGACGCCCGGCAGGTACCCATGCCAGACGAACCCGTCCACCTCGTGCAGGTCGACCCGGGTCTCCTTGTCGTCGTCGTCGAACAGGCAGAGCTCGACCCGCTGGGCTACCTCGGAGAACAGGCCAAAGTTGGTCCCGGCTCCGTCATACGTGGCACCGAGCGGATAGCTTTCGCCCGGCCACACGGCAGTTGCCGCCAAGAGTTCCCCTTCCCATCCGCTGCACGTGCGCTCCGATCATCACACACCTTCCCACCCCAGCGATGATCACACAGACCAGTCCCGCCGGCCCGACACCGCGACCCGGCTGCGCTTCCGCCAGGACTATGCCACCGAGCTCAGCGACGACTATTACGGCAGGTACAACTTTCAACCGCGGCTACTACCTGGAAAGCCCCCGCCTGTACGTACTGCGAGACCGGCGCGGCAAGCCCTACGCCGCCTGACCGGGCCTCACTCGGCGTCGCATGCACCTTGGTCTAGAACTGTCGCACCTGCTGGCCGCGGCGACCGCCCCGGGGAACCGGGCGCGAATCGGGGTCGACGACAGCCCAGGATTTACCCTAAAATAGCCGAGTATACAGAAAAACCGTACTGGGACTCCGCCGGGGTAGCGTCAGTTGACTCTTTGAAGAGCGCCGGGTTTGCGTGGCAGGTCGGCGTCACGAATGGGTGTCGGGCGCGTATCGAAACATCCGTCACACGTCCACGGCCGTCCACGGCCGTCCATGGATTATCGGCAAGGATGGACTGAACTATGCATCCGGGCGGTGCTCCGCAGTCGGGCGTGCAGCGTCTTTACCATGTCCCGTTATTTCGCGGCCATCCGGAGTGGTGTTATGATTGCGCAGGAAAAAGACATAGAGACGGCAATTCCCGACCTCGGTGACATCCCGGTGAATCGTCTCGCCGAACTAGGTTCTTCGGCCCTTGCGCATTCTATTGCGCTCTACAGGGAGCGGCTCAGGGAAAACGGCATCCCGCTGAGCTCGTTCCAGGCGAGAATTTAGTGACCATTACTAACCATCCATTGCCGGAAGCCGCGTTTACCGAGCTGGCCGACGGCGGCGGCAGCCCGGCGACCATGCGGCGGCTGGGCGATGCGCAGCGCAGCAAGCACCTGATGCTGTTGCACGCGATCGCCGAGGCCGCCGCCGGGCCCGGGCCCGGGTCGGCCGCGTTCCGGGTCGGCTACGAACAGCTCGCGCGGATCCGGGACACGGCGCCCGGGGCCGCCGCCTGGCTGCTCGGCCTGCCCCACCTGGGCGGATGGGTGCACGACACCCTGATCCACCTGGACCAGGGGACCGCGGCGGACTTCGGTCACTTCGCGTGCCTGGTCGCCGCCGCGGCCATCCGGACCGGCCTGCCCGTCGACTTGGACGTCCCGGTCCAGGATGGCCGGGTCCGGCTGCCGGGCCTCGGCTCGCTGCTGGTCGCGAGCGAGAAGTCCTGGGTCCGGCTGCGCAGCGACGGCGCGCGGGTTACCGCTGGTGACGAGTTCGCCGCCGAGGCCCGGCGGATGGTGCCGGACGACGGCACGGGGGCGGGGGCGGGGGTGGCGGGCTGGTCCGGCACCCGGGCCATCCGCGCGGCCGGCTGTGGGCCGGCCTGGACCGTGCTGCTGGAGACCGGTGACCCGTACCTCGACCGCTACACGCTGCCGATGCGCACGGCGATGCCAACGGGCGAGGTGGCGGATTGGCGGGAGCGGGTCAGCTCCGCCTGGCAGATCGTGGCCGGCCGGCACCGCTGGGCGGCTCAGCCGATGGCGGACGTGATCTCGGTCATCGTCCCGCTGACGCCCCGGTCCGACACGGACCTAGTCAGCGCGACCACCCCGGCCGCCTACGGCGCGATCGCGACGTCCTGGCCGCCGGATGAGGTGACGCTGGCCGAAACCCTGGTGCACGAGTTCCAGCACGTCAAGCTGTGCGGCCTGCTGGACTTGGTGCCGCTGACCGCCTCCGGCGACCAGCGGGTGTACGCCCCGTGGCGGCAGGATCCGCGGCCGGCGGGCGGTCTCCTGCAGGGCATCTACGCCCACCTCGGGATCGTCCGCTTCTGGCAAGCGCAGCAGCACGCCGAAACCGATCCCGATGGCCTGCTGCGGGCGCAGGTGCTCTTCGCCCGCTGGCGGCCGACCATCGGCGAGACCGTGCAGACGCTGCGGGAAACCGGCTCGCTCACCCCGGCGGGGGTGCGGTTCGCCGAACGGCTGCGGGCGCAGCAACAGCAGCTGATGTCGGCGCCGGTCCCGGCGCGGGCCGCTCAGGTCGCCGCGGAAGTCGCCCTGGATCACCGGCTCACCTGGCAGCTCCGCCACGTGGCGACCGACGCGGCCGATGTGGCGGGCCTGGCGGATGCCTATCGGCGCGGTGAACCGTGCCCGGGCGGAGCGCGGACCTGGATACAGCAGGACGTCCGCAAGGTCGACTCGGGGCTGCGGAGCCGACTGCTGAACCTGCGTTACCTGGAGCCGGCCCGCTACCGGGCGCTGCGCGCTGATGGGGTGCTCCCGCTCAGCCAGGCCGACCGCCTGCTGCTCGAGCGGAGCAGCGAAGCCGCGGTCCAGGCCTACCGCACCAGGATCGCCGACTCCGCCGACCCGCAGCCCGACGCCTGGATCGGCCTGGCGCTCGCGCTGCACCAGCTCCCGCCGTCGCCGCCGCGGGCGGCGCTGGCCACCCGGCTGGCGCAGGTGGCCGAGGTGCACGCCCGGCTGGCCGACCGGACCGACCCGCTGGACCTGGCGAGCTGGTTCACGTGACCGAGTTGCTCCAGGTCACCGGACATCACGCTCCCTGGCCGCACCGGGACCTGGACGTGGCGGCCATGCGGGCTCGCGGTCACGAGCCGGTGCCGTTCTGCCAGTTCATCCTGAAGGTCCACAGTCGCTGTAACCTCTCATGCACGTACTGCTATGTGTACGAGATGGCCGACCGCGGCTGGCCCAGCCTGCCCAGGCGGATGGATACCGCGATCGCCGGAAAGGTCGCCGATCGCATCGGCGAGCACGCCCGGGCGCACGATCTGCCCGGCGTCGACGTGATCCTGCACGGCGGTGAGCCGCTGCTGGCCGGGACCGAGTGGCTGACCGAGCTGGCCGGGACGCTGCGCGCCCGGGTCCCGGCCCAGGTCAACATCGGCGTCCAGACCAACGGCACCCTGCTGCGCCCGCGCATGCTCCAGACGCTGAAGCAGCTCGGCATCGGCATCGGGGTCAGCCTGGACGGTGACGCCCAGGCCACCGGGCGGCACCGCCTGTACCCCAGCGGACGCAACAGCTTCGACGACGTCGCGGACGGCCTCCGCCTGCTCGGCTCACCCGGTTTCCGCGAGATCTACAGTGGCATCCTGTGCACGATCGATGTGCAGAACGATCCGCTCGCCACCTACGAGGCCCTGCTGGAGTTCCGCCCGCCCGCCGTGGACCTGCTGCTCCCGCATGCGAACTGGAGTTGCCCGCCGCCCGGCGCCGGCTACGCCGACTGGCTGATCGCGGTGTTCGAGCGCTGGTACTCCGCGCCCGAGCAGGAGACCCGGATCCGCCTGTTCGCCGAGCTGATCCAGCTGGTGCTGGGTAACCCGGGCGCGGTCGAGGGACTGGGTCTAGGCCCGAGCACGCTCATCGTGGTCGACACCGACGGCTCCATCAAGCAGCTCGACTCGCTGAGCTCCACCTACGAGGGCGCGGCCGAGACCGGATTGCACGTCAGCACCGACGCTTTCGACGCGGCGCTCGGCCATCCGACCACGGTGGCCCGGCAGATCGGCGTCGACGCCCTGTCCGCGCAGTGCCAGCAGTGTCCGGTGCTGCGTGTCTGCGGCGGTGGCCTCTACCCGCATCGCTACCGAAGCGGAGCGGGTTTCCGTCACCCGTCGGTGTACTGCGCCGACCTGATGAAGCTCATCACCCACGTGAGCGACCGGGTACGCGGCGACGTGGCCCGGCTCAGTACGGCTCGATCTCCGCGGTGAGCCGGTTCCGTGCCAGGGCCGCGCGGGCCTCGGGATGCTCCGTGGTCAGCGTGTCTGTGTAACGGCGCAGCGCGTCGGTGAGCATCTCCCCGGCCGCCGCCTCGTTCCCCGAGGCCAGCTCGTCGAGGGCCAGGTTGGCCGCGGCCATCAGGGTGACCGGGTGGTTCTCGCCCAGCGAGCCGCGGCACCTGGCCAGCGTTTCCTGCCCAGCCCGGATCGCGGCGGCGAGATCACCGCAGGCGGCCAGGTCGGAGGCGTAGTTGATGGTCGCCTCCAGGGTGAACGGGTGCTCGTCCCCGTAGGCGTTGATGAGCCCGTCCCGGGCCTGCCGGTCGTACCGCAGCGCCTCCTCGGGCTCGCCCGCCGCGCGCAGCACGGACGCCAGGCTGACCAGCGCCGCGTAGGCCAGGTCGGTCGGGGAGCCGACCGCCTGGCACCGGTCCAGGACCTCCCGGCCCAGTTCCTCGGCCCGGGCGAGTTCGCCCACCGCCCGCCGGTCGTTGATCAGGTTGGCGGCGGCCCGGAGCGTGTAGGTGTGGTCCAGGCCTAGGTAACCCCGGTAGCGCTGGACGACGTCCTCGCACTCCTGCAGGGCGTCCCAGTGGTAGCCGGCCTTGCGCAGCGCCGCCGCGAAGCTCTTGCGGGCGTTGAGCCAGTCGAGGTTCTCCGGCCCGCGCCTCGCCGCGAACCCCTCCACCACCTTGCGCGCGGTATCCAGCGATTCCTGGTAATGACCAAGGTCGCGCAGGTCGCGAGCCACCGCGTCCAGCGAGGTCAAGGTGATCGGGTCGTCGGGACCGAAGACACGACGGCGATCGCGCAGGGTCTTCCGGTCCTCGTCCAGGGCGTCCTGGTGGCGGCCCAGCCGACGGTAGTCGGCGGCGATGTTGTTGCGGACATTGAGGGTCCGGTGGTGATCGGGGCCGAAGACCCGCTCGAACCGGGGCAGCAGGCTGAGGTCAAGATCCAGCGCCTCGGCGAGCTGGCCCCGGCTGCGCAGGTCGGCCCCGTAGGTGTTAGCGCACAGCAGGGTGACCTCGTGGTTCTCGCCGTAGCGCTCCCGGAGCACCCGGAGCGTGCTGAGGATGAGATCGCGGGCGTCGGCGGCGTGGGCGTCCGATCGCATGGCGATCGCCACCTCCACCGCCATGGTCAGCACCTCAAGGTCCTCCGGGCCAAGCTGCTCCCGCCACCCCTGCAGGGCCTCCTGCCCGAACCTGGTCGCCTCGGCATGGCTGCCGCGCAGGTGCAGCCTTCGCACCTGGTCGATGATGAGGCGGCGCAGCGCCGGGTTGCCGGTGTGCAGAAAGCTGCGATCGGACTCGAGGTGCTGCAGCGACAGGTCATAGACCGCGTCGTTGGCGGCCCGGTCGGGGTTACCCGGGTTCGACTCGGCCAGCAGGGTATCCGCGGCCGCCCGGTACGCCAGGAACGTCTCGTGCCGGCGCTGCTGCAGCTGGCCCCGCGTCACCGCCTGGACCACCCGGTGCATCTGGATCTGGTCATGGGCCCCGTCCACCTTGACCAGGGACAGCCGGTGCATCTGGCTCGCCGCGGCGCGGAACCGATGCGAGGAGGACAGGAACGCGCGCAGCCCGGGCGGATCGCTGACCGCGTGGGCGTTCTCCAGCAGCAGCTCACCCGCGATCGGCTCCGGGGAGAAGAACGCGCACAGGTTGAACAGGTGCTCCGCATCGGGGGTGAGCAGTGCGGTGGACATCGTCCAGGTGTGCGACACGGCCTCGGGCAGCTCGGGGAGCTGCTCGCTGAGCAGCCGGTGCGCGTTCTGGTCGAACTGGCTGAGGTAGTAACCGACGCTCTGGCCGGTCTCGGTGAGGTAGGCCGCCGCGTGCTCGATGGCGATGGGCAGGTGACCGAGGGCGGCCGCCAGGCGTCCGGCCTCGTGATTGCGCTGCTCGTCTTCCTTCTCGCGCAGGGTCCGGTCCGCGGCGAGGGCGGGCACCCGGCGGCGCAGGAAGCTGACGGCCTCCTCTTCAGTGAAGGGAAGGACCTCGATGCTGTCCGCCTCGATGTAGCCGGGCCAGGTCTGCAGGCGCGAGGTGATGATGACGTGGCCGCCCGGCCGACACGTCGGCAGATACCGCTGCAGGTCCAGCGGCTCCGCCACATTGTCGTAGACCAGCAGCCAGTTCGGCCGGATCCCCGATTCCAGCGCTTCCAGCACCGTCGCGATGGCCCGGTCCCGGCCGCCCGACGTGACCAGCCGCAATTCCAGCCGCTCCCCCAGTCTGACCAGCGCGTCCCGGATCCGGTCGTGATGTTCGGCCCGGATCCACCAAACGATTTCGTACTTGTCCCGGTGCACGTGAATGTACTCAGTGGCGATCTCGGTCTTACCGACGCCGCCCATCCCCGAGATGACCTGGGCCGGAGGGATAGGCCGTCCGCGGAAGATGAGGTTGGCCCGCAGCGTCTCCAGTTCCGTCACCCGGCCGGTGAAGTTCAGGTTACGGGAGGGGACCTCTGCGGACCAGATTTCCGGGTAGGAGCCGGGCGGCGCGGGCCGGGCCCGCCCAGTGACGCCCGGGTTCGGCGCTGTGGTCTCGGGTGCACTGGCCCGCGGCGTCACGATGTTGTTTTCCGCCTGCCAGGCCGCTTGCCATCGGGCCAGGAACACCGCGGTATCCCCGGCCAACGCCATGATTATTTCTTCCAGGAAAGACCACCGGGGTACCCGTGAATTGCGGAACGCGAACACGTTGTGCACGGTCGAAGAACTGATCCGGCCGCGCCCGGCCCGGGTGGCGATCTCCCGCATGGACGGCCTTCCCGCCTTGAGATGCAGTTCGTCGAGCCGGTCGTAAAGCTCGGTGATCGGGCCGGGCGGGGTCGCGTTGCGGTTGATCGCCGTCACCGTTTGGTCCTCCCCATGATTACAGCTGTCCAAGTTTGTCAAAATCCGTACACAGCCGCAATATGTGTCCGCGTGACGGGCCCGTGCGCACGCGCCATGCACGGGCGTCCACCGCTGTGCGACCGACGCACAGGCGTACACGCAACGGACGGGGACCAGGCAAAGCCGTCCATAGCAGTCCCGGCTTGCTTACCAGCGGGTAATCGTCCGCCTGCCGGGTCATGCTGAGAACAGGAACCTGATGGACGATCTGGCCGGGAGGAGGGCCGATGAGCCAGCTGGCGGTGGTGCCCCCGGTGAGCGATGGCCCGGTACACCGCTCGATCGTCGCGGTCGACGTCGAAGGATCCACCAAGCGCACCAATCCGGCCAAGGGAAAACTCCGGCGTATCCTGTATGACCTGCTGGACCGAGCGCTCAGGGCGGCCGGGATCGGTCCCCGGCACCTGGAAGAGCTGGCCGATCGCGGGGACGGCGTGCTGATCCTGATCCGGCCGTACGACGACGTGCCGAAGACCGTCCTGCTCGGCCGGCTGATCCCTGCCCTGACCGCCCTGCTGGCCGAGCACAACGCCGCCGTGGCCGAGCCCGAGCTGCGGATGCGGCTGCGCGCGGTGGTGCACGCCGGCGAGGTGCACGACGACGGCTGGGGATTCTACGGCGACGACATTGACGTCGCGTTCCGGCTACTGGAAGCGCCGACGGTGAAGCGGGTGCTGCGGGATGCTCCAGAGGCACCGCTGGTGCTCGTGGTCTCGGAGGAGATCTGGGCCGGGATCGTCCGGCACGGATACGTCGACGGCGGCCCATACCAGCAGCGCGTCCAGGTCAAGGTGGGCGAGCGGCGGCGGCGCGGGCGGGTGCACCTGCCCGTCCCGGCCCGCTCTGACCTGCCGGCGCTAGTCCCCCCGAGCCGGACTCCGCTGACGTCCGGCTCCCGGGCCGTCGCTTCGCTGGCCGGGCCCGCCGACCGGGCGAGGGCCGGCTAATTCAACGGGCGCGAAGGGCCTCGACTAGGGCGGGGATGACCTGGTGCAGGTCGCCGATGACGGCGTAGTCGGCGTGGGCCAGGATGGGGGCGCCGGCGTCGGTGTTGATCGCGATGATGTGCTTGGCCCCGGCGCAGCCGGCGATGTGCTGGATGGCGCCGCTGATGCCGCAGGCCAGGTACAGCTCCGGGGTGATCTTGGTGCCGGTCTGGCCGACTTGCTGCTTGTGCGGACGCCAGCCCTCGGAGGTGACCACGCGGGACACCCCGACCACGCCGCCCAGCAGGTCAGCAAGTTCCTCGAGCGGGGCGAAGCCGTCGGGTCCGCCCACGCCGCGGCCGCCGCCGACCACTACGCGCGCAGTGGCCAGGGACGCACCGCCCGCACCGGCCGGCGACTCCACCGCCCGCACGACCAGGTCCGCCTCGGCCAGCTCGGGCTTGTGGACGTGCACCTGAATGGGCGCGGGCACGGGTGGTCCGGGGGGTGTCCCCCCGGCAGGCGCAGCCGCGGAAACGTCTGCCGGCACCGGGGCGACCGCGTCGGTGGCCACGGTGAACAGCGCGATGGGCGCCTCCATGACCGCGTCCTCGAGCAGGAGCCCGGCCCAGCGGTGCCGGACGAGCCGGTGCGTGCGCCCGCCGTCCGGGGTGACCAGCGTGCAGTTCGCGGCCATCGGCAGGCCGGTGATCGCGCCGAGGTGCGCCAGCACCTCGTTGCCGCGATCGGTGCCGGCCGCCAGCACGGCCGTCGCACCGGTTTCGGCGGCGAGCCCGGCGAGCGCCCGCGCCCAGGCCTGCGGCGCGTATCCGTCAAGTGAACCCGGCTCGATCACGTACACGTCGGTGGCGCCGTAGCCGGCCAGCGCCGAAGTTGGCACCTGGGCGGAATCCGCGAACATAACTGACCGGACAGAAGTGTCCCCCAGCGTCCGGGCGAGCGTCAGAGCTCGCAACGAGGCGTCGGCGGGTTCCGTGCCATCCAGCTCGACCAGGCACACTACGGTCATAACGCGTCCCACCTTCCACATTCACCCCTATTGCCCCGTACGTGACGCTCGCCGGCTCGCCCGCATTCCAATGGATGCGGCAACCTACCGCAAAGAGCCATTAGGTTGTCACAACCATTGGTTTCTCGCTTCATGCTCACGAGAGCACCCCCAGTTCGTCCAGGACGCGGACCAACTCGGGCACCGCGTCCGCGCCGTTACCGAGCACGGTGGCCTGGTGCTGGCTCGACGCGGGCACCCGGAGCGCTTCCTTGCGCAGTCCTTCGGCCGCGAATTGGGGCCAGGCCGGCGAGGAGCGCTCGACCGCCGCGCGCTTGGCCCGCAGGCGTCCGGGCAGCGACGGGTAACGCGGCAGGTTGATGCCTTCCTTGACGGTGATCACCGCGGGCAGCGGCAGCTCGTACGCCTCTTCCACGCCGCGGTACTCCCGGCGGGCCACGACGCCGTCAGCGGACACCGACAGGTTCTTGATCCCGGTGGCCACCGGCCAGCCGAGCTCGTGCGCGAGCCGGACGCCGACCTGGTAGTCGCCGGTATCGGCCGCCTCGTTGCCGAGCAGCACCAGGTCGTACCCATGGTCCCGGACCTCGGCGGCGATGGCGGCCGCGGTCGTGATCGGGCCGAACTCGCGGCCGTCGGTCTCGAGCAGCACCGCCCGCCCGGCGCCGAGGGCAAGGGCGCCGCGGAGCTGCTCGATCGCCGCCTCAGGTCCCAGCGTCAGCACGGACACCGAGCCGCCCGCCCGCTCGGTGATCTGCACCGCCTCCTCGACCGCGCATTCCTCGTGCGGGCTGATGGAGAACCCGGACATCCGGGTGTCCACCTCCAGCCCGTCCGGGGTCACCGCGATCTTGCCGCCCACGGTGGGGACGCGCTTGACGCAGACGAGTATTTCCATGACGGCTAGCTCCTGACACGCTCATTCGAAGGGTCGAACAGCGGGGTGGCGCCGGCCACCGCGACCGTGACCGGATACTGCTCGCCCATGTACTCCACCAGCAGCGAACTGCCCTCGACCGCACGATCGGCCGGCAGGTAGGCCATCAGCAGGTGCTTGCCCACCGACGGGCCCGAGCCCGCGCTGGTCACGTACGACGGCCGCCCCTTGGCGTCGACCAGGCGCTCGCCCACCGACGACAGGATCGGCTCGCCGCCGAGCATGTACCGCGGCGTCCCGTCCGCCGAGATGTGCGAGTCCACGGTGAGCGTGCACAGCACCGCGCACGGCGGCTCGGCCCGCTGCCGCAGGTACGCCTGCCTGCCGATGAACGCCTGCTCCTTCACCTTGGGCCGGGTCATGCCCGCTTCTACCAGCGTATAGTCCGGGGTGAGCTCGGCGCCGAACGCGCGGTACCCCTTCTCCAGCCGCCCGGTCGTGCCGTACACGCCGATGCCGGCCGGCACCAGGCCGTGCGGCTGGCCCGCCTGCCACAGCGCGTCCCACAGCCGGGCGCCCTGCTCGATCGGCACGTGCAGTTCCCAGCCGAGCTCGCCGACGTAGGAAATCCGCGACGCGAGCACCACGGTGCCGTCGACCTCGATATCCCGGCAGGTGCCGAACGCGAACCCCGCGTGCGACACACCTTCTTCGGTTACAGCGGCCAGGACGTCTCGAGCCCGCGGCCCCCACAGCCCGATCGTCATGACGGCCGAGGTGAGGTCGGCGAGAAACGCCCCGGCAGGCAGGTGGTCGCTGATCCACTTGGCGTCCGACATCCCGGTCGCGCCGCCGGTCACCACCCGGAACCGGTCGGCGGCCAGCCGCATGACGGTCAGGTCGGCCCGGAACCCGCCGTTCTCATCGAGCCACGAGGTGTAGACCACGCGGCCGATGGCCACGTTCATCTGCGCGACCGCCAGCGTCTGCACCGCCTCGAGCGCCGCAGGTCCGGATACCTCCAGAACGGCGAAGGCGGACAGGTCGACCAGCGCGCAGGCGTCCCGCATGGCCAGGTGCTCGGCGTTGATGACCGGCGACCACCAGCGCGATTCCCACTCCGCCGGGCGCTCCATCAGCCGCCCGGCGTACCGGTCGAGCAGCGCGGAGTTCGAGGCGTACCAGAACGGCCGCTCCCAGCCCGCCGTCTCGAAGAAGACGGCACCAAGCGAGCGCTCCCGCTCGTACACCGGGCTGACCCGCAGGGGCCGCCCGGATTCCCACTGCTCGGCCGGGTGCACGATGCCGTACATCTTGTTGAAGCCCTCCCGGGCCCGGCCGCGGACGTGCTCGGCGGTGCCCTGGAAGGGGTAGAACCTGGCCGCGTCGGCCTCGTGCACGTCCACCGTGGGCACCCGGCCGGACATCAGCTCAGCCACCGCCCGGCCGCAGCCCGGGCCTTCCTTGATCCAGCTCGCCGCCGCCGACCACAGCCCCTTGACCTCGGGCATCTCACCGAGCAGCGGGTGCCCGTCGGGGGTCATCGAGATCAGGCCGTTGATCGCGTACCTGATGCCGGCCCGCTCGTCGCCCAGCAGTTCGGGCATCAGCTCGAGCGCCTGCTCCAGCTGCGGGTCGAAGTCGTCCTGCGTGAACGGCAGCTCGGTGGGCGAGAGCGCCGACTCCTCGATGGACGGGATCTCGTCCGGCGGGACGATGATCGGGCGGTGCGCGTACGAGCCGACCTCCATGTCGCCGCCGTGCTGGCGTTCGTACATGTTGGTGTCGACGTCGCGGACGATCGGGTAGGAGATCTCGCCCGGCGTGTCGGCGAACAGCGCGATCGGGCCGACGCTGATCATCTGGTGCACGGTCGGGGTGAGCGCCAGCCGGGCGCCGGCCATCCGGGCGATCCGGGGCGACCAGACGCCGCAGCAGATGACGACGTTCTCCGTCTCGATCTCGCCCGCGCTGGTCGTCACGGCCCGCACCTGGCCCCGAGAACCGCCGGCCACCGAGATGCCGTAGACCTCGGTGCCCGCCAGGACGGTGAGCGCGCCCGCCCGCTGCGCCCCTTCGCGCATCAGCGTGCCGGCCCGCAGCGAGTCGACCACGCCCACGGTGGGGAAGTGCGCGCCGCCCAGGATGACCGATTCATCCAGGTAGGGCACCAGCTTGTTCACCTCGCCGGGCGTGATCACCTCGGCCGGGATGCCCCACGATTTGGCCTGGGTACACCGCCGGCGCAGCTCGATCATCCGCTCCGGGATGCGGGCCACCTCGATCCCGCCGCTCTCGGTGAACACGCCCAGCTCCTGGTACTGCGCGGTGCTGTCCGTGGTCAGCTCGAACATCATCTTCGAGTATTCGATCGGGAAGATGAAGTTGGACGCGTGGCCGGTCGAGCCGCCCGGGTTCGGCATCGGCCCCTTGTCCACCAGGACGAGGTCACGCCAGCCGAGCAGCGCCAGGTGGTGCACGAGGCTGTTGCCGACGATGCCGGCGCCGATGATGACGGCGCTGGCCCGTGCCGGGGTGTCGCCCGAAGAAGTCATGATCATCCTGCCAGTAGTGGTTTGTCGATTCCGGTGCGCTCCAGGGCCGCCCGGCGCCATTGCTCGGCCTGCTGGACTTGGTTGAAGGTAAACAGGTGCAACCCAGCCACGCCCGCGTCGGGCGCGGTGATCACCGCGGCCGCGCGGTCGAGCAGCCGGTCCGGGCTGTACCCGCCGGGCACCCAGAACCGCAGGACCCAGCCGGGGTGCCTGGTGATGAAGCGGGCCGACTCCGAGGCGCCGGCCACCGCCGCCATCCGCAGCAGGCGGGTGCGCTCGGCCGGCCCGGCCAGCCCCACGTACAGCGGCAGGGTCACGCCGCGGGTCCTGATCCGCTGGATCCAGCGGCCGAGCCGAGCCGCGTCGAAGCAGACGTTGCTCACGATGTAGCTCGCGTACCTGCGCTTATCCCACATCGCCTGGATGATGACGTCGTCGTGGATCTTGGGGTGGCTTTCCGGGTAGCCGGTGATGCCGATCCGGCTGAACGGGCTGCCCATCTCGGCCAGCCGCTCGAGCAGCGGCAGCGCGCTGTCGAACGGCCCGGCCGGATGCGGGGCGTCCCCGCCCGGCACGAACACGTCGTCGCAGCCGGCAGCCTTCAGCCGGGCCACGATGCCGTCCAGGTGAGCCTGGTCGGCGACCGAACGGGCGGCCAGGTGCGGCACCACCGGATAGCCCCGGGCGGCCAGCCGCTCGGTGAGCTCGATGGTCGCGTCCAGCCCCTTGACCGGCGACGCGGTGACCGTGACGGTCATCCCGCCGGGAATCCAGTCCGCCACCGCCTGTTCGGTGCCCCTGGCTGGGAACACCTCGTACCGCGGTCGGGAGAGCAGCGCGTTCAGGCTGGTCATGCTGCCTCCTCAACGAGCGAAGCGAGCGCATTCTCCAGCCGGGGCACCCCGGTCTCGATCCTGGTCAGCGGCAACCCGAACATGGCCGCGATCCGCTCCGCCTCGGCGGCCAGCGCCGGAGTGGGCTGCTGCGCCAGCCAGACCAGCCGCCGGTAGTGCCCGAAGTAGTCGGACCACAGCTCCGGGTACCTGTCCAGGCCGAGCTCGACCAGCACGCTGCGGCGGAAGCTGCGCAGCAGGAAGTCGGTGAGCACGTAGGTGCCCGGCTCGGCCTCGAACATCGCCGCGACCTGCGGCGCCCCAGCGAACACGTCGTAGCAGTGCAGCCCGGGGAGCCGGCCCACGCCGTACCGGGCGCACAGCTCGTCGAGGGCGCCGTAGGTGCCGCAGTCGGCGTACGCCAGGGCCACTTTATGGCCCGAATTCTGGGCTGATACCACCGCCCGTTCGGCCCAAAGGGTTATCTTCTGCGGCCGGTTGTGCAGGATCGCGGGCAGGGACCGGACGGCGACCGGCCAGCCGCGGCGGGCCACGATCTCCCTAACATGCCCGGCCAGCGCCCCGCAGGCGATGACCTCAACTAGCGGGCTCTGCTGGCCAGGGGGGGCACTCTGCTCCCTGGGGCTCTGTCGGCCCGGGGGATGCCCCCGGACCCCCATGGCCCAGACCCCGGTGGCCCTAACCCCCCGGGAAAGGCAGCTGCTCGACGAAGCGGTCGTTGAAGTCGGCGCGGTCAGAGAGCTCGACATACCTCACCTCCTCGAGCAGCGCCAGGCCGCCGGCCCGCTCGCGCAGGCTGAGCAGCGCCATCTTCGCGCCCTCGCCGGCCACGTTGCCCGCCGCGACCACCCGGGGCACGGGGATCTTCGGGACCAGGCCGATCCTGATCGCGCTGGCCGCCGACAGGTAGCTGCCGAACGATCCGGCCAGCAGCACCTGCTTGACGTCGGCGGCGGTCAGGCCGGCCTCCTCGAGCAGGATCTGCCAGCCGGTCGCGATCGCCGCCTTGGCGAACTGAAGCTCCCGGACGTCGCGCTGGGACAGGTAGATGCTGTCCTCGGGCGCCGATTTCTCGGGTCCCCGCCAGTGCAGCACGAATACCCGCTCCTGGCCGATCCGGGTGAGGCGGCCAGCCAGGCCGGGCGCCCTAGCGGCGGCCTCTTCCTCAGGGATGAACCGACCAGAGGCGTCCAGCAGGCCCAGCCTGACCAGTCCGGTCACCGCGTCCACCAGGCCGGAGCCGCACAGGCCCTGCGGTTCGGCGTCGCCGATCACCTTGAGGCTCAGTTCGCCGGGAGTCATGGTGACGACCTCGATGGCGCCGTCGGCGGCCCGCATCCCGCACTTGATCGCGGCGCCCTCGAACGCGGGCCCGGCCGGGGCGGCCGTGGCCAGCAGCCACTCCCGGTTGCCTAGGACGATCTCGCAGTTGGTGCCGATGTCGACGAACAGGCGCACCCGGGCGTCCCGGTCCATCCCGCTGGCCAGCAGCCCGGCCGTGATGTCGCCGCCGACGTAGGCGCCGAACGCGGGGAACACCACCGCCCGGCTCCGCGGGTGCACGGCACCCGCCAGGCCCACGTCGGCCGCGAGCACCTCGGGAAACAGCCGGGTGGACATGATGAAAGGCGCCATGCCCAGCGGCTCGGGGTCGATGCCGAGCACCAGGTGGGTCATGGTGGCGTTGCCCGCCACCGCGACCTCGTAGACCTCATCCGGCTGGACGCCACCGTGCGCGCAGACGGCCCGGGCCAGCTCGGCCAGGGTTTCCTGGGCCAGCTGCTGCAGCTTGTCCAGGGCGCCCGGGTCCATCATGGTGGCGCTGATCCTGGTGATCACGTCGGCGCCGAACGGCTGCTGCTTGTTCAGCATGGACTCGACCGCCACCGGGGTCCCGGTGGACAGGTCGAGCAGGGTGGCCACCACCGTGGTGGTGCCGAGGTCGAAGGCGATGCCGAACCGGCGCCCGGTGGTGTCGCCGGGCTCGACCGCGATGAGCACGTCATCGACGACCACCGCGGTGACCTTGTAGTCCGCCTCGCGCAGCGTCCGGCCGAGGGTCTTGAGCACGGCCAGTTCGGTCCGCGGCTCCAGGTCCTCGAGCTGGGCCAGCACCCGCTCCGCATCGCTGGCCTGGTCGGCCAGGCTCGGCTCGGCTAGCTCGAGATACCGCTTCTGCACCGCCGGGCGCAGGATGACCTGCCGGCCGACGCCCACGGTGGCGGCCTTCGGCCGGGTGGTCAGCGGCGGCACCTCCACCGCCACGTCCCGCGTCGCGATCGTGCGGCAGGCCAGCCGCCAGCCGTCCTTGATCTCGGCGGCGGTGTAGGCCCTGATGTCCAGGCTGGTCGGCGCGGGCGGGTCGTCGGAATTGGGGACGATCCTGATCCGGCACTTCTTGCAGGTGCCGTGGCCGCCGCAGGTGGAATCGATTGCGATGCCGTTCCAGCTGGCCGCGTCGAACAGGGTCACGCCGGACGGAACCCGCACGGGCCGTCCGTTGAAAAGCAGATTGACCCGAACGGGCTGGGCTCCTACGTCTTCCGTAACCGTCACGTGGCACCTGGCTGAGGCGCTTGTACCTGCTGGGCGGCCTGCGCGGCCTGCTCTTTGGCTTGCCGGGCGCGGTGGGCTGCGATCCAGGCGGCGCCCCACTCGTCCCGGCTCAGCACCAGGTCGGCCGCCTTGACCGCGCGGACGATCTGCGGCGAGCGCGCGTCCATGATGGCGCTGGTCAGCCCGCATCTGATGGCGATGGGCAGGAACGCGGCGGCGATCGAG
>Ga0209656_10000629_pt1 | contig 23156 bp, 22 predicted proteins | sample BogFormECP12_OM2_FD_188239 | JGI IMG/M metagenome (GOLD analysis project Ga0209656, IMG submission 188239) | Bog forest soil microbial communities from Calvert Island, British Columbia, Canada - ECP12_OM2 (SPAdes) (version 2) | ecosystem: Environmental > Aquatic > Freshwater > Wetlands > Bog ... | reverse complement strand
TGGGCAAGGTCGCCGCGGTCGAGATAGGAGATCGCCAGCTCGCGGAACAGGTAGTCGAGGATCGAGGTCGCCATCTTGATCGCGTCGTTGCCCTCGACGATCCCCGAGGGCTCGAAGCGGGTGAACGTGAAGGCCTCGACGAACTCCTCGAGCGGCACGCCGTATTGCAGGCCGATCGAGATCGCAATCGCGAAATTGTTCATCAACGAGCGGAAGGCGGCGCCTTCCTTGTGCATGTCGATGAAGACTTCGCCGAGCCCGCCATCCTCGTACTCGCCGGTGCGCAGATAGACCTTGTGGCCGCCGACCACCGCCTTCTGCGTGTAGCCCTTGCGGCGGCTGGGCAGGCGCCGGCGCTCGCTCTGCCGCGCGACGCGTTCGACCACCCTTTCGACGACGCGCTCGACAATCCGTTCGGCGACGAGCGGCGCGCGGGCGGCCGGCGACTGTTCGAACAATTCCTCGGCTTCGTCGTCATCGCCCAACAGGCTCGAGGCCAAGGGCTGCGACAGTTTTGAGCCGTCGCGATAGAGCGCGGTAGCCTTCAGGCCGAGCTGCCAGGACAGCATGTAGGCGTCCTTGCAATCCTCCACTGTGGCCGCATTCGCCATGTTGATGGTTTTCGAGATCGCCCCCGAGATAAAAGGCTGCACCGCCGCCATCATCCGGATGTGAGCCTCGACCGACAGTGAGCGCCGGCCGATGCGGCCGCACGGGTTGGCGCAGTCGAACACCGGCAGATGCTCGGGTTTCAGATGCGGCGCGCCCTCCAATGTCATCGCGCCGCAGCACCAGCTGTTGGCGGCGTCGATCTCGGCCCGGGCGAAGCCGAGCGCCGCCAACAGCTCGAAGCGGGGATCATCGAGCGCGCCCGGCGCGATCCCCAGACCGTCGATGCAGAAAGCTTCCCCCAAGGTCCATTTATTAAACGTGAACTTGATGTCGAAAGCCGAGGCGAGCGCCGCCTCGACGGCGGCGAGCGCCCGGTCGTCGAAGCCTTTTGCTCTGAGACTCTCGTGGTTGATGTGAGGCGCGCCTTCGAGCGTGCCGTGACCCAGCGTGTAACGCTCGATGTCGGCGATCTCGGCGACGCTGTAGCCGAGCGCCTGTAGAGCTTGCGGCACGGCACGGTTGATGATCTTGAAATAGCCGCCGCCGGCGAGCTTCTTGAATTTGACGAGCGCGAAGTCGGGCTCGATCCCGGTCGTGTCGCAATCCATGACCAACCCGATCGTGCCGGTCGGCGCCAGCACCGTGGCTTGGGCGTTGCGGAAGCCGTGCCGCTCGCCGCGCGCCAGGGCCTCGTCCCAGCTGCGCCGGGCGGCTGCGGCGAGCGCGGAGTCCGGAACGTTCGCCGCGTCGAGCGGCACCGGTGGAATCGACAGCCCTTCGTATGTATTGCCCTCTCCGCCCGCTTGCGGGGGGAGAGGGAGGGGACCCATTGCGCCAGCAATGGGGAGGGTGAGGTGGGTCGCTCCGCCGTTCGAGCCCGGGGCTTCCCCCACCTCACCCCGACCCTCTCCCCCCCCAAGGGCGGAGAGGGAGAGGTCGGAAGGGGCGGAGAGGGAGGGTTGTGCAGGGCCAGAGAGGGGGTGTTTGACCCCATGGGCCGCGCGGCGATGATTGCGGATGACCCGCAATATCGCCTCGCGGTTCTCGGCATAACCGGGGAAGGCGCCGAGCTCGCCCGCCATCTCAGCCGAGGTGGCATAACTCGACCCGGTCATCAGCGCGGTGATGGCGCCGCCGAGCGCGCGGCCGGCGGCGCCATCATAAGGCAGGCCCATCGACATCAACAACCCGCCGAGATTGGCGTAGCCGAGGCCGAGGGTACGGAAGTCGTAGGAGCGGCGCGCGATCTCCTTCGACGGGAACTGCGCCATCAGCACCGAGATTTCGAGCACGATCGTCCACAGCCGCACGGCGTGCTCGAAACCGGGAACGTCGAAGCTGCCATCCGGGCAGCGGAACGCCATCAGATTGAGGGAGGCGAGGTTGCACGCCGTGTCGTCGAGAAAATTGTATTCCGAGCACGGGTTCGAGGCGTTGATCCGGCCGCTCTCCGGGCAGGTGTGCCAGTCGTTGATCGTCGTATCGAACTGCAACCCCGGATCCGCCGAGGCCCAGGCGGCATGGGCGATTTTGTTCCACAGCTCGCGCGCCGGCAGCCGCTTGGCGACCTTACCGTCGGTGCGCCCGGTCAATTCCCAGGCGCCGTCATTGCCGACACGCTCGAGAAAATCGTTGGAGACCCGCACCGAATTGTTCGAGTTCTGCCCGGCGACCGTCAGGTAGGCCTCCGATTCCCAATCGGTGTCGTAGGTGCGGAAGTCGATCTCGGTATAGCCCTGGCGCGCGAGCTGAATGACCCGCTGGATATAGCTTTCCGGGATCATCGCCCGGCGGGCGGCGCGGATCTCGCGCTTCAGCGCCGGGTTCTGCGCCGGATCGGTCCCCTCGCGGCACGCCGCCATGATCAGGTTCAAGTGGCGTGCGGCGAGTTTGGAGCCGGCGACCAGCGCGGCGACCTTCTGCTCCTCGACGACCTTCCAGTCGATGAACGCCTCGATGTCGGGATGGTCGATGTCGACGATGACCATTTTGGCAGCACGCCGGGTCGTGCCGCCGGATTTGATTGCGCCGGCGGCGCGGTCGCCGATTCGCAGAAAGCTCATCAGCCCCGAGGAACGACCGCCGCCGGAGAGATGCTCGCCCTCGCCGCGGATCTTCGAGAAATTCGAGCCCGAGCCGGAGCCGTATTTGAAGAGCCGCGCCTCGCGCACCCAGAGGTCCATGATCCCGCCCTCGTTGACGAGATCATCGGCGACCGACTGGATGAAGCAGGCATGCGGCTGCGGGTGCTCGTAGGCGCTGTCGGAGGGGTGCAATTCGCCGCTCTGATGGTCGACGTAGTAATGGCCCTGTGCGGGGCCATCGATGCCATAGGCCCAGTGCAGCCCGGTGTTGAACCATTGCGGCGAGTTCGGCGCGCCGATTTGCCGGGCGAGCATCAGGCGAATCTCGTCGTAAAAGGCGCCAGCGTCCTCCTCGGCGTCGAAATAGCCCCCCTTCCAGCCCCAATAGGTCCAGGTTCCGGCCATCCGGTCGAAAACCTGGCGGCCGCTAGTCTCGCCGCCGTGGCGGGCGCTCTCATCGAGAGCCGCGAGACCCGCCCCATCTGGCGAGCGCCGCCACAGCCAGGGAGGAACATCCGGTTCTGCAACCGGTGCCAAACCGGCGGGCACACCGGCCTTTCGGAAGTATTTTTGCGCGAGAATGTCGGAAGCGACCTGGCTCCACTCGGCCGGCACCTCGAACCCCTCGGCCTGGAAGACGACCGACCCGTCGGGGTTGCGGATCTCGCTGCTGGCCGTCCGGAACGGCACCGTTTCGTACGGGTCCCGCCCGGCTGTCGTAAAATGGCGCGCGATGTGCATTCCTCTCCCCAGCCCCGCTGCCAGACGTAGTTGCTCGTCCAGCCCAACCTACTAAATCTAGGCTACACGGAGGACATCGGCAACTCATTTCGTAGGCGTCTCATCGAAAGCACACCATATGTTGCGCGACGGCCACGCTAGGCCGGCTCTTTACGCCCGGCCGCCAGCGGTGCGATAAAGCCGGCCGCGAGGCGAGGCACGGATGGAGCAATGACGCTCGGCACGCGTTTGTTGACCTGGCTGCGGGGCGAATTGGTCGGCACCGACAGCTACGGCAACCGCTATTACCGGGAGCGAGGCAACAAGCCGGTGCGGCGCGGCGGCGGCCGCGCCAGCCGCGAGAAGCGCTGGGTGATCTACAATGGCGCGCCGGAAGGGTCCAAGGTTCCGCCTGAATGGCATGCCTGGCTGCACCATACGGTGGACGAGGTGCCGCGCGCCGACCGACCGCGCCATCCCTGGGAGAAACCGCACCAGCCGAACATGACCGGCACGCCCTATGCCTATTACCCACCGGGCTCGATCCTGCGCGGCGGCCACCGGCCTCGCGCCACAGGAGATTACGAGCCGTGGACCCCCGAATAAGGCTGCGCGAGCAATGACCGGGAACGTGATCGAGACGGTGATGGGCGCCGTCGTGCTGGTGGTTGCCGCGGTGTTCTTGTTCTTTGCCTACACGACGAGCCAGGTCAGGGCCGTGCAGGGTTATCAGGTGACCGCCCAGTTCGAGCGGGTCGGCGCGCTGCGCGACGGCGGTGACGTGCGGATCGCCGGGGTAAAGATCGGATCGGTCGTGTCCGAGACCCTCGATCCGAAGACATTTCTTGCCAATGTGCGGATGAGCATCGACCCGGCCTATAAATTGCCCGAGGACACGGTGGCCGAGATCGTCTCCAATGGGCTGCTCGGTGAGCAGTACATGTCGCTCGTCCCGGGCGGCGAAGAAAAGACGATCCCGCCGGGCGGGCAGGTCAAATTTACCCAGTCGCCGGTCAGCCTCGAAAACCTGATCGGGCAAATGATCTTTTCCGCGCCCGGCGGCCAGAAGAAGCCGGGCGATGGCGAGGCGCCGCAAGGCGCCGCTCCCAAGTAGGCGGATCGGGCATGTCCGACAGCGAGGCGACGGAATTCCCGGTCTGGCGCACGCCGGAAGGCGAGCCGGTCTCCTGCATCGAAAAGATCAAGGTGCTGAACGAAAATCTCGCCGAGCTGAAAGAGCTGACGCAGGAGGCGCTCGAGGATGCGGTGCTAATGGGATGCGACGAGCAGCAGGTGCGCGAGGTTCTCGCCGGGATCGTCGCCGGCATCGTCAACCCCTACCGCAAGTGACATATTCATGGTCCGCGACGCCCTCACCCGCCTCGCTCCGCTCGGCCCCCTCTCCCGCTGCGCGACGCAGCGCGGGAGGGGGCTGCAACGGTGTTCAGCTCAAGGCTCCTCTCCCGCACCGCGGGAGAGGGGGGACCAAGCCCGAGGGGCTTGGTAGGTGAGGGGCATGGTGGCCATGCTGCTGGCAACGGCGCTATCGACGTCGGCGGCAGCCGAGATGACCCCAGAGCCGGCGGCGCTGCTGCAGGGCCTCGACAAGATCACCGCGCGTGTTTCGAAATTCGAGGCGCCGGTCGGCGCCCCGGTGCAATTCGGTACGCTCGCGATCCGCGTCCGGGATTGCGAGAAGAGTCCGCCGGAGGACACGCCGGAGAGCGCGGCTTTCGTCGAGATCGACGAAACCCGCACGGCCGAGATCAGAACTCGCGTGTTCAGCGGCTGGATGTTCGCATCGAGCCCGGCGCTGTCGGCGCTCGAACATCCCGTCTACGACGTGATCTTGCTCGATTGCAAAGCGCCAAGCGGATCGCCGCGCGCCGCGTCCGGCAATGCCACCGGGAAGGACGCGCGGTAGGCGATCGCCTCGGCGAGCAGGCGATGATAGCGCGCGCGGGTGATTTCAATCCCGCCGAACCGCGTCAGGTGCGGCGTTAGAAACTGCGTATCGAGGAGGCGATAGCCGCCGAGCCGCAGGCGAGCGGCCAAATGCACGAGGGCGACCTTGCTCGCGTCGGTCGCACGGCTGAACATGCTTTCACCGAAGAACGCGGCCCCGATCGCGACGCCGTAGAGCCCGCCAACCAGCATGCCGTCCAACCAGGATTCGACGCTGTGCGCCGCGCCGCGGGCGAACAGCCCCGCATAGAGCCGCACGATCTCGTCATTGATCCAAGTGTTGGGGCGTTTCTCGGTCGCCTCGGCGCAGCTGCGGATCACCTCCTCGAAGGCGCTGTCGCAGCGGATCTCGAAACCGCCCTGACGCACGGTTCGGCGCAGCCGCCGCGGCACGTGGAAGGCGTCGAGCGGCAGGATCCCGCGGCGCCGCGGATCGACCCAGAACAGCTCCCGGTCGTCCGCCGATTCGCCCATCGGGAAGATCCCGGCAGCGTAGGCGGCGAGCAGGATGTCGGGGGTCAGCCGCAACGAACCTTGGCTCCGATCACACCGGACGCCTGACGAAACCTTCCAGCCAATGCACGTCGTAGTTGCCGTCGATGAACTCAGCGGCCGCGGCGAGGCGCCGATGCAGCGGAATTGTCGTCTCGATCCCGCCAATCACATATTCCTCGAGCGCGCGGCGCAGGCGCATCAGGCATTCGTTGCGGCTCTTGCCGTGGATGATCAGCTTTGAGATCAGGCTGTCGTAATAGGGCGGCACCTCGTATCCGTGGTAGAGCGCGCTGTCGACACGCACGCCGAGCCCTCCCGGGGTGTGATAATCGGTCACCCGGCCGGGCGAGGGCAGGAAGGTCTCGGGGTTTTCGGCATTGATGCGGCATTCGATGGCGTGGCCGCACAGTTTGACATCGGCCTGCCGATAGCCGAGCGGCGCGCCGGCCGCGATGCTCAGCTGCTCGCGGACGATGTCGATGCCGCTGATCATCTCGGTGATCGGGTGCTCGACCTGCAGGCGCGTGTTCATCTCGATGAAATAGAACTCACCGTCCTGATATAGGAATTCGAGTGTGCCGGCGCTCCGGTAGCCGAGCTCGCCGAGCGCTGTGACGGCGAGCGCCCCCAGGTTCTTGCGCTCTCTCTCGTTCAGCGCCGGGGAGGGGGTTTCCTCGAGCACCTTCTGATGCGAGCGTTGCAGCGAGCAGTCACGCTCGCCGAGGTGGATGATGCCCCCGCGCCCATCGCCGAGAATCTGGATCTCGATGTGCCGGGGGTGCTCGAGATGCCGTTCGAGATAGACCTCGCCACAGCCGAAGAACGATGCCGCCTCGTGTTGCGCGATCGGCAGCAGGCGGGCGAGCTCGGCGGTGTTCCGTGCCACCTCCATGCCGCGTCCGCCGCCACCCGCGCTGGCCTTGATCAGCACCGGATAGCCGATCGCGCGGACCGCCGCCTCGGCCGCGGCGAGGTCGCGCACGGCACCTGCCGAGCCTGGAACCGTCGGGATCCCTAGCCTGCGCGCCGCCTCTTTTGCCGTGACTTTGTTGCCCATCAGCCGGATGTGCTCGGGGGAAGGGCCGATGAACGTGAACCCGTGCTCCTCCACCGTCGCGGCGAAATCGCCGTCCTCGGCGAGAAACCCGAGACCGGGGTGGATCGCATCGGCGCCGGTGATCGCGGCGGCGGACAGGATCGCCGCGACATTCAAATAGCTGTCGCGCGCCGGCGGCGGGCCGATGCAGACGGTCTCGTCGGCGAGCCGCACATTCATCGCATTGGCGTCGGCGGTCGAATGGACCGCCACCGTTTTGATCCCCATCTCGCGGCAGGCGCGGTGAATGCGCAGCGCAATCTCGCCGCGGTTGGCGATCAGCACTTTCTCGAACATGGCGCTCAACGCCCTCTCCGCCCCGAGAGGGGAGAGGGAGGGGACCCATCGCGTAAGCGATGGGGAGGGTGAGGCGGGTCCTTCTGACCGGCGGGATCCCCCACCTCTCCGCCCCCGGGGGCGGAGAGGGAGATTTCTGGCTGTAGGCGTATCGTTTCCAGTACACCGCCAATGTTTTCCATTACATCCCCGTTCCAGAACTGGATCACCCGATAACCGTGGCTGGCGATTTCCAGACTGCGTGCCTCATCTGCGCTGGGTTCGAAGCGCGTGTTGTCCGCCATCGAGCTCCGATTACCAGCTTCACCGCCGGACAGGCGAAGTCGACGATGTGTCTGCCGATCGGGTGTAGCCGACGAAACCGGTGTGGCAGCTCAAGCTCGCGCAACTTCCGCCACAGCCGCGGCTGTCGCGCGAGGGCAGTTCTCCTTCTGACGATCACTCGATCAGCATCAGGACGGCGCCATACTCGACCGGCTGTGCGTCGGCAACCAGGATCTGCGCGACGCGGCCGGGGCGGTGCGCGCGGATCTGATTCATCACCTTCATCGCCTCGATGATCAGCAGCGGCTGACCCTCGGCAACCGAATCGCCGAGGCGCACGAAGGGCGAGTCGCCCGGTTGCGGTGCGAGATAGGCGGTCCCGACCATCGGCGCCTTGACGGTCCCCGGATGTTCGACGGCTGTGGTTCGGGCCGCGGCCGGAAGGGGCGAGATCACCTCCGGTGAAGATCCAGGCGCCGGCCCGCCGGGGATGCGGGCGATTCGGATGCGGCGATTGCCGATCGCGTACTCAATCTCAGTCAGACCTGTCTCGGTAAGCAGCGCAGCCAGCGTGCGGATCAGGTCGGCATCGGGAAAAGGCGGGCGGCGGCCACCGATTTTCACCGACTGGCCTCGCCCGAAGCGGCAAGCCCCGCTTTCCGAAAGCCGTCGATCAGATGGTCGCGGTTTTCCGGGCGGCGTTCTCGCAGTTCGGCAAGAGGCAGCGACATGTACCGACGGAAGCCTTCGCCGAACCGCTGCAGCCCCTCGGCCATCACGGCGTGTGCCTCATCGACCTGCCCCATTTGCCCGCGAGCAGCGATCAGTGTGTTGTAAGGCTGGCGGAAATTCGGAAACGAATGGCGCAACTGGCGAGCCACCGCGACCGACGAAACATAATCCTCCGCCCAGTAATGCGCCCGGGCCGTAAAGTGCAGCCATAGCGGAACAAGGGGATCGAACGGGCTGAGGCGCATCGCGGTCTGTAACGGCTCGATCGCCTCACGAGACCGGCCTCCCCAGAGGCACGCGCCGCCTCTGGCGCCGTGGGCTGACGCAGAATTGGGATCGAGGCAGACCGCGAGCTCTGCCTCGGCGAGACTCTCCGCGTGCCGGCCCGACATGCACAAAGCACGGGCGAAAACGGCACGGGCTGTCGCATCCGTCGCGTCGATCTTGATCGCGCGTCCCGCGTGGTCGATCGCGCGTGGAATGTTCACCTCTCGGAGGTGAGGACGGAACAGGGTAATCTCGTTCAGGTAGGTCAAAGCGAGGGCGGCCTCCGCCGAGGCGAATCGCGGATCGAGCTCGATCGCGCGCCTGAAGAAGCTGCGAGCCTTCTCGTTTTCGGCCGATTCGACGTTCGCGAAATGCCACATCCCGCGGTAATAGCTCTCCCAGGCGTCGAGGCTGTGCGGGGGCTTGCGCGCCGCGCGTTCGCGCTCGCTTCGCTCCATTGCCGGCAGAATCGCCCCGGAAACGCTCGCGGTAATCTCGTCCTGCACAGAAAAGATGTCGGCAAGGTCGCGATCGAACCGTTCCGCCCAAAGATGCCCCCTGTGGTTGCGTCAATGAACTGTGCCGTCACCCTCACGCGGGCCCCAGCCTTGCGCACACTCCCCTCGAGCACGTATCTCACACCAAGTTCGCGTCCGATCTCGGGGACCGCAACCGCCTTGCCCTTGTAGGTGAAGCTCGAGTTGCGCGCGATCACAAACAACAACCGCGACTTCGACAGAACCGTGATGATGTCTTCGGCGATGCCGTCGGCGAAGAACTCCTGCTCCGAGTCGCCGCTCATGTTCGTAAACGCCAAAACCGCGATCGACGGCTTATCGGGCAACGGCAGCGTAACCCGAGGAGCAACCCCGGCGCCGATCCGATAGACCCGTACCGGCCGAATGATATTGTGCAGGTGCTGCTCGCCCAAGTCTTCGAAGGCGACATCCACCTTACCCGCAGCGTCTTCCTTCACGCGGGCCGAGACGCAGATCTCACCGGGCGCAGCCAGACCCTCGAGCCGGGCCGCGATGTTGACGCCATCGCCGAAGATGTCCTCGTCCTCGACGACGTCGCCCACATTGATCCCGATCCGCGAATGGATCTGCAGATCGGTGGGAATCGGGGCGTTCCGCTCGCTCATTCCGGCCTGCACCTCGGTCGCGCAGCGCAACGCATCGACAACAGAGGAAAATTCAACCAAGAGCCCGTCGCCGGTCGTCTTTACGATCCGGCCCCGATGGTCGGCGATCTTGCGATCGAACAGATCGGCGCGGATCGCCTTGAAAAGGCTGAGCGTACCCTCTTCATCGGCGCCGATCAGGCGCGAGTAACCGGCAACATCCGCCGCAGGGATGGCCGCAAGCCGGCGTTCCACTGGACCTCTCAATGCGAAAGAGATGGGGAGCAAATTCAGCTCGCGGAGGTGTCCAAAAAGATGGATCGTGGTCAAACGCATGCCCACCGACCCTTCGCCGGTGTGGCAAGATTTTTTCGGTTTGAATGTATCGGTCGGCTACGCGGCCAGTGTGCGAACGCCGGTCTCTACCGATCGGCCTCGCCGGATTCCCGCCCGATAATATTGGCGAGCGCGTCGAGGGCGCGCTCGTAGCCTTGCGCTCCCAACCCGCAGATCACCCCGGTCGCCGACAAGCTTACATAGGAATGATGCCGAAAGCTCTCGCGACGGAAAATATTCGACAGGTGCACCTCGATGACCGGCAATTCGGCGGCGAGAAGCGCGTCGAGCACCGCTACCGAGGTGTGGGTCAACGCCCCCGCATTGAGAATGATTCCGGCGGCCGATTCGCGCGCCTCCTGGATCCAGTCGACGAGCTGGCCCTCGTGATTGGTCTGCCGGAACTCGATCTGGAGGTCGAGGGATGCGGCGCGGGCCAGGCACCGCTCCTCGATATCGGCCAAGGTGTCACGGCCATAGATCGACGGATCACGCACCCCGAGCAGATTGAGATTGGGGCCGTTCAGAATATAGATCGCAGGCATGAGCCCTCCCGCGCCGATTGCCCGCTTATAGCACGGCCCCGAACCGACGGGGAGAGAAGGGGACCTGACCTGCGAGCTATTCGGCGGCGGCCGATTGCACTGCCGGCTCGGCTGCCCTCGGCATGCGTGACGCGGCCCAGTAGCCGAGGCCCATGATCCCGGCGCCGCTGATCACGTTGCCGATCGTCACCCAGAGGAGGTTCCAACCCATCCGGCCAGCGCGACCGTGGGTGGGTGCTCGGCAAGGAGCGCGATCGACAACAAGGTCATGTTGGCGACCGAATGCTCGAAACCGCTCGCGACGAAGGCATAGAGGCACCAGAAGATGAACGCGCCGGCGCTTGAACTCGTCGCCCGCGATGCTGTGCAACTGGCTGGTTTGCCTCGCGATCCGGACCTCGGCGCGGATGACCAACGACACCGAGAAATGCATCGCGATCTGATGAGCGCGCAATGAAGCCTTCCAGATATTGCGAAATCCTGCACCTTCACCTTCAGAATACCCCTGAACTCATACAGGAAAAGTCGCAACATGCGGCCAAGTGGAGAATTTGCGGGAAACGCGGTCGGTCGGCGCTTTACCCGGCACGCTCGAAGCGCGCGCCTCTGGTCTATTCCGTCGTGGTGCCCCCGCCGAGCGCATCACCCCTGACAACTCGAACGAATGCGCCCAAAACCGTTCCGGTGCCGGTGAAATTACCCGGTTAGCCCACTCCTGGTCGGCAAAAAGTTAACCTATTGGGATATCGGGATTCGTTTTGAGCGACGGACAGCATCCTTTCACACCTGAAATATTTCAGATACGAAGATGAATCTCGTACTTGCAGCATGATGGCGCACACGGCATGGCGCAGGATAAGACGGCGTCACGTTTCCGCCGACGAGCGCTTCAGGGGCTACGGGAGCAGGCCCGCATCAACGATGGCAATGATGCGATAGTCCGCGTGTGTATGATCGGGCTTGGAATAGCGATTGCTGCGATTGCACCAGTCGGCTGGGCGTGGAAAATCGTGCTGTTCCTGGTGATCATGTTCGTCGTCGGCATCGTGGTGCCGGTAATCTGGCGGGCCAGACGAAATCCAAACTGAGTGCACGAGAAAGGGCCCGGTGAGGGGCCCGACCGGCTGCCCATAAGCCGAAGAGGGCGCTCTCGCAAAAAGCGGTTTGCCCCCGATGCGCGAGAGCTCAGATCTCGGGCGCATCCTTCTCTTCAGCCTGCTGCTCCGTCGAGCTGCCGTCGTGGCGCGAGGCGGCGCGTTCCTGCTGCCGCTTCAGCTTTTCGTCTTTTTTGGCCTTCTTCAGCCGATCGCGCTCCGCACGCTCGAAGCGGTAATTGGTTCTGAACGCCAACGGATACTCCTTCTAGCGTATTGAGGCGCGGCTCCGATCAGTATCCCTCGCGCTCAAGCCGTTTCCGCATCATCTTGCGGTGCCGCCGGACTGCCTCGGCCTTCTCGCGTACCCGGCGTTCCGAGGGCTTTTCATAGGCCCGCCGCCGTTTCATTTCGCGGAAAGTGCCTTCCCGCTGCATCTTTTTCTTTAAGACTCGCAGCGCCGAATTGACGTCATTGTCGCGGACGAAAACTTGCATGGGCAGCGACCTCTAGGACTTGTTGCGTCTTGCTGTCGGTGAGCAGTACCGGCGAGGCGAGGGGAAGCCGCGCCAACGAGCGCCGCTCCCCCGGCCTGAGCTAGCTCTGCTTTAAGTTGACGGCCGAGGTCTTTCCTCGATCGCCGCGCTCCAGGTCGAAGCTCACCTTCTGACCTTCGTGCAGATTGCCGATGCCGGAGCGCTCGACCGCCGAGATATGAACAAAGACGTCCTGTGAGCCGTCTTCAGGTTGAATGAAGCCGTAACCCTTTTGCGGGTTAAACCACTTCACGGTTCCGATAGCCATGGTTCTTCCTTCAAAACCAAATTTACCGCCGCTCAGAAGCGAGCGGAGGGTCAAACTTCAGCACGGTGCGGGGAGCAGGTCCGGCGCTCAATCACGAGCTTGGGAGAGCAAGCCGAACCACGGGGAGTCGACGGTTAAAATACATAAGCCCTTCGGGCTCGTCTTGCAACTCGGCAGCAGCGTCTCAGTTTGGGTTCTAACTGCCCTGTCCGGTTTCGTCACGGGGCACGATTGCAACAGCAGCCAGCGCAGTTTCGGGAGAAAGGCGAGCGGAAGGAGCGGGTTGGATGTGCAAGAAAGGGCGAGAGTGCGCATCCCTTCATCGGCGATGAAATTGTGCTCTCGTCGTCAGCGCCAGTGATTGTTGCGGGAGCCGACTATATTGTCGCGATTCAGGCTGAGAGATCACGAGCTTGCACAAGGGTCGACACCGTGCCGAGGAGATCTGCCATCCTGAACGGCTTGCAGAGGCGCGGCCGCCTAGCGTACTCCGTGGGCAACACGCTTTGACCATAACCTGTGACAAAGACAAACGGGACATTTCTGCGCGACAATATTTCTGCAACCGGATAAATCCGATCGCCCGCCAAATTGACATCGAGAACCGCGGCGTCGCAATCCTCCCGACCCGCCGCATCGAGCGCTTCCGCAAGTCGCGAAATGGGGCCTGACACGAGGCACCCCGCCGATTCCAGCATCTCTTGGATCAGCACCGCGATGAGAAATTCGTCCTCGACGACCAAGACTCTGCGACCTTGAAGCGGCGCTGTCATGAAGCAGCATCCCCGATGCTTGGTCTGCCCGTATCGGCCCCAAAGCTAGATACTGGGGGTTCGCTTGGATAACTATCCTGCACTGCAGAGCGCCATCTACAGCTTCAAGCTTTGCTTCTCCCTCCAATTCGAAACGAATGCCGCGCTCGATGAGTTCCGTCCCAAAGCCGCGTTTCGGCAGCTCGTTGATCCTTGGCCCGCCTTGCTCCGTCCCTTTCAGCTCAAGTCTTGACGGACGATTGCCAGGAATGGTCCAAGCGACATCGACCCGGCCGCCGGCGATCGATAAAGCCCCGTATTTTGCGGCATTGGTCGCTAGCTAGCTCGTGAATGACCAGCGCCAGAAAGAGGGCAGCTTGAGGTTTCAGCATGACCGGCGGCCCGTTGACCGTCACAGTCGTTCCGTCGCCCGCCGCGTGCGGGCTGAGCTCGGTCAAGACCAGGTCGCGCAGCCCCGCCTCGATCCAGCCAGCCTCCGACAGCAAGTCATGGGTGTGCCCGAGTGCGTAGAAACGGCGATCAAGTCATTCTTGGTCTCGCCCTCAGGCAAGGTACGTTCGGCAATGGAGGAGACAACGGCGAAAGTATTCTTGACGCGGTGGGTGAGCTCGGCGGCCAGCACCTTTTGCTGCTCCTCCGCAGCGACAATGCTGCTGACGTCGATAAAGGTCAGGAGCACGCCGTCGATCACATTCGTGGCGTCGCGATAGGGGAGGATGCGCGCAAGGTAATATCCTTTCCCGCCGGTGGGACTCACCGGTCGCTCGATTACCTCGCCGCTGAACACCGCGCGGATGTCGTTTTCGAGATCCGGGTATTCTACGCGCCCGGCAATGTCGGTCAGCGGTCTGCCGCGATTGCTGGGGATGAGATTGAACAGTTTGGTGACTGCGGGAGTAAAGCTGCGGATCACGAGATCTTTATCGAGGAATATGGTCGCGATCTGCGTGTTTGAAACAGATTGTTAAGATCGCTGTTGGCGCGGTCCAGCTCGTCGAGTTTGTTGTGCAATTCAATATTAACGGTCACCAATTCCTCGTTGACCGATTGCAGCTCCTCCTTCGAGCTCTCGAGCTCCTCGTTGCTCGATTGCAGCTCTTCGTTCACCGACATCAGCTCTTCGTTGGAAGACCGGAACTCTTCGTTTGCCGTCTTGAGCTCCTCGATCGTCGATTGAAGGCGTTCTTTGGTCTCCCGCAGCTCCCTCTCGATCTGCTGAACGGAGGCATCCTCGCCGGCCGCGACCGCCTCGCCGGCGTTTCCATCCGCCGTTCTGACGACGCCGCGATCCGCGAACACGACGCCATAGGCGATTTCGTTTCCTTCTGCGATAGGCTCGACAGTGAGATCGATGATCTGGACGTCGCCGTCGGTCTGCACGACGACCCGGTCGCGCGTTACCCGGTGCCCCGATTGCTTGGCTCGGTCCAGCGCTGCGCGCAAATCAGCGCGCAGGCCCGGGCGAGCCAAGGCAATAATGTCGCGGGTTGGCGGGCCGGCGGCTGCCTGGAGATATTTTCCGGTCTCCGGCGAGAAATGTAAAACATCGCCAGCCTCGTCGACGATGACGTAGCTCGGAGCAAAACGCTCCACGATCGTATTGGCCACATTCCGCATCCGGTCCGATCGCTGCAAGAGTTGGCTTTCGCTCGCGCCCGACGCCGTTTTTTCCCGCCGCCCATACGGGAGGAATTGCTGGAGCGCTAAAGAGGGCCGCACGACCAGGTCGCGGCGTCGGAAGACGCGGTTCTTTTTATCGACCGGAAGGAACAGCTCGGTGTGTTGCGAAACATTCTCCGAAAGTCCGAGGAGGAGATAACCGCCCGGCCGCAGCGCATAATGGAACAGGGGAAAGACTTGCGCCTGGAGCTCCGTCTTTAAATAAATCAGTAAGTTACGACACGAGATCAGGTCGAGGCGGGAGAAAGGCGGGTCGCGGACGACGCTATGGGTGGAGAACACGCACATTTCGCGCACCTCCTTCGCCAGACGATAGGTGCCTGCTTCGTGCACGAAGAAGCGGTCCAGCCGCTCGGGTGAGACCTCCTTGACCAAAGTGACCGGATAGCGCGCTGCGCGGGCGACACCCATGGCGGCTTCGTCGATGTCGGTAGCGAAGATCTGCACCTTCGGCGCTCCCTGCCCTCGATCCATGTGCTCGCGCAGGAGGATCGCGATCGAGTAGGACTCCTCGCCGGTGGCACAACCCGGTATCCAGACGCGCACCTCGTCGTCCGCAGCCTTGCCCTCGAACAGTTTTGGTATGATCAAGGTTTCGAGCGCTTGGAAAGCCTCCGCATCGCGGAAGAAATCCGTGACCCCGATCAGAAGATCGCGGAACAGGGCGCCGACCTCGTCCGGGTCCCGCCGCAGCCGCTCGGCGTAGTCCTCGAGCTTTGCCGTCTCGACGACTTGCATGCGGCGTTGCAGGCGACGTTGAAAGGTGCGGGCCTTGTATTCGCTGAAATCGTGCCCGGTTCGCATACGCAGCAGGGCATGGATGTTGGACATCCCGTTCTTTGGTCGTCCGAGCTGGACATCGCCCCAATTGCGCACATAGGCCAGGATCCGCTCGGGCATTTCCTCGACCGGCACCACCAGATCGACAAAGCCTGCCGCGACCGCGCTCGAGGGCATTTCGGGGAAGCGCGGCCGCGTCACCTTCGAGCCCTGGGCGACCGTTAACCCGCCATTCTCCTTGATCACTTTGAGACCGAGGGTGCCGTCACTGCCGCCGCCGGAGAGGACGATGCCGATCGCATGTTCCCCCCGGTCCTCGGCCAGGGAGGTAAAGAAGACGTCGACCGGGGCTCGCTGCCGATCTGCCGGTCCGGTGTGGAGAAGCTGGAGGAGTCCCTCGCGGATGGTCAGCACCGCGCCCGCCGGAAGAACATAGACATGCTGTGCTTCGACCGTCTCGCCGTCTCGTGCGTTGACGACAGGCATCCGGGTAGCGCGGCCGAGGATCTCCGCCAGCATGCTCTCGTGGTTAGGGGCAAGATGGGTTACGACCACGAAAGCCAAGCCGTTTTCGACCGGCACAGCCTTGAAGAACGTCTCGAGAGCCTCGACACCGCCCGCCGAGGCACCGATGCCGACGATGGGAAGGTTCGGTGTCACATTTATATTCTATGGTTCGGTCTTCATCTTCCAAACAGAGTTTTCGGCTGAAGGTTGCTGCGCGCGGTGCAGGGCCGGCTCACTTCTCGCGTGAGGAGGGCGGTATCACGTTTCGCCGTGGCGCCCATGGGACCTCGCGGATGCTCTCGAGGTCTATTTCCGGCATCGGCATGCCGAGCGCGCGGACGACCGCGTTGGCGAGCTCGTTGTAGCGCTCGAAATTGCGGCGCAGCCGGCCGCGCCAGGCGGGGATGCCGCCGCTCGCGTGCAGCTCGAAGGCCGACTCGCGGCCGTCGAGCGCCGATGAGACGTGATCCCAGGCCATCTGCAGCAAGGCCGAGCGCTGGATGGCGGTGTAACTGCCGCCACCGAATGATTCCTCGAGCCCCGCGGCGACCTCGGGGGCGGCGAGGTCCTTGTCGGAGGGGCAGACAACCAGCGACGAGCCCGGCACGATGCGCAGGATCTCGGCCATGCGCTGGCGCGCCTTCAATATCGCGATGCCGCCGACTGCGAGATGCGCATGGTTGGGCACGCAATAACCCGTTTCGGTGAACCGCGGGTCGCGTTCGCAGGCGACGAGGCAGCTGCGCACGGTCTGCACCTCGATCGCCAGATCGACGAGGTGCTCGATCGTCTGATCGTGCTTTTGGAGCCCCATCGCATGCGTCAAGGCGAGCGCCAAGCCGAGTGTGAACTCCGCCTTAGACAGCCAGCCATAGAGATGGTGCCAGATCAGCCAGCGAACCACCGGCTCGGGTGATTCACCCAGCAGGAAGACATGCTCCCACCGGATGAAGACGTCGTCGAGCCACATCTGGCCGTCGAGCTCGTCGTAACGGCTGCTCAGCGGCGCGACGAACGTGTTCGCATCGCGCACCGCAATCTTGCGGCAGACCGTGGTGACGCCGGGCGCGTTGACCGGCACGATGAAGGTCGCCCGATGCCCGTCGATCTCGAGGCCGCAGAGGCTGCCGACATAGACGTCCTCGGCGAAAGCGGGGCTCGTGTGCATGCCGATCTTGCCGCGGATGACGATGCCGGCGTCGGTCTCGCGGACGCGCTGCAAGGCGGTGCGTTCGGCTGGGTCCACGCGCATGCGGGCGCCGATCGTCGGGGCGCCGCCGCAGAAGGTCAGGAACCGCCCGGTGCGGCCGATCAACTCGCGGTAGCGGGCGGCGTTGGCGATCTGCTCGGGCGAGACGTTGCGCTCCTCGACCGAGGCCTGTACGCCCAACGCGATCATATGGCCGTAGCACGGCGTATGCGTGATGTTGCCGGCACTGAGGAAGGTGGTGGCGGAGAAGAAACGTCCCATTGCGGCGAGGTCGTCGGCGCTCTTTGGCACCACATAGGCCCAGGGCGCCCGTTCGCTCAGCGCATCGGGCGGGCGGATCGCGATCTCCTGCCATGCCGGATCGAAATGGAGGTCGTACCAGGCGACATATTCGTCCACCATCGCGCGGGTCGCGGGATGGGTTGTCACATCCTCGACGAGACCCTCGCCCATCACCCAGACTCGCCGACCGTCGCGCAACGTCTGCCGGTACTCCGCCCCTGTCCTCATGCCATGCTCCTGCTTTCCGCTATCCGACGCCCGCCGACCCGTGTATGACGCAGCAGGCGCCGGGGCGGAAGGGGATAGCGGCTTCCGACCGAATCGTGGCGTATATTGCGGCTGCAGACCCTGCGAACACCCGAGGGACCCCTATGGCCAAAGCCCGCCACGCGATGCCGTCTGAAATTGCCGCACTCTCGCTCGACGAGATCGCCAAGCGGTATATCGGGCGCTTTCGCGACAAGAGGGCCGATTGGGAGGCCTTCGAGGACGCCAAGATCGAAGGCTACCGCCGCGCCCAACATCGCTTTATCGGCGCCGGCGGGTCCGGGAAGCACGACGACCCTAATACGATCCCTGCCCGCGGCTTCACCCTCAGCATCGTTTACGTATCGCCGGGGCAGGGCAATGCCGCGCACACGCACGAGGTCGAGGAGGTCTTTTTCGTCCTCCAGGGATATCTAACCGTGTTTCTCGAAGACGAAGACGGCCGGCGGGTCAGCCGGACGCTCGGGCAATGGGAATGCATCGCCTGCCCGCCGGGGGTTATCCACGGTTTTCAGAATGACAGCCTGGAACCGGTCTATATGCAGGTCATGCTCGGCCGAGGCCGTCCAGAGGCGATGGGCTACGCCGATGACGACCTCTTCCGCCGCCGCGACGCGCATCTCGACCGGCGATGAGCTGGGACATCCTGATCCGCGGGGGCACGCTGATCGACGGCAGCGGCCGGCCCGGGGAGGTCGGAGATGTCGCCGTTCGTGACGACCGGATCGCTGCGCTCGGCCCCTCGCTGCCGGAGGGCGCGGCCAAGGTGATCGATGCCGAAGGGTTGACGGTGGCGCCCGGTTTCATCGACATCAAGACGCATTCGGACTTCACTTTGCCAATCAACCCCAAGGCCGAGAGCAAAGTACGCCAGGGGGTCACGACCGAGATCATTGGCCATTGCGGGTTCTCGGTTGCGCCGGTTTTGCCGGGCAAGGCGCAATTGCTCGCCGATTATCTGAGCGGCGGGGCGCCGTGGCTGCCGTTCCGCGAGATGCGGTTTCCGGAATATCTCGACAGCTTTCCCGCAGTCGCGGTCAACACCGGGATGCTGGTCGGCCACAATACCTTGCGGCTGATGGTGCTGGGGCTCGAAGACCGCGCGCCGCGCCCGGCCGAGCTCGCGGAGATGATTGCATTGTTGGAGGACGGGCTAACGGCCGGCGCGCTCGGCATGTCGTCGGGCCTGTTCGCGCCGCCGGGCAGCTTCGCCGAGCACTCGGAGATGCTCGCCTTTGGCACGGTACTGCAACGCCACAACGCCGCCTATTTCACCCATATCCGGGATGAATCGAACAAGGTGATCGATGCGGTCGCAGAGGCGATGGATTTCGCCCGCCACTGTGGGGTTCATGTTGAGATCGTACATCTCAAATGCTCGGGGACCGATAATTGGGGGAAGGCCTCGCAGATCCTGGCGATGATCGATGCGGCGCGGGCCGAGGGCTGCGACATCGACTGCGACGCCTACCCCTATGCCGCCGGAGCCAATCCGCTGAAGAACCTACTGCCGCCCTGGGTGCAGGTCGGCGGCTTGGAGGCGATGCTGAGTCGCCTCGCGCTGCCGGAAACCCGTGACCGGATCCGCGCCGAGATCGATCGCAACGGGCTAAATAATTGGGGCCGCATCCCGTCCTGGGAGTGCGTGCAGATCTCGGTGTCGCCGCGTCTGCCGCAATATGCTGGGGAGACGATCGCCGCGCTCGCTGAGGCACGCGGCTTGAACCCGATTGACCTCGTCTGCGATTACCTGATCGAGGATAACGGCGCGACGCGCGTCCTGATTATCTCGATCGCGGAGGAGGATATCCGCGAAATCGTCCGCTCGTCTTCGGCTCTGGTCGGCTCCGACGGCAACTGCATCGCAGATTACGGGGTCGTCAGCCAAGGGATGCCGCATCCGCGGTTTTACGGCACCTTTCCGCGGATCATCGGCCGTTACGTTCACGAACAGCAGCTTCTGCCGCTCGAGCAAGCGATCCGTAAGATGACCGGAGCGACCGCGCGGGCGCTGCGTCTGCGCGGCCGCGGCTTGCTCAAGGAAGGCTACCGGGCCGACATCACGATCTTCGATCCCGCTGACTTCAAGGACCGCGCGACCTACGCCGACCCGCACCAATACCCGACCGGCGCCCGCACGACGGTGCTCGTCAACGGCGTCGTTGTCGTCGACAACGCCCGGCACACGGGCGCGACACCAGGGATCGTCCTGCGCCGCGCTGCCGATGGAATGGTCGGGTGAAGTATGCTCCCCCCTCGCCCAGCTTGCGGCGCACTGCGGGAGAGGGTGCCGAGCGCAGCGAGGCGGGTGAGGGCGACACGCGATGAACAGAGGCTGCAAATGACCGAGTCCATCCGTTTCTTCCTCGATGGAACCGAGGTCGAGGCCGCACCCGGCGAGACGATCTGGCAGGTGGCCAACCGCCAAGGTATCGAGATTCCGCATCTCTGCTGGCTACCCAAGCCGGGATATCGCGCGGACGGCAATTGCCGCGCCTGCATGGTCGAGATCGACGGCGAACGGGTGCTCGCCGCGTCTTGCGTGCGCAAGCCGGCTGCGGGCGTGAAGGTCCAGACCGCGAGCGAGCGCGCCCGGTTCTCGCGCAAGATGGTGTTCGAGCTCTTGGTCGGCGATCAGCCCTCGCGTGCCGCGGCGCACGACCCCAATTCGCGGTTGTGGCGATGGGCCGACGAGCTCGGCATCAGCAACAGCCGCTTCCCGCGCCGGGCGCCGCCGGCGCCCGACCGCAGCCATCCGGCGATGGCAGTGCAGCTCGACGCCTGCATCGAGTGCACCCTTTGTGTCCGCGCCTGCCGCGAAGTGCAGGTCAACGATGTGATCGGCATGGCGGGGCGCGGCCATCACGAGAAGATCGTCTTCGATTTCGACGACCCGATGGGGGCCAGCACTTGCGTCGCCTGCGGCGAATGCGTGCAGGCCTGTCCGACCGGCGCGCTGATGCCGGCGAGCCTGGTCGACGCGAATGGCGTCTTCACGAATGCGCCCGACCGCGAGGTCGAGAGCGTGTGTCCCTATTGCGGGGTGGGCTGTCAATTGACCTACCGGGTCCGCGATGACCGGATCGTCTCGGTCGACGGCCGAGACGGGCCGGCCAACCACAACCGGCTCTGCGTCAAGGGCCGTTTCGGCTTTGATTACGTCGCGCATCCCGACCGGCTGACCGAGCCGCTGATCCGCAAGGAGGGGGTATCGAAGCACGACATCGACATCGATCCGGCGAACCCATTCACTCATTTTCGCAAGACGAGCTGGGAAGAGGCCCTCGACCTCGCCGCGACGGGCCTCAAGCGCATCCGCGACCGTAAGCCTGCTCCCGCGAAGGCGGGGGGGAAGCGCGCGCTTGCCGGTTTCGGGTCGGCCAAGGGGTCCAACGAGGAGGCCTATCTCTTCCAGAAGCTCGTCCGCACCGGGTTCGGCAGCAACAATGTCGACCACTGCACGCGGCTCTGCCACGCCTCCTCGGTGGCGGCGTTGATGGAAGGGATCGGCTCGGGCGCGGTGACCGCGCCATTCACCGCCGTGGCCGATGCCGATGTCATCATCATCATCGGCGCGCGGCCGACCGAGAACCACCCGGTCGCGGCGACCTTCTTCAAGCAGGCGGCAAAGCGCGGCGCCAAGCTGATCGTGATGGACCCGCGCGGCCAGGTCATGGCACGCTACGCGACGCACATGCTGCGCTTCAAGCCGGCGCGCGACGTCGCGATGCTGAACGCGCTGCTGCACACGATCATCGAAGAAGGCCTTTACGACCGGCAATACGTCCAGGCGCACACGCAAGATTTCGAGAAATTGCGGGAGCACGTGCGGGACTACGCGCCAGAGAAGATGGCCGAAATCTGCGGCGTCGACGCCGGGCTGTTGCGCCACATCGCGCGGACTTACGCGCGCGCCGAGGCGGCGATAATCTTCTGGGGCATGGGCATCTCGCAACACGTCCATGGTACCGACAACGCGCGCTGCCTGATCGCGCTCGCGCTCGTGACCGGGCAGATCGGCCGCCCGGGGACCGGTCTTCATCCGCTGCGCGGCCAGAACAACGTTCAGGGCGCCTCCGATGCCGGCCTCATTCCGATGGTCTATCCCGACTACCAGTCCGTCGCGGACCCCAAGGTTCGCGAAGGCTTCGAGACGCTGTGGCAGACCAAGCTCGACGACAAGCCCGGGCTGACCGTGGTCGAGACCATGGATGCGGTCCATGCCGGCCAGATCAACGGCATGTACATCATGGGCGAAAACCCGGCGATGTCGGACCCGGACGTCACGCACGCCCGCGAAGCGCTCGCCAAGCTCGAGCATCTCGTCGTCCAGGATCTGTTTCTAACGGAGACCGCGAAATACGCCGATGTCGTGCTGCCGGCCTCGGCTTGGCCGGAGAAGGACGGCACTGTCTCCAACACCAACCGGCAGGTGCAGATGGGCCGGGCCGCCTTGCCATTGCCGGGCAACGCGCGGCTCGATTGGTGGATCATCCAGGAGATCGCCCGGCGGATCGGGCTCGACTGGTCCTACACCCATCCGCGCGACGTGTTCGCCGAGATGAAGCTGGCGATGCCGTCGCTCGACAACATCACCTGGGGGCGACTCGAGCGCGAGAGCTCGGTGACCTATCCGTGCGACGCCGAGGATCAACCCGGGCACGACATCGTGTTCGGCGAGGGGTTCCCGACCGCTTCCGGTCGCGGGCGCTTGGTTCCGGCGGCGATCGTGCCGCCCGCCGAAGAGCCCGACGACGAATACCCGATGGTGCTGACCACCGGCCGGCAGCTCGAACACTGGCACACCGGCGCGATGACGCGGCGGGCGAATGTGCTCGACGAACTCGAGCCCGAGGCGGTCGCCAGCCTCGCCCCGGCCGAACTGCGCCGGCTCGGCATCGCCGCCGGCGACCGGGTCCGCGTCACTACCCGCCGCGGCAGCATCGAATTGAAGGCACGCAGCGATAGCGCGGTCGCCCCAGGCCAGGTCTTCATCCCGTTCTGCTACGCCGAAGCCGCCGCCAACGTACTGACCAACCCGCAGCTCGACCCCTTCGGCAAGATCCCGGAATACAAATTTTGCGCCGCCAAGGTCGAACCAGCCGCTGTCGAGGTGGCAGCGGAGTAGGCTCAAGTACGAAGCGATCCGAACGCCCTGACAGGAGGAGACGACGATGGAGGCGAAGGGCCTTGTTGTTTCGCCGGGTGAAGGGGCCGTGTGGA